>Ga0137437_1000308_pt1 | contig 14376 bp, 13 predicted proteins | sample EasRivERMGT138_2_FD_102332 | JGI IMG/M metagenome (GOLD analysis project Ga0137437, IMG submission 102332) | Soil microbial communities from meander-bound floodplain in the East River, Colorado, USA - East River MetaG ERMGT138_2 | ecosystem: Environmental > Terrestrial > Soil > Floodplain ...
ACGCTTCTGGGGTTTGCCCATGTGCTTGGAAACGCCCAAGGGACCGGATCTGAAAGAAGACCGAGAAAATCTAACGTTGCTGAGAAGTCTAATTACGACAAAGTAAAATTACCCCATTGACCTAAATGCCGGACGCCTTGAACCTAAGAACGCCCGGCTATACAATCCCTAACAGTTGTAGGGAGGAATTTCGTGGAAGAAGCTAAAATCTTAAAGAAGGGACAATTAGTGATTCCGGTAAGTATTCGTAAAAAGCTCGGCCTTAAGACCGGCGACTCCGTTAAGCTGTTCGATTACGATGGAGCGATCCACGTAATACCTAGTTCAAGAAGCCCGGTTAAAGAAGCCGTTGGCATCCTGCCCAGGCGGCCTTCCTTGTCAAGAAAACTTTTGAAAGACCGAGCAACGGAGTAATTCGTTGTCGTTAAGGATTTACGACAGCTTCGCCCTTCTCAAACTTTTTCAAAAGGAAGTAGGTTACCGGAAAGTTGCACGGCTTTTGGCAGATGACCGTAGAGCAGACAACCCTCCGCTCCTCCAGATCATAAACTTCGGTGAAATCATCTATAGAACCAAAAAGGATTTTGGCGACGAAGCCAAGCTCCGCGTGATTCGAAGCGTCGTTCAGTTGAGTTTCCGAATCATTTCCGCTCCCGACACGTTAGTCTACGAGGCAGCAGAACTTAAAGGAATCTACGCGATTTCTTACGCCGACGCCTTTCTTCTCGCTACTGCGCTCAGGGAAGGAGCCACTATCGTAACCGGCGACCCGGAGTTCGAAAAGGTAGAATCTCTTTGCGCCATCGAATGGGTCTGAGGGCAACGAAAGAGATCAAGCCACGATCAATGTGCCACGAGAAATCAATAACCCGGATCGCGCTTCACTCAGTCCCGGCTACGCAGCTGATCAGCCTGAAGGTGCCGGGGGGGGGACGCACCCCCAATCAAATCACGAAAGAACCAATTCTAAGAGCCCCCGCGAACCGCGCGGACGGAGACGCTGCTCGCCTTACCGTTCCCGAACACGCCGCCTCCGCTGCCGAAGCCGAAGCCGCCGAAGAAGAAGCTGACGCCCCACCCACCGCTCGGGGTACCCAGGAACGAAGTAGACGACCAATAGAGAAGCGATTGCGTGAAGCTGTCCACACCATTATTAAACGCAGGGTCGATGGCCGGAGCAACCCGCCCGTAGTCTGCCGGGTCTGAAGCTCGTTTATATTAGGCAACCGCCAGTCATTGTGCCCCGCAAAGTTCGCGGTGTTGAGGTCCGCGATCTTCTGAAACGCCTGAGCCCATGTATATAAAGTGTTTACTTCATTAATGACTGGACACCCTACACCGCTGCACAGCTTCTCCCACTCAAGACCCGTCGCGTTGTCCGTGATCGTCAACCCGTTGACATTAACCGTGTAGCTCCGCGCAGTGCCCTTCTGAAGTTCGCCGTCCTGCCCTGTGCCGGGGCAGGCGATTGCATTCCCCGAAGTGTCGTAGCAAGTTGTCTGCCCAGTTTTTAAAACCTTTGCCGTCGACTGAGGCGTCGGCGTGCAATTGGCGAGGGCAACGTCGATGGTGCTCACGCCATCGCTCAGCGTCCCAACGCAATCCGCCGGCACGTTCCCGGAGTACGAGATGCCGCCGTTTTTGTTCGCCTTGGCTACGTTGCCGCCTTCCCATGAGATGGTGGAGTTTGCAGCAGCCTTTCCGCCCGAAACTACGGCGAGGCCGCTTTGTACCGAAGCATTCGAGATGTTGATCGCCTGCGCCGAGGATACAAATATCGCCATAACTGCGAGCGAGATCGTTGTGCCGAGCATTTTTTTCATAGCGGTTGTCCTTTTCTCTTGTTGGTCATCTATTCTTCCCCTGCTCTTCCCGCACATACCGCTTGCCAAAACCTCCGCTTGTTCCAGCCCGGAATCTCCCGGTGCCGGCGGATGACTTCACACCGAGTGGCGGGGCGTCAACTTATCCGCCTCTATGCCTCCGACGCATCGATACTCAGCAATAGGCGAGAGGGTTTCCATACCCCCCCCGTGGCTTGTCAAGAGGCAACAATCGTCGATATCGGCTAAGTTTTGGCGACAGGGAAATTTGATTTTTTGGTTGGAGAATTGTGGTCGAGCGCGAATAGAGATTCCGCTGATACAGTAAAGTTAGTGTGTTCGCGCGCCCTCACGCCGGAATCGAAATCCCCGGAAAGAAAAACTGCACGGCGAGACCGATCAAATATCCCAGTCCCGCCGCGCTGACGGCAATGACGAAAAATTTTCCGCCGGAGACCAACAGCGACTGCCCGGCGAGATGTCCCTTGAACGCACCGACGATGAATAGCGTCGTGGCGCTTAAGAAAACGGACAGATAAAGCGCCGATACACCGGCCATCGCCATATAGGGGATGATCGGAATGATCGCACCGACGATGAACGACAGTCCCATCACCAGCGCAGCCCTGAGCGGCTGATTGATCTCCGCGCTGCCCAATCCGAAAACTTTCTCTTGAAAGGTGCGCAGAAATACCTTGCGCTCGAGCAACAGCACCTTCACCATCCGGTAGCTTTGCTCTTTGCTCAATCCTTCTTCGCCCAAGGCTTTCAGTAAACCTTCGGCGACAACATAGGGCTCGCGCTCGGCCAGCTTCTCCGCGTCGGCAAGCTCTTTGTCGAAAATATCCTTCTGCGCGCCGGACGAAAGATAAGAACCCGTGGCCATCGAGATCGCCCCGGAAAACATCGCGGTCAAACCGGTGACGATAACGACGACATTATTTTCCGTCGCGCTCTGGATGCCGGCGAGCAAACCGACGGTGCTGATCAGGCCGTCTTGAATGCCGAAGACAAACTCGCGAATCCGCGAGCGGCTTTCGATCACCTGCTTTTTTTGCTGAATGGTTTCGAGAGACATGAAAGCAATTAAAAATGCAAAATTAAAAATTAGAAAAGTCGGATAGGACCGGAGCAATTCTCCAAATTTTTTAATTTTTAACTTTTAATTTTGAATTGCTCCTCAGTATTTGTGCACCAAATCTCCCGTCGCTTCGCCGGGTTTCCAATCGGACGGACAGAGCCGCTCGGTGCGCAGCGCCTTCAACACGCGCAGGGTTTCTTCCACGCTGCGTCCAACGTTCACGTGGCTGACTACTTGGTAGCAGATAACGCCGGCAGGATTGATGATGAAGGTCGCGCGCAACGCCACGCCTTCCTTTTCATCGAACACGCCGTAGGCTCGGCTGAGCGTTTTTCCTTCGTCGCTCAGCAGCGGACACTGCAAGCCGCCCAACTCCTCGGCCCACGACCGGTGGCTGTCGATGGAGTCGACGCCCACGCCGACCGCCGCCGCGCTCTCGGCGGCGAACTCTTTAGCCGCGTTGCTGAAACCGGTGACTTCGGTCGGACAGATAAAAGTGAAATCGGCGGGATAGAAAAACAACACCAGCCATTTGCTTTTAAAACTCGCCGGCGAATAGTCGCCGACCTGCCCGCCGACGATTCCTCGCACTTTGAAATCCGGCGCTTGATCGCCAATGCGCAAATGACTCATAACGACTCCGCAATCATAGAGTATTCAGCTCAGGGAATATTCTGCCACAGCGAGAATGCGTCCTTTTGATTCGCCGTCGAGCGCGCCGTGAACCAGCGCTCATCGGTATTGCCCGCTTTGAGCAAGCCGAAAAAATACATGCGCAGCATCTGCTCGATCAGTTGCCCGAACGGCAAATCACGCTTGGGCTGGTACCAAGTGTAGATCCAGTTCATCATGCCGAACAGAGAGAACGTCGCCAACCGCAGATCGATGCCCTTGCCGCTCTCGTGCTCCTGCAGCTCGGCGATCAAATCCATAATGACTTTGACGTAGCGCCGCTTGAGCACGAGAATCTTGTCGTCGAACTCGCCGGTGAGCGACTCGTCTTCGTGCGCCATCACTTTCATCTCGGGCATGTTATGGAGAAAAAAACCTAGATGATTTTCCGCAAACGCGCGGATTCGCGCGCGCACCTCCAAGCCAGGCACGTCGACCTGCTCCCAGTGCTGCAACAGCGTCACGAAGCAGCGCTCTTGAATCAGAAAGAGCAACTCTTCTTTGGTAGTGAAATAGTAATATAAGCCCGACAAGCTCATCTTGGTGGCACGTGAAATATCGCGCACCGAAGTATGATGGAAGCCCTTCTCCGCGAAAATCTTCGCCGAAGTCTTAAGAATCCGTTGCAGCTTTTCGTCGTAGTGCCGCGTTGCGGGTTCGAGCCGGTTGGACATGGATGCCAGAATACTTACAAATCGACCCCTGGGAGTCAAACGACGGCGCTGGCAAGGCGCAAAAGGCTTTCACCACGAAGGCACGAAGAGCACGAAGTTTTTTGTACAAGGGCGGGTCGTGACCCGCCCTTACCCGAAACCTTCGTGTCCTTCGTGCCTTCGTGGTGAAAATCCCCGTCTCTCTGCGGCACGCGCTTAGCGGACCATTTCTTGAATCACCACCTACCATGGTGTATGTCTAATTGCTCAAAGACCATGCAATTTGAAAACGTCATCGTCGAAAAAGACGGCGCTGTCGGCGTCGTCACATTGAACCGCCCCCAGGCGCTAAACGCTCTATCCTACGGCCTGGTCAAAGACTTGTCGTTGGCGATGCAAGCGCTCGACCAAGACACTGAAGTACGCGTCATCATCGTCACGGGCGGAGAAAAGGTTTTCGCCGCCGGCGCGGATATCAAAGAAATGGCCGAGCGCGGCCCGTTCGACGAACTCATTCAGGAGCGCCTCGCCTACCGCGACAAGATTAACAAGATTACGAAACCGGTGATCGCTGCGGTGAACGGTTTCGCACTCGGTGGCGGCTGCGAACTGGCGATGAGCTGCGACATCATTGTCGCCTCCGAATCGGCGCGCTTCGGCCAACCGGAAGTGAATTTAGGAATCATACCCGGCAGCGGTGGCACGCAGCGGTTGACTCACGTGCTCGGCAAACACCGCGCCATGGAAATAATTTTAACCGGCGACATGCTCAACGCCGCCGACGCCGAGCGACTGGGCTTGGTCAATCGCGTCGTGCCCGGCGAACTCTGTCTCGAAGAAGCCAAGAACATCGCCAGGAAGATCGCCGCCAAGCCGCAACTCGCGATCAAAGCCGCCAAAGAAGCCGTGCTCAAAGCGGCGAACAGCGCGCTTGACGAAGGCTTGGAGTTCGAGCGCAAATCATTCTATCTGCTATTCGCCTCGGAGGACCGTAGCGAAGGCATGAAAGCCTTTCTCGAAAAGCGCAAACCGGAGTTTAAAGGCAAGTAGCGAGAACCCCCGTGGCCTACGAAACCATTCTCTTCGAAAAACTAAACGGCGTGGCGGTGATCACGCTCAACCGGCCGCAGTCATTAAATGCCTTCGTCCCACAGATGAACGAAGAAGTGCTCGAAGCCTTGCGCGGCGGCGAGCGCGACGAGGAAGTTCGTTGTTTCATGATCACCTGGGCCGGCCGGGCGTTTTGTGCCGGACAAGATCTCAAAGGCCGCACGCCGGAGCAAAAAGGCTCTTTGGGCGCTTCGCTGCGGGAAAAATACAATCCGATGATCCGCCAGATTCGCGGCATGGAGAAAATCGTCATCGCCGCGGTCAACGGTGTCGCAGCCGGCGCGGGCTGCAACTTTGCTCTGGCTTGCGATTTACGCGTCGCGTCCGAGGACGCTAAGTTCATTCAATCCTTCGTGCGCGTCGGTTTGGCGCCGGATTCCGGCGGCAGTTTCATTCTCACCCGCCTCGTCGGCCTCAGCAAAGCGATGGAGCTTTTGCTGCTCGGCGATACGATCGACGCCAAGGAAGCCCAGCGCATCGGTCTGGTCGCGCGGGTTTTCCCGGCGGCAGAATTCGAGCCTTCCGCCCGAGCGATCGCCGAGCAAGTCGCTCGCGCGCCGCGCGGCATCGGCCTGATCAAGCGCGCGGTCAACCACGCCAATTTGCCGAATGTGGAATCGGACTTGGAATACGAAGCGCATTTGCAAGAAATCGCCGGCCGAAGCTCCGACTACGACGAGGGCGTGAAGGCGTTCCTCGAAAAGCGAACTCCGGTGTTTACCGGGAAATAAAACCGTTCGGGTTCCGAGTGCAAACCCGAAACCCTAAACTCGAAACACGAAACTAATACAATCATGGCCAACCAAGCAGAAAAAATCGCCGTCCTCGGCGCCGGCACCATGGGGGCGGGCATTGCTCAAGTCGCGGCGCAGGCGGGTTTCGAAACACTCGTCTACGACGTCAAGCAGGAGTTCATCGACACCGGCTTGGGACGAGTGAAAAATTTTCTCGAAGGCAGCCGTCTGCGCGGCAAGCTGAGTGCCGAGCAAGTGCAAGAGATCCTCGACCGCTTTCGCAGCAGCACCAATCTCGAAGACACCCGAGGCAGCGCGCTGGTGATCGAAGCCGCGCCGGAAAAACTTGAGCTGAAACGCGATCTATTCAAGCAGATCGACGCGATCTGCGCGCCGGAGACATTGCTCGCGACCAACACGTCGTCGTTTAATGTCACCGCCATCGCCGCCAGCACGGTGCATCAGGAGCGCGTGCTCGGTCTCCATTTTTTCAATCCGCCGCCGCTCATGGCCTTGGTCGAAGTGATTCAAGGCGACCGGACCAGCGCAGCGACGATCGAGAAAGCTACGGCGCTGATGAAAGCGATGGGCAAAACGCCGGCGCGCGCCAAAGACACGCCCGGCTTCATCGTCAACCGCGTCGCCCGGCCATTCTACAACGAAGGCTTGCGCGTGCTCGGCGACGGCGAGGCGTCGGTGGAAACCATCGACCGGATAATGAGAGAAGCCGGCAATTTCCGCATGGGGCCGTTTGAACTGATGGACTTGATCGGCAACGACATCAACTTCGCCGCGACTGAATCGTTGTACCGCTCCTTCTTTGAAGACCCAAGATTCCGCCCAAGCCCGATCCAACAGCGCATGGTCGCCGGCGGCAATCTCGGGCGCAAAACCGGACGGGGTTTTTACAGCTATGACAAAAAGTAGCGTCGCCATCATCGGCAAGAACCGCTTGGCCGACGAGCTGCTTGCTATCGGACAGGCGCAGGGCGTGGAGGCAGTGCAATTAAATGACGCCACCGCGGTGTCGGCGACGACAAACTTCGTTATCGACACGGAGACCGGCGCCGAGGACAAAAAGCGCGTCCTGTTGCAACGTCTCGATGCCTCGTTACCGCCGGCATCCATCATCGTCAGCGCTTGCTTGCGCTTCACCACGACGCAGATGGCTTCTTGGATCAAGAAACCCGAGCGGCTGGTCGGCTTCGCGACATTTTATCCGCTCAAGGATCGCAAGCTGGTCGAGTTGACCGGCGGCCTTAAAACCGCAGAGCCGTCAATGGCGCAAGCCGAGCAGCTTTTCAAATCCCTCGACAAAGATACCCTTCGCGTCAAAGACGCCCCCGGGCTGACCTTTCCGCGTATTTTGAGTTTGATTATTAACGAAGCCGCGCGCAGTCTTGAAGAAGGCGTCGCCACGGCCAATGAGATCGACGTCGCCATGCGTCTCGGCGTCAACTATCCGCAGGGGCCGCTCAAGTGGGCCGATCAAATCGGCCTGGACGAAGTGCTCGCCGTGCTCGAAGGCCTACAATGCGAGACCGGCGAGGACCGCTACCGCCCGGCGCCGCTGTTAAAAAAATTAGTCATTGCCGGTTTCCTCGGTGAGACCAGTGGTCGAGGATTTTATAGTTATCAAGAAGGTCAGGTGAAGCCATGAGAGAAGCAGTTATCGTCGAAGCCGTGCGCACACCGATGGGCCGCCATAGTGGAATTTTCAAAGATGTCCGCACCGACGACCTTGCGGCCTACATCATCGCCAAGATGGTTGCCAAGACCGGCATCAACAAGGACGAGATCGAAGATGTCTACTTCGGCTGCACCAATCAAGCCGGCGAAGACTCGCGCAACGTTGCGCGCAACGCCTCACTGCTCGCCGGTCTGCCGTACACCATCCCGGGCGCGACGGTGAATCGGCTGTGCGGCTCCGGCCTCGAAGCGATCAATCAGGCCGGCCGCGCCGTCGAGACCGATCACGGCGACCTGTTCGTCGCCGGCGGCGTCGAGAGCATGACGCGCGGGCCGTGGGTGATGGCGAAGCCGGCCAACGCGTTTCAACGCGGCGATGTGCAATTGTACGACAGCTCGCTCGGCTGGCGTTTCCCCAACAAGCGCATGGGCGAGCTCTATTCATTGATCAACAACGGCGAGACCGCCGAAAACGTCGCGGAAAAATATCATATCGGCCGGGAAGACCAAGACAAGCTGGCGCTGGCCAGCCATCAAAAAGCGCTCAAGGCGCAGCAAGACGGTCGGCTCAAAGATGAAATAATTCCGTTTGAGATCGTCCAGCGCGGCAAGACGATCGTCCATGACAAAGACGAAGGACCTCGGTCGGATACGACTTTGGAAATTCTCGCCGCTCTGCAAGCGAGCTTCAAGAAAGGCGGCAGCGTGACCGCGGGGAATTCCTCGCCGCTCTCCGACGGCGCCGCGGCTGTGCTAGTCACGACGCCGCAGAAAGCCGAGCAGTTAAAACTCAAGCCGTTGGCGCGCATCGTCGCTTCCGCCACCGCCGGCGTGCATCCCAACTACATGGGTATCGGTCCAATCCCGGCGGCGGAGAAAGCGATGAAGCGTGCCGGTCTGACCATCGAGCAGATCGATTTAGTGGAGTTGAACGAAGCGTTCGCGTCCCAAGTGCTCGCCTGCGCGCGCGAGCTGGGGATTGATTTGAACAAACTCAACGTCAACGGCGGCGCCATCGCGCTTGGTCATCCGCTCGGTTGCAGCGGCGCGCGCATCATGACGACCTTGGTTCATGAAATGAAAAAGCGCGGCAGCCGCTATGGTCTGGCAACCATGTGCATCGGCGTCGGCCAAGGCATTGCGACCATCGTCGAGAGAATAAACTGAGCACTTCCATCCGCCCGCGTAGTCGAGTGCGTAAAGGCATCGCGAGTCGCGGCTCGGATCATGGACGAATAAGCCTGGAGTCGGTCAGCCAACAGCGGCGAAATATTGATAGCGATTTTGCCGTCCCGCCATCGCTGCCGCGATGAAAAGCCCGCGAAAAATTTTCTTTGTCACTGTGGCCGCTCTATCGGTGACGGCCGCGATTGGGGTCCAGTCCTTCAATCTAGCCGCCGGCCGGCACCTTGAATCGGTGCAGCAGGAGCTCGCTAAGCTGCTCGGCATGGATGCTCGCTTCGCCAGCCTCCAAGTCCATTTGCTGGGCTGGCCGGGATTCGCAGCCAAAGAGTTGCGCATCGCCGACGATCCGCGCTTCGCCGCCACGCCGATCCTGCGCGCCCGCGAGCTCATCCTCGGCATCCAACTCTGGCAGCTGCTGTTTGGCCGCGTCGTGATCGATTCGCTGACTTTGCGCGAGCCGGAGTTTCAGATTATCGTCGACGAAACCGGGTTATTCAATCTCGACTTGCTCACACAGAAGCGCGGGGAGTTGCCGCGCTTGCCGCAACTCCGTTCGGCACCGGTGGAACGTAAAACGAGCAGCGTTAGATTTGCCATCGACGCGCTGCGCATCGAGGACGGCCGAGTCATCTATCTCGATCGCTCGGTCAAGGAGCCGGCGGAGCTGCAACTGGGAGATATCGACCTGACATTGCGCGGTCTTGACGCGAAAAAAACCACCCGATTCCGCTTCGCCGCCGCCTTGGCCGAAGGGCTCGGCCAAGATGTCCGCATCGACGGCGCGTTCAACGCCACGGCGGCGGAGCAGTCCTGGCTGCGGCGCGAAATGAATCTGACGATTCGGCTGGACTCGCTGCATGTCCCGGTGGTTGCCCGCGCGGTTGCCGCGCTGCGCGATAAGATTCCGCGTGGGCTCGACGTCGCCGGTCCAATGTCGCTACAGGCCCAAGCGACCGGCACGCTGGCGCGGCCGAAGTTTGACAACATCACGCTGAAGGCGCCCCTGTTCGGTTCCTCGGAATACAACGCCAAGGTTACGGGCGGCATCAAATTTTCCGAGCGCCGTTCTTGGGAAGATGCCGAGCTGAACGGCAATTTAGCCGTCGATCCCTTGCCGCTGGGGCGCCTGCGCAATCTCAGCTGGTTTCGCCAAAACCTTTCACCGGCACTGGTTAGCGACGGCACCGTCGGCCTGTACGCCCGTTTCGAAGGCACCTGGGATAAACTGCGCGTCGGCGCCTTGGTGCGCGCTGACATGAGCGAATGGAAGTTTCATGACTGGTTGCGCAAAGCGCTCAATCGCCCGGCGGAAATCAAGGCGCGCATCGCCCGCCAGAAAGATAAATTGTTTTTTCACGAATCGGAATTCACCAGCGGTCCCAACCGACTCGGCTTTCTCGGCTTCGTCGATGTCGGCGACGAACCCAAGTTGCAACTCCGGCTCTATAGCCGCCAGGGCCTGTTGCACGAATGGCGGGAGATAATTTTACCGGAGTTGCTCGCCGGTGCGACGGGGCGAACCGATCTCAATATCGTCGTCGATCGCCATTTGCTGCCGGACGAAGGCAGCTGGAGCGTTAACGGCTCTCTCAAACTGACCGACGGCGAATTCAAACATCCGCACGGCGGGCGCGCTGTCGAGAGCGCCAATGCGACGGTAACTTTCAGCGGCCGGCAGGCAAAATTCGAGAACGCCAAATTCCGTCTCGGCACTACATCTTTCGAGATGAACGGCGCTGTCGCCAACATCCTCGATCCCGACGCGGTGTACCAACTGCGCGCGCCACAGCTAAATCTCGCAGATTTAACGATGCTCGGCGGCGGCCCAGCCATTCAGTTAAAAAACTTCAGTGCCAAAGGCGCCGCGCAATTACACAACGGCGCGCTCGTTCTCGATGGTAGCGCACTATCTCCAGAAGGCCGGATCGCCGATATCGACTTTCGTGACCTCCGCGCCGACATCATCTGGTCGGCAACCGGAATAACCTTTAAGAACCTTTCGCTACGCGCTCTCGATGGCAACCTGCGCGCCGACGGCTATTTCGCTAGTTCCGCCGACAACTCGGGCCAATTCGAACTGTCAACCCAAGCCGATTCCATCGCCATGCGCGCGCTGCTGACGCGCTTGATACCCCAGGTACAGGACAGAGTCCAAGGTCAGCTGGGCGGCCATGGCCAATTCGCGTTATCTATGACCGATGGCACCGATGGGCGAAATGCGCTCAAAGGATCGGGCGAGGCCGCAGTCCAACATGGCATCATCAAGGATTTTAATCTCGTCAGTCAATTGTTGCTGCGTGGCAGCGGCGCTAAGGTTTCCGCCGAATCAACGGCACGGCTGCCGCCGGGCTTTGCCAAATTGCTAAGCCGCACCGATACCCTGTTCGATTCGCTTAAGGCGAATTTCATCGTCGAGCCCGAGCGTATTCGAACCGACAACCTGGTCATCCTGACGCCGGACTACATGGTTACCGGCGCCGGCTGGATCGGCTTCGACCGCACGACCAAATGGAATGGTTTGATCGTCTTGTCGCCACGACTCACCCAAGAAGTGCAACGGGATGTTCGCCTGCTCCGATACCTCCTCGACCGGCGCGGCCGGCTCACCATCACATTTCGCGTTGACGGGACAATTCCCAACGTCAGAATCCGGCTCGATAACCGCGCCCTGGCGCAAACTCTGCGCGGTGGCGCACCGGCGCGCGCCGGCGAAGGTGAAGCCGCCAGCCGGCCGGGCAAAGAGTCCAGCGCCGACAAAAAATGGCTGCCCGATGCCTTGGAGCGATTTCTCAATCGCTAGAGAACCTGATGGACCTTCACGATATTTATTTAGAAATATCGCCGGAACATATCGCGTACATAAAATTCATCTTCGAGTCCTATGAAGAGGTCGGCATTATCCGCACCGTGGAGCGCAAGAAAGCGGTTATTGTCTTGCTCGCCATGCACGACTTTCTCGACACCGCGCGGGCCATTCTCGACTCGCTCAAAAAAGACATCCCGTTCGCGGAAATCCGCCGTCCCGACGACATGACCGACGACTGGTTCATGGCCGAGTTGGCTGAAGATTCGGCCAGGTCTTAAACCCGGAACATTGTCGTTGTCATTTCGAGGCAAAGCCGAAAAATCTTTACCCGTAGCCCAGCACCTTTCATCGATTGAAAACTCATCCATTCCAGGAGAAGCTTGGGCATCGCCAATGACTCGCCAATCCTCCAACGACGCGCAGCAGAAAATTCTTGGCCTATTCGCCAACAAACCGCGCGAGCGCTTGACGCCGCCGGAGATTCAGCGCCACGCCGGTTTCGGCCGCGACGCCCTGCAATCCGTCATCGACGCCCTGCGCGAGCTTTGCCGCGACGGCCGTCTGGTCCGGCTCAAAAAAAATCACTACGCCCTGCCCGACCGGCAAAACTTGATCCGCGGCAAGGTACAAGCGCACCCTGACGGCTTTGGCTTTTTGATTCCGGAAAACAAGGACGCCGAAGACGTTTACTTAAATCGCCGCGAAATGCGCCGGGTCATGCATGGCGACCAAGTGATGGTGCGGATCGACCGCAAACAACGCGGCGGCAGCGAAGCGCATGTGGTGCAAGTGATCGAGCACGCGCAAAAGCGTCTGCTCGGAACTTATGATGAATTCGACGGCAAAGGCTATCTGGTTCCGATGGACGCACGCATTGCCGCCATTCCGCTAGACCATGCCGCGATGAAATTGGCAAAGGGAAAAGTGATCGCCGCTGAGATCAGCCGCTTCGGCACCGCCATGTCGGCACCCGAAGCGACGGTTGTCAACGTCATGGGCGATCCCGACGACCCGGAAGTTCAAGCGCAGTCGATCATCTTTCGCTTCGGTCTTAGCACCGCCTTTCCCGCCGAAGTCCATCGCGAGGTAATTCATGCGTCCTATGAAATCAGCGCCGCGGAAATCGCCGCGCGCGAAGATTTGCGCGATTTGCCGATCGTCACCATCGACGGCGAAAACGCCCGCGACTTCGACGACGCGGTCCACGTGCGCAAACTAGAACGCGGCTACGAACTCTTTGTCTCCATCGCCGATGTCGCCCACTACGTCCGCCCCGAAACCGCGCTGGATCAAGAAGCCTACGCGCGCGCCACCAGCGTATACTTTCCCGACCGCGCGATCCCCATGCTACCCGAAGCCCTGTCCAATGGCATCTGCAGCTTGAATCCCAACGAAGATCGCTTGACGAAAACGGCCTGTATCGAATTCAACGCCAAGGGTGAAGTTCTCGGCAGCCGCTTCTTCAATTCAGTCATCCGTAGCCACGAGCGCATGACCTACACGAACGTCCGGCGCATCTTGGTCGACCACGACCCGGAATGTCTGGAGCGTTATCGAAATCTAATTTCTGAATTCAAGCTGATGGAAGAGTTGGCGCTATTGATCTTCAACAACCGCAAGATCAGAGGCAATCTCGACTTCGATTTGCCGGAAGCGGAAATCATTCTCGACTTGCAGGGCATGCCGGAAAATATCGTCCGCGCCGAGCGCAACATCGCCCATCGAATCATTGAAGAATTCATGATCGCCGCCAACGAAGCCGTCGCGCGCCATCTCACGGAAAGAGAACTGCCGACGCTTTACCGCGTCCATGAAGGGCCGGACCAAGACGCCCTCGAAGCCTTGGCGCCTTTCCTACTGTCACTCGGCTACCGTATGCCGCAAAAGAAAGACCATATAGCGCCGCTGGAAATACAAAAGCTATTGGAGTCGGCGCGCGGCAAGCCGGAAGAAAGAGTGGTCAACCGCGTGCTGCTGCGCTCGATGAAGCAAGCGCTCTATCAGCCAAAAAACATCGGCCACTTCGGCTTGGCGTCGACCTGCTACACCCACTTCACCTCGCCGATCCGCCGCTACCCGGATTTGATCGTCCACCGCCTGCTCGACCGAGTGATGCGCCGCGACAAACTCAAGACCAACGAACGCGAAGACCTCTTCCGCGCCCTGCAAGAATTCGGCAAACACACCTCCGAACGCGAGCGCCACGCCATGGACGCCGAGCGCGAAATGATCGCGCTCAAAAAAGCCCAGTTCATGATGAACAAACTCGGCGAAGAATTCCCCGGCTTCATCAACAGCCTAGCCAACTTCGGTTTCTTCGTGGAACTAGACGACTACTTCATCGAAGGCCTGGTGAAACTGGCTACGCTAACCGACGACGACTACGACTACTACGAAAAAGAATACGTCATCAAAGGCCGCCGCCACGGCAAGAAATTTAGATTAGGCGACAATGTGAGGGTGAAGGTCGCGCGCATCAATGCGTTTCGCAGCGAGATCGATTTCGAATTGATCTAACGCAAGCAAGTTTCGCGATTCAGGCAAGAAGTGGATTCCTACACTTCATCAGCAGGACAATTGGCCCGCAGAACCACAGACCGAGAGAAGAAAATCAAACCATCGC
>Ga0137437_1000309_pt1 | contig 14362 bp, 8 predicted proteins | sample EasRivERMGT138_2_FD_102332 | JGI IMG/M metagenome (GOLD analysis project Ga0137437, IMG submission 102332) | Soil microbial communities from meander-bound floodplain in the East River, Colorado, USA - East River MetaG ERMGT138_2 | ecosystem: Environmental > Terrestrial > Soil > Floodplain ...
CGCCAAAGAAACACCACGGCAGTCGTTCGGCCTCGCGGTGCCGCTCGAGCTCGGCGGTAAGAGGGCGAAACGGATTGCCGTCGGTGAAGCCACAGTGCGTGCGGGCGAAGCGGAAATCGCAACGACCGTTGCACAGGTCCGCAACGATGTCCGCCGCGCGTACTACGGTGTCTTCGTCGCCGACGCGCGGCTCATGCTGCTCAATGAGATGCGCGACATTGCCGTGCGGGTCCGCGACACAGCCCAGCAGCGATTTGAGGCTGGCAGCGCGCCGCGGCTGGAGGTCATGCAGGCGCAGCTCACGCTTGCCTCTGCGGAGAACGAGGCGACGGCCGCCCAGGGAAACGCCGTCGCTGGTCGCGCGCAGTTGAACGCGCTCCTCGGCCAGCCGCTCGAGACGGTGACGTCCTTATCGACCGCGGTCGATGCCGGCGGGCCAGTGACGACCGAGGCCGCGATGACGCTCGCGCAGACGGCGAGTACCGAACTGATCGTCATCGATCGACAGATTGAGACGCAACGCGCCAGGATCCTGCTCGCCCGTGCGCTCCGGGTGCCGGACGTCATCCCGATAGCCACGCTCACGCACGACGCGCAGCCGGAATTCACATACGGGTGGCGTGCCGGCCTTGCGGTGAGCCTTCCCCTGTTTACCTCGCATCGGGCCGGAGTCCTCGTCGAGCAGACCACTCTGGACCAGCTCAACGCGCAGCGCCAGGCGACGCTCGTCCGCATCAACGGCGCGGTCACCTCCGCCGCGGTCACCGTCCAGGCGCAACGGCAACTCTACGTGCGGTACCGTGATGCAATCATCCCGCAGGCGCAGCAGGTCGAGCAGCTCGCGCAGGAGTCTTATCAGCTCGGACAGACCGGCATTGCGGCGTTGCTCCAGGCGCTCCAGGCGACGCGCGACGCCCGCCTTCGCGCCATTGATGCCGTTTCGCTTTTTCAGAACGCGCTCGCGGATCTCGAGCGCGCGATAGGGGCTCCCCTCCCATGAGACTCATGACTTGCACCCTCTTCAATTCCCAACCTCCAATTCCCAACTCCCAAGGCGCGACGCGGAGCTCCTTGGAAGTTGGGAGTTGGAAATTGGGAGTTGTCGCTGTGATGTTCGCCCTTGCGGTGGCCGCGGGGTGCAGTAAGCAGGCGGCCGAAGAAGTCGAAACCGAAACGGTCGTCCCCGTGAAGGAGGTGCCGGCGGCAACCGGATCCATCCGTGGCGTGGTGCATGCCACGGGCGTCGTCACGCCGGCGCCCGGCGCGGAGCTCGTCGTGATCGCGCCGGAAGCCGGGCGAATCGCCGAGGTGCCGCACGGGGAGGGCGACCGCGTGCGCCAGGGTGACGTGCTCGTTCGCTTCGAGATCCCCAACACGGCCGCCGAGGTCCAGCGCCAGGCGGCCGAGGTCCAGCGCGCGCAGGCGGCCCTCGCCAACGCCAAGGCGAATCAGGTCCGCGCGCGCGATTTGTTCGACCGCGGCATCGCCGCGCGGAAAGACGTGGAAGACGCCGACCGGATGGTTGCCGACGCGGAGGCCGCTGTCGCGCAGGCCGAGGCGTCGCGTGCCGCCGCCAACCTAACGGCTGGGCGCTCGGTCGTCCGTGCGCCCTTCAATGGCTTCGTCTCGAAGCGGTACCACAACCCCGGCGATCTCGTCGAAGCCGCGGCCGGCGACCCGGTGCTGCGCCTGATCGATCCAAGCCGGCTCGAAGTGACGGCGTCCCTGCCGCTGGCAGAGGCGTCGCGAGTGGTCATCGGCGCCGCAGCTCGCTTGACGGGCCGGCCGGCGGGCAGCCCCGATCTCGGCCTGAAGGTCATCTCCCGCCCTGCCGCGGTCGATGCCGGCACGGCGACCGTTCCCGTCCGGCTCGCGTTCGCAGCTACCACGAACTATCCCTCCGGAACCCCCGTGCAGCTCGATATTGAAGCGGAACAGCACGCCAACGTCGTCCTGATTCCGGCGCCGGCGCTGGTGCGCGAAGGTGAAGAGACCGCGGTGTTCGTGGCGAAAGGCGACAAGGCGGAACGGCGCGTGGTCGTGATTGGACTCACCGATGAGATGGACGTCGAGATTGTCAGCGGCGTCAAGGAAGGCGAGATGGTGATCGTGGATGGCCAGGCGGGGCTGCCCGACGGAGCGACGATTACACGGGAGGCCGCCGAAGACGATGACGAGGAGCCGGCCGAGCCACCGGCCGACGCGGGCGGCGAATCGAAGGGCGGGAAATGAACGCGGCGGCCCTCGTGATGAGGCAGTCGCGCGCCGCGGCGCTGCTCGCGGCAGCGCTAGTGGTGGGCGGCGCGCTTGCCGCGTTCTCGCTCCCCAGCAGCATCTATCCGCCGCTGCAGTTCCCGCGCATCGCCATCGTGGCGCACTCGGGCACGCTGCCTCCGCAGTCGATGTCGCTCATCGTGACCCGTCCGATCGAGCAGGTCGTGATGGCGGTGCCGGGCGTCCGGCGCGTGCGCTCGCGCAGCATCCGCGGCGCCGCCGAGATCTCCGCGCAATTCGATCCGACCACGGACATGATCGTCGCGCTGCAGATGGTGCAGAACCGCGTCGCCGAGATTACCGGCGATCTGCCGCCGGGCACCGAGATGCAGATCGAGCGGATGACGCCGGCGATCTTTCCGGTCTTCATCCTGAGCATGACCGGGTCGTTGCCGACCGCCGACCTGTTCGACTATGCGAACTTCGTCGTGAAGCCGGAACTGGCCCGCGTCCCCGGATCCGGAACCATCGAAGTGCAGGCAAGCGACACCCGCGAGATCGAAGTCATCCTCGATCCCGCGAAGCTGACGGCGTCCGGCCTCACGGTGGTTGACGTCTCCGACGCGCTCAAGGCCCAGAACACCGTCCTCCCCGTCGGCCGATTCCAGGAATCGGGGCTGCAACACCTGACGCTCGCCTCCGGCCTCTGGAAGAACCCGGAGGAGATTGCGCGGGCGCCGGTGCTGATGAAGAACGGCGCGACGGTTCGTGTCGGCGACCTCGGGACCGTGGCGCCCGGCGCGCCTGACCGCACGCTGCTCGTGACCGGCAACGGCCGCGACGCGGTCGTCATGAGCATCTCGCAGCAGATTGGCGCCAACGTCATCGACCTCAAGGCCGGCATGGACAACGTCCTGGCCAGCCTCGCGAAAACGCTGCCGTCCGGCATCATGATGAACCGCGTCTACGACCTGGCGCAGTTCGTCGAGGAGTCGATCACCAGCGTCCGCGACGCGATCCTGATTGGCGGATTTCTCGCCATCATCGTCCTGATCGTCTTCCTCGGCGACTGGCGGCTGACGATGATCGCGGCGGTGACGCTGCCGATGGCCGTCATTCCCACCTTCGTCTTCATGTGGCTCTTCGGCGGCACGATCAACCTGATGTCGATGGGCGGCCTGGCCGTCGCGATCGGCCTCGTCATCGACGATGCGGTGGTCGTGGTGGAGAACATCCATCGCCGCTCCGGCGAGGGAGGAAGTAGCGTCGTCGACGCGGTCCAGCAGCTGATGGCGCCGCTCGTCAGCTCCACGCTGACGACCGTCGTCGTGTTCGCTCCGCTGGGCCTGCTGTCCGGCGTGCCGGGACAGTTCTTCCGCGCGCTCTCGCTGAGCCTGTCGGTCGCGGTGCTCATTTCGCTGGCGCTGTCGATCAGCGTCGTGCCGCTGATGGCGAAATGGGCGTCCTCGCACCATCGCCCTGCGGGCGAGACGCACGGCCGGGTCGAGCAGTTCTACGAACGGACGCTCGGCGTGATGATCGCGCGGCCGCTGCTCTCGGTCGTGGTCGCGCTGCTGCTGGCGGCAGTCACGGTCCTCCTCTTCTACCAGGTTGGAACCGGGTTCTTCCCGGCCGCCGACGAAGGCGGGTTCGTCGTCGACTACCTGACGCCGGCCGGCAGCTCGCTCGCGGAAACCGATCGCCAGGTGCGGAAGATCGAGCAGATCGTCGGGGAGACGCCGGAAGTCGCCGCGTATTCGCGGCGCACCGGCTCGGAGCTGGGGCTGTTCGCGACGGCGCAGAACACCGGCGACGTCCTCGTGCGCCTCAAGCCACGCGGCCAGCGGAGCCGCTCGGCGGACGAGATCATCTCCGAGATGCGCGAGAAGATCCTCGAGGCCACGCCGCTCGTCGAAGTCGAGTTCGTGCAGCTCCTGCAAGACATGCTCGGCGACCTCGAAGGGAATCCCGAGCCGATCGAGATCAAGATCTTTGGCGACGATCCCGATCGTCTCGCAGCGCTGGCCGAGCCCGTCGAGGAGATGATGGGCAAGGTCCAGGGCATCGTCGACGTCGTCGGCGTGCAGACGGGGAACCCCGAACTGACCTGGACGGTCGATCCCGTGGCGGCGGGTCGCTATGGTCTCACGGTGGAGACGGTCTCGGATCAGCTCGCGGGCAACTGGCTGGGCGAGGTGGCGACCGATCTGCGGCTCGCCGATCGCACGATTCCCGTCCGCGTCCGTCTGCCGGACTCCTACCGGTTCGATCCCAAGAAGCTTCCGCAGACGCTGCTCCGAACACCGGACGGCAAGCCGATTCCCGTCTCCGAAGTGGCCTCGATGACGCGCGCGAACGGACAGGGCGAGCTGCGCCGCGAGAACCTCCGTCCGATGGCGGTCGTCAGCGGGCGCCTCGAGGGACGCGACCTCGGGAGCGCCGTCGGCGAGATCCAGGCGAACCTCGACAAGCTCACGTTGCCCATCGGCTACACGTACGAGATCGGCGGGCAGTACCAGGCGCAGGCGCAGGCGTTCCGCGAGCTGCTGATGGTTTTTGCCCTGGCTGTGTTCCTCGTCTTCACGATTCTCGTGATCCAGTTCCGTGCGTGGGCACCCGCAATCCTGATTCTCCTGGCAGCGCCGCTCTCGCTAAGTGGCGCGCTGCTACTCCTGCTCCTGACTGGCACGGATCTGAATATCTCCTCGGCGATGGGGATCATCCTTCTGGTCGGCCTCGTGGTGAAGAACGGCATCATGCTCCTCGACTTCTCCGAGAAACTGCACGAGGAGGGCGAGCCGTTCGAGTCGGCCATCGCCCACGCCGGCCGCATCCGTCTCCGGCCGATCCTGATGACGACGTTCTGCACCCTCTTCGGGCTACTGCCGCTGGCGCTTGGCCTAGGGGCAGGCGCCGAGCTGCAGAAACCGCTCGCACTCGCGGTAATTGGCGGTCTCGCCCTTTCAACGCCCGTCACGCTGCTCGTCGTGCCGGGACTGTACGCGGCAATCAAAGGTCGGAGCAAATAAGTCTTAGTAATTAGAAATGAGGTCTTTATGCGCAAGTTGATAAGCGTCTTCGCGTGCGTGCTCGCAGGCGTCGTCGTGCAGGCGGCAGACGTCTACCGGCCGGTGAAGGAAATTGCAATTGGCGGTGAGGGCGGATGGGACTACCTCATCGTCGATCCGGCGACGCATCGACTGTACACGTCACATGCGACGAAGATCGTCGTCGCCGACACCGAGTCCGGCAAGATCGTCGGTGAGATCCCCGATACCAACGGCGTACACGGCTTCGCCATCGCGTCCGATCTCGGGCGCGGGTTCACGAGCAACGGCCGCGCGAACAGCTCGACGATTGTCGATCTGAAGACGTTGAAGCCGCTCGGCACGGTCATGACCGGCGCCAATCCCGACAGCATCCGATACCTGCCGTCGCGGAAGGAAGTCTGGACGTTCAACCACACGGGCAAGTCAGTGACCGCGTTCGACGCGCGGACCGGAAAGGTGATCGCCACGATCGACGTCGGCGGTGAACTCGAGGAGGCCGTCGAAGATGCCCCCGCCAACCGCATGTTCGTCAACGTCGAGGACAAGGGCGCGATCGGCGTGATGGACACGGTGAAGCACACGCTGGTCGCGACGTGGCCGATTGCGGAATGCGAAGGGCCGACAGGCCTGGCCTTCGATGCGAAGAACCACCTGCTCCTGAGCGCCTGCGATGGCAAGATGGCGGTGATCGACAGTACCAGCGGCAAGACCGTGACCAGCTTTCCCATCGGGGACGGCGTGGACGGCAACGGCTTCGATCCCGCGACCGGTCTGGCCTTCGCGTCGAGCGGCACGGGCGTGCTGACGATTGCGCACGAGGACGCGCCGGGCAAGTTCACAGTGGTCCAGACTCTCAAGACCCAGGCGTCGGGCCGGACGATGTGGCTCGACGCGGTGACGCACAACGTGTACGTGCCGGTCGCGATGAGGACGACTGGGCCGAACGGACGCGCGCAGATCACGCCAAATACGATGAAGATCCTGGTCTTCGGACCAGTCGCGCCAGTCAAGTCGACGAAGTGATTTGCTTCGTGGTTGAGAAATCTTCGTGGACGCAAAAAGTGCGCGCAATCACGGCGACCGAAGGGTTGTGATTGCGCGCACCGGCACCCGCTGACGGGGACAAGCGCCGCAGGTGATGCACCCACGCTACCCCGCCGCCCAGGGCGCGGACCATAGGGTGAAGGCTGTATTCGGCGAGACATCAACGCCGGATGGCGGCACGCGGTCGAAACGTGCATCATCGAGCGGGAAATCAGCGTGATATCCGCCGATTCGGAGCGAGGCTGGACGGGCCGCCCGCACCATGACTACGATCGCCGCATGGCGGCAAAACCGGTGCGAGAGTGGGACCCGCGAAGCACGAGCGTCCGCGCGGCGCTGCTCGCGGGCTTCGCCGTCGTATTCGGTCTGTGGCTGCTCTGGGGCTACGAGCTCGTTCGCAGCCTGCAGCGGATCGAGCAGAATGTCTCGAGTGTCCACGATTCGGAGGTCCGGGGCGAGCAGACCCTGTCGAAGATCCGCACCAGCGTCCTGCTCGGATCGATTTACCTGCGCGACGCGTTGATCGACGGCGCGACCACCCGGAGGGGCACGTATCATGACGAGCTGACGGGATTGCGCGACGAGGTCGAGCGGCTGCTTCACGCTTATATCCCCGAGGTCGCGTCGCCGGTGGAGCGCGACCACTGGGCCCGTCTGCAGGTCGAGCTCGGCGACTACTGGGCCTCGCGCGACGTCGCATTCACCGAACAGGCGCGGACGCCCGACGAGACCGCGGCGCTCCTCCGCAGCCACGTGGTGCCCCGCCGCGACACAGTCCTCCAGATCATCGATCAGCTGGCCGCGCTTCAATCCGGCGCGATCCGGCGCCACGAGGAGGAAATCGATCTGCTGTACAGGCAGGTCCGCACGCGCCTCTTGTCCATGGGCTTCGGGACGCTGATCGTGGCGTTGTTCGTCGCCGTCATGGCGTCCCGGCATGTCAATCGGCTGCAGCACCAGATCGAGCGGCAGCACGGGATCGAGCAGCGCACCCGGGAAGATCTTGAACGGCTGTCCGCTCGTCTCGTCGATGTGCAGGAGCAGGAGCGCCGTACGCTCGCGCGCGAACTGCACGACGAAGTGGGCCAGGCCCTGACGGCGGTGAAAATGGACATCGGTATCGCGCTGCGGGCCGATGTCGACTCGCGCGTCAGAGACGCGCTCGAAGAAGCGCGCGAGATCAGCGAAACGACGCTCCGCAGCGTCCGCGACATGTCGCAGCTGCTCCATCCCTCGGTGCTGGACGATTTCGGTCTTCCGGCGACGCTGACCACCTACCTCCGCAACTTCTCCCAGCGGACGGGCATCCGCGCGCAGCTCGCCGAGACGATGGATGCGCGGCTGGCTCCGGACATCGAAGTGTGCGTCTACCGCATCGTCCAGGAGGCGCTCAGCAACGTCGCACAGCACAGCGGCGCCACCGCCTGCACTGTAACGCTCAATTCCGGCGGGGGCCTTCTGCGGCTGATCGTCGAGGACAACGGCGGTGGCGTCGGCGCCGCGAACACGCTGGCAGCGGGCCGCGGGCTCGGGTTGATTGGCATGCGCGAGCGCGCGCAGGCCCTCGGTGGCACCTTTACGATTGCTGATCGCGAGGGTGCGGGGACCATCGTCGTGGTGACGCTACCGCTTGGTGCGTCCGCCGCCGGTGACGCAGCCGGTCACGGGACCACGATCGCCCCCGTTCGCCGCGCCGGGTAACGCTGGTGGCCATGCTGCGCATCCTCCTTGCAGACGACCATACGGTGGTACGCCAGGGACTTCGAAAGGTCCTCGAGGAGCGATCGGACTGGCGGGTTGTTGCGGAAGCTGGTGATGGCCGCGAGGCGGTACGCCAGGCGGAACAGCACAAGCCGGACGTCGCGATTCTCGACGTCGCGATGCCGCTGCTCAACGGCATCGAGGCGACGCGGCAGATCGTCAAACGGGTGCCCAACGTCCGTGTCCTTGTGCTCAGCATGCACGCGGACGAGGCGTACGTCATCCAGATCCTGCACGCCGGCGCTGCCGGATATCTGCTGAAGGACTCAGCCGATGTCGATCTCCTCCAGGCGGTGAGCGCCGTCGCCGAGGGCAAGTCCTTCTTCAGTCCGGCGATCGCCCGCCTCATGCTGGACGACTACGTGAAACAGCGCACCGGTGAACCTGGCGTGATCGACCGTTACGAATCGCTGTCCGATCGCGAGCGCGAGGTGTTCCAGCTGATCGCGGAAGGCAAGACGAACAAGGACATCGCTGCCATCCTCTTCATCAGCCCGAGCACGGTCGAAACCCACCGCGCGCGGATCATGGAGAAGCTCGACGTCCACAGCGCCGCCGAGATTGTCCTTTACGCCGTGCGGCGCGGTGTGATCCGCTAGCCGGACCAACCTTTGCTCTGGCTGGGCAGTATCTGCAGCCACCTTCGCACGCGAACTCGTGGCGAGACAGTATTTCCCGCCGCGAGTTCGAGGCATATCGTGCAAATGGCGATGAAATCCGAGACAGCCCGGTTCGTGACCGGCGAAACTTCGGCGTATCGCCCTCGTGTCTCCCGTGAGACGCGGCGGCTGCTGATGACGGCTCTTCTCGCAGTTCTTACACTGTGGGTCCTTGCCCGCATCAGGTTTCCTGATCGTCCGGTCAACCCCAATCCGGTGACGCCACTGCTCAGTCAGCTCGCCGGTTTTTCGAAATTCTCGGACCTTGCGGCGACAGTCGAGGACCTCCGAGCGCGCGTGGCGCCGACACTCGTCACGGTTGGGCCGGACATTACGGACGCGACGGAAGGACTCGACAAGACAGACGAGCGGATGGCAGCGCTTCGGCTTCGCGACGATGTCGCGATTGCGATTCTCGAACCGGGAGCGGGCCACGGCGAACGCAATTCGCTGGGTGTGATCGCCGAGGATCGCGCATCAGGCCTCGCGGTTCTTCGCGTGGGAAACGGGACGAATACGGTACTTCCCGTGTTGTGGTCCCCCCAGCGCCTTGACAAACCGCAGTACGTCGCTGTGTCGTCGCCGTCCCCCGACAGCATGTCGCTCCGTCCGGCGTTCATTGGATCGCTGACGCCGGTGGAGACCCCCGCGTGGATTGGACCCGTATGGAGACTTCCACGCGATGTAGACGTCACGCCCGGGGCGTTTCTGTTCACCGACGACGCGGAGTTCGTGGGCGCGGTTGTTCGGTACGAGAACGGCCTTGCGGTCGTTCCGGGCAAGATGCTGTGGGACGCTGCAGAGGACCTGCTCAGACAGCCACACAAGGAGCACGTCGACCTCGGAATCGACGTGGAGGCATTGACACCGCGCCTCTCACTCGCCAGCGGAGCCGACACCGGAGTCGTCATCACCTGGATCGATCCAAACAGCGTTGTCGCCGGCCAACTCAAGGCCGGTGACGTCATCCAGGCCGTGGATGACGTGAGCACACCCACTCCCGAACATTGGCGCGTTCGGACGGCGCGCCTCGGCGCTGGAGACACAATTGCGATCCGCGTGTTGCGCGGAGGCACGCAACGGGAGCTGCTGGTCGTGGCAGCCACGCCCGCGGCCGTCACGCCAACGCCGACGCTCGGTCTCACGATGCGGACGCTCGCCCGCGTCGGAGTCGAGGTCGTGCGGGTCGAGCGAGGCTCGGCCGCTGACGCCGCCGGCGTCGAGGCTGGTGACGTCATCACCGCCGTCGGCGCACGCATGGCGCCCAGTGCGGCACAAGTAGAATCGGCGTTCGCGTCTGCACGGCGCGGGGACTTCACGATCGTTACCCTGATGCGCGGACCCGCGCACCGCGTGGTGGCCCTTCAGCGATGAATCCGTACGGTCCGAGCGAGCTGGGCGAACCGAGGACCTTTGATCCGATCGACGTTCGGCTTCAACAGAGCGGAGCCACTGCCGGACGCCTGTTGCCGACATCGCGATTCGGCGCGCTCGACTGGTCCACGGGCGCATTCCCCGCTCTGCTGTTACTGGTCACGGGCGCCGCCCTCGGGCCCCATGGCCTGGTACTGCTCACACCCCAGGCCCTGGCGTTTCTCGATCCGGCGTCTCCGATCGCCCTGGCCGCACTAGGGGTCATTGCCGGACTGAGCATCAGGACCGGCCGAGCGGATCGACGGATTGTCGCGGCCTCAGGCGCGCAGGCGATGGTGACCGCGATCGTGGTTGCTTCAGGCGTTTTGCTCGTAGGCCCGGCGGTGACGGTCAACCCGTTTCCGCCATGGTGGATGGTTGCCATGGCGCTCGGCGTCTCCGCGGCCACGTCATCCTCGCTGCCGTCGGATCCGGCGCGCACCTCGCCCGACGTCGCGGCGCGCCTGGACGTTCAGGACTATCTGCTTCCCGTCGTCTTGGGCGGCGTGCTGCTGGCGTTTCTCCGCGAGCCCTCGCCCGCCGCAGCCTTCCTGGTCGCCGCGCAGGCAACGCTCATAGCCGTTGTGATCGCCATCGCGGGATGGCTGATCCTGTCACAGGCGTCAACACCGGCGGAACAGCGGGTGTGTGTCTTTGCGAGTCTCCTGCTGCTCGGCGGCGCCGCCGACTATCTCTCGATGTCGGCCCTCCTCGGCGGCCTGGTTGCCGGAGCGTGCTGGCAATTTGCCGGCGGCGCGGTGCGCGAGTACATCCGTCGCGACGTCACGTATGTCCAACACTCGCTGCTCGTCATGATCCTGCTACTTGCAGGCGCCCGTGCGGACTTCTCGCCGGTTACGCTGACTCTGTCAATCGCTTACGTTGTCGTTCGCACGAGCGGGAAGCTCCTCGGCGGATGGCTCGCGGCGCACTCGTTGGCAGCCAATCCACTGAGCAACAATGTCCAGCTGATCTCTCCGGGCGTGTTCGGCGTCGCGTTCGCGTTGAATGTCGTGCGCGCCGGCGGACCTGAGTTCACGCCAATGCTGACCGTCGTCGTCGTCGGCACCATCGCATCGTCGCTGATCGCCGCTCTCTCCCGCTCCGGGGTCAGCAAGGGATGAGACGATTCGGAGCGCTGGCGCTGGCGGTCGGCGCCGTCGCCTGGGTCCATGCCCTCGGCGAGACCGGAGCCGTGGCGTCGGCGGGCCCGGCGCTGGCGCTTGGCTTCACGCTCCTGGGCGCATGGGTCACGGGCGACCTGCTTCGACGTTTTCACGTGCCCCGGCTCACCGGGTACTTGCTGTTCGGCGTTCTCGTCGGCCCGTACCTGGCAAACGTCATCACCGAGTCGATGGCGGCACAACTGCAGGTGATCACCGGCATCGCAACAACGCTGATCGCGCTGATTGCCGGCCTCACGCTCAGCATCGAACGGCTCCGCGGCCGGCTCTCCGCGATCGTCCGCATGACCGCGGCAACACTTGCCGTTGCCAGCGCCGGTGTCGCTGCCATCGCCTGGGTCGCATGGCCGTGGCTCCCGGTCGCGCCCGCCGCCGAGGGCGCGGCGAGGCGGGCGATGGTTCTCCTGCTCACCGTCATGGTCGTCAGCTTCTCGCCGACGATGACGGCCGCAGTCACGACCGACACCGGCGCCCGCGGTCGTCTGAGCGAGCTCGTGCTCGCCGTCGTCGTCCTTGCCGATCTCGTGATGCTGCTGCTGTTCTCGTTCTCGATGCAGCTGGCGCGTGCCGTATTCCGGCCCGACATGGACGGCGGCAGCCTGATCGTCCAGTTCGCGTGGGAGAGCGGCGGCGCGGTGGCGTTCGGCGCCCTCGTCGGCGCGCTGTTTGCGCTCTATCTCCGATACGTTGGGCGCGAGGTGGCGCTGGTCCTGCTCGCGGTGTGCGGACTGCTCAGCCAGGTCGGCACCACACAGCAGTTCGAGCCGCTGCTTGCGGCGGTGGCTGCCGGTCTCGTGATTGAGAACCTGTCGGTCGCTCAGGGCGACACGCTCAAGGCGGCTGTTCAGCGCGGCGCTCCACCAGTACTCGTGATCTTTTTCGTCGCCATCGGTTCATCGCTGCGCGTGGACGCGCTCGCGGCCCTCGGTCCGGTTGCGCTCGCTCTGGCGGCGATTCGAGCCGCGTTGATCCGGACCGGAGTGTCTGCCGGCCTCGCGGTCTCCGGGATCGATCGACGGGTGGGCGAACACGCCTGGACGGGACTGATCTCACAGGCCGGCATCACGCTTGGCCTCGCATCGGTGGTCGCCAGCGAGTTTCCAGGATGGGGCACGCAACTGCAGACGCTGCTGATCGCGCTCATTCCAATCCACGAGTTCGTCGGCCCGATGCTGTTCAGACGGGGCCTGGCCCGGGCTGGCGAGCTGGAGGCTCAGACCCCGCGGCCCCTGCTCGTCGTCTCGAATCGAGAGCCGTATCTGCACCTGACCCGGCGTGACGGCACCGTCACGTGGACGACGGCGACGGGTGGCGTGGCCGTCGCCCTGGACGCACTGATGCGTGAGCGCGGCGGCACATGGATCGCACACGGTTCCGGATCGGCCGATCGGCTCGTGGTCGATGAGAGCGACAAGGTTCACGTTCCACCGGAACATCCTTCGTATGTGCTGCGCCGGCTCTGGCTCGAGGAACCGACGTTCTCGGCGTACTACGGCGGCTTCGCCAACGAGGGCCTCTGGCCCCTGTGTCACGTTGTCGATGTGCGGCCGACATTCCGCAGCGAGGACTGGGCCGCATACAAGGACGTCAACGACCGTTTTGCCGCCGCCATCGACGAGGAGCTCGACTCGTCGAACACGCCGGTGTTTCTCCAGGATTATCACCTTGCCCTGGTGGCCCCATCGCTGCGCACGAGGCGACCGGCCGCTCGCACGGCGCTCTTCTGGCACATTCCCTGGCCGTCTCCGGATCGGCTCCGGATATGCCCGTGGCGCCGCGAGATCCTGACTGGGCTGGCGGCCAACGACTTGCTTGCGTTTCAACTCGATCGCGATCGACGCAACTTCCTTCTCGCCGCCGAGGAGGAGCTCGACGGCGAGGTCGATCTCGAGGCGTCGCGCATCTGGGTCGACGGGCGATCGACGACCGTCGTATCAGTGCCGATTGGCGTCGACTACGACCGGATTCAGGGCATTGCCGCGGAAGATTCGCTCGCAGACGAACAGCGACGCCTGCGGCGGCTCTTCGACCTTCGCGCCGACATCGTCGGCATCGGCGTCGATCGGCTCGACTACACGAAAGGCATTCCCGAGCGACTGGATGCGCTCGACGAAGTGCTGACCCGGCGGCCGGAGCTGCGAGGGCGACTGACCTTCGTCCAGATCGGCGTACCATCTCGTTCGGGGCTTCACAGTTATGCCGAAATTGAATCGCAGATCAGTCAACGGATCGATGCGCTCAACCGGCGCCACCGTGTGCGCGGCGGACCACCGGTCGTCTGCTATCAGAAAACGCCCCTCGCGATCGGCAGCCTGGTTGCGCTCTACCGTCTCGCGCATTTCTGCATCGTCAGCTCGCTCCATGACGGGATGAACCTGGTCGCGAAGGAATTCGTCGCGGCCCGCGACGACGAGGACGGCGTGCTCGTGTTGAGCGCTCTCGCGGGCGCGGCGCAGGAGTTGCACGAGGCGCTGATTATCAATCCGTACGACATCGAGGGCTTCGCTAACGCGCTGACACAAGCGATCGACATGCCGGTGGAGGAACGGCGCACGCGCATGCGTGCGCTGCGGCGCGCGGTCGCCGGACGCAATGTCTTCGGCTGGGCATCAGATATTCTGGAAGGGCTCGAGAGCCTGTGGACCAGGCCGTTGCACTATGCGGTCCGAGGCTGGGAGGATACGTCCGTCTGACATGCAGACCATCCTGGCGGAAGAGCAGCGCGCGCTGCTAGCCAGCTTCGCGCACTCCAACGTGCTACTGGCATTCGACTACGACGGAACGCTCGCGCCCATCGCCCCGACGCCCGCCGGCGCACGGATGAGGCGCGACACTCGGCGGCTGCTCACACTGGCCGCCCGCCTGTATCCGTGCGTCATCATTTCCGGGCGGGCGCTCGACGATCTCACGCGACGACTTCGTCACATTCCGGCGTGGTATCTGTTCGGAAACCACGGGCTCGAGCCAGCCACACCCGACGCGCCGTATCCAACCCATGCGCGCAAATGGGCGCTGCATCTCAAAAAGCGGCTGCCGC
>Ga0137437_1000310_pt1 | contig 14354 bp, 12 predicted proteins | sample EasRivERMGT138_2_FD_102332 | JGI IMG/M metagenome (GOLD analysis project Ga0137437, IMG submission 102332) | Soil microbial communities from meander-bound floodplain in the East River, Colorado, USA - East River MetaG ERMGT138_2 | ecosystem: Environmental > Terrestrial > Soil > Floodplain ...
CGCCCGCTGTTCTACTCGCTGCTCATCATCACGGTGTCATTCCTGCCGATCTTCTCGCTCGAGGGCCAGGAGGGCCGGCTGTTCCACCCGCTCGCGTTCACCAAGACGTTCGCGATGGGGTTCGCCGCGATCACCTCCGTGGTGATCGTGCCGTTCCTGATGATCGCGTTCATCCGCGGCAAGCTCCCCAAGGAGGAGACCAACCCGATCAATCGCTTCCTGATGTGGGCGTATCACCCGTTCGTACGGTTCGTGCTCCGTCACCGGGTGGCGACGCTCGTCGCGGCCGGCGCGGTCATGCTCGGCACCGTGCCGATCTACCTGAGGCTCGGCTCGGAGTTCATGCCGCCGCTCAACGAGGGAACCATCCTCTACATGCCGATCTCGCTGCCGGGCGCGTCGATCGAGTCCGCGCGCCAGATGCTCCAGGCCCAGGACAAGCGGATCATGCTGGTTCCGGAGGTCGCGTCGGTGTCCGGCAAGGCCGGCCGCGCGCTCACCGCGACCGATCCGGCCCCGCCCGAGATGTTCGAGACCGTCGTGAACCTCAAGCCCGAGGCGCAGTGGCGGCCCGGGATGACGCTCGAGAAGATCGTGGCCGAGCTCGATCGCACGGTGCGGGTGCCCGGCGTCGCCAACGCGTGGACGATGCCGATCAAGGCGCGCGTCGACATGCTGTCGACCGGCATCCGGACCGCGGTGGGGATCAAGGTGTTCGGGCCCGAGCTCGCGAAGATCAACGAGATCGGCGCGCAGATCGAGCGCGCGGTCGGCCGTGTGCCCGGCACGCGCAACGTGTTCGCCGAGCGCGTCACCGGCGGCTACTACCTCGACTTCACGATCAAGCGCGACCAGATCGCGCGCTACAACCTGAGCGTCGCCGACGTCGAGATGGCGATCGAATCGGCGATCGGCGGCGCCAACGTCACCACGACGATCGAAGGCCGCGAGCGCTACCCGGTCAACGTGCGTTACCAGCGCGCGTATCGCACCGACCTCGAGGCGATCCGGCGCACGCTGATCGCGACGCCGAGCGGCGCGCAGATCCCGCTCGAGCAGGTCGCGGACATCGCGACGACGACCGGCCCGAGCGTGCTGCGCACCGAGCAAGGCCAGCTGCTCGGCTACGTCTACGTCGACGTTGGTGACCGCGACCTCGGCGGCTACGTCGACGAGGCGAAGGCGGTGGTCGCGAGCTCGGTGAAGCTGCCGCCCGGCTACACGCTCGAGTGGAGCGGCCAGTACGAGTACATGCAGCGGGCGGGCGAGCGGCTGCGGATCGTCATCCCCGTCACGCTCGCGCTCGTGATCGTGCTGCTCTATCTCAACACGCGCAAGGCGGCGAAGGTCGGGATCGTCCTGCTCGCGGTGCCGTTCTCGCTGATCGGCGCGTTCTGGCTGCTCTGGCTCCTCGGCTACAACCTGAGCGTCGCGGTGTGGGTCGGGATCATCGCGCTCGCCGGTGTCGACGCGGAGACCGGCGTCGTGATGCTGCTCTACCTCGACCAGTCGTACGAGCGGTTCAAGCACGAAGGCCGGCTGCGGAACCTGCGCGACCTCCGGGAAGCCGTCGAGGACGGCGCGGTCAAGCGGATCCGGCCGAAGATGATGACGGTGATGGCGATCCTCATGGGGCTCTTGCCGATCATGTGGAGCAGCGGCGCCGGCGCCGATGTCATGAAGCGCATCGCGACGCCGATGGTCGGCGGCGTCATCACGTCGTTCGTGCTCGAGCTCCTGATCTACCCGGTGATCTTCACGGTCTGGAAGGGGTGGCGGCTCAAGGACGGCGGCGACAGCGACGCACCGAGCAGCAACGGGGCGCACCCCGGCGGCCCCTTCATGACGACCGGAGAGCACTGATGCGATGAACGCCGTTCCCACACGATCGCGCGGACGACAACGAACTGCCGGATCAGCCGGATCTTGGGAAGATTGCCATGAAGCTTCGACTATCACCAATCACGAGGAGCCAGACGTCGCCGTCCCTCGTCGCCCGGATCGCGCAATCGGTGCAGGGCGTGCAGTGCCGTCCGCAAAGAGTGCGGGTAGCGCTAGCGGCGGAGGTCTAACTCGGCTAACCGTGCGTGACCTCTGGAGTCACACGTGTTGGAGCGGCCATTGCTTTGCTGTGAGTGCGATGATTGCCGATCGAACCTGGGCAGTAATCGACGACGACGACGACGACGACGACGTGGTTGCGAAGTATTGCAGCGCACGACCGAGCTGGGGGCGCCGTCGCAATGTCCCGACGCGAGCAGCGGCAACGGCGCACACCCGGCGGCCCACTCATGACCACCGGGGAGCGCTGATGGCGATGAAACCTGGCGCTGCCCGACTTGCCCAGCGCCGGCAGGAGGAGTGCCGCAATGATTACGCGAAGGCGTCCTAACATGCTGCTAACCGTGGACCTGTCCTTGCAACATAGCAGACATCGAGCGGCGCTGCTCGTCGAAGGATAGCCAGGGCTACCGCTGCGGAACTCGCCACCGAACCATCGTGAGTGAGTGCCGTTGATTAACCGACTGCCCACGGAGGAACAAATCATGATTCTACGAGCGTTTGCATTGTCTTGCTTTTTCGCCGCGGCTGCCACGACTGGCTGCGCCGGCGGCCACGCCGTGATGCGCGGCTCGGTCGTCATGAAGATCGATCCGACGACAGCGCATGTCTGTCTTGGCAAGGGCGAGGTCGCGGTCAACGATCGCGTCCGCCTCTACAGGAACGTCTGCACGCCGAGCGGCAGGCGGTCAGTCTGCAAGAAAGAAGCGGTCGCCGACGGCACGGTCACGGAGCTGCTCGACGAGCACTACTCCGTGGTGACGTTCCCGGCGGGAACGACGTTTGAGGAGGGAAATACCGTAGAGAAATTGTAGCGAGGCAATCCACCAGCACAGTCGGCAAGCCAGGCCGCCGCCATTTTCCCAGGGGCATGGCGTTGGCGCGCGCCCGTAAACACCGACCTCGATGGCAAGCGTGCATGCTCGATGCCACCGGTCCAACATCATCGCGTTCTCTCCGGCAGACCGCCTCCAGACATCGTGAGCGCCTAGCACGCAACTGCTTCGCAGCGCGCGATCGGTATCGCAAGACGTGCGCGCGCCGCCACACGCGCGCGCCGGAGTTCGACGGCACGCGCGTGATCGTCGAGATCACACTGTGTGGCATCGCCGTTGCTTCTTGTGGATTACATGCTCACTCGCGATCACGCCAAGCTCGACCGAGACCAGCGGCAAGCGCGCGGCTCGATCTGGCTGCTCGTCTTCGGCGCCTTCATACTGATCGGCGCCTTCTTCTTGCTCCAGGAGCACCGCGCGCACGTACTCGGCGCGCTGCCATACCTGCTCGGGTTCGCCGCCCTGTTCTTCTGCCTGTTCGGTCACGGTCACGGCGACCCCAACCACCGAGGAGGAAACCGATGAGTCACGACAGCGCACCCGCGTACGGCCTTTGGGGCCTGGTGGTCATCAACTCGGCCGTGTTCATCCTGTTTGCGTTCAGTTTCTTCCACCCGCGTACGAAGCGCGACTGGCGCAGCCTGGGCGGGTTCAGTGCGTTCATCCTCGCGTTGTTCGTCGAGATGTACGGATTTCCGCTCACCATCTACTTGCTCTCGGGCTGGATCGGACGACGCTTTCCGCAAGTCGATATCCTGTCGCACGACGCGGGTCATCTCTGGGCGACGCTGCTCGGCTACAAGGGCGATCCGCACGCGTTCCCGCTCCACTTCCTGAGCTACGTGCTGATCTTCGGCGGCTTCTGGCTGCTGGCCTCGTCGTGGCGCGTGCTGTACGAGGCGCAGCGGAAGCACGAGCTCGCGACCACCGGACCGTACGGCCACATCCGCCATCCCCAGTACCTCGGGTTCATTGTGATCATGGTCGGCTTCCTGTTCCAGTGGCCGACTGTATTGACGCTCCTGATGTTCCCGATCCTCGTCGTGATGTACGTCCGGCTCGCGCACGCGGAGGAGCGCGAGGTCCGGGCCGAGCTCGGCGCGGTCTGGGATGCGTACACGGCGAACACGCCGCGCTGGATCCCGCGCCTGCGGGCGCGATCGCAGCATCCACAACCGCACTGAGGCGAACCGCGCGTCATGGAGATCGTCACCCGCAGCAGCACCGAGTGGCCCGACGATGCGCCGGTCGAGATCGTCGAGCGCAAGGGGCTCGGACATCCCGATACGTTGTGCGACGCGATCGCCGAACGCGTGAGCGTCGCGCTGTGCCGCTACTACCTGGGCCGCTTCGGCACGATCCTCCACCACAACGTCGACAAGGTGCTGCTGTGCGGCGGCGCGTCCCGCCCGCGGTTCGGTGGTGGCGAGATCGTGCAACCGATCGAGATCTATCTGGCCGGTAGGGCAACCGTCGAGTGGCGCGGCGTTCGTGTGCCAGTCGACGATCTCGCGATCGCGGCGTGCCGCGAGGTCCTCACCGAGCGCCTGCCGTTGCATCATGACATCCGTACGGTGTCGAGGATCCGACCGGGCTCGACGGACTTGACGAAGCTCTTCACGCGCGGCACCACGCCCCTCGCAAACGATACCTCGTGTGGCGTCGGATTCGCACCGCTCACCGAGCTCGAGCGGATCGTCCTCGACGTTGATCGCGCGCTCGCCGATCGCGAGACCCGGACCGGGCATCCCGAGCTCGGCAGCGACGTCAAGGTGATGGGCGTGCGGCGTCGTGACCGCATCGCTCTCACGATCGCTTGTGCCTTCGTCGACCGCCACGTCGAGAGCATCGACGGCTATGTCGCGAGGAAAGCCGACGTGCGCCGGCTCGTGCTGGCCGCGGCATCGCGAGCCTCGTCGCCCGCGCTCTCGATCGCACTCAACACGGCCGACGACGTCACCAGCGGCGAGGTCTACCTCACCGTGACGGGGTCCTCGGCCGAAGCAGGCGACGATGGCGAGGTCGGACGCGGCAATCGCGTCAACGGTCTCATCACGCCATACCGGCCGATGACGATGGAGGCCGCCGCCGGCAAGAATCCGGTGAGCCACGTCGGCAAGCTCTACAACGTCGTCGCCAACCGCATCGCCGCGGTCATCGTGGCCGAATGCCCCGGCGCCTTCGCGGCGACCTGCACGCTGGTGAGTCAGATCGGAGCGCCGATCGACGAGCCTGCGATCGTCGACGTCACCCTCGGAGCCAGCGTGTTCGATCGGGTCCGCGTGCGCATCGAGGAGATCGTCCGGGGCGAACTCTCGCACTTCGACCGCCTACGAGGCGAGCTCATGGCGGGCTCGATCTCGCTGTTCTGACTGTGATCGGCGCCGTCACACGTGACCGGGGAAATCACAGGTTGCGGGTCGGTCGTAACCGTGTTTCCAGGCCATTGGCCCCGGGTGCACGTGTTGCAGTAGTACGCTCGCGATGGCCCGTCAGGTTCTCATCGCCGCGCCTGCTCGGATCGCGCGCAAGCTTTCCGAGACGATCGGCGATGGGTTCGAGGTCGTGACGTGCACCGATCCGGAACGGGCGATCGCGCTCGCCGCGACCGGTACGTACCTCGCGATCGTGAAGACGGTCGGCTTCGCGAAGCTGGCGACGAACACGCCGATCGTCCGCGTCGGCGAGACGGCAGGACCGCAGCTGCTCGACGAGCTCGCCGCGATCCACGCCCGCGCGCACCTCGACGAGCGCGCCCGCGCAGCCGACCATGCGTACCTCGCGGTGCTGCCGTACGACGAGTACATCTCGCTCGCCCGCGCGCACGCGACGCGCGACTACCTCCTCGCGCTGCTGCGTCGACACGGCGGCAATGTTGCGGAAGCGGCGCGCGCTGCTGGTGTCTTGCGCGAGACCCTCCATCGGCTGATCCGCCGGCACGACATCGACCCCAACTGGTTTCGCGACGGCCACGACTGACCAGCACGAATCTCGAGCCCGCGGTGTCATGCCCAGGTAGCCCCCAGGTAGCCCCGTGGTCGGTCCTGGAATTGCAATATCGAACGGAATGCTTCGCATGGAACAAGCGCACGATGCCCACGCGTCGCCCGTGACCGCGATGGTGAAGGATCCGGTCTGCGGGATGACCGTAGATCCCGCGACCGCCAAGGGCGGCCGCGTCGAGCACGAAGGTCGCGAGTACGCCTTCTGCAGCGCGAAGTGTCGCGAGAAGTTCCTCACAGAACCTGCGCGCTACGTGACGCCCGCGCAGATCTCGCGCGAGACCGCGTCCCCAGCAAAGCCCGCAGCGCCCATGGCGGTGACATACACGTGCCCGATGCATCCCGAGGTGCGATCGGACAAGCCCGGCAGTTGTCCGAGGTGCGGTATGGCGCTCGAGCCGACCGTCCCGATCCAGGCGGCGCCGGCGACGCAGTGGACGTGCCCGATGCACCCGCAGATCGTGCGCGACGCACCAGGCACCTGCCCGATCTGCGGCATGGCGCTCGAGCCGCGGACGATCACCGCCGAGCCGGTCGAGGATCCCGAGCTCCACGACATGAAGCGACGCTTCCTGGTCGCGACGCTGTTCACGATCCCGCTGCTCGCGATCGCGATGTCCGAGCTGTTCGCGTCGGCGTGGCTGTCGGGACGCACGCGCGCGTTCGTCGAGCTCGCGCTCGCGACGCCGGTGTGCCTGTGGTCGGCGTGGCCGTTCTACGTGCGCGCCGTGCAGTCGGTCAGGAACAAGAGCCTCAACATGTTCACGTTGATCGGACTCGGCGTGAGCGTCGCGTACGCCTATAGCGTGATCGCTGCGGTGTTCCCGGGCATCTTCCCGCCGGGCTTCCGCGGTGAGGACGGGCAGGTCGCCGTCTACTTCGAGGCTGCCGGCGTGATCGTGACCCTCATCCTGCTTGGCCAGGTGCTCGAGCTACGCGCCCGCAGCCAGACCAGCGCCGCGATCAAGCAGCTGCTCGGCATGGCGGCGACGTCGGCGCGGAAGATCGCCGCTGACGGCAGCGAGACCGACGTACCGCTCGATGCCGTCCAGGTCGGCGATCGGCTGCGCGTGCGTCCGGGGGAGAAGGTGCCGGTCGATGGCGTCGTGCTCGAGGGCAAGACGTCGATCGACGAGTCGATGGTTACCGGCGAGCCAATCCCCATCGAGAAGCAGCCCGGCGATCGCGTGATCGGCGCGACCGTCAACGGCACCGGCGGCCTCGTGATGCGCGCGGAGAAGGTCGGCGCCGAGACGCTGCTGTCGCGGATCGTCGCGATGGTCGCCGAGGCGCAGCGCAGCCGGGCGCCGATCCAGAAGCTCGCCGACATGGTGTCCGGCTACTTCGTGCCGGCCGTCGTCTTGATCGCCGCGGTCACGTTCGTCGTGTGGGCCACCGTCGGACCGTCGCCGAAGCTGGCACACGCGCTGATCAACGCCGTCGCCGTGCTGATCATTGCGTGTCCGTGCGCGCTGGGCCTCGCGACGCCGATATCGATCATGGTCGCGACCGGGAAAGGGGCGACGATGGGCGTGCTGTTCCGCAATGCGGAGGCGATCGAGACGCTGCGCAAGGTCGATACGCTGGTCGTGGACAAGACGGGCACGCTCACCGAAGGCAAGCCGAAGCTGGTGGGCGTCGTCGTCGCGCCCGGGTTCGGCGAGCAGGGCGTGCTCGCGCTCGCCGCCGGCCTCGAGCGCGGCAGCGAGCACCCGCTCGCGGCGGCCATCGTCCGCGGCGCCGAGGAGCGCGGCGTTTCGCCGGCGAGCGCGAGTGATTTCGAGTCGATCACTGGCAAGGGCGTGAAGGGTCGCATCGACGGCAAGATCATCGTGCTCGGCAACCGCGCGCTGGTGGACATGTTCGGGATCGAGCTCGGCGACATGGCCACGCGTGCCGAGGAGCTGCGAGGTGACGGCCAGACCGTCATGTTCGCCGCGATCGACGGCAAGCTCGCAGGCCTCGTCGGCGTCGCTGATCCGATCAAGGAGAGCACGCCCGACGCCATCGCGACCCTGCATCGCGCGGGCGTGCGCATCGTGATGCTCACCGGCGACAGCGCGACGACGGCGAAGGCGGTCGCGAGCAAGCTCGGGATCGACGAGCTACGCGCGGAGGTGCTGCCGGATCAGAAGGCCGACGAGGTCAAGCGCCTGCAGGCACAGGGCCGGTTCGTCGCGATGGCAGGCGACGGCATCAACGACGCGCCGGCGCTCGCGCAGGCGCAGGTCGGGATCGCGATGGGCACCGGCACCGACGTCGCGATGGAGAGCGCGCCGGTCACGCTCGTGAAGGGCGACCTACGCGCGATCTCGCGTGCGATGGCGCTGTCGCGCCGCACGATGCGCAACATCAAGCAGAATCTGTTCTTCGCGTTCGTCTACAACGCGGCCGGCGTGCCGATCGCCGCCGGCGCCCTCTATCCGGCGTTCGGGCTGCTGCTGTCGCCGATCATCGCGGCGGCCGCGATGAGCGCGAGCTCGGTCTCGGTGGTGACCAACGCGCTGCGGCTGCGGCGAGTGAAGGTGTGACGCCAGTACGTGCCTATGACAACCAACAAACAAACCCTGCAGAGTCAAACCCTGCAGAGTCTATGAGGACGCGCTCGGAGCAACGACCGCCCGCGTCTGGATGTCTGGCGCACGAGCTCAGCCGCCGACGAGCCGACGAACGTGGCGCGCGATCATCCGCTCTTCATCGGCGCGGACGACCCGTACTTCGCAGCGGCCCTTGCTGACGATCGGCGCGCCGGCATCGTTGCGATCCTCGTCGAGCTCGATCCCGAGGTGCTCGAGCCCTCTGCAGATCTCGGACCGTACGGCAGGCGCGTGCTCGCCGATGCCGCCGGTGAACACCAGCGTCTCGATCCCGCCGAGCGCGGCAGCGAACGCGCCGATCGACTTGCGCGCCTGGTAACAGAAGAGGTCGATGGCGAGCCCGGCGCGCGGATCGGTCACGCGCAGCTCGAGCAACCGCTGCACGTCCGACGTCGTGCCCGAGAGTGCGAGCAGACCGGCCTCGTGATCGACGAGCCGCGCGAGCCCGCGCGCATCGTAGCCGTGATCGAGCAGATAGACCAGCAGTCCCGGGTCGAGGTCGCCAGAGCGCGTGCCCATCACGAGGCCGCCGGTCGGCGTGAGCCCCATCGTGGTATCGACCGCCTTGCCATCGCGGACGGCAACCATGCTCGCCCCGTTGCCGAGATGGGCGAACATGGCCCGGCGCAGTCGCGAATCGGGAAGCGACGCGGCGACGTACTCGTAGGACAGGCCGTGAAATCCATAGCGATGAACTCCCGCATCGAACAATGTGGCTGGTAGTGCGAATCTCTGCGCGACCGCGGGGAGTGTGCGGTGAAAGCCGGTGTCGAAGCACACTACCTGCGGCAGTTCGCCGAACCGCGCGCGCACCGCGGCGATCGCTCGAAGCTCTACCGGCAAGTGGAGGGGTGCGAATGGCACGACACGCTCGAGCGCGGCGATCAGCACGTCGTCGACGATCGCGGGCTCGAGGTGATCGGGGCCACCGTGGACGACGCGATGGCCCACCGCGCGAGGTCGCTCGACCCCGCGCCGATCGAGCTCGTCGAACACGGCGTGGACCGCGGTCGCGTGATCGGCAGGGCCGCCGATCCCGATCCGCTCGAGCGCCCCGCGCAGCAGCACGTCTTCGTTCGCGAACAGCGCGTACTTCAGCGACGACGAGCCGCAGTTCAGCGCCAGGATCGCGGTCACGCCGCGCCCCACGTCCAGTCGCGGATCTCCGGCAGGTCCTCCAGATGCTCCGCGACGTACGCCGCGTGACGCGCGAGCATCGCGAGGCATGCATCGGTCAGCGCCTTCGCGTCGGGCAGCGGCCGGCGGCTGCGCCGGATCGCGTCCATCGCGATATGGTAGCGGCTGGTCTCGTTGAGGACCACCATGTCGAACGGCGTCGTCGTGGTGCCCTCCTCCTTGTAGCCGCGAACATGGAACCGCTCCGTGTTCGGCCGCGCGTGAATGAGCTGGTGGACGGCGCTCGCGTAGCCATGAAACGAGAACACGACGTGGGCGTCGCGCGTGAACAGCCGGACGAACGCGTCCTCGGTCATCCCGTGCGGGTGCTCGCGCGGCGAGAATAGGGTCATCAGATCGACGATGTTGACCACGCGCACCCGCAACTCCGCCGCGTGGGCGCGCAGCCACGCCGCGGCCGCGAGCGTCTCGAGCGTCGGCACGTCGCCCGCGCAGGCAAGGATCACGTCGGGCGGCTCGTCGGTCTCGGTACCCGCCCAGTTCCAGACCGACGCGCCGCGCGCGCAGTGCTCGGCAGCGGCGACCGCGTCGAGCCATTGCAGCTGCGGCTGCTTGTCGATGATCATGAGATTCACGTAGTTCCTGCTGCGCAGACAGTGGTTCGCGACTGACAGTAGGCAGTTGGCATCGGGCGGGAGATAGACGCGAGCCACCGTGCCCTTCTTCGAGATGATCGTGTCCATGAACCCCGGCCCTTGGTGGGAGAACCCGTTGTGGTCGTTGCGCCAGCACGTCGACGTCAGGAGGTAGTTGAGCGACGGCACCGGCGCGCGCCACGGCAGCGACGCGGTCATCTCGAGCCACTTCGCGTACTGGGTCGCCATCGAGGCGACGATGAGCGCGAACGCCTCGTAGGTCGCGAACAGGCCGTGACGCCCGGTGAGCAGGTAGCCCTCGAGCCAGCCCTGGCAGTTGTGCTCGCTCAGCACCTCCATCACGCGACCCTCGGCGGACACGTGATCGTCGATCGCGATCGTCGGTTCCTGGAAGCAGCGCGTTTCGACTTCGAACACAGCGCCGAGCCGGTTCGAGTTGGTCTCGTCCGGACACATCAGGCGAAAGCCCGTCGGGTTCTTGACGTAGATGTCGCGCAACAGCGCGCCGAGCTGGCGCGTCGACTCGTGGCGCACGACGCCCGGTCGCGCGACCTCGAGCGCGTAGGGATAGATCTCCGGGACGTCGAGCGGGATCTGTAAGCCACCGCCGTTGGCATGCGGGTTCGCGCCCATCCGTCGCGCGCCCACCGGTGTGAGCGCGCGCAAGGGGCTCGCGAGCCGGCCGCTGGAGTCGAACAGGAGCTCGGGCCGGTAGCCACGCATCCAGGCCTCGAGGGCCGCGAGCTGCGTCGGATCTGCTCGTACCGCGGCGAGGGGCACCTGGTGGGCGCGGAACGTGCCTTCGACCGGGAGGCCGTTCACGATCTTCGGACCGGTCCAGCCCTTGGGCGTGCGCAGTACGATCGCGGGCCAGCGTGGCGTGCCGCGTGTCCCGCGCGTGCGCGCCGACTCCTGGATCGATCTGATCCGTGCGACGCAGGTGTCGAGGGTCGCCGCGAACGCGCGATGCACGGGCAGCGGATCGTCGCCGACGACGACGTGCACCTCGTAGCCGTGGCCCTCGAGCAGGCTCCGGATCGCGTCGTCGCCCGCGCGCCCGAGCACGGTCGGTCCGGCGATCTTGTAGCCGTTGAGGTGAAGGATCGGGAGCACGGCGCCGTCTCGCGCCGCGTTGACGAACTTGATCCCTTTCCACGAACCTTCCAACGGCGCGGTCTCCGCTTCGCCGTCACCTACCACCGCGATGGCGATCAGATCGGGGTTGTCGAACACGGCGCCGAACGCATGGGTCAGCACGTAGCCGAGCTCGCCTCCTTCGTGGATCGAGCCCGGTGTCGTCGGGCCGACGTGACTCGGAACGCCGCCCGGTGTCGAGAACTGACGGAACAGCCGCGCGATCCCGGCCTCGTCCTCGGTCACGCGTGGATACACCTCCGAGTACGTGCCCTCCAGATAGACGTTCGCGAGGATCGCCGGGCCGCCGTGGCCGGGACCGGCGAGGAAGATCACGTTCAGATCGTCCCGGCGGATGACGCGGTTGAGATGGGCATAGACAAGGCTCAAGCCCGGCGACGTTCCCCAGTGCCCGAGCAGGCGCGGCTTGACGTGCTCGGCGCGCAACGGCTCGCGGAGCAGTGGGTTCGCGAGCAGGTAGATCTGCCCGACCGTGAGGTAATTCGCGGCGCGCCAGTACGCGTCGATCGCCAGGAGCTCGTCATCGTCGATCGTCATGGGTGCGTGAACCTTACCAAGCGAGTGCAATGCCGCGAGCCGGTTCCGGTCATCGTCTCGATTGCGCGATGTTGATCAGGGCAAGGCCGGCCAGGATCACCGCGGCGAGGAAGTAAGGCGCGGGCGCGCTCCACCCCAGCAACAGCGTGCCGAGCAGTGCTCCGAACACCTGGCCGAGGCTCTGGGCGGATTGCTGGAGGCCGAGCACCGCGCCGACGTGTCGCGTTTCATGCTTCGAGACCCGACGTCAGCATCGGGCCGACGAACGCCATGCCGGCACCGAGCGGGAGCACCGCGACGTAGGCGAGCGGCGGTGCACGGATCACGGCGAGCGCGAACAGACCGGAGCTCATCGCGACGAACCCGAGTGACAGCACGCGGCGCTCGCCGATCCGCCGGGCGAGCGCCGGGCTCGCGAGCTGGGCGACGATCATGGCCACGCTGCACTCGGTGAAGGCGGCGGCGACATCGCCGGCTCCGAAGCTGTAGCGCGACACCGCGAACAGCGCGAACGTCGCCTCGAAGATCGAGATCCCGATGTAGCTCGCCATCGCGGCGCCGAGCAGCCGCGGCACGAGCGGCGAGCGCCGACGCGTGTCGATCGCTGCAACCGTCACGAGAGCACGAGGCTCTCGCACCGTGATCACCGCGGCGACCATCGCGACGACCGCGAATACCGCCGCTACAACGAACGGCAACGAGAACCCATCGAAGGCGATGTGCTCCGACAGCACGCGAAGGTGAACGTCTTGGCGCGCCAGCGCGGCCCCCACCGCGGGACCGATGATCGTTCCAACGCCGATCGCGGTGTTGAGCCGCGCGATTCCGCGCGCGCGTTCGTCCTCGCAGGTGAGAGATCATCAACAGCCAGCGCAACGCCCGCCATGATACCACCTCACGGATCACCACCCGCTGCAGTGGGTGCCCTCGATCATGGCGCCCATGTCACCGAGCATCGTGCCCATCGTGCCGACGTGGTCCTCGACCTCGGCCCCCGCCTCGGCCAGGTCGGTCTCGGCATGCATCGTCGCGACATGGGCGTCGAGCTCCATCCGCATGCCGTGGCGAAGATCCATCATCGACTCGATGCCCGAGCAGTGCTGCATCGATGCCATGTGCGTGCGCATGTCGTCCATGATCGCGGCCATCCGCGACGTGTGGCGGTCGACCTCGTCCAACATCGCCGGCAGCGACGCGACGGTCCGGCCCGCCGTCAAGTGCTGCTGGTCCTCGTCGACGGCGTCCCCGACGGCGCCGCGCATGGCATCGGGGCCGATCATCATCCCGCCGCCGCAGCCGACGAGGATGGCACCGGCCAACAGGCTCGTGTTCATGATTCGCATGGAAGCCTCCATCGGTAACGGGTTCGCGGTCAGCGCATCGCGCTCGGCCTGTTCGCATGTTCGATCACCAGCGCGGCACGACGTGCGAGCTCGGCGCGCCCGCGGTCGTCGCGCGCAGTCGCCATCAACTCGACACCCCTCGCGCCCGCGTGGGTCATCCACGTCACGCCTTCCACGAGCAGCGGGCTATCAGCCGCGGCGTCGTTGGGTGCGAGCTGGAGCCACGCGCGGTGGCAGCGGATCCGCGTCAACACGACCTCCGGCGGTTCCGCCTGCTCGGAGAGGTGAAACACGACGCCGCGATCGAACGGCGACGTCGAGGTCGCGAGCTCGAGCGGCGACCTCGCGTCGAGCCCGCGCGGGATCAGCGTGCACGCGGCTTCGTACTCCAGCTTCAGCTGCTCGGCGGCGTCGCGGTGCGCCGCGGCGAGCGAGCGATGCTCCTCGTCGGGATCCCACGAATAGTGCCAGGGATACGATCCGTAGCCGTAGCCGTAGCCCCATGAATTGCCATAATACGGACCGGGGTAGTAGGGATGGCTCCGCATCCCGGTGACCTGCTCGGAGTGCTCGCGCGCGGCGGCCGTGTGTTCGGCCGCGGTCATGTCGCCGGGCCGGGTGCCATGGGAGCCGGTCGCGCACGCGCCGGCGGCGAATATGAGCGTGGCGGACAGAGATGCTGTGATCGACATGCCACGACCTCATGCAAACACGAGCCCGTTGATCGATCTCGGATCGCGCAGTCCGTGCGTCCTCGGCAAGAATCTGCACGCACTGCGACGAAGTCGTTGACCAGCTGCATTGCTACGGCAGTGGTTCGTTTGTTGCTCTCGTGCGGAGTTGATGTCCGCTTTCACGACCACGCACTCGACTCGCTCCGATCACGAGCTCGGCGTCTTCCTCGTGGGTGCGGACTGGGCGATCGCACACGGAGACGCGGCCGGGCTCGCCGATGTCGCGAACCGGCTGTGCAGGTGCACGAGCGGATCGATCTGCGAGGGGCTCCATGCCGTGGCTCGGCTGTGCCACG
>Ga0137437_1000312_pt1 | contig 14328 bp, 13 predicted proteins | sample EasRivERMGT138_2_FD_102332 | JGI IMG/M metagenome (GOLD analysis project Ga0137437, IMG submission 102332) | Soil microbial communities from meander-bound floodplain in the East River, Colorado, USA - East River MetaG ERMGT138_2 | ecosystem: Environmental > Terrestrial > Soil > Floodplain ...
CACCAGTGCGCGCACTTCGGCAACGACCATGCCGATCACGTCCACCAGCTCGTTGATGCCGCCGGACAGCGTCAGGAAGAAGTCGCGTTTGCCTTCCAGCGAAATGCGATTGCCGAGATTTCCGGCGGTGACCGCCGCGATGACTCCCTGCAGCTCGGATTCCGTGGCGACTTCCTGCGTACGGTCGAACCACTCGAGCACCGTGCCGAGACGGCGGCCAGTGTCGTCCTTCATCGGGCTCATGATCGTCTTCATCATGCGGCCGCCGATCACTTCCTGGCGCGTCGCGAGATCGGTCAGCCGCTCGATCTCGCCGCGCAGCGCGGCGGGCTCGCGCGTCATCGACGCGAGGTTCGCGCCGAGCAGTTTGCCAGCGTCGAAGTCCGCCAGGTCCTTGCGGAACGATTCCTGCGCGCGCGCCAGCATGCGCCCGGCCGCGGGGTTCATGAAGATGATCTTCAGATCGATGTCGACGACCATCACGTTGGCGTCGAGCTGATTGAGCGCACCACGGAATGCCGCATTCAACAGCGCTTCCTGCCGCTCGCGCGTGACATCATTCAAATAGGCGACGACCTTGAACGGTTTCCCGGAGGCATCGACGATCGGGTTGAATACGCCTTGCACCCAGACCTCGCGCTTGTCGAACGACACCAGACGGAATTCCCCCTGCCGGCTCTCGCCGCGCTGCAGCGCCTGCCACAGTTCGTTCGCCTGTGCCCCGTCGTTGACGAGCTTCGAGTAATTCCTGCCCTTCACGTCCTCGATCGAGTAACCCAGCAGTCTCAGGAAAATTTCGTTGGCGTTGAGAACATCGCCCGCGGGAGTGCACTCGATGACTCCCTGCACTTTCGCGATCGCATTGATCTGGCCTTCGTAGTCCAGCTTCGAATGCAGCAGGCTTTCCTTCATCTGGCGCAGCGCGCCCATCAGGCTGACGTCGTCGTGACGGCCGGGCGGGATTTCGAACTGCAGCTCACCGGAGGCGACGCGTCGCGCCACTTCCGAGGCCCGGCCCGGATCGGCACCCAGCTTGCGCATGGCGCCGCGAATGATGATCCAGGCGAACACGATCGCCAGCAACGCGCCGGCGGACAGCGCAGCGATACTGTTGCGCATCGCCTGCTGGTAGTTCTTGCCCGCGGCGGCCAGGTCCAGGTTGGCCGCGGTGAGCTGCAATTCGATCAGCTTCTTGAGGTTGCTGGAACCGTCGACAAGCGCGGGCCGCAGCGTCTGGTTGCGCCAGGCGGCCAGGTCCGCGATTTCGCCGCTCTCGAGTTTCTTGAGTAGTTTGTCAATCTTGCTGTAGGCGGAATCGAGCAGCGGCGTGGTCTCGTCCGCCAGCGTCTGCTCGTCCGGAATCATTTCACCGAGGAAGTACATGTCCCAGTCATCGTGCGCCTTGTCGACCGCGGACTTGATCTGGTCGTGCGCCTCCTGCGCCGTCTGTTTTTTCTCGATGACATTCAGGGATGCTTCCAGCGACAGCGACAACGCATCGGCGACGCCCTGTATCGATTGTCCGGACACCATGCGGTTGTCGATCGTGTGTTTGAGAGTTCCCTGCGTGCTGCGCACCTGCTCCATCGAGTAGGCCACGAGGCCCGCCGCGATGGTCAGCGTGACAACGACCAGCGCGAAAAGCTGCAGGGAGAGGCGGACGTTCTTGAACACATTGAGACGCATAAGGAGGTTCCGTCGAAGTGATTGCGTGTGATGAAGTGTCGAAACCGTCAGGCGGCGCTGCTGGCGAGCGCAACGTCGGCCTGTTCCCGCTTAACGAGATTTTCGGGATTGAGGAGAATCAGCATTTGTTCGTCGAGCGTGGCGATCCCCTGGATCAGCTCGTTGACCTGCGCCGAACTCATGTCGGGCGCCGGCTTGATGCGGTCGAGGTCTACGTCGACCACGTCCATGACCCGATCGACGACGATTCCGCATTCGCGTGGGCCGCGTTCCATCGGGAACGACAGCACGATGATCACGGTGTGGCGTGTGAACTCCGCGGTCTTCAGGCCGAAGCGCACGCGCAGATCGATGACGGGTACCACCGCACCGCGCAGGTTGAGCACACCCAGCATCCCTTCCGGCGCCTGGGGAATCCGGGTCACGGGCGACCACCCGCGGATCTCCTTCAAGCTGAGGATGTCCACGCCATAGGCCTCGGCGCCCAGCGCGAACGTCAACACTTTTCGAGAGCCGACGCCCATGGCCCCGCTGTCGATCGGCGCATTCCTGTGCTGCATCGCTGTGCTGTTGCCATCGAGCGAGGCGTCCCCGCGATTTCCGGCAACTCCCTGTTGCCTATCGACCGGGCGGGCACCTAATGGAGGACGCGCGTCACATTTTGTCCAAAGCGCGGCGGGGTGCTAAAGCCCGAGCGGCTCCGTGCCGATACCGATTCCGGAGCCGTGACCGGCGGAGCACTGGAGACAACAATGACGAGACTCTTTTCGATGGCCGTACTTTGCGCTGCGCTCGCCTCACCGGCTTTCGCTTGCAGCAAGCCCGAAGCCCCGGCCTCGATTCCCAACGGCGCAACCGCCGCCAAAGAAGAAATGCTCGCGGCCAAGAAGGCAGTCGACGCTTTCAAGGCCGGCATGGAAGAGTACCTGTCGTGCGAGAAGAGCACCGCGAAGCAGAACGCCGCCCAGGACGAACTCGTGAAGGTGGCGGATCGCTTCAACGCGCAGGTGCGTGCGTTCAAGTCCAAGACCTGAACGCGGAGCCGAGCGCGGTGTTTAGCCAGTGATTCTCTACCGTAGCTCGAAGCCCAAAGCATCGAGCTTTGCGTTGAGCTCCCCGGCGCGACGTTCAATTTCATCAAAGTCGGCGCCGTTGTTGCGACGGATATAGTCGATACCGCTTTCGTATGGTTGGCAGTTGAAGTCCATCCGGCAATGAAAGCGCAGCCACTCGGCCTGCTGACTACAGTCATAGCCCCGCCGGCAGGCGGCCAAGCGCCAGGCGCTTCGCTTCATCGAGCATTTCTACATTTTCCTTCGCCCCACCAACAACTGCGGTTAACGCAAGTCTCGTCGCCACATCGATCTGCGCCAACGCGAACCCGCCTTCTTTTGATTCTGTCAGCCAATCTTCGGCCGTCCCGAATGGCTGCGACGCGCTTTGCTTCAGGCGTTGACACCTTGTGTAAACCGCCTGCGCTTCTTCGCTGCTGATTCCGAGACGAGTACTCGCCCACTGCATGGCTTCTTCAAGCGTTCGGCGCTCTTTGCTGACGCAAGGATTCCTTCAGCAAATTGCCAGACGTCCTGGGACTCCTTTAGATCCTTATCGTAGTTAGGTGCCGCCGGGGCCAGAGGCTCCGCGGCGGCGACCGGACGATTCTTCGACGCCGGTGGCTGGGCGCGAACAGAGGAATCTCCGCCCGAGACATCATCTGAGCGCTTCCGGCTCTCGTGCCCGGCTGCTGATTGGGAGACAGTCTGATAGTGAGCAAATAGCCAACCAGCTACCGCTAAGTACGTCGGCAAAGAAACACGAGTCATTGACATTCTGCGGCAATCCTTTGCCATGCATGAAGAAGCCGCGAAACAGGGACTCCCTGAGCGCGGCAACTTTAGGCTTTTTGTCGCTACACCATGCGAGCGCGCTCACATTCTTTCCGGTAAGCACATCGGCGGCTGCGCCGACAACTTCTCACGAGGGCGCAATGCGCCACATCCAGAAAGAGGAGCCTGAGATGAGACCGTCCAATCTGAAATTGTCGCCGACGATCGTGAGCTGCACGACCGATTCCACCGGGCGCGTGCGCCATGACGAGCGCGGTACGGCGGTGTGGGATTGGGCGCTGGGCACCGGTGTATTCGACGCCCTGAGTTCCAGCGGGCTGATGCGCCGTCTGGATGTGGCCGATCTGAAGATGCAGGAGTCGCCGGGTCTTGCTCTGGCCGTCGCGAGTCGCGATGCCGGTGGCGATCCATACAACTTTCGCGGTGCTGAGCGTCGCACTTCGGTGCCGCCGCGTACGCGCCTTCGCTGACCCGACGCGCATAGACAAACTGGTGCCGGCTGCAGGGATCGAACCCGCGACCCCCTGATTACAAATCAGGTGCTCTACCAACTGAGCTAAGCCGGCGCTGACGAGGGCTCGGATTTTAGGCGTCGAAGCGCCGCGATGCTATTGCGCGGAGGTGGCCGGGGCCGCCGGGCCCTCAGGGCAGGGCCGAAATTCCAATTCCGCGTCGCCGGCCTTGAATTTCTGACCTTCCAGCGACGGAGCATCGGTCTTCAGCGTGAGATCGAGCCAGATGGTGGTGCCGGGTTTTTCGCGGGCTTCGATCTGCGGCAGCAGGCCCAACTTCCCCACGCGTTCCGACTGCGTTGCCGCGCGCGCGACATCCGAAAACACGCCGAGCGAAATCCGCCGTGCGGACCCGAGCTCTCCCAGCGCCTGCGCATCGGTGATGCCGCCGCGTTTGAGCCGTTCGAGCAGTCGGCGCTCGCCGGCTTCGGTGGGCGGACTTTCGAGATACACCCAGTAGCCGTCGAGCACGCGAATTTCGACCTCGCGCGGTAGCGATGCATAGCCGCTGTCGGTCAGGGTCTGGCGCGCGCGCGCTGCGAGTTCATTCGTCGCGAACGGACCGACCGTCACGCAGCGGCCGCCCGCGACGACCGGCGTGGATTCGACGGCGAGCTGCAGGCGCGGGGCCGCAACCGCCGGCGACACGGGCAATTGCGCCTCTTTCGGCGCAAGCCAGTGGGCCCACGCAAAGAACGCGAGATTGGCTAATAAGAGAAGGAGTAGAGCGGCACGCACGCGAGGCGCGAGTGTAGCAAAAGCATCGCTTCCTCAAGCTGTCGCCAGACTCGCGAGGCCACGCAACACGAGATCGGGCACGACGCGTACCGGGCATTCGAGGCGCCGCGCCAGCGCCGGCGCCGCGCCGCCGGTGAGAAACAGCACGGGTTTCACTCGCAGCGCGCGCGCTGCTTCGCGTGCCGCGCGATCGACGAACGCGGCACCGGCGAAGACCGCGCCCGCCGCCAACGCGCTCGCCGTGTCGCCCGCGAGCAGGCGGCGCGCGGAAGCCGTACCGCCGCGCGCCCGCCGGCCGATGCCATGAGTTCCGGCGAGCAGGCTCGCAATCATTGCCGCGGGGCCCGGCACGATGGCGCCGCCGAGATGCCGCCCCGCCGCGCTCACCGCGTCGACGGTCAACGCGGTGCCCGCGTTGGCGACGACGACCGCGCGGCCGCGCGCGAGCGCATGCGCGCCGATGACACCGACCCAGCGGTCGACGCCGAGCCGCCAGGTTTCGGCGTAACCATTGCGCACGCCGCCGGCCGCACGTGAGGAGCGAATGTATTCGGGCATTACTGCGAAGCGCCGGCGCACGGCGGCGTTCAGCGCGCGCGCCAGCGTCGTGCCCGCGACGTTCACGACGACGACTCGCTCGACGCTGCGCGGCGCGCGACGGACCAGCGCCGCCATCGACTTGGGCGCGCGGTCATGCAGCGCGGCCCGCATGCGGCCTAACTTCCCGCGAGTAAGCGTCGCCCACTTGACGCGCGTGTTGCCGATGTCTATGAGCAGGATCATCTATCTACTCTCACGGTGACTTCGCCGGAGATGAAGCGCCGCACCCCGTCTGGCGTTTCCACCAGCAGCGCGCCGTGCGCATCGATGCCGCGCGCCACGCCGCGCGTGATGTCGCCGGCGTTTTCGACCCGCACTTCCTGTTCACGCAGCGCGTCGCACTCGCTCCAGTTCGCAAGGTGCGGGGCCAGCCCCTGTCGCGGGAATCCTTCCAGCGCGGGAATCAGGCGCGCGAGCAGCGCCGCTGCGATCTGGTTGCGATCCGGGACGGCTGCGCGGTGCGCGCGGATGTCGTCCGCGATGTTGTCGGTCGCCTTCACTGCTTCGCGCGCGGCGTCGTCGAGCAGGACGTTGAGGCCAATGCCGACCACGACGTGCACGGGACCGCCGGCCTCCGCGCGCATCTCGATGAGAATGCCGCCGAGCTTGCCGTTCGGCGTTACGAGGTCGTTGGGCCATTTCACCTGCGCGGCGCCGACGCCGATTTCATGCAGCGCATTCACGGCACACAGACCCACGATGAGACTCAAGGCCGACAAGTCCGCGGGCATGTCGGCGTATTGCCAAGATAGTGAAAGGCAGAGGGCGCCGCCCGGCGGCGCGACCCAGCCGCGACCGCGGCGTCCACGCCCGCCGGTCTGATGCTCGGCGAGCACGATCGCCGCCCCACCCGCCGCGGGCGGCAGCGAATCGAGCAGGCGCGTGTTGGTGGATTCGAGCGTCCAGTGCACTTCGAGCGCCTCGATGCGCGCGCGCACTTCGTGCGGCAGCAGCGCCGCGATGCGCTCCGCCGACAGCGCGCTCACGCCCGCCGCGAGCCGGTAGCCCTTGTTGGTCTGTGCATCGAGCGCGACGCCGAGTTCGCGCAATTGCTCCACAGCCTTCCAGACGGCGGCGCGGGTCACGCCGAGATCGGACGCGAGCGCCTCTCCCGACAGAAAGTCGCGGTCGCCAAGGCGCTGAAACACGCGTTGCGGCAGCGGTTGCGGTGCGCCGCTCACGAACGCGCGCGCCCGAGGAGCCACAGCCGCCGTGCGCGCGGCTCGGTGCCGGCGCGCATGCGGCGCACGTTGCCACGATGCGTGTAGATCACGAGCAGCGCGCAGGCCAGCGCGAACCCGAGAGCGGGCGTCAGTCGCGCGCCATCGCGGATCAGTAGATAGATCGGCATCGCGAGGGAAGCGGCGATCGACGCGAGACCGACGAAGCCCGAGACGATGACGACCCCGAACCAGCTGGCGAACAGCGGCACGAGCAGCAGAATGTCCAGGCCCGCGTATGCGCCCACCAGCGTCGCGACGCCCTTGCCGCCGCGGAAGCCATGCCACACGGGAAACACATGGCCGATGATCGCCGCGAACGCGCAAGCAGCCGTGAGCCACAGCGCGAAGCCCGGCGCCGCCGCGGGGATTCCCGGCAGCGTGAGGCGCGGCAGCACGGCCGCGGCGATCCAGCCCTTGGCGACATCGATGACGATGACCCAGATCGCAAAGCTCCACCCCTGGGTGCGCAGCGCGTTGGTGCTGCCGGCATTGCCGCTGCCGAGCTTGCGGATGTCCACGCGCCCGCGCAGGCGGCCCACCACGAGGCTCCCGACCACCGAACCGAGAAGATAGGCGCCGAGGACCTTGAGAGCGAATTCCATGGAGGATTCTTAGGGCAGAAAAACTTCCGCGAGCATACAACGGACGCTGCCGCCCCCGTGGCGTTCAATGACCTCGACGGGCGCCGCAAGCACGGTATCGACGCCGGCGGACAGGCGCGCATACGTTTCCGGACCCAGCGCGCGCCGCGCGGTGCGCGACATCACGAGGACGCTGAAGTCGCCGAGGTGCTCACCCCAGCTGCCGACCTCGAGCATGTTGCCGGCGAAGGCGCACATCTGTGTATCGTCGATGGCGATCACGTCGCGTCCCGTCGCACGCAGCCGCCCGGCGATGCGCTCGCGATCGGCGGGTGCGATGTTGCCGAGCGCGACGATCGCGGTGCGCGAGCCCACGCTCATCGCGACGTTGGTGTGATAGATGGGCGCACCGGCGTTGTCGTGCGCGGAGAACATCTCGAGCTCGTAGCCGAGCTCCCGCGCCCAGTCGCGCGCGACTGTCTCGTCGGTGCGCGGCGAGCGGCAGGCGTACGCCACGCGTTCGAGATGATCCAGCACCAGGCTGCCCGTGCCTTCGAGGAAGCGCCCGGCCAGCTCGTGCGGCGTCAGATCGAGTGTGCGGCGCACCTTGAACTTGAGCTCGCGCACCACCGTGTCGATGACTTCCGCGCGCCGTTCGGCACGCCGGTTCGCGGCCTGCATGGGATAGAGGACCACCGTGCCGTCGGCGTGAAAACTGACCCAGTTGTTCGGAAAAACCGCGTCGGGCTTGGCGGGCTCCTCCGAATCCGCCGCGACGCACACTGACACGCCCTCGCCGGCCAAAGCCGCGGCGAATGCGTCGAATTCCGCCAAAGCGCGCGCGGCGACGTCGGGCGCGCCGCCGGACTGCTGAAAGCGATTGGAGCTTGCGGTCTCGCCGTTGAATCCGAAGCGTTTCGGGCGAACCATCAGGATGGCGCTGCAAACCTGCGAGGGAGCGAGAGTCATGCGGCGACTTCTACATCCCGGGATCGGTAGGCACAATAGCCCGCAATGTCCGACTCCGTTCCCACACTCGACGCGGACGCAGCCGCAACCCCGCAGTTCGCGCACGACATCGCGGCCGCGTACGCCGAATACGGTTTCGTGATCATCGAAAACCACGGGATCGACAAGGCGCTCATCGATCAATGCCTCGAGTGCTTCCGGCGTTTCTTTGCGTTGCCCGAGGCCGAGAAGCGCCGCTACCAGATTCCTGGCGGCGGCGGCGCAAGAGGCTATACACCGTTCGGCATCGAAACCGCCAAGGGCGCCAAGCACCACGACCTCAAGGAGTTCTGGCATGTCGGCCGCGAGCTGCCGCCCGGACATCCGTTCAACGCGCTGATGGCGCCCAACATCTGGGTGGACTCCATTCCCGGCTTTCGCGAATCGACGCTGGGCCTGTACAAGTCTTTCGACGCGCTGGGACTGCGGCTGCTCTCCGCCATCGCGCGCTCGGTGGCGTTGCCGGCAAACTTCTTCGACGACAAGGTGAATCTCGGCAACAGCGTGCTGCGCGTCATCCACTACCCGCCCATGCCGCCCGAGCCCACGCCCTCGGTGCGCGCCGGCGCGCACGAAGACATCAACGTCATCACGCTGTTGTTAGGCGCCGAGGAACCCGGGCTCGAAGTGCTGTCGCGCCGGGGGGAGTGGCTGCCCATCAACCCGCCGCCCGGCTCGCTGGTGTGCAACGTCGGCGACATGTTGCAACGGCTGACGAACCAGCACCTGCGCTCGACCACGCACCGCGTAACGAATCCGCCGCGCGCGCGCGCCAGCAACGCGCGTTACTCGCTGCCGTTCTTCCTGCACTTCAATCCCGATTTCCTCATCAAGACGCTGCCGCAGTACGTGGATGCGCAGCACCCCGACCAGTTTCCCGTGCCGATCAATTCGCACGAGTTCCTGCAGGAGCGGCTGCGGGAAATCAAACTGATCTGATGGCGAAGCTCTACTTCTACTACTCGACGATGAACGCGGGTAAGTCCACGGCGCTGCTGCAGGCGAGCCACAACTACGAGGAGCGCGGCATGCGCACGCTCCTCTATACGGCCAGGCTCGATACCCGCGAAGGCGGACGCATTCATTCGCGCATCGGTATCGAACGCGAAGCCCTGCATTTCCACCCGGCGCTCGACCTGCACGCGCAGATTTCTGCCGAACACCAACGCACCGCACTCGCCTGCGTGCTGGTGGATGAATCGCAATTCCTGACGCGCGACCAGGTGCGGCAGTTGGGCGCGGTGGTCGATGAGCTCAACATCCCGGTGCTGTGCTACGGGTTGCGCACCGACTTCCGCGGCGAGCTGTTTCCGGGCAGCGCACAGCTGCTCGCCTGGGCCGACAACCTGGTGGAAATCAAGACCATCTGCCACTGCGGACGCAAGGCCATCATGGTGGTTCGGGTCAAGGCGGACGGCACCGCGGAGCGCGAGGGAGCGCAGATCGAGATCGGCGGCAATGAACGCTACGTGCCCTTGTGCCGCAGGCATTTTTCGCAAGCTCTTGCCGGGGCAAAGATTCCTGCCTGAGCCGCGCCTGCGGCTGCTCAAGATTCGTACACGCCCCGCGAGCGAACACCGGGATCGGTGACCGCACTGATAGCGGTCACTCTGTTGCGCACACGCAGCACGAGCACGATTTCCGGTTGTAACTGACACGTCATGTCATTAACGTGTACTCCACAAAACCCGCAGCGCCACACAGATGGGCGCGGACAAAAACCGGAGATCCCCATGCGACACATCAACGGAGCGATGTTGCTTCGATTCCACAAAGTCTCTTGCGCCGCTGCGCTTTTGTTAGCGGCCGCCGCTTCTCAAAACGCGTTTGCGCAGTCGACCGGCACCGAAGCGGCCGAAGAGAGCATGAGCGAGGTCGTGGTTACCGCGACCCGCGTTCGCAACATCGGCATCGTCGGCGATCAAAACGCGCCGAAGTCGCGCATCACCTTGAGCGGTGAGTACATCTCGCAACAGACCGCAGGAAACACGCTGTTCAACAGCCTGAACCAGATTCCGGGCGTCAACTTCACCAACACCGATTCGTACGGCACCTCGGGCGGCAACCTGCGCATTCGCGGCTTCGACGGCTCGCGCGTGTCGGTCACCTTCGACGGCATTCCGCTCAACGACTCCGGCAACTACGCCCTGTTCACGAACCAGATGCTCGATCCGGAACTCGTCGATCGCGTCGACGTGAACCTTGGCACCACCGACGTCGACAGCCCGACGGCCTCCGCCACCGGCGGCACGGTCGCGTATCGCACGCGCAAGCCCACCGACGAGTTCGCCGGCCAGGCAATCTTTTCGGGCGGCGAGTTCGCCTACAAGCGCGCGTTTCTGCGCGTCGACACGGGCGAGTGGGGCGATCTGGGCACGACGGCGTTCTTCGCCGCGTCCTACCAGAGCTACGACAAGTTCAAGGGCCCCGGTGACCTCGAGAAGAAGCAGGTCAACGCGGTGTTCCGTCAGGAATTCGAGAACGAGAACTTCATAAGCCTGGCGTTCCACTACAACCAGAATCGCAATGCGTTCTACCGCACCACCAGCATCGCGAACTTTGCGCTGTTCGGCCGCGACTACGACAACCTCGATTCGTGCACACGTGACGCTCCGACCGCGGCCGTGCGTGACGACGAGAATGCGACCCTGGTCGCGAGCACGCCGGCGCTCCCCGCCACCGACAACCTCGCGAATCCGTCGAGCTGCACGAACTTCTGGGGCGTGCGCATCAACCCGTCGGATACCGGCAACATCCGCATGCAATCGCTGTGGCACCTTGGCGATAAGGTGATCCTGACGTTCGATCCTTCGTGGCAGTACACGCTGGCGAATGGCGGCGGCACGACGACGATCAATGAGTCGCCGGGCACCAGCGCCGACGTGCGCCCGCTCGGCACCGCGGCAGTCACCGGCTTCGACCTGAACGGCGACGGCGACATCCTCGATGCGCCGCGCTTCTACTCGCCTAACAACACCAACACCAAGCGCCTGGGCGCCACGACCTCGCTCATCTGGGACATCAACGACGCCAACCGCCTGCGCTTCGCCTTCACCTACGATCACGCGAGTCATCGGCAGACCGGTCAGTGGGGTCTCATCGAAGGCGACGGTCCGGTCGAAAACGTTTTCGCCGGCCGCGAAGGCCAGCGGGTGTACGCCGCCGACGGTGACATCATCCGCGGCCGCGATCGCTTCTCGATCGCCGAGCTCGAGCAGTACGCGCTCGAATACCGCGGCCTGTTCCTGGATGACAAATTCACCGCGACGGTCGGCGTGCGCGCCCCGTTCTTCACCCGCGAGCTGAACCAGTACTGCTACACGCCGAACGGCGGCACCGGCAACTCGGCCAATACGATTTCCGCCACCAACGGCAGCACGTTGTGCACCTCGCGATCGCCCACGGCGACGCTCGCGAACGGCAACGTGATCTTCCAGGCGAATCCGATGGGCGCGATCGAGTTCATCGCGCCCTACAGCGAGACCGTGAAGTTCGACGACATCCTGCCGAACCTCGGGCTGTCGTTCAGGCCGTGGAACAACCACATGTTCTATCTCTCGTACGCGGAAGGTCTGTCCGCGCCGCGCACGGACAACCTGTATTCGGTGCGCCGCCAGCCGGACGGTTCCGTTGGCCGGCCGACACCCGAGTCCGAGACCACCAAGGCGTATGACCTCGGCTGGCGCTACAACAGCGGCTCGACCATGGTGTCGCTCGCGCTGTGGCAGATCGATTACACCAACCGCATCGTCTCGTCGTTCGATCCGGAACTCGGCTTCAACGTGGACCGTAACGTCGGCGACGTGGATCTCGAAGGTGTGGAAGCGCAGCTCGGTCAACGACTCGGCAGCCTGGTTTCCCTGAGTGCCTCGGTGGCCTACGCGAAGAGCGAGCTGCTCGAGAACCTGCCCTTCGGCGTCAACAACCTCGGCCAGCAGCAGTTCCTGCCGCTCAAGGGCAATGAGCTGGTCGAGAGCCCGGATTTGACCTACACACTGCGCGCGGACTTCGACGTGACGGAAAACTTCCGCTTCGGACTCCAGGGCAAGCAGGTTGGCGATCGGTTCTCGACGGATCTCAACGATGAAGTCGGCGAAGGCTACACGGTGTTCGATCTCGACCTCGACTACACCTTCAAGGTGCCGGGCTTCGAGTCCGTGCAGCTGCAGTTCAACGTGATCAATCTCACGGACGAAGACTACTTCGGCAACATCAGCTCGGGCACGGGCCGCAACAGCACGACACCCCTGCCCTGCATCAACGGCGTGACCGGCGCAATCGCGAACTGCGTCAACGCCGCGGGCGTGGTGCAGAACGGCGGCGTCGGGTTCTTCTCGATCGGCGCGCCGCGTACCGCATCCGTATCGGTCAAGTTCAACTTCTGATCGCGCGCGGCGACGTGCGCAGCGTCGTCGCGTTTTTGACTCTGGTGGCGGGCATCATGCCCGCCACCGCGGCGCCCCGCCCGCCCGGGCTGGTACGCATCGCCACCTTCAACTGCAGTCTCAACCGCCCGACGGAAGGCGGACTGCGCCGGTCGCTCAGCGTCCCCGATGACCCCCAAGCGCGCAACGTCGCGGAAATCATCCAGCGGGTGCATCCCGACGTGCTGCTGCTGCAGGAGTTCGACTACGACGCCGCGGGGGAATCCCTGCGCGCCTTTCAGACTAACTACCTCGCCCGGCCGCAGAATGGCGCCGCCGCCATCACGTTTGCCCATTCGTTCCTGGCCGAATCCAATACCGGCGTGCCGTCCGGCTTCGATTTCGACAATGACGGGCGAATCGAGGGCGGCGCCGATGCGCTCGGCTTTGGCGATTTCCCCGGCCAGTACGGCATGGCGCTGCTGTCGCGATTCCCCATCGATGCGGGACACGTCCGCACCTTCCACAAATTCCTGTGGCGCGACATGCCGGGCGCGCTGCTGCCCGACACGCTCGCCACACCACCGCCCTTCGACTGGTATTCGCCGCAGGAACTCGCGGTTCTGCCGCTGTCATCCAAGAGCCACTGGGATGTTCCGGTGCGCATCGGCCGGATGACCCTGCACCTGCTGGCGAGTCATCCGACCCCGCCGGCTTTCGACGGGCCCGAGGATCGCAATGGACTGCGCAATCACGACGAGATCCGTTTCTGGAGCGACTACCTGAATGGCGCGAGTTACCTGCGCGACGATCGCGGGCAGCGCGGCGGTCTCACCGGCAAGGCGTTCGTGATCATGGGGGACCAGAACTCGGATCCCGTCGACGGCGCCAGCATGCATGACGCGATCGACGCGCTCATTGCAAATCCGCGGATCAACCCGAGCTTCGTCCCGCGCAGCGCCGGAGCGGCCGAGGCAGCGGCGCAAGGCGGCGTGAATACCACGCAGCAGGCGGATCCCGGCACCGATACCGCGGATTTCAATGATCGCGTCGCCGGCAACCTGCGCGTCGACTATCTACTGCCGGCGAAAGGCATGCGGGTATGCGGCGGCGGCGTGTTCTGGCCGTCGGAACACGACCCGCTGGCGCGCCTGGTGTGGGGCGATGCGCCGGCGCCGAGCTCGGATCACCGGCTGGTGTGGATCGACGTCAGCGTAGACGGAACTCGATGCCCACCGGGCAATGATCCGACAGCCAGTGCGCCTTAGCGTCCGCGTCGTCGTACACCACGCGCACGAACGATTTGCGGATGATGCTCTTCGCCAGGTCGCGGCCGATGAGGATGTTGTCGATGTATTCGTGGTATTCGCTGTCCGTCGTGCACGGAGTGAACTTCGCGCTGCCCGTGACGTTGGTGAGTTTCGCGGCCGGCGGGTCGCCATCGGCGATCTCCGCGTAGACATTGAGCTGCCGACCCTGCGCATCGCGCGCCCCGCCCTTTTCGAGCGTGAAGCGGCGGTTGAAGTCGCCTAACAAACCGAAACGATGACCGGCGCGCGCCTCGGCGTCGATCCAGTCCTCGAGCGGCGCCACCTGCCGCGTCAGGAGTTCGCAATTGCGTCCCGGCGCGGTCAGCGGGCCCGCCGGGCAACCCGACTTGAGGTGCACCGACATCAGCCGGAATTCGTGGTCCGTGCCCGGGAAGAACGTGGCCACGACACCGCGGCGCACCGCGTTGTCCAGGGATAACGACTCGTACTCCGGCTCGC
>Ga0137437_1000313_pt1 | contig 14320 bp, 8 predicted proteins | sample EasRivERMGT138_2_FD_102332 | JGI IMG/M metagenome (GOLD analysis project Ga0137437, IMG submission 102332) | Soil microbial communities from meander-bound floodplain in the East River, Colorado, USA - East River MetaG ERMGT138_2 | ecosystem: Environmental > Terrestrial > Soil > Floodplain ...
CGGGCGACCCGACGACCGCGGCCGATCCGCTGGTCGAGACCTTCGACAACCAGGACCGCGAGGACACCACGGTCACGTCGGCGGTCTGGGGCGGAACGACCTTCCCCGGCTTCCTGACCGGGGGCGTCGGCGGCGGCACCGGCAAGGACGGAAACTTCGACCCGAGCGACGCGGGGTTCCAGGCGACGCCGCCCACCGACGTCACCGTGAACGTCCCGCTGCAGGTGGTCACGCTCGGCACGGTCTCGAGCCTGAACCCCGGCACGCCGCGCGTCTACGAGTTCACGAGCTTCGTCGTCCCGCTCGGCTGGACCGCGCTCGCGACCGGCAAGTACCCGCTCGAGTTCGAGTGCTCCGGCAACGTCACGATCGACGGCACGATCGACCTCTCCGGCGCGCCCGGCGCGGTCTACACGACCGGCCAGATCGCGGGCGGCGCCGCGGGCGTGGCGAACTTCGGCGGCGGCGCGGGCTCGACCGGCGGCTCGGTCGTCGACGCCAGCGGCGTCGACAACTTCTTCCCCGGCAAGGGCGGCGCGACGACGACCTATCCGCAGCTCGCGTTCACGGTGCCGGGCGGCGGCATCCTGAACCAGGGCGTGAGCGGCCGCAACACGGCGCTCACCAGCTTCACGCTGACCGACTCCTTCTTCACGACGCAGCTGAACGCTCTCACCTCGACCAAGCTCTGGATCCAGCCGAACGTCGCGGCGGACGACTTCCGCTTCGAGCGCTGGCATCCGGCGTTCCGCGTGACCGGCATCGCGGCGGGCGTCGTCTCGATCCAGTCCGACCAGAACTCGGCCGACTACCGCGGCCCGTTCGACCAGGAGACGAGCAACCCCTTCATCGAGAGCGACGGGAACGGCGGCTTGCGTGCGCCCCTGCTCGGCCAGCAGTTCGACCCGTACGCGATCGGCGAGCTCAACGGCGCCACCGCCTCGAACCTCTTCGACCTCGACCTCGACGGCACCTCCGACGACTTCGCCTTCTATCGCGGCGGGAACGGCTCCGAGGCGCAGGCGGTGATGCAGACGTTCCTCACCACCGGGCGCTCGGGCGGCGGCGGCGGCGGCGGCAGCGTGACTGCGGGCTCGAACGGCGAGGACGACCCGACGATCGCCAACGGTCCCGGCGCGTTCGGCGGCACCGGCACGCGCGGCGGCGCGGGCGGCGCCGCGTCGCCGACCGGCAACTTCCTGCAGAAGCTCGACTCCGACTCGTTCCGCGTCTCGACCAACCTCTTCGACGACGGGCTCGGCAACCCCGACCCGCGCTACGTCGGCCACCTCGTCAACCCGAACACGAGCCAGGGCAACGTCTTCACCATCGTGTCGGTCGACGCGCTCGACACCGTCACGATCCAGCCGATCGTGACGTCGGGCGGCGCGACCATCAACCTCGACTCCACGACGCTCGTCGTCGGCCACGTCGTCCGCATCTCGCCGCCCTACGTGGTCGGCGGGATCGGCGGCGGGGGCGCCGGCGTCCACTGCGCCGGCTCCTCGAAGAACCCGGCCGGACACAAGGGCCATCCGCCGCTCGTGGACCTCGACGGCGACACGAACCTCGACAACAAGGCGGGCAGCCGTGCCGGCTTCTACGACGACGACGGCCCAGACACCGCGACGCAGGACGGCAAGGAGGACACGAGCGAGTCGATCTTCACGCTGCCCAAGTGGATCCCGGGTGGCGGCGGCGGGGCGGGCGGCGGCGCGCTGCGCATCCTGAGCGCCGGCAACATCTCCGTCTCGAACTCGGGCCAGGTGCTGATCGAGGGCGGCGAGGGCGGCCGCTCGGACGTGGCCGGCGCGGGCGCCGCTTCGGGCGGCGGCGGCGGCGCGGGCGGCTCGATCTTCATGGGCGCGGGCGGGACGGTCACCGTCTCGGCCGGCGGCCTGCTCTCGACCGCGGGAGGTCCCGGCGGCGCGCAGGGCTTCGGCCTCGCGGGAGGCAACGGCGCGAACGGACGCATCCGCCTCGAGAACTCGCTCGGCAGCCTGAGCCTCGTCAACTTCGCGGGCGTCACGACGCCGGCGCTCACGGCCGAGAACCTCGGCAAGTTCGCGGGCGGCGGCAGCAGCCTCGCGCAGTCGATCTTCATCGCGGGCGGCGTCCTGAAGCCGCTCTACAAGAAGATCACGATCACGATGCACGTGGTCGAGGACGGCGTGACGCTCAACGCCGCGACCTACATCGTGAACCGCGACGGCACGATCGACCCCCTCTCGAAATTCACCGTCCCGCCGTTCGAGTTCACGCTCTCCTACACGATCTCCGACCCGGACACCGGAGCGCCCGACCTCGGCAGCCAGACGGCGTTCACCGACCCCGTCCTCGACCCGCTCTCGGCGCACGACGGCCAGGCGTTCATCCGCTTCAAGATGATCCTGCCCGACACGTCGACGGGTCTGATCCTCGGCGGCAAGACCTACACGGACCTCCGCATCGACACGGTCCAGATCGACCTCGACGGCGGCAAACCGTAATCCCAGCGAACTCCGACGGAGGGCGCGCGCGATCCTCGGATCGCGCGCGCCCTCTTCGTTTCCGCGAGTAGCGTGGGCTCCATGCGGCTCGACCTCGACAGCGCGTGGAGCGGCGGACGGATCGCGCGCGGCGTGCGGCTGCGCTTCGACGACGCCGGCGGGAAGATCGAGGCGGTCGAGCCGATCGCCCCGCCGCGCAACGGCTGGCACGCGCTGCCCGGCTTCGTCGACGCGCACAGCCACCTCGACCTCACGTCGATCGAGGGCGAGGCGCTCGCGCACCCGGGCTTCGCGGAGTGGGTCGGCGACCTGGTCCCGCGGCGCGCGCGCCTCACCGATGCGCAGGTCGACGCCGCGGTCGCCGCCGGCGCGCGCGCCCTCGTCGCGACCGGCACGGTCGCGGTCGGCGACATCGACTCGTTCGGCCGCAGCCTCGCGGTCCTGCGCGCGTCGCCGCTCGAAGGAATCGCCTTCCGCGAGCTGGTCGGCCGCGTCGACGCGGCGCGGCTCGCGCAGCTCGCGGACGAGCTCCGGCGCGACGGCGGCGGCGCCGTCGTACGCGGCCTCTCGCCGCATGCGCCCTACTCGACCGGCGCCGAGGTCTACGCGGCGGCGTTCGCCGCCTCGGGCGCGCGCCCGGTCGCGAGCCACCTCGCCGAGTCGGCCGACGAGGAGGAGCTCCTGCGCCACGCGAGTGGCCCGCTCGCGCGGCTCTTCGAGCGCATGGGCTTCGCCGCGCCACGGTGGCCGCGCGAGGCGACCGAGGGCGCTGCGCCGCCGCTCCACCTCGCGCCGGCCGGCGCGCGGCTGCTCGTCGTCCACGGCAACCGCCTCTCGCGCGACGAGCTCGAGCTCTGCGCGCGGCGGGGCTGGCCGCTCGTCCACTGCCCGCGCAGCCACGCCTACTTCGGCCACGCCCGCCCCGACCTCCAGGGGTTCCTGGCGAGCGGGGGCCTCCTCGCGCTCGGCACCGACTCGCGCGCGAGCAACTCCGGCCTCGACCTCTGGGCGGAGATGGCGGCCCTGCGCGCCGCCGAGCCGGCGCTGCCCGACGTCGCGATCCTGGCCGCGGCGACCACGGGCGGGCGACGCGCGCTCGCACTGCCCGCCGCCGAGCTCGGGGTCGGCGACGCCGCGACCTTCCAGCTCGTGCGCCGCCGGGACGGCGCGCCCGGTGACGGCGACCTGATCGCGGCCGCCGTGCGCGGCGAGCTCGAGACGGCGGCCGTCTTCGTGCACGGCCGGCCGGTGCACGGCGGCGCAGGAATTCCGGCCGTCGCGTGATCCGCCGGGGCGCGTGCCGCGCTCCGGCTATCATCCCGCGGCCCTTGGACGCTGCGATTCGAACGGCCGCCATCGCCAGGTCCACGGTCTGCCGACGCGAGGAGCCGGTGGCTCGACCGATCGCACTCATCTCGGACATCCACTCGAATCTCGAGGCGCTGCAGGCGGTCTTCCGTGAGATCGACGCGCGCGGGGTGGGCGAGACCTTCTGCCTCGGCGACATCGTCGGTTACGGCGCCGAGCCGGAGCCGGTGATCGACCTGATCCGCGAGCGCTGCAGCCTCGTCCTGCGCGGCAACCACGACGACGCGATCTTCACCGGCGCCGAGGACTTCAACCCGATCGCGCGCCAGGCGCTGGAGACCAACCGCCGCATGATCGAGCCGGGACTCCTGAAGCCGGCCGCCAAGCGCGTGCGCTGGAACTTCCTGAAGGAGCTCGCGCCGAGCCAGCTGCGCGGCGACATCCTCTTCGTGCACGGCTCGCCGCGCGACCCGATCCGCGAGTACGTGATGAAGACCGACTGCGCCTTCGACCCGGCCAAGATGAAGGCGATCTTCGAGATGGTGCCGCGCTTCGCCGTCGGCGGCCACACGCACCAGCCGGGCGTATTCATCGAGGGCTGCGGCCATCGCACGCCCGACGAGGTGAACGGCCGCTACGACTTCGGCGCCGAGAAGGCTTTCATCAACGTCGGCTCGGTCGGCCAGCCGCGCGACGGCGACACGCGCTCCTGCTTCGCGATCCTCCACCCCGACCACGTCGAGTGGGTGCGCGTCGCCTACGACATCGCCGCGGTGCAGGTGAAGATCCGGCGCACCAAGGGGATCGACGAGCTCTGCGCCGAGCGGCTCGCGCTGGGCCGCTGACGCGCCGGGCGCCGCGCGGCTACTTCGCCGGGAGCGGTTCGTAGCCCTCGCTGCCCGGCCAGCGCGCCCCCTTCGCGAGCACGATCGGCGCGTCGGCGAGCCCGAACCTCTCGAGCCACGGGTGCAGCGCCTCGCGCGTCTCCTTGCCGGGCTCGAGGCGCAGCACCAGGCGGCGCGCGTACCAGACCGGCGTGAAGTCGTTGAACTGCGACGTCGGCGGCAGCGCGACGACGGCGACGTCGGTCGCCACCGGCTGGCCCGGCCCCGCCGCGAGCTGGCGGCCGAGCCGGCAGGCGCTCGGCACGTCGGCGGCCGGCACGTCGCGCTGGTTCCAGATGGTGAAGAAGAGCCCCGCCGCGAGGATCACGAGCGCCGCCACGACGCCGTTGATCACGGCCGGGCCGTCGGCGCGCCGCGGCTCGTCGGGGCCGGCCGGCGTCAGCCACTTGCCGACCGTGAGAGCGAACGCCAGCGCGACCGGGAGCTGCAGGTAGAGCTGGAAGTAGGGGTGGTCGTAGGCGCGCGTGCGCGGGACCAGGCCGGCGAGCAGCGCCAGGACGAGCCCGGCCCGGAAGAGCCGCTCGAGCGGCGCCGGGGAGCGCTCGCGGACGAGGACGGAGATCAGCCCGGCGACCAGCGCCAGCAGCGGCATCGGCCCGGCGACCTCCCAGACGTTCCAGCCGACCGCCTTCCACCAGTCGGCCAGCGCGACGCCGGGCGGGAGCGCCCAGGTCTGCTCGATGTGGTCCTTCAGGCCGCCGCCCATCGGGTGGCCGTAGCGCGAGATGGCGGCGAACTGCCACCAGAGCAACAGGAACAGGACTGCGCCGGCGAACGCCGGCCACCCGAGGAGCTGCCGCCAGCTGCGCGGCCCGGCGATCAGCCGCTCGACGAGCAGCGCCACCACCGCGAACGCCGCCAGGAAGTCGAACGCGAGCGCGCATGCGAGCGCGACCGCCGCGACCGCGCCGTCGCGCGGCCGCAGCGGCACCCGCAGCGCGCAGGAGAGGTAGACGGTGCACGCCGCGAGCGTCGGCACGGGATAGTCGAGGTGGGTTGCCCAATAGGAGCCCATCGGCGAGGCGAGCGCGCCCGCGGCGGTGACCAGCGCCGCGATGGCGCCGAGCTCCCGCTGCACCAGCGCGACGACGACGATGAGCGCGAGCGTCGAGAAGAGCAGCGCGACCGAGCGCGCCGCGAGCTCGCTCTCCCCGAAGATCGCGAACGCGAACGCCGTCGCGAGCGCGACGCCGGGCGGATGGTGGTCGTACCAGACGAAGTCGCGCGTCTCGGCGCGCCCCTGGTTGAAGAGCGGGTAGCCGCCCGTGCGCGCGAGCCCGTTCGCGAGGATGCTGCGCGCCTGCAGCGAGAGGAAGGCGTCGCTCGCGCCCTTCAAGTCGTCGCCGAACGGCTGCGCGAGCGGCAGCGCCGGCGCCGGGATCGTCTCGTCGGGCTGGCCGACGTAGACCGGCCGCATCGAGGCGCGCAGCGCGATCGACAGCACGAGGACGACCGACCAGAGCAAGAGCGAGCGCGCCATCCGCAGGAGTATAGAATCGCCGCGCATTCGGGAGACCGCCGTGCCGCCCTCGCCTCCGCCGGCCGACTCGGGACGACCGCGCGCCTCCGCCTCGGACGCCGGCTCCGGCTCGGACCTTCCCGATCCCGGCGCGTTCGTCGTCGCGCTGGTCACCGTCCCCGACGTCGCGACCGCGGAGAAGATCGCCGACGCGCTCCTCGCCGAGCGCCTCGCCGCCTGCGTCAACCGCGTCGGACCGCTGCATTCGCGCTTCCGCTGGAAGGGGGCGCTCGACGCGGCCGACGAGCAGCTGCTGCTGATCAAGGCGCGCCGCTCCGCCCTGACGCGGATCGAGGCGCGCATCCGCGGGCTGCACCCCTACGAGGTCTTCGAGCTGCTCGCCCTGCCGGTCGCCGCCGGGAGCGCGCCCTACCTCTCCTGGCTCGCGGCGGAGACGGACGCTTGAGCGACCTCGAGGGCGGCGGCGCGCGCTTCCGTCCGTGGGCGGTCGCGATCGGTCCCCTGGCGTTCCTGCTCGTGCTCGCGCTGCGGCCGGCGGGGCTCGCGGGCGCGCCCCTGAAGACGCTCGCCGCGACGTCGTGGATCGCCGCGTGGTGGATCCTCGAGGCGGTGCCGATCGCCGCGACGTCGCTCCTGCCGCTGATCCTCTTCCCGCTGCTCGGCGTGAAGAGCGCCAGCGAGACGGCGGCGCTCTACGTCGAGGACCTGCTCTTCCTGCTGCTCGGCGGCTTCCTGCTCGCGCTCGCGCTGGAGCGGTGGGGGCTGCACCGCCGCTTCGCGATCGCCGTCCTCTCGCTGCTGGGCGGCGACCCGCGCAAGCTCGTCTTCGGCTTCTGCTTCGCCGCGGCGCTGATCTCGATGTGGATCAGCAACAGCGGCACGACGCTCGTCCTGCTGCCGATCGCGCTCGCGGTGGGGCGCCGCATCGCCGGCGGCGTCGCTCCGTCCGAGCGCGCGCGCGTCGAGCAGTCGCTGCTGCTCGCCGTCGCGTACGGCGCGACGGCCGGCGGGCTCGGGACCTACGTCGGCACGCCGCCCAACCTCGTCTTCCGCGAGCGCTACGTGCGGGACTTCGGCGCCGGCACGCCCGGCGGGCCGCCCGAGATCAGCTTCCTGCAGTGGATGGCCGCCTTCGCGCCGCTCGCGCTGCTGATGGCGGCGGGGATCGGCTTCGTGTTGAGCCGCGGGCTGCCGCGTGCCGCGGACGCGCCCGGCGACGGCTCGACGCGCGAGGTGATCCGGCGCGAGCGCGCGGCGCTGCCGCCGTGGTCGGCGGGGGAGGCGCTGGTCGCGGCGATCTTCGGGCTCGCCGCGCTGCTCTGGATCACGCGCGAACCGCTCGACGTCGGCGGCCACGTGATCTTCGGCTGGTCGCGCCTCTTCCCGGCGAAGAACTGGGTCTCGGACGGCACTGTCGCGATCACGCTCTGCATGCTCTGCTTCGTCGTGCGCGCGCGGCCGCTCGCCGGCATGGCGCCGCCGCCCGCCGCGGCGCGTGCGGGTGCGAGTGCGCGTACGGTCCCGCTGCTCGACTGGGACGAGGCCGAGGCGAAGATGCCGTGGGGGATCCTTCTCCTCTTCGGCGGCGGCTTCGCGATCGGCGACGCGTTCCGCTCGAGCGGGCTCTCGAACGTGCTCGGCCAGGCGCTCGCCGGCGGACTCGCCGGCCTGCCCGGGCCGCTCGTCGTGCTCGGCGTCGCCCTCTTCGTGATCCTGATCACCGAGTTCATGAACAACACGGCGTGCGCGCAGGTCCTGCTGCCGATCCTGTCGGCGGTCGCGCCGCGTCTCCACCTCACGCCGGCGGCGCTGCTCGTGCCCGCGACGCTCGCGTCGTCGTGCGGTTTCATGATGCCGGCCGGCACCGCGCCCAACGCGATCGTCTTCGCGACGCGCAAGGTGGCGATGGGGGCGATGGTGCGCGTCGGTTTGCTGCTCGACGTCGGCAGCGCGCTGCTCGTCACCGCCTGGATCGTCTGGGTCGCGCTGCCGATCTTCGGCCTCGAGCTGGGAGCGCCGCCGTGAGCGCGGACGGACCGGACGGATCGGACGGGGCGAGGGCGGGGCGTGCGACCGCGCTGGCGGCCGCGCTGCTCCTGCTGGCGATCGCTCTGTGGTTCGCACCGGTCCTGCTGCCGGGCCCGGCGCCGCGCTTCGGGAGGACGCTGCTCTCGCTCGACGAGCGGCGCGTCCCGCCGTTCTCGCGCGACGCCGACGCGGGCGTCGCGACGCGCCCGCAGAACCTGATCACGAGCGACCTGCAGGGCTGGATCCTCTCGCACACGCGGGTCGCGATGGAACGGATGCGGCGCGGCGAGCTGCCGCTCTGGGACGAGCACGAGCTGCTCGGCCGGCCGCTCCACGCCGACGCCTCCTTCCCGACCTTCTATCCGCCCGACTGGATCGGGCTTTCGACCGACGCGACGCGCGCCTACGCGCTCTCGAGCGCGCTGCACGTGGGCCTCGCCGCCCTCGGAATGCTGCTCCTGCTGCGGCGCGTCGGGCTCGCGGCGCCTGCGGCGGCGCTGGGCGCGCTGGCCTTCGCGGCGGGCGGCTGGATGGCCGTCCACCTGCACGTGCCGCACTTCGTGCGCAGCGCCGCGTGGCTCCCCTGGATCGTGCTCGCGTCGCATCGCCTCGCCGGGGCGCCTTCGCCGCGCCGCGCCGCGGCGCTCGCCGCGGCGGTCGGCCTCGCGGCGCTCGCCGGCTACCCGCAGCTGCTCGGGGTGATGCTCTTCGCCGCGACGCTCGCCGCCGCCGCCTTCGTCGTGCGCGTCGCCGCACCCGAGGCGCGCGCGCGCGCCGCCGGCTGGCACCTCGCCGCCTTCGCGCTCGGCGGGCTGCTCGGCGCGGTCGAGCTCGTGCCGGTCGCCGAGCTGCGCGCCGCGTCGCTGCGCAGCGAGAACCTCCCCGCCGAGGTCACGCGCGCGAAGTCGCTGCGGCCGGTCCACCTCGTCTCGCTGGTCGCGCCCGACTTCCAGGGCCACCCCGTCGCGCTGCAGCAGGCGGGGCTCGCGACGGTCGACGAGTGGCCGCCCGCGCGCGAGTTCTTCTCGGCCGAGATCCAGGACAACTACGTCGAGGACACGCTCTATTCCGGGATCGTCCCGCTGCTGCTCGCGTTCGTCGCCGCCGTCGCGAGCCGCCGGCGCGCGGCGGTCGCGGGCTTCGCGGCGCTGCTGCTGCTCTCGCTCCTGATCGCGTCGGCGACGCCGCTCCAGCCGCTCTTCCTGGCGACGATCCCCGGACTCGGCGCCGGGAGTCCCAAACGCGTGCTGCTCCTGGCAGCTTTCGCGCTCGCGGGGCTCGCCGCGCTCGGCCTCGAGCCGCTCCGCCGGGGGGACCGCCGCGCGCGCGTCGCGCTGCTCGCGGCCGGCCTCTTTGTCGCGATGCTCTGCGGCGCCGGACTCCTCGTGAGCCGGGCGCTGCTGCCGGCCTGGTGCCGCGGCGCGGTCGACGCGACGCGCCTCGCGACGCTGCAGCCGCTGCTCGACCGGGCGTTCGCCGTGCCCGCGGCGCTCGCGCTCGCCGCGGCCGCGTTCGCGCCGTGGTTCGGCGGGCGGCGCGCCGGCGTCGGGTGCGCGCTCCTGCTCGCGCTGTGCGCCGCCGATCTCGCCTGCTTCGGCCTGCGCTTCAACCCGTTCCAGCCGCCCGAGGCCGAGGGGCGCGCGACGCCGATCGTCGCCTTCCTCGCGCGGCCCGACGCGCCCGGCCGCACGCTGCGCTTCCCGTCGCGCCTCCTGCTGCCCGCGTCGCTCTCCTCGAAGTGGGGCGTGGCGAGCGTCGACGGGATCCAGGCGCTGATCGTGCGCGAGACGGGCGAGCTGCTCGACGCGCTCGAGCCGGGCGTCGTCGACGCGGCGAGCAGGAACCAGGTCGGCTCCTTCGACGGCGTGCCCGACCGCGACGCCGACGCGGCCCACCCGCCCGATCCGCGTTTCCTCGCGAAGCCGCTCGTCGGCCTGCTCGCGCGCTGGATCGTGGTCGACCGGCCGCTCCCGCCCGAGCTCGGCTTCGCGCTCGCCTACGACGGCCGGGAGACCGGCGAGAACCTCGGCGTCTACGAGCACCCGCGCGCCCTGCCCGACGCCTTCCTCGCCGACCGCGTCTGCGTCGAGCCGGAGAAGGCGCGCCGCCTCGTGCGGCTCGCGGCCGACGACTTCGCGCCGTCGCGCGTGGCGGTCGTCGATTCCGAGGCCGACGTCGCCGCGCTGCCGCCGGCTGCGCGCGTCGCGTCGGCGGCGCTGCCCGCCGAGCCGCCGCCCGCGGCGCTCGTCCGCAGCGAGCGGCCGCGGCCGGAGCTCTTGCGCGTCCACCTCGAGACCCCCGTCGCCGGCGTGCTCGTCGTGAACCAGACCTTCTTCCGCGGGTGGCGCGCGCTCGTCGACGGGAAGGAGCAGGCGCCGATCCGCGTCGACCACGCACTGACCGGCGTGGTGGTCGCGGCGGGCACGCACGAAGTCGAGCTCGCCTACCGGCCCGCGTCGTTCACGGCGGGAGCGGCGGGCTCGGCGGTGGCGCTGCTGGCGCTTTGCGTCCTGCTCTTCCTGCGCGGTCGCAGTCGGGACGACCTCCTCCCTGCATCGGCGGCGCTCGTGGTCAGCTCTCTCGAGGTCAGCTCTTCTGGAGCGCGTCCACCGGATCGGGCTCCCGGAACGACAGCGCCCGCGCCAGATCCTCGCGCCTGATCTCCGCGCGCTCCTCGAGGTCGGCGATCGTCCGCGCGACGCGCAAGATCCGGTGATGCGCGCGTACTGAAAGGTGGAGGCGGTCGATCGTGCGCAGCAGCCAGTCGGAGCAGTCGCGCGCGAGCACGCAGGTCGCTTCGACCTCGCCGGGCGGGATCTCGGCGTTCCAGCGTCCGCCGTTGCGCGCCGCCGTCCGCTCGCGCAGCGCCGCGATGCGCCGGCGCGACGCGTCGGCCGAGAGCGCCGCGTCGGAGCGGTGGCGCGCCTCGGCCGGGACGAACGGCACGTGCACCGAGAGGTCGATGCGGTCGAGCACCGGACCGCTGACGCGCGCGCGGTGGCGCGCGATCTGGGCGGGCGAGCACGAACAGGCGAGGTCGGGCTCGCCGGCGCGCCCGCACGCGCACGGGTTCATCGCCGCGACGAGCTGGAAGCGGGCTGGGTAGCGCAGCGACCGGCCCGCGCGGGCCAGCGCGATCTCCCCGTCCTCGAGCGGCGCGCGCAGCAGGTCGACCACCTCGCGCCGGAACTGCGGGAGCTCGTCGAGGAAGAGCACGCCGAGGTGGGCGAGCGTGAGCTCGCCCGGCCGCGGCACGGCGCCGCCGCCCGCCATGCCGGCCAGCGTGACCGAGCAGTGGGGGGCGCGCAGCGGCGGCTGGTGCGAGCGGACGCGCGCCGGCAGGCCCGCCGCCGAATGGATGCACGAGACCTCGAGCGCGCCCGCCTCGTCGAGGTCGGGGAGCAGCGCGGAGAGGCTCTTGGCGAGCATGCTCTTGCCGGTGCCCGGCGGGCCGGTGAGCAGGACGTGGTGGCCGCCGGCCGCCGCGATCACCAGCGCCTGCTTCGCGAGGTCCTGGCCGACGATCGCGTCCCAGGAGGCGTCGGCCGGCGCCGCCGCCTCGGGCGCCGGCGCAGGCGGGCGCTGCGGCGCGCGCAGCCCCTCGAGCAGCGCGAGCGCCTCCGGCAGGTCGTCGGCGGGCCACGCGTCGAGCCCGCCGACCAGCGCGACCTCCGGCAGCGACGCCCGCGGAAGCACGAGGGGACGTCCGAGCTGCCGCGCGAGCAGCGCGACCGCGACCGCCCCGCGCACCGGCCGCAGCCGCCCGTCGAGCGCGAGCTCCCCGAAGAGGATCCTTCCGGTGAGCGCGGCCTGCTCGAGCTGCCCGCTCGCCGCGAGCACGCCGCACGCGATCGGCAGGTCGAGCCCCGGTCCGACCTTGCGCAGCTCGGCCGGCGCGAGGTTCACGAGGAGCGAGCGCTCGGGGAAGACGCGCCCCGACGCCTTGATCGCCGACGCGACGCGCTCGCGGCTCTCGCGCAGCGCCGAGTCGGGGAGCCCGATGATCTTCACGAGGCCGAGGAGCCCGCGCAGCAGCCTCACCTCGACCTCGACCGGCGCGGCGGCGAGGCCGGCGAGCGTGGCGCCGTGCGCGCGGGCGAGCGCTTCGCAGGCGTGGAGATCCTCCGCGGCGACCGGCTCCGGCTCCATGCCGGAGGAGTCGCCCGCCGCGCGGGACGGTTACGCGCGCGTCGCCGTCACGGCGCTCCGCTCGGGGAGATCGGCGGGAGCTGCTGGTTGCTCGACGCCCACCACGACTCCCACGCGAGCGGATCGGTGCCGAGCCGCTGCCCGGTCAGCCGGCGCAGCAGGTCGACCACCTCGACCTTCTCGACGTAGGTGATCTGCACGACGCCGGCGACCTTCACGTCGAGCACGGAGCCCGACTGCAGGATGCCGACGATCGGCTTCGCGATGACGGCGCCCTGCGCGATCTCGACGTCGAAGTCGCGCACGTAGGCGCGCTGCTCGCCGATGAAGATGTGCTGGTGCGGCGGATTGAAGCCGCCGCCGCTTCCGTCGGGCACCGGCGCCGGCCTGGGCTTCAGCACGTCGATCAACGCCGGGACCGCGCGCGGATCGCGCAGCGCCTCGAGCATCGGATAGGCGCGCTCGCGCATGCGCTCGTCGCCGGTCGCGAGCGCCTTCAGGTAAGGCGACACGAGGTCGGGGTGGTGCGAGGCGACCGCGCCGTCGCGCGCGGCCGCGCGCACGTCGGAGTGCTCGTCGACGAGCGAGCTGCGGATCAGCTGCGCGAGCCCCTTCTCGCCGCCGACGTCGCCGAGCAGGCGGGCCGCGCCGGCGCGCGACTCCGGACGCGAACTCTTGAGTTGTCCGATGAGCCACGGCTGGAGCTCGTCGGCGGGGACGCGCCCGAGCGCGGCGCGCGCGAAGGCGGCCCGCGCCGGGCTCTTGCTGGAGGAGAGCTTCTCGAGCAGGCGATTGCGCACCTCGGCGGCGGGCGCGCCGATCGGCGCGAGGTCGTCGAGCAGGGCATCGTGGGCCAGCTGTTCGAAGAGCGTGGCGACGGCCGGATCCTTGGGCGCGAGCGCGCTCGCGCGGTCGGCGGCGTCGAACGACTCGGGATAGAGGCCGTGCTGCAGGTCCCAGGTGGCGACCGTCAGCCAGGCGCGCACCTCGTCGCCGGCGGCGGCCGTGAGCGCCTTGTGCTTGGGGAGCAGCTCGGAGCGCCGGACCTGGCGCGTGACGTCGAGGGCCGCCACTTCGAGCGCGCCGAGCGGCGTGCGGATCGTCACGACGTCCTTGGAAGCCGCGATCTCGCCGATCAGCCGCGTGCCGTCCTTGAGCTCGACCACGTCGGGCGCGACGAGGAGCGCGCACCACAGGCTCGGGAACAACATCCGGGGTCTCCCATTCGGGCCGGCTCTGGCGCGAGCGGCCCTCCGATTATCGACGCGCCGCCCCGAGGAAACACGCATCGACCTCGGCCGCCTGCCGGCCGCGCCCGATCCGGAGCGTCGAATCGGGGGATTCCCCGGGGAAAGGGGCCGCGAGCGCGATCGCACCGCCGCGCGCCGTCGAGAGCCACGGGACCCCGGCCGCGCGCAGCGCCGCGACCGTTTCGGCGGGGAGGTCGGACTCGCGGCTCGCGAGCGCGAGGCGCGGCCGGAGCGCCGCGAGCAGCGCGGCGAGCGCCGCGCCGTCGCCGTCCTCGCCGCGGTTGCCGTGGTGCGGCAGGACCAGCGCGTCGACCCGGCCCCACGGCGCGCGCGCGAGCTCGAGCAGCGGATAGCCCTCGAGGTCGCCGGGCACGGCGAGCGTCACGCCGCCGCAGCCCACCTGCAGAGCGAGGCAGCCCGCGTTGCGCTCGCCGAATTCGCGGCCGGCCGGCGGCCAGAGCACGCGCGCGCCGAACCGCGCGTCGCCCGCCGAGCCGCCGACGAGAGCGACGCCGGACGCCTCGGCCGCACCCGCGAGCGCAGCGGCCAGCGGACCGTCGCGCCGGCGCAGCTCGGCGAGCGCGGGCGGTGCGACGACGACGGCGCCGACGCGGCGTGCCGCGAGCAGCGCCGGCGCGAGGTCGGCGTGGTCGCCGTCGAGGTGCGACAGGAAGAGCGCGTCGAACCGCTCCGCGCCGAGCGCGCGGGCGA
>Ga0137437_1000314_pt1 | contig 14306 bp, 10 predicted proteins | sample EasRivERMGT138_2_FD_102332 | JGI IMG/M metagenome (GOLD analysis project Ga0137437, IMG submission 102332) | Soil microbial communities from meander-bound floodplain in the East River, Colorado, USA - East River MetaG ERMGT138_2 | ecosystem: Environmental > Terrestrial > Soil > Floodplain ...
CGCAGCGACAGCCAAGATCAATCCTCCTGGGCCCGCGATGGCGGGGCCGGGCGCGCCGGGCACACCGCGAGTGGGTTTTTCGCCGTGCGTCGATGGAAAGGTCATCAACATGCGATCGTTCTTCGATGCCGCGCCCGAGGTTTCGAAGAATGTGCCGATGCTGATCGGCTCGGTGAGCGAAGAAGGCAATCGCATGTCGCAACGGCCGACCGAAGAGGAGTGGCGTGCGAATCTCTCCAAGGCTTATGGAGAAGAGCAGGCGGGCGCGATCGTTACCGCGCTCAAGAAAGCCTATCCGCAGAAGAAGAGCCAAACGCTGTCGTATATCTGCAGCGGCGCCCCAGGACTCAACGGCCTATCTATCCGCAACAACGTGGTGAAGATGGCGGGGTTCAAGCACGCGCTCAACGCCGCACCAGCCTACACGTATTACTTCACGTGGCAGACACCGATCCTGGATGGCTTGCCGGGTGCGTGGCACACCGCCGAACTTCAATTCTGCTTCGACAACACGAAGCGCTGCGAACAAGGCACCGGCAACACACCCGAAGCACAGGCGTTGGCGAAGAAGATGGCGTCATCGTGGGCCAGGTTTGCTGCGACTGGAAATCCAGGGTTGCCTCAGCTCACCTGCCAGCCCCCCGATCTGAACACCAATCGGACGATGATCTGGGACACCGAGTGCCGCATGGTGGATGACCCTGAAGCGGAGGCTCGCAAGATCCTTCTTGCCTAGTCGTGTGCAGCGGGGCCGATGAGTTCGAGAGCGCTAGAGGAACGGGTCAGAGAATTTCGGGTCGGCGAGGAAGGCTGGATCGGTCAGTGAATTGAGGAAGGCCTCCAGCGCCAGTGCGTCGGCTTCACTGAAATTTCGCAGGAACGGCTCGGATCGTCCGCCGCCCAGACCGATGTCGAGCGCGCTGCTCATCTTGACGCCGGTGCTGTAGTGCTCGATGACTTCGCGCAGGGTCTGGAAGCGGCCGTCGTGCATGTACGGTCCGCTGACGGCGACATTGCGCAGCGAAGCGACCCTGAATTTTCCAAATTCCGCACCCGGGTCGGAAAAGACTTCGTCCAGGCCATTGTTGGCAGGCCAGGGTGACGTGAACGTGGGAGTCATGTGGCAGTGAAAGCACTGAGATTCTATGCCCACCTCGAAGCCGCGAATTTCCTGCGCAGTCAGGACGGACGCAGGATCCGGTTGCGGCGCCGAGCCCACGGAGTAGTGAGCCAGATCAAACTTGCTCTGATATGAGATTAGTGATCGCAGGAACTGCGCAAGAGCCTTTGTGATGCGATCGCCGGTCACCTCTGGCGAACCGAACGCGGATTGGAACAGCGGGCCGTAGAAGTCCGTCGCACCCAGCCTCCTGACGACTTCCGCCATGTTGTTGCCCAGTTCATCGCGATCTTCGATGGGCATGGACGCCAATGACTCGAGACGCCCGGAACGTTCGTCGGAGAAATAACGATTGTTATTGTTGTAGCGCACGTCGCTCAGTGCCATCGGGCTCCGTTGCGTCGGTATCCCGAGCGCTCCGTGCGGAAAAGTCTGGGAGCTGGCGAAGCCGTGGGACTGCTCGTGGCATGAACCGCAAGCATGCGTGTTCGTTATCGACAGACGCTTGTCATAGAAAAGGACCCGGCCGAGTGTTGCACCCGCGTTCGTTATCAGGTTGTCGTCCGGCGTGGTGTCGGAAAAGATGCGCCCATTGAAATTCTGGGTGAATACATTGTTCAGCGGCAGCATCGCGTCTTCGTAGACGAAGGATTGAGCGGGCAGCGACGGCTGCGACGCGATCGGAAGCGGCACGACGAATCCGAAAGAATCCTCTGTGACCTCGCCCATGGAGTCGCGGGCTTCGATTTTTACCTTCGCGAAACCGGGGGCATGGAGCGATCCGACGATGCGAGTTCCCTGGATGCTGAAGCCCGGCGGTGCGGAGATGATCGTCACCTGGTAGGTGAGCGGCTGGTTTTCCGGGTCCCGAAACGTTGCGCCGCCCTGCAATGCGTCGTAGTCGATGCTTGCGTTGATGCCAACCAATCGATTTGCATTCGGAAACACGACCACCGGCGCTTGATTCTTCATCACGTGCAGGAAAAATCGCTGGCTGTTCGTGCCGCCTCGCCCGTCAGAGACGTTTACGGTGACCGTGCAATTGATCGGGCTCGTTGGTGTACCCAGGATGTTCACGCCTGAAACCGTCAGGCCTTCCGGTACGGTGTCGATGCTCACTTCATAGGAAAGCGCGTCCCCATCAGGATCCTGGAAAAGGCGTCCGCCTTTCGTCGGATCGAGGACGAAAGGAAGCCCCACTATCGCGGTCTGATCGGCATTGGTGTCGACGGGAAGGGGAGCGGTATTCGCCGCCGGAGGAGGTGGTGGTGGGGGTGGGGGTGGAAGTGGAGATGAGCCGCCATCGCCAACGCCGTTACCGGTCGAACTACCGCCGCCTCCGCCGCAGCCCGTGAGCATGAGGAGGAGAACGCTCGAAATGACTATATGTCCAGTCGACCGGCCAGGGCTCATGGCGCGTCATCCAGGATCTGATTGTTGACGGCAAAGTTAGCATGAGTTCCGACTGGAATGCGCGCCCACGCCAGCTCCCGTTAGACTGCTGCGACATGAAATTCATGCCTCTCGTGTGGGCCGGATTGTCGCGCAGGCCGGTTCGCTCGATTCTCACGGCGAGCAGCATAGTCATCGCGTTCGTGTTGCTAGGCCTGTTACAAGGCGTGAACGCCGGCTTCGACCGGGCGATAGCCGCCGCGAATCGCAACTTCCTCGTCACGGGCGGGTTTGTATTAGCTAGACCGGGTAGTAGACTCTCCGCCTCGCGATTCACGGGGTGGAAGTGAACAAACTACGCGTCGGCATCCTGGCAGTATTCGCCTTGCTGGCCGCTTGCATGACCAGCCTCCCGCCCAAGGAAACCACTCCCGACGGCCTGGTGCGCGTGCCGTCCCGCATCGAAGGCGGCGTGTATCGCGACCTCAACGCCGACTTCACCCATTACAAGCGGCTGATGATCGAACCCCTCACCGTGGAATTCGTTAAGGGGTGGCGCAAGCAACATCGGGATGTCTCCGATGCCGAGGTGCGGCGGATCCAGCTCGAAGCCGCGCAGGCTTTCCGTGAAATATTCACCGCAATCCTCGTCGACGAGGGTCCGTTCGAGCTGGCCGAGGTGCGCGAAGCCGACGTGTTCGTCGTCGTGCCCAGAATGCTGGATCTCAAAATTCCCGCGCCCGAGACGAATCAGGACGCCGGCTTCAGCAGTTTTTCTCCGAAACCCATCTCCCTGCAGATGAACGGCGAGCTGCGCGACGGCGTCAGTGGCGCGCTCCTGCTGCGGGTGATCATGATCGATAGCGAGGATCGCACCAAAATCAATGGCGGCTTCGCCAACCGCGTCAGCAATGCGCGTGAAATTCGCAGCAGCCTCGAAAGGTGGACACACTTGGTCCGAGAGGGAATCGACGTGGCCAAGGCTACGAAGCCGCCCTGATCCAGTCGCATCGATGGCCGCTGCTTGGAAACACTGGCTGACGGTCGCGCTGCTGTGCGTATGCATGGCATCGCTCGCGCAGGCGGCCGTCTTGCCCGCCGACCTCGAGCCGACGGTCGGCGCCGACTACCAGCCCGTGGGTTCGGAAGAGCGTGACATCTGGCAGCGCCTGGAGCGGGTCGAAGCGGCGATTCGCAACTCACCACAACGACTGATCGCGCCGGAGCTCGATGCCTATACGCGCGGGGTCGTCGAACGGCTGATCGGTCGGCCCGCGCCGGACCTGCGCATCTACGTAATGCGCGACGCGTCGCTCAATGCGGCGATGCTCCCCTCCGGCTTCATGATTGTGAACACCGGCCTGCTGGCCCGCGTTCGCAACGAGGCGCAGTTAGCTGCCGTGCTCGGGCACGAGGCCGGGCACTATTTCCGCAGGCATTCCCTCGATCTGCATCGTGACGCTCGCCGAAAATCCTCGCTGGCCTCGGCTGCGGCCTCCGCGCTCAGCACTCATGATGAGAGCAACAACGCGTGGATCATGATCAACCAGGCCATCATGATGTCGAGCTCCAGGTTCAGCCGGGATCTCGAGTCCGAAGCCGACGCTTACGGCCTCATGCTGATGGCGCGCGCCGGGTATCCACCGCGCGCCGCGTTCGCGATGTGGGAGCAACTCGTCGATGAGCGCCGAGCGAGCGCCGCCGCGCGCCACAAGCGCTACCGCGATGGGACCAGCGCCGACCTGTCGACACATCCACCCACTCTAGAGCGCATGACCGATTTGGCCGACACCGCGGACTATCTCGCCAGGAAGGGCGAGCTTCCGGGCGGCGAAGGCCGCGAGGAATGGGCGGATGTCATTCGTCCGTACCAGGCCCTGCTGCTGCAGGAGCAGATCTATCTAAACGATCCGGGCGCCAGTCTCTATCTACTCGAGAATCTGGCGAAGGACGGCTGGACCGGGCTGCTGCGATTCAACGAAGGCGAGGTCTACCGGCTGCACAATGCGAACGGCGATAATCAGAAGGCCGCGGCTGCGTACGCCGCCGCCACTTCGCTGGCGGACGCGCGGCCCGAAGCATGGCGTGCGCACGGTTACGCGCTGCTGAAGGCGGGCAACAAGCCCGAAGCAAACGAGGCGCTGAATCGATACCTGGCGATGAAGCCCGATGCACCGGATGCCGCCATGATCCGTTTCACGCTGACGCAGCCGCTGATCGCCGACGGGACCCCTGTGGCCGGCGGCGACATGACCGTGAATGCGGGCACTCCCTGGAAAAGGCTCCCCGCGAGCGTGAGGCAAACCCGGTGGGAAGAGTTGTGGACCTGGAATGGGCCGCAGCTCGACAGGACCACCTTGGTTAACGGACTGCCCGATGGCAAAGCACTCGTCTCTCAGGAGACGAATGCGGATCAACAGGTGCCGGTGTTCCGCGCCGACATGACGACGCAGGACCTCATGTCGATGGTCGAGATATCGTATCGAGTCAATGGCGTAATGATGTTTGACATCGAGTCAGTCGAGCCGATTGATTTCCTCGGCGGCGACGGTGTCAGGCTGCGCTACAGCTATACGTCGGGCATCGACATCCGCAAGAAGGGCAGCTGCGTTATGCGCGTCGTCGACAGAAAGCTGTACGCCATGAAACTCGAGAGCGTCGCGGGACGCTACTTCGACAAGGTCGCCCCCGAGTTCGATCAACTGATCGCCAGTGCGCAACTGCGCAAGTAGACGCAAGCCGGCTTCTGAGCGCTAGTTAGGACATGGTCAGCGTGTCCCACTCCTGGGAAACGTTGCGGTTTGCTTGAGTGCGTTCGCGCGCCAGCGCATAGTCGGCTCATGGCGCGTTTCCTCAAAGTCGCGGCCGCGGCTTTGTTAGTCGCGGGTGCAGGATGGATGGCCGCGCCGGCGCGCGCCTGCGAATCGCTTGACCCCGACGCGCCGAGCGTCGCGGGCGCCACCAGCCGCGACGCCGCGGGGCGCGCCGTTGCGCTCATCAGCATCAACGACCAGGGCCCGTTCCGCTTCATCATCGACACCGGCGCCAATCGCTCGGTGCTCTCCAAGGCGCTCGCCACGCGCCTTGGCCTCGCGCCTTCGGGCGAAGGCGTGGTGCATTCAATCTTGGGCGCAGAGCCCACCATGCTGGTGAATGTCGAATCGCTTTCATTCGGTGCCCTGCGCCTGTCGAGCGGCGATACGCCCATGTTCGACGGCCCCATGCTGGCCGACGAGCACGGCCTGCTCGGTGTCGATGGAATGGCCGGGCGCCTGCTGCACATCGATTTCACCAAACATTGCGTGGAGATCTACGAGAGCGCGGCGCAGATGCCGATGCAAGGCTGGCTGAGCGTGCCCGCGCGCATGCGTTTCGGCACGATGCTGATCGTGCAGGGCATGATCCAGGGCGTGAAGGTCAACGTACTGATCGACACCGGCTCCGACATCTCGCTCGCAAACGAGCAGTTTCGCGACGCGCTGCGCGGCGTCGCCGCCGGAACGATCGAGTATCACGGCGGTCACGCCTACACTTTCGGGCGCCCCATCGTGCTCGAGCAAAGTGTTTGGACACCGAATCTGCGGTTTGGCAACACCTACATCGAAAGCGTGAACGCGTACATCGGCGACTTCCACATCTTCGACGTCTGGGGCCTGCAGAACGAGCCGACTCTGCTCATCGGCATGGACGTGCTCGCCAGCTCGCGCGAAATGGCGATCGACTACGAGCACGGCGTCGTGCATTTCCGCAAGCGCCCGCGCGGACGTTAAGCGTTCTGCTACTCACGAAGCCCGGATGTCGCCGTGAGCTGCTTGCTGCTTCGGTAGTCCGCCGTTGGACCTCCGGCAAACCAGTTTCGCGCCGCTTCTGTGTAGAGCAGCACCACTGCGGCCACGTGCGACGTAAGCCCAGCTAGATAGATGACGTTGTCCCAGATCTGCAGACTCGGCATCTTGGCCCAGAACGAGAGCATGCCGAAGACGAACTTATTCAACAGCAGTACGGCGAGCGTGATGCGGGCCCAATCTTGCCGTTCCCATATGGCGTAAGTCAGTCCGGCGCCAAGCGCTGTGAGGAGCAGGACAATCGACGAGGTGAAGGATCCGCCATCTTTCATTGCGCCGTACACGCGGAAAAACGTCGTCGCCATCAGCAGGCATTGAAAGATCAGGAGGGCGACGGCGATCTTGATCGGGCGTGGCTTCCCGGGACTAACCGCGGCCACGGGTTCCTGAATTTCACCGGATGGTGCGGGACAGGGTTTGCTATCCATGGCGCCGATCCTAACCGATGCGGCTGCTCGCGCGAGAGGTCCGAGCGGCGCATTCCCTGATGACTTGCAGAAGCAATTCGCCGTAACGCTCGAGCTTGGTTGCGCCGATTCCCGAAATCCCACGCAATCCGTCCAGCGAGGCCGGAAGCAGTCGCGCAATCTCCTGCAACGTTGCATCGTGGAACACGGTGTATGCCGGAACCCCATGCTCCTTCGCTACGCCCTTGCGCCAATCGCGCAACGCCTGAAAGACATCGCCCGATTCGCCTGGGAGCGCGTCGCGTGCCGGCCCGGTAGATAGCTCTCCGCGCTTGAGCTTACGTTGCCGCGGGAGCTTCTCCGACGGCTTTCGCAGCTTGAGAATCCTGCGGCCACTCAACACCTCGCGAGCATCCGGTGTCAGTTGCAGGATATTGAACCGGTCGTAGTCCACTCGCAGAAGACGCAGCGCGACGAGCTGGCGAATGACGGCACGCCATTGCAACGCGGAAAGCTCCTTGCCGATCCCGAATGTGCTCACCCGATCGTGACGGTACTGTTGCACCTTGGCGGTAATTTGCCCCGTCAAAACATCTATGATCTGCACCGCGCCGAATCCGAAGCCGCTCGCCTGTTCGCAGCGGTAGATGCATGACATGAGCTTGCGGGCGGCCTCGGTCCCGTCCCATTCCTCAGGCGGCGTCAGGCAGTTGTCGCAGTTACCGCAAGCGCTGCTCGCCTCACCGAAGTAATCGAGCAGACGGACACGGCGGCAATCCACGGTTTCACACAGGCCTAACAATGCGTCGAGCTTTGCGCCCGACACCCGCTTGTGCTCCTCCCCAGACGGTGACTGGTCGATGAGCCGGCGCTGCTGAACGACGTCGGCCAGTCCATAGACCATCCATGCATCCGCGGGCAGACCATCGCGGCCGGCGCGGCCCGTTTCCTGGTAATACGCCTCGATGCTCTTCGGCATGTCGAGGTGCGCGACGAAGCGTACGTCCGGCTTATCGATCCCCATGCCGAAGGCGATGGTCGCCACCATCACGACCGCATCGTCGCGAATGAACCTGCTGAGATGTTCGCCACGAGTCTCGTGTTCCTTGTCCGCGTGATACGGCAACGCGTTGATGCCGGAGTTCTTCAGGAAGACGGCGGTCTCGTCCACGGACTTGCGCGTGAAGCAATACACGATGCCGGAATGGCCAGCGTGCTCCTCGCGAATGAATTGCAGGAGTTGTTCGCGGGCCTTGTCGCGCTCGGCGATGCGGTAGCGGATATTCGGGCGATCGAAGCTCGAGATGAACACGCGCGCTGAATCCAGCTTCAGACGCGTGAGGATCTCCTTGCGCGTGGTGGCGTCCGCCGTCGCGGTGAGCGCGATGCGCGGAATCTGCGGATATCGATCCGCAAGCACCGACAGCCGCATGTATTCCGGGCGGAAGTCGTGACCCCACTGTGAAACGCAGTGCGCCTCATCGATGGCGAAGAGCGCGATCGCACTTGCATCGAGCAGCGCCAGGCAACCATCCGTTACCAGCCTCTCGGGGGCGACGTACAAGATGTCGACCTCGCCGGCGCGGACTGCCTTTTCCACTCGCTGCTGCTCGGGCCAGGACAAGGATGAATTGAGGAATTCCGCGCGTACGCCGGCTTCGCGCAATGCAGCGACTTGATCCTGCATCAGCGCGATGAGCGGCGACACCACGACGCCCATCCCGTCGCGCACCAGTGAGGGGACCTGATAGCACAGAGATTTGCCGCCGCCGGTGGGCAGTAACACCAGCGCGTCTCCACCCTTTGCCACGTGCTCGATGATTTCCGCCTGTGGCCCGCGAAACGCGGAGTAGCCCCAGACCTCGTGCAGGACCTGGGTGGCGCGGCTCATGACTTCATTCATCGGTTTTTCTTTGCCGACCGGGCCGAGCAATATCCTTCAAGCGGCCAGCGTCAACTCGGCGTTGAGGCCGGCTCGAGCGGCCAGCGTAAGAAGCATGTCCAGGCTGAAGTCCTGCCATTGACCCTTGATGAGACGCGATACCCGGGGTTGTGTGACGCCCAGGCGTTGCGCTGCTTCAGCCTGGGTCCAGCCTTGCGCCTTCAAGTGTTGTTCCAGTCGAATCATCACCTCCGCGCGAAGCGCCAGCACTTTGGCTTCAGCAGCATCGAATCCAAGATCAAGGAATACATTGCCGCTGCCCTTGATGCGGCGTTTGTCCGTGAGTCGCGGGTCGGGTTTCCTGGTCATGATTTGTTTCCGATCATTCTGTATCGGACCTTGCCGAGGTCGATGTCGTTCTTCGCTGTCTTTCGACTCTTCTTCTGAAATGCGTGTAGCACGTAGACCGCATTCTCGAATCTGGCGACATAGATTGTGCGGTAGGCGCTCGACTCGTCATGTACACGAATCTCGCATGCGCCCACGCCCACAGCCGACATCGGCTTGAAGTTCGCCGGCTGGCCACCGAACTGCACGCGCATCAAGTCGCGTCCGATGTCATGTCGAACCGAATCCGGCATCGCGCGCAGATCGTCACGACTGGATCCCAGGAACACGAGTGGCTTCAACCTTGTCGCAGAGACCGGGACCATATCAATACTTGCATCGTGATGCAAATATTTGCATGAGTAACTCACGTGAGGCTTTCATCAAGGCTGAGCGTTGCGCATCCATGACGAACTGCAGACACCCAAATCCGGTGATTCACCGCAGATTTGCGCCGGGCGCGTCGAGCCGGCGGCACTCAGCTACATTTCGTCGCCGTACAGGTTGAGTTCCTTGATCACCCAGGGCTGCCAGCCTAATTTTTCCGTGATGGCGATGCGCAAGTGCCGGGCTTCAACCGGCGCGGCGAAGTTGAGGCGGGCGTGCGGTTCGCCCACCACCTTCTTGGCGACCATGGTCCAGGTCTTGCCATCGTCGGACACCTCGACGCTATAGAACGGCGCCCAACCAAGCTCCTTGCCGTCTTCGCCCTTCTCACCGCGGGAATCGATGTCGATGCCGACGATCTTGCTGCGCGCGGGCAGTTCAACCGTGAGCCATTCCAACGGGAACGGTTTGACGTCCTCGGTGAAGTATCCGGTCTTCGGGTCGCCATCGAGAATGGCCTCGAGCGGGGAGTTCGCGCGCGGCTTCATGTTGGCAGCGAGCTTCCACTCGGCGCGGCGCTTGAAGCGTTCGCGCGGCGCGCCAAGTGCCGGGATCTGGCTCGTGAGCTCTGCGAGCGTCCAGTAGTTAGTGTGTCCGGCATCCGCAACGCGCCGGGCGGCGACGGTCCCTGCCTCCACAGCTGGCGCCCGGTTGCCGAAGCTGTTGCGAACGTAGGTGAGCACGCCGGCCAGCTCCGCGTCGGAGTAGGAATTCATCGGCACCATGGGCGCGCCGTAGTCGACGCCACCGATTTCGCCCTGCAAGCCGTGAAGGAGGATCGCGATCGTGGCGCGTTCGTCGCCGAGCACCCGCGGTGAACCGGCCAGCGACGGGGCAATCGTGCGGTCCCCGGCGGTTGGCATCGGCGCGCCGTGACCATCGGTGCCGTGGCAGGCGAAACAGACCGAGTTGTAAAGGGTGCGGCCCGAGCGGTAAGACTTGAGTCCATTCACGCCTAACAAGCGGATGAGCTGCGGATCTTCGTTGTTGGCTTCGTCCCAGAGTTGCTCGTTGATGGCGTAAACACCGACGGAGGCAGAGGCTGCGGCGGTGGCATTGATAACTTTCTCGGCGTCGGGCAACCCGGCGCGACGCACCGAAAGCATCGCCTGGATGGCGACGCTCGGATCGGCGTCCCGCAGCGCGCCCCGCATGGCGACTACGAGCGGGGCGTTGGCTGCGGATTTGGCGCCCACGCGCAACTCCGCCAGGCGCAGGCCCGCGATCCGCATCTGCGAGTCAGTGGCCTTCAGCGCCTGCAGGATGAGTCTGTCACTGAGCGAGCCGAGACCGTCGAGCGTCCACAACGCATGCAGGCGCGGGCGAGGATCGGTGGAGTCCTGGCTAGCAAGTTTCTCGAGCGCAGGCACGACCGAGAGATCGCGGCGCAGGACGAGGAGTTTCTGCGCGGTGTCGCGCCACCAGCCATTGGGATGGGAAAGGTGCTGCACCCACTCGGCAGGAGTCTCGTCGAGCATGCGCGGTTGCGGGCCGGGCTCGAAACTCTCGTGACGGAGGCGATAGATGCGGCCTCGTCCAATTTCCTTTTGCAGTTCATGGGCCTCGATCTGTCCACGCAGGTACGAGCCTTTTTGAGTCCAGTTGGCCTGCTGGATGATGCCGCGATACATGTCGACGATGTAGAGAGTGCCGTCGGGCGCGGTGATCATGTTGACGGGGCGGAAGAGCGGATCAGTCGCGCGGATGAATTCGCTCTGCTGATCTTCGTAAGCGTTGGCCAGATGGGTGACGCCATCCTCGACCTTGATCAGCGTGCGGCGGATCAAGCGGCCGACGGGCTCGGCAAACAACAGATTCCCGCGCAATTCGGCCGGCAGGCGGTCGCCGCGGAAGATGTCCTGGCCGCAGGTGGCCGTGAAATGGTTGAGCGTGTTGTCAGGTCGCAGCTCGCCGGGGCCACCCTGCGTGTCGGGCATGCGGGCGATCGGCCAGACGACCTTGTACTGGCCGATGAGCTCGTTCGGCGCGGAGAACTGGCCGTAGATGATGTGCTGCTGAAAGTGCACCGGGCCGGTTTCGTTGCCGGCGTTCACGAACCAGACCTTGCCCCAGTCGTCCTGCGTGAGTCCCCACTGGCCGCCGTTGACTGGGATGGTCTCTTTCACCGCTTTTCCGTCGGGGCCGAAGCGCAGGCGATAGTCGTAATAGGTGGAGTAGATGCCATTGTCCATCGCCCACACGAGACCGTTGGGCTGGTGCTCCATGTTGCCGCCGCGCGGACCGCCGTTGAACCACAGGGTCTTCTCGTCCGCTACGCCGTCACCGTCGCTGTCGCGGTAGATGTAGAGGTCATCGCTGTTCGTCTCGCCGATGATGATGCGGTCATCGAGGGTGAGCATGATGCGCGGGAGGAGTAGTTTGTCGGCGAACACGGTGTGCCGGTCGTAGACGCCATCACCGTCGGTATCCTCATGGCGCGAAACGCGGCTGAACGGTGTCTGCTCACCGGTGCCGTCGGCGTCCATCATGTACGTGCGCATCTCGGCGACGTACATCCGTCCATTGCCATCGAAGGCGACCATCACCGGCTCGGCGATCTGGGGCTCGGTGAGCACCGGCTCGAGTCGATAGCCTTTCGGCATCTGCATCGTGGCGATGGAAGCTTCGGGCGACAAAGCCATGGGAGGCGGGGGCACTTCGGTTGGCGTCGAGCACGACGCCAGCGCGAAACCCAACAGCAGAGTCGAGGCGATCACACCTTTGATGGAACGTGGCACTATTCCCCCGTATTTTGGATTCGAGCCAGATCATGCCACGGCCACTGATACGGGAGATCGGCGAAGGTGACGTTGCGCTTTCAATGGTTCCGGTTGGCGGTGCTCGTCACGGCGACCTTCGTCGGCAGCACGGTCGCGCTGGGCGCGCAGCGGGTGACGCGACCAAACATCATCGTCATTCTCGTCGACGACATGGGCTGGTCCGACATCGGCCCCTATGGCGGTGAGATTCCCACGCCGAATCTCGATGCGCTTGCCGCCCGCGGCGTCCGATTCACGCAGTTCTACAGCACGCCGCGCTGCTCGCCGACGCGCGCCAGTCTCCTCACCGGTGTGTATCCGCATCAGGCGGGTATGGGCCATCTCGATAACGTCATCAGGCCGGGTTCGGCGGGCACCACCGGAAGGCTCAACGATCGCTCCGTCACGATTGCCGAAGCTTTACGCGAAGCCGGCTACTTCACCGCGATGTCCGGCAAATGGCATCTCGGTCAGGACAACGGGTCGCCACCCTGGCAGCGCGGGTTCGATCGGGTACTCAGCCTGCGCGCCGGCGGCATGTATTTCCCCAATCAGAATTTCCAGGGCGGCGGCGATGCACTCACCCGCCGTGCCAAAGAGCCGCTGTATCTCGACGGCACACCGACGCCGCGCGATGCGCCCGTGTTTGGCAAGAGCTGGTACGCCACCGACTTGTGGACCGATTTCGGATTGAAATTCATCGACGATGCGCGTGCGGTTAAGAAGCCGTTCTTCCTTTACCTGCCGTACAACGCACCGCACTTCCCATTGATGGCGCCGGCGGATCTGATCGCCAGGCATCGCGGCAGGTACCAGGCTGGTTGGGACCGGTTGCGTGAAGCGCGTTACCGCCGCCAGATCAAGATGGGACTGATTGACGCAAAGTGGCCTCTCAGCGCCCGCGATGCGGAGTCTCCTGCATGGGTGTCACTCTCCGATAAAGAGAAAGATCGCTTCGATCATTTGATGGCCGTTTACGCCGCGATGGTCGAAGCCATCGACATGAATGTCGGCAAGCTGGTCAAGGGACTGGAAGCCCGCGGCATCCTTGACGATACGATGATCCTGTTCCTGTCGGATAACGGCGCCAACGCCGAGACGGGTCCCGGCGGGCGGTTCGACGGAGAGCCGCCGGGTGGACCCAACTCGAATCTATATCTGGGAATGAACTGGGCCACGCTTAGCAGTACTCCGTTCCGCAGGTTCAAACATTTCACTCACGAAGGCGGCATTGCTGCGCCGCTGATCGTGAGTTGGCCGCGAGGCATGCAAGCGCGCCGACGCAATCGCCTCGTGCATCAGCCGGCACATGTCATCGACGTGTTGCCGACCATTCTGGACGCGAGCGGCGCGGCCTACCCGCGCGAGTACCAGGGTCAGGTTATCCAGCCGATGGAGGGCGTCAGCTTGCGCCCGGCGCTCGAGGGTCGCGCACTCGCACGGACGCAGCCGCTTTTCTGGGAGCACGAAGGCAACCGCGCGGTGCGTTCGGGACACTGGAAGCTCGTGTCGATGTATCCGAATGAGTGGGAGCTCTACGACATGGCCGCGGATCGTGTCGAGCGCAACGATCTCGCGGCCAGCCACCCCGATCTCGTCAAGACCCTCGCTGCCGAATGGGATGCGTGGGCAAAACGGGCCAACGTGGATTCCTGGGACGGCCCACGCCGATTGCCCTGGGGCGATGATGCGCCGCTGACCAATCCTGCCGGTAGATAGGCGTAGACACGCCGACGGGTTTTTCTCTATCTAAATATCGCAGGACGGACTCCGGCCTGAATAGATGTCAGCGTTGACGCTGGATCGCCACGAGCACATACCGCACGCGCAACTTCAATTTCGATGGCGATCTAACACAACAACACAATCAGGAGAGGATCATGAAAAGTCGCCCAGGAGCTTCCTGGACTGTTCTGTCTTTCCTTGCGATGACCCTGCTCATCGCGGGCGCCGCTACCGCGCAAGACACTACGACCACCCAGACGTCCGAGGTCATCAAGTTCGAGGTCATTTCGGTGGACGGCAATTCGCTCGTCGTCAGCGATCAGACTGGCACGCGCGAGGTGACCGTGCCCGATGACTTCAGGTTCACGGTGGATGGCAAGTCGATGTCTGTGCACGAACTCA
>Ga0137437_1000317_pt1 | contig 14298 bp, 15 predicted proteins | sample EasRivERMGT138_2_FD_102332 | JGI IMG/M metagenome (GOLD analysis project Ga0137437, IMG submission 102332) | Soil microbial communities from meander-bound floodplain in the East River, Colorado, USA - East River MetaG ERMGT138_2 | ecosystem: Environmental > Terrestrial > Soil > Floodplain ...
AACCGTTCTTCGCCCCGCGCGGCCGGCCAGCATGCGGCGCGATCGCCGCCGCGCCCTGTTCTGGTCCTATGTGTTCCTGATCATTTTCGTGATTTTCTTTCTGACTCCCCCGATTTACATGCTGGTTACTTCGCTCAAGACTAGCGCGGAGATTTCGGCGGCTACAAACCCTTGGTGGGTGTTCGCGCCAACACTGCAGAACTACATCGAGCTTTTGACCTCTTCCGTTTACCTGACGTTCTTCCGCAACTCGGCAGTCGTCTCGGTGTTGGTCGTGACCATCAGCATGCTGGTCAGCATCCCGGCGGCGTTCTCACTCTCCAGGATGAGATTCTGGGGGTCCACTACGCTCGCGACCGGAGTATTCCTCACTTATCTGATTCCCGAAACGCTGCTGTTTATTCCGTTGTTCAAGATCTTTGCTTTCCTGCACGACTTGACCGGAATCGAGTTCATCAACCACTGGTGGGTGCTCATCATCATCTATCCCACGCTCACGATCCCGTTTTGCACCTGGCTCATGATCGGCTATTTCAGCAGCATCCCGAAGGAACTGGACGAAGCTGCACTGATGGACGGCGCCGGATACCTGCAAACGCTCATCATGATCTTCATCCCGGTTGCCCTGCCCGGAATCATAGCCGCGACCATCTTTGCCTTTACCGTTTCCTGGGCCCAGTTCCTCTACCCGCTCGCTTTCACCACCTCGGCCGATCAACTGGTCCTGCCGGTGGGCATCGTCACGACGCTGATCAAGGGCGATGTGTTCAATTGGGGCCAGATCATGACGGGCGCGCTGCTGGGCGCCGCGCCGCCGCTCGTGATTTATGCCTTCCTGATGGACTACTACATTGCCGGCCTTACCGCCGGCGCCACCAAGGGCTAGGCGTGCAGGCAACCTTCCCCCGACAGGATTCCGCGGAGACCGATCGATGGCCGAGGTAACGTTGCGCCAGGTGACCAAGACGTACGATGACACCCCCGCCGTGCGAGGGATCGATTTGCAAATCCTGGACAAGGAGTTCGTCGTTCTGGTTGGGCCGTCGGGCTGCGGCAAGAGCACGACGTTGCGCATGATCGCGGGTCTGGAGGACATCACCGGCGGCGAAATCCTGGTGGGCGGCGCTCTAATGAACGACGTGCCCCCGAAGGATCGCGACATTGCCATGGTGTTTCAGAATTACGCCTTGTACCCGCACATGACGGTGTACGAGAACATGTCTTTTGGCCTGCGCCTCAAAAAGGTCGCGAAAGACGAGATCCGGGTCCGGGTCGAGAACGCTGCCCGGATCCTTGATATAAGCGCGCTTCTCGAACGCAAGCCAAAGCAACTATCCGGCGGACAACGCCAGCGCGTGGCGATGGGTCGCGCCATCGTGCGCAATCCAAAAGTGTTCCTGTTCGATGAACCGCTTTCCAACCTCGATGCCAAGCTGCGCGTGCAGATGCGCATCGAAATCAAGCGGGTGCATCAGAAAGTCCGCACCACCACCATCTATGTCACCCACGATCAAGTCGAAGCCATGACACTTGCCGATCGGGTGGTAGTGATGAATGACGGCCTGATAGAGCAGGTCGGCGCGCCGAACGATCTCTACCACGCGCCGAAGACGAAGTTTGTCGCCGGATTCATTGGCTCACCGGCGATGAATTTCGTGCCCTGCAAACTGGAGGAGATGGCCGGCGGGCTGCTCGTCTGGCTGAACGAAGACATTGCATTTCCGGTGCCGCCTGGCCGCGCCGGGCGTTACCGGCCGCACCTTCATCGCAGTGATCTACTATTCGGTCTGCGGCCGGAGCACATTCTGGAACGGCGCTCCCAACTGGAGCCGAACCTGTATGCGTTCGACGTAGTGCTCGAGGTGACCGAGCCGATGGGGATGGAAACGCTGGTGTATTTCCGGGTGAACGGCACGGAAGTGTGCGGGCGGGTCAATCCGAATGCGGGAGCACAGGCCGGCGCGCCTATGACGCTGGTTGCCAATCTTAACAACATGCATCTCATCGACAATGCGAGCGGCAAGGTTCTCTGAAGCAATGGCCACAGCCTGCGGCGAGCAGGTACCCGCTGCCGAGTGCATGAAGCATTGCTGACAGGTCTCGACAAGACATGAAGGCAGAGCCCATATTTGTGATGGCGACAGATCTCGACGGATTGGTTGCCGCAATCTTCGAAAAAGCGGGCTGTTCGCGCAACGAATCGGAACGCATAGCGCGTTATCTGGTCCGCGCCAACCTGGCCGGCCACGACAGTCATGGGGTCGTGCGTGTGCCGCGCTACATCCAGATGAAGCACGAAAAACTGGTGCTTGCCGATCAGGAAGTCGACGTGCTGGTCGACACCCCGGTCCTTGCGGTGGTCGATGGAAAGTACGGATTCGGACAGACCGTTGCGCCGCAGGCGGTCGAAATCGGCATCGGAAAGTGCACGCAGATGGGGCTTGCGGCCGTGGCCTTGCGCCATGCCGGCCATATCGGGCGCGTTGCAGACTGGGCCGAGATGGCCGCCGCACACGGGCTTGTGTCCATCCACTTTGTGAATGCGGCCGCCGGCGTCCTGGTTGCGCCGTTCGGCAGCGTCGAGCGGCGCTTTTCCACGGCGCCCTATTGCATCGGTGTACCTCTGCCGGGACGCGCGCCGCTGCTGCTTGATTTTGCGACTTCAACCGTCGCGGAAGGCAAGGTTCTCGTGGCAAGCCAGGGCGGGCGGCCGATTCCGGCCGACGCGCTGATCGGCCCGGATGGACGCACCAGCGATGATCCCCGGTTGCTTTACGGCGAGTACCAGACCGGCGAGCGGCGGGATATTCGCAAGGGACTCGGCGCGCTGCGCGCCTTTGGCGGACACAAGGGATCGGGGCTGGCGCTCATGTGCGAAATCCTCGGCGGAGCACTCACCGGCAACGGATGCACCGGGCCGGAACGGCGCTTCTCCAATGGAATGTTTTCCTTGTATGTCGATCCGGGACGCATCGATGCGGACGGCTTGTTCCCCGAAGAGGTGATTCGTTATGTCGCCTACGTGAAGTCTGCGAAATCCGCTCCTCCGAATACGGAGACCCTGGTCCCAGGGGAACCCGAAGAGCGGTCCCGGCGCGAGCGGTTGACGGAAGGCATACCTTTGGCCGGGGAGACCTGGAGTTTGCTCCTCGAGACGGCGCGGTCTGTCGGCCTCGACGAGAAGCGCATCGGGGAGACGCAAGCCGCGCGTAGCGTGAACTGATGCCCGAATCGCGACCAGTTGAATCTGATCGAAGTGCCTCTAATCCATGCCTTCCAGTGCTCGTAAACGATTAATTCGAGCCTTCCTCTCGATTCTTCTCTCATCAGTGTGCTGCCGCACCGACATCAGGGAACGCCTTGCGTCAGGATGCATTGATCGGGAATTTTTCTCGTATCGGTCGATCTATCGATAGATCACTTCGCTCTGCTTGGAACGTCTATCTCCGATACCCACAGGTCAGGCAGCAGTTCTTGCAGGAGGATGTCATGAAATTCGTGTTCATTGTTGCAGCCGTGTTCTTTGTCCTCGCGTTCGCCGATATCTCTGCCCAGCAGTGGGGGTCCGGTCAGATCGAGAATTCGAACGTTACCAGGACGACCAAACTGCCCGACCTGTTGAGCATGGGCCCGGACCCGGGCGGCCATACCGGGGCCACCGTCACGTCGGAGACAACCAAGACAGGCCAGCCCGCCGTGGATGGCGCGCGTCAATCTGCTTCCGGCGGCAAAACCGAAAGCAGTGGTCCACCGGTCAACACCTCCCAGCAATCCAAGAATTAGGGCGGCAACAAGCCGTAGCCCTATAGGGAAATCAGACTGTAAAGGCGAATCCTCATAGGTGTCCCTCGATCGAACTGTTTACGATTTGTCCGCGGCTGATTTCGGCGCGCTGTTCGGTCTTGCTTGCGTTGTGAAAAAGCAAACCGGAAGCGCGCCATTTGCATCCTGAATGGAGCAAATTCGCTTCGGCTATACCGAGCGGGCACTGCTGTTTTTGAAAGACCGCTCGTTTGGGTATCTATTTGAAAAATAAGTATTGTCGTAGCTAAACTACGACCAATACAATCAACCCAATAAGCGGAACCGTCTCGTCAGTCACGCAGTCACGGACTGCAAACTTGACCATTCCGCCAACGTCAAACCGCTCATGAAGCAACCTCTGGTCCTTCTTCCCGGCCTGCTCTGCGATGCGGCACTCTGGGAGCCGCAATTGTCCGATCTAGCCGATATCGCCGACTTTTTTGTTGCCGATCTGACCGAGCACGAAACCATCGAGGAGATGGCCGCGTCCGTCCTGCGTGATGCGCCGTGGAAGGAGTTCGCCCTCGCGGGTCTGTCGATGGGCGGCTATGTCGCACAGGAGATCATGCGCCAGGCGCCGCAGCGGGTAACGAGACTGGCTTTGCTAGACACCCGCTCGCGTCCGGAGCAACCCGAGGAAACCGAACGCCGCCACCAGTTCATGAAGCTGGCGCAAACCGAGCGCGGCTTCACGCCGGTCACCAATCGCATGCTGCCGCTGATGCTGCATTCGTCGCGGTTAAAAGACGCGCCGCTGGTGAAGGTGATCCGGGAAATGGCCGAACGCACCGGTGTGGAGGCCTACGTCTGCCAGCAGAAGGCGATCATATCGCGCCCCGACTTTCGCCCGGATCTGGCGAAGATAAAATGTCCGACGCTGGTGCTGTGCGGCCGCCAGGATCAACTGACGCCGCTCGAGAACAGCGAGGAGATGGTGCAGGCGATCCCGAAGGCAAGACTGATTGTGGTCGAGGAATGCGGGCACATGTCCACGCTGGAACGGCCGAAGGAGGTCAACCGGGCGATGCGAAGCTGGTTGTCGGGTGGCGCGAAATGACGCTGAAAGAAAATGGCACTCCGGCACGGGATGGCCGGCATTTTCGGGTGCAGGAGCGCGTGCGCTGGAGCGACGTGGACGCGAGCGGCATCATTCTATGGAGCGCGTACACGCGGTTCGTCGAACTGGCGGAGACCGAGCTGTTTCGCGCGACGGGCTTTCCCTATGCCACGCTCTGGGATCGGCTGGATATCTGGCTGCCGCGCGTGCAATTCCATCTTGATTACCGCAATCCGGCGCGCCTGGATGATTTGCTCGATACCGAAATCTGGGTGGCCCGCATTGGACGCAGTTCGATCCGGTTCGAATTTGCGATGAAGAAAGAAGACGGCCAGCTTGCTGCGGATGGCTACCTGGTCATCGTTGCGATAAACCGGACAGACGCAAGATCCGTCGAGGTACCGAAACCGCTGGTGCAGGCCCTGGAGCCCTACAGGGCGAACGCGAAGGCCTGACTGTGCCTGTTCATTCGGTGCTTGCGCAGAGCGTGCGTGATGAAGGCGTCGCCAGGTAGAGTTCCTCGACCAGCGCCGCCCGGCGTTCCAGGACGGCACGTTGATTGATGGAGCCTTTATCGGTGATCTCGGCCGCATCGATGGACGGCGGAATTTCGAGCAGCAGCAGACGCCTGATTCGCGACGTGCCGCCGGTGGCTTCATGGGCAAGGTGATCGAGCAGGGCCTGGAAGCGCGCTCTTACCAGATCGTGGGCGACTATCTCGGACGCCGTTGCCTGCTTCTGTAAACCGGACAGGCCACGGCATTCGTCCAGTCGCGGGAACACGAGCAGGGCGATGTAGTCGCGGTCGTGGCCCGCGACGACGACGTCCTGCACGAGGGGTGCCGCCGCAGCGAGAAATCGCGTGCGCAGCGGGCCGACACTGACCCAGCTTCCGCTGGAGAGCTTGAAGTCTTCGGCCAGGCGCCCGTCGAACATCAGCCCCTTCTCCGGATGGTCCGGATCGTCGAAACGCACGGCATCGCCCATCCGATAGTAGCCTTCGTCGTCGAACGCCGCGCGCGTGAGTTCCGGTTGCTTCCAGTAACCGGGCGTGATATTCGGACCGCGAAAACAGGCTTCGAACTTGTCGCCCGCAGGCGCGAGCTTCATCTCCTGGCCGGCGACAGGCAGGCCGATCATGCCGGCGCGCCCCGCTTCCCAATTGGCGCAAGTCGCCAGCGGCGCTGTTTCGGTGGCTCCCAATCCGGTAATCCAGAGGATGCGTTCGCCGCAGGTCTGCACCGCGAGTTCTTCGAATGCGTCCCATACCGGTTGCGGCAGACCGGCGCCTGCGTAAAACAGCATGCCGACACGGCTGAAGAATTTCTCGCGCAGCGCGGGTTCGCGCTTCAGGTAGATGGCCAGTTCCTCGAAGCCGCTCGGCACGTTGAAATAGACAGTGGGTGCGATCTCGCGCAGGTTGCGCACGGTATTTTCGAACAGACCGGGCACCGGCCGGCCGTCGTCGATATACAGCGTGCCGCCGTTGTAAAGCACGAGTCCGAAATTATGATTGGCTCCGAAGGTGTGGTTCCACGGCAGCCAGTCGACCAGCACAGGGGGAACCTCGCGCAGGTAGGGCAGGGTTGTCGCCAGCATTTCCTGGTTGCTGCACAGCATGCGCTGGGTGTTGATGACCCCCTTTGGTTGTCCGGTCGATCCGGAGGTGAACAGGATCTTGGCCACCGTATCCGGATTCACCGCGGCATACGCGTCGTCGACCGCCTTGCCTGCGGATTGTTCGAGCAGGTCGTTGAACCATGTGGTGTTGCGATTCCGGGGCGCCGCCTCGGTTACAACCAGTTCGCAATCGTGGGGCAGGGCAGCCGCGATGGCGTTGGCGTAACGCTCGCCGTTTGCGGCAAATACCACCCCTGGCTGGAGCAATTCGAGGATGTAGCGCAGCTTGGCATGGTCGGTCGAGATCAGCGAGTACGCGGGAGAGATCGGCGAATACGGCACGCCGACGTGCATTGCCGCGAGGGCGAGCAGCGCGTGCTCCAGCGCGTTCCCGGACAAGATCGCAAGCGGACGTTTTGCGCCAAGTCCGCGGTCGAGCAGGGCCTGGCCGAGGGCGCGGACCAGAGCGAGCGTCTGCGCGTATGCGAGCGAGCGCCATGCCCCGCCTGCGTCGCGCTGGGCAAGGAATGTCTGCCCGGGTGTTTGGCGCGACCAGTGCACGAGGCGTTCCGTGAGCTTGCCCGGATAGGGTCCGAGCGCATGGGCGGAGTGGATCAGGATGGTGCCGTCGTTGCGGCGATCAAGGATCGTATCCGATGGGCCCAGGGCGATCTTGCGAATCGGGAAGTATTTTGCGGACCTTGCCAGGCCAGCGCCGTCCCCGATAGCGTGTAGCGGAGTCAACGCGCAGAGTGCGGGCTGCCGGCGAAGGGCTGTCGCAGGCGCAGCGTCATGCGCAGCGCGGTCTCGCGCCGCCGGTAGTAACCGACTGTCCAGCCCGTTTCCTCGAAGCCAAGGCAGTGATAGAAATGCTGCGCTTCGACGTTGCCCGCGCGCAACTCCAGTTTGACAACGGCAATGCCGGCGGTCATGGCGCTTTCCTTGAGCCAGTGGAATAGATGGCGGCCAATCCCGCGTCGGCGATGGGATGTATCGACGGCAAGCAGTGCCAGATGCGCGGATTCCTCGCCAAAGTCCATGATCGTAAAGCCGATGATCCGCCCGCTTTCGCGCGCAACCAGTACCAGCGCCTCGGGATCGCGGATCGAGCGCAGTACTCGTGCCGCGGTCCACGACCAGCCCAGTCCGGTCTCGATCAGGTCGCGCGACATACGCGCGATTCCGAGCGCGTCCGTCTCCGTGGCCAACTCGAATGTGGTGCTGCCCGCGGCGGATCCGCTCACGTCAGGAATATCCGGTAGATTGATAATTCACAGTCTAGCGTGTCGGGTGCCGCGATCCAAGTCGTGCCGAAAACCGCGGCGGCCTCGTGCTAACGGAGCAGGTCCTTCACCAGGATATCGTGGCGGCCACCCTTCACCGCAAGGAAGACTTCCCTCAGCAACATCCACAAAGACCCGATCAGCGCAAACATGGCCAGGATGAACAAGGTGCCGATCAGCCTGGCGAGATCAACGGTGACGAATACGCCGAGGAACGCGCTGGCAACCAGCATGCAAATCAACAAGGCGCAGACGATGGCCAGCACGATCGCGTGGTAGATCAGTCTGATGCGTCGGGCCAGCAATTCCAGTTCGCCGAGATCCTCTTTCTCGGGCTGTTCACCTTCGGGAAGGGCATTTCGCAGGCGGTCGTCGATTACCCGCCGGCGGTCGACGATGCGGCCTAGCCGGTTGTTCAGCGCCGAAAGAATGGTGCCGATCGCTGTTAACAGAAACACCGGCGCCACGGCGAGCTGGATGATGCGGGTAATGTCTGTTACGTGTTCCATGCAGTTCCTATCAAGTACGGGTTCGGACGACGGCGTTCACAGCGGTTCGAAGGCCAGGTTTTGCATCAGCGTCGCGGCATCCTGGGAAAACTGGGGGTCGACGTCTTCGGGAAAATGCCGGTGCGAGTACGCCATATTGATTCCTCGCGAGGGATCCTTCGGATGCGGGCAGATAAGCGTCAGTGTTTCCAGCATCGTGTTGACCGGCGAGCCGGTGGCCTGCGCCGTGGTTCGCTCGGCCGCCTCCACGCGCGAGAGCGCGCAAGCGTGGCCATGCATTTGCTGCTCGCTGACTTCGAGCTTGAATACCCTGTAGCGTTTCGGATCGAGCTCCTTGCGCTGCGTGGATTCTACCTCCCGCACCAGTTCAACCGCGGATTCGCCCGGCGGCAGCTTGATGATCGTCGCCTGTATCGCGTAAGTTTCCCCGGAGTAGCGGCCCGGCTTGCCAATGACCGTCACCTCCGGGCTCTGTTTGACGATAATCCATTCCTTTTCCTTGGGCGGGACGATGGAAAAACCGTTCATCATGATTCGCGGCCGTTCTTTTGGTTGCGACGCGCAGGCCCCGAGCAATGCGCAGAGTATCCAGGCGATCCATGCAGACGGTTTCATTTCAGGTGCGTCTCCGATTCCAGTGTGGCGCAATTATCCGACGATGGCACGCCGCGAGCCTCAAGGCAATGCCCGGCATGCCGTTATTTCGGTATCGGCTGGCCTGGGCGGAAAACACTGCTGAACGTCAGCCCGGATGATACCGCGGCAGGTGGGTGCGGTTTTGCGAGCGGAAGCGCAATGTTGTACCCGCCCGCGTCAACTGCAGGCAAAATCGGCCCGAATGCCCATAATCCGTGGCCCGCTCCTGCTGATTTGCTATAGGATTACGCTCACATAACAAAACACAAGCACCCATCCCGCGGCGATTGCCAGATCCCGTACGATCTCGTCCTGTCGTCAGCATCGTGGTGCTTTACGTAATAACGAGAGTGTGCTGTCACGGGGCGACTGTGTTGCAACGGGAGCCGGCAAGCCTTCCTGAGCAGATTGTTTATGCGAATTCCTGTTCGCTGCACCGCCATTTTGCTGATGGCCGCAGCCATGACCTCCGTTGCCGCGCGCGTGCTTGCCGACGATGCCAAGATGTTCGAACTCGAACCCGAGTACGTCTATGGCAGGGATCGCAGGCCGCAAATCGGCTATCGCAAGCCTGAAGTATTCGATCCGCTTTCCGACCGGCTCTATCAATCCGGCTATCGCAATTTCGCGCCGACCGCCATTCCGGACGAGCTCAAGACCGTGCCGGCGATGGAGCGCGTCCAGAAAATGGGCCGCATCCTCGCCTGTGCCGACGCCTGGTTCTGGCCGTTTTCGCGAACTGCGCACAATAATGAACCGGCCGGCATCGAAATCGAGATCCTGCAGGCGATCGCCAAGAGGCACGGCTGGGACGTCAGCATCGCCTGGGTCAATACCGGCATGCGATTCGGCGTCGGCGTCACCTTCGGCACCTCCGTCGACAAAGGCATCTGCGACATCTTTCTCGGGCTCACGATCACCCACGACGACCATCACATGCCGAAGCACAAGATGGCGTTCACCAAGGCGTTCATGAGCACCGGCTACGTGCTGGTGACCCAGGGACCGGCGAGCGGCGTGAAGACGCTCGACGATGCCAAGGCGATGAACATCAATGTCGGGGTTCCGGCGTACTCGCCCATGAGCGAATATGCCGACGAGCACGACATCCCGCACGAAACCTTCTTCCAGAATTATCAGGTCATCGATGCGCTGATCAGGGGGCAGGTTAATGCCGCGATGATCTGGTCGGGCTCGATTTCGCAGGCGAAACTCACGCATCCAGAGGCGGAATTCGAGATGGTGAAGGGCTATCAGCCGCCCGACGAAATGCGCTTCGACAACGCCTGGGGCATCAAGGAGAAGGAAGTCGAGCTGCTGAAGTTCATCGACGAAGAATTCGCGGCGATGTTGAAGAGCGGGGAAACCAAGCGTATTTGCGAGCGCTACGGCGTGCCGTTCTATCCGCCGATCGAACAGTAGACTCTAACCGCAGAGGACGCGGAGGACGCAGAGGAAAAGCAAGGGCAATGGCGACGTGGTTCAAATCTTTCATTGCAGATGATTCATTGCCACAATAATTTGGCGGCACGAGTTCACAAATGGCCATCCGCTTTCAACCTCATTCTTCATGTTCGTGTTTGTTTTTCCTCTGCGTCCTCCGCGTCCTCCGCGGTGAGTGCTTTTATTTGATTTAGGGATGGAGATCATGATGGACAAACTGATTCAACTGAGCATCATGTCCGGCGGGCTGCTGCCGCTGATGGGCGTGTTGCTGCTCATCACGCTGGCGGTGATCGTCGAGCGCTCGTATTTCTTCTTCAAGGTGCTGAACTCCGGCGAGGCCATGGAACACGACCTGCAACTGGTCGAATATCAGAACTGGGAAAAGCTCGAACAGCTCGCCACGCACTACGACGGCTCGCTGCAACGATCGATCATCACATCCGCGCTGGCCTCGCGCGGAGAGGATGCCCAGACCATGGACAGGCATATCGACGAAGGCATCATGTGGCAACTGCCGAAGATCGATCGCCTGATCTGGGTGCTCGACACGTCGGTCACGCTCGCGCCGCTGATGGGGTTGCTCGGCACCATCATCGGCATGGTCCACGCCTTCGACATCCTCGGTACCGCGGGCTCGAGCGGTGCGGCCACGCAGATGGTGACGGGCGGCATCGCCGAGGCGCTGGTGGCCACCGGCGCCGGGCTGTTCATCGCCATCTTGGCGGTGTTGTTCCTGAATCACTTCAACAAGCGCGTCAGGCTGGCGGTGCACCAGATGGATCTGCTCAAGGTGATGGTGCTGAACCGGCTCTACGGCGGCGGGTCGACGCACCAGGGCATCCCGGTGCGCGAAGCGCACAGCAGCGGGGTTGCAGAGATACGCGGGAGGGCGTCATGAGCGCACGTAGCCGGGCCAGCTACTTCGAGGCGAACCGGCCGCGCGTGGAAGTGATCCCGATGATCGACATCATGATGTTCCTGTTGGTGTTCTTCGTCGTGATCTCGCTGCGGATGATCGCCGGTACCGGCGTGCCAATGGAAATCCCGAGTTCGAAAACCACGCAGACGATCAAGTCCTCCACGGTCACCGTCGGCATCACGAAAACCGGGGAGACCGTCATCGACGGCAAACCGGTCACCCAGGAAGAACTGAAGACCAGGCTCGTCGAATTGAAAAAGCAGAAGCCGGTCGACGTCGTGCTGGCCGGCGACAAGGATGTTCCGCTGCAGTCGCTGCTGACGGTGATGGATGCGATCCGCGGCGCGGGTATTTCGTCGGTCGGCATCGCCGCGAAGGCGCAAAAGAAGTGATTGCGCTTGGCGATCAAAGGCGATGAGCACCGCAATCGTCAACCGGGGTCCGCTGTGGGCGCAGCCCGGGGACACCGATCAGCAGACGCTGCCGCTGTGGCGCGCGCTGCTGGTCGCACTCGGCATGGAGATCGTCCTGCCTTTCCTGCTTCTGGGCGTGAACTGGTCGGCACTGCAATTCTGGCAGGAGCCACCGCCGGAGCCGGTAATGTCGGTGCGTCTCGAGCAGCCCCCACTCGAGGAAATACCGCCGCCGGAGCCGCCGAAAAAGCACAAGCCCAGGCCCGATCGCGAGATCAAGCAGATACCGATCGTCGTGCCCAAGCCGCTGCCCAACGAAGTGCAGGCGAAGATCGTGTTGCCGAAGCTTGAACCCAAGCCTAAGCCTGAGCCCAAGCCGAAGGAAGAAGAGAAGCCACCCGAGCCGGTGCCCGAGCCGCAACCGGAGGCGCAGCCGCTGCCTTCGGTGTTCCGTGACGTCAAGCCGGTCAAGAAGGTAAAGCCGAAGTATCCGCGAGAGGCGGAGGATGCGCACATCGAGGGTCGCGTGCGAGTGCGGCTGACCGTCGAGGTCAATGGCAGCGTGAGCGAGGCCAGGATCCTGGCTGCGGATCCGCCGGGGGTGTTCGACGCGGCGGTCATGGAAGCGGTGGTCCAGTACATTTTCAAGCGCGACGGCACCAGCTACCAGGCCGACCAGGAAATCATCTTCAAGCTCGACTGAAACCGGCTTCCATGGTCGGCATGCCCGACGAGGTGGTGCTGATGACGCTGGTCGGCGGCGTGGGTACGGTGCTGGGCCCGATCGCCGGCGCCGTCATCATCGTGGTGCTGCAGAACGAACTCGCGGATAAAGTCGGGTCGTGGGTTACGGTCATCATGGGTGCCATCTTCGTTGTCAGCGTTCTGGCGTTCCGGCGCGGAGTCATCGGCGAGATAGCAGCGCGTTTCGGCGGCAGATAGGCTAATCGCAAGCGAACAGATCCGTCGGTTCGATCCGCGAATTACCCGCAGAACATCATTCACGTCGATAGCGTCGGGGCTGCAGTTCAGTTGGCTGGCTTGTCGGAACGGTATTCCGAGAATATGCCCAGTTCGACGTGTCGATCTACTTTGTCGAAGCCGGCAGCCTCGAGCGTGTGCATTACCTGCGACGGCGGCGCACAAGCCGCGATGGTGTCCCAGTAGTAATTCCACAACACCGGCATCTTGGCATTGCGCGAGGTTAGCCGGGCGAGCCACGGCACCACGCCGCGCAAATAGCCTTTCAGCAGCGTCGCGTGAAATTTTTTATCGGGATGGGTGATTTCGAGGATGCAGTAGCGTCCCCTTGGCCTTAGCACGCGGGCACACTCGGCGAATGCGACCGACAAATCCGCGATGTGCCGCAGCGCGTAGCCCATCGTTACGAAATCGAAGCTGGCATCGGCGAACGGCAGACGCTCCACACTGCCGCGGACGAGCCTCACGCCGTCGGGTACTCGCGCATTCTCCAACATGCCGGGGCTCGGATCGATGCCGGTGACCAGTCCCGGAACGCCGACGATGCGCGCGATCTGGCGCGATACCAAGCCGGTACCGACGCCGATATCCAGCACTTTCATTGCTGGTTTCAGTCCCGCGCGCAACAGGGCGGCGCCGCGATACCATGGCCCCGAGCCCAGCCCGACGATACGCTCGATGCGATCATAGTCCGAAGCGGTGCCGTCGAACATGTGCTGCACCCAGTTGCGGCGCTGCGCTTCGTTCTGGTAGTAGTCCGTCAGCGGCGGGTGGGGTGCGTGTACAACGTCGCCGGTGAAACTGCCTGGATCGACCATAGGAGAAACCCCGGTCGGTGATGGAATTCCCCAGCTTGCCTGACTATCCGGTGGCAGTCGACTCTTCTTTGCGAGCTCGCGAACGGACGACGGCCCGAGGGTCGGGCCGCCGGAGGACTTGCGGGGTCTGTGCCGGATCAGCTTGCCGGCTGGCCGATTGCGCCGTGCGGCGCGTGTGTTTTGATCGCCATTGGGGCGGCCGTCGCATACCGTGCGCAACCGAACAGCACGCCCGCTACACCCAGATAAGCGAGCGCGACCACGGGCGATTGGGCGAAGCCGATGGCCTCGCCGTGCATGAAGCCGAAGAACGTGAATGCCGCGCCGATGAGGGCGAACACCGCCGCTTTGTAGAATGCGCGATCGATCACGAATACCGCGATCGAAGTCAGCACCAGGCCGCCGAGAATGGCGCCGCCGCCGATGACCTGGAGTCCCTGGTAGAGGACGCCGACCTGACCGAGTTTGTCGAGTCCGACGGCTGCGGCATTGGTGCCGGCCGCGCCGAGTGCGCCATCGATCTGCAGTTTGCCCCATGCCGCGACGTGCGGGACCAGGCCGAGAATGATCGCGGGTGCATGGCTGCGAGGCGTTTCCTGGAACGCCTGCGAGCCGATCAGCATGCCGATGTAGAGCAGGATCGGTGCGATCGCGACGACCGGGATCAGCGCCATCATGACCGAGATGATGCCGAACCAGGCCAGCAGAATCACCAGGATACCGGTCGCGGCGGAATAGCCGATGCGACCGCCGATCGCTTTCCAGCCGGGCTGGCCGATGTAGACGGCGAGGATGAAAGGATTGCCCATCAG
>Ga0137437_1000318_pt1 | contig 14294 bp, 17 predicted proteins | sample EasRivERMGT138_2_FD_102332 | JGI IMG/M metagenome (GOLD analysis project Ga0137437, IMG submission 102332) | Soil microbial communities from meander-bound floodplain in the East River, Colorado, USA - East River MetaG ERMGT138_2 | ecosystem: Environmental > Terrestrial > Soil > Floodplain ...
CACTAGGAAGTCACCGGCCCCTAGGACATCGGCCGCGGTGGGGGCTCCTGTCGCGTTCGGTACCGCGGATCGATCCTGCCCTGCCGTCATCGTCCAGTTCGCCGCCGCCGACGCCCCCGCGGGATCCGTCGCGTCGAAATTGCAAATGACCTTCGTCAACTGCGCCTGGACGGTCGTCGAGATGATCGATCCGGGGCGCAGGCCGATGATGCTCACCGCGTTGGTGCGATCGACCTTCCGATTGCGTGACCGATCCCCGATGAAGACGAAGGGCGCCCCACTGAGCGGCATGTTCACGCCGGCAAAGGTGAGTGGGTCGCCGCTATAGTTGGAATCGATCAGCGCCAGCCCGCCGGTCTGTCCGCGATAGACCTTCGTCGTACTGCCCGCGAGCCTGGTGAAGGTGGTCGCGGCCGGATCGTTGAGGCGGAAAAGAGAATGAATGCGCTCCGCGCCGGTCGTCGTCGCGAGTGCGGTCTGCCCCGGCCGGGTCATCAGGACGCTCCCGTACCGGCTCAGCATGTTCACCGAGCGGGAGAGCTCCTGCGGATCGAGCGAGTCGATCGAGTCGACGAGGTTGAGCCCCTTCCGCCCAACGAGGTACATGGGCGTCTCGTACGCAGGCGTCGGAGAGTGGCCCGGCCAGGCCTGCACCTCGGAGGTGGGGCGATCAGGAATGGCCATCTACGAGCCTGCCCACCAGATACGCATGCTCTGTATCAGACACCACACCCCCAACAACACGACGAGACAGTAGACCAGGAACCCAATCCACCAGCCCCCCAGGAGTGGTCCACGCATCACAGCGCGAACCAGCCTTCCGTCGCCATTAGCTTCGCCAGCTCGACCCCCTCGGTCCACCGCTCCTCACACGCCTGCGCCAGCACCGGGTTCGCCGCCTGCCCCACCTTAGAGAACATCTCAGCCAGACAGCCATATTTGATCGTGGGCACAAACTCATCCGATACGCTGAAGTTGATCCCGCCCGCAGTCAACGCGGCTCCCAGCGCCACGTAGAAGCGTTCCAGGGCGCTCCCTACGGCCGTCGGGATCGGCACGACATAGGTGGTCGTCGTGTTGCCGTCGACTTCGTAGTAGCCCCGTGGTGAGGCAGAGGAGGCCCCTGGCCAGGTCGGCAGGGCGTAGTCCAGCTCCTGCGCGTCCATCTTCGGCAGCTCATGGTAGAGCCCGGCGGTATTCTTGTACGCGATGAGGACGGTCGCGACCCAATCAGCGGGGTTCGGCTGATCTGACTGTGCCAGCACAATAGGGGTCTCGAGGTGCGTCCAGAACAGCGCACAGGCCGCCAGGAAGCGGTTCTGGCGCTGGTTGAGGTACCCCAGCACCTCGGCCTGCGTCCACATCGTCGAGGGCCAGGTGGCACCGCCGTCGCCCGCATTCTCAATCGTGACGCGCTGGATCTCGGAGAGGATCGTGGTGTCGGTAATCGCCATCAGGTCCCCGCCCCCAGCGCCGCGCCGGGCGTCCCGTCGTCATCCTTGAGGCGCTTGGTCGCCTCGACGCGCTGCTGGGCATCCAGCCCCAGGACCCGACGGTAGTACGACGAGGCGCGCATCTGATCGTTGCGCTCCAGGCAGCCGGCGAGGAAGGCCATGTGCTTCGGCTTCATCTGCTCCATGACCGAGGGCAGCTTGAAGCTCAGCACGTAGAGCGCCTCATCCAGGACCAGTTTGAGTTCCTCATCCCCGATATCGACGAACTGCCCATCCGCCGTCAGGACGGGGGTGAGCTTCACCGCCTCGAAGGTCAACACAGTCCCGCCTACCGCGTCGGTCGGCCAGATAGCGATGGCGCCCAGGCCGATAGGGACCCACTCCTGAATCGTCGTCGGGACCGGGCTGCCAGAGGCCGTGGTCTGGGTGCGCCAGTTCCGCTTCGAGCGATACAGCTCAACAATACTCTTGCGTGTGAGGGCCTTCCCGACGCGGGTGACTCGGGTGCGGTAGGTCAGCGTGCCTGGGACGACGACGAACGGGGTGTTGACGACGGTAGGGGCGGTCGCATTGCCACGCCAGTACCCGGTGAAGAGGTTGAACTGGCGGAGGCTCTCATTGAGTGCGTCGTTCGCTTCAGTAACAGACCAGTAGGGGTCCCCGGTGTAGCGGTCTTGTAGGCGGGCCCGGAGCGTTGCACGCGTCGTCAAGGCGTAGGTCACAGTACCACCGGGCAGCCAGTCCCCCCACCGGAATCACTCCCACCGGTGAGCGTAGACACACACCCCGCCCCACCCCCAGTATCACTCCCTGGTCCCAGTACAACGACACACCCCATCAGTCACCTTCAATCATGCCTAGTAGGTGACGACCTGGATGTGGAGGATCTCGTTCGCGGTGCCAATCACCCAGAAATCGGAGAGCTTGATCGCCCCACTCTCATAGCCGTCGTGCATGTACGGGGCGGGCGGGACGTCACTGGCGTCCCCCGCCTCCAGACGCACCCCGTAGACGGTCGAGGAAACGGTGTTATCACCCCCCAGGAAGATCGCCGCGTTGTTCGTGCCGCGCGGCTGGAGCGCAATCGATCGCAGTGGCACATCCAGCGCCGCGGCCGCCTTGGCTCCAGGCGTCACCCCCGTCGCCCCGGTGAACAGGTTCTGGGCAGCCCCACTGAGCGTCACGACATAGTGTTTGATCATCGTCCTTGTCCTAGCCACGCCCCAAGCGATCCAGTGAGGAGGAGGAACACGCGGTACACCGTCCGCAACCGATAGCGCCAGCGGTACCGAGACGCCGGGGGTACCTGCCCCGTCGAGGGGGTGGGCGTGAAGCTGGTCCACGTCCACGGCATCTGCATGGCACTGCGCCAGAGGGGCATCAGGCAGCCTTCCTTTGCGTCATGCTGGATCGATCTCGGATACCGGATTGCCGGCCGCCGTCGTCACTGCCGCAGTCCACGCCGGGGTCGCATCATCCTCCGCGTACACCGTCGCGGTCCCCGCCGCAATCGCGACCCGGTTCCGGAGCGCCCGGACGGCGTCCCGCACGATCCGCGCCCCACCTGACCCTCCACCCGCGATATTGCGGTTCAACAGTTCATCCGCGATCTCCTGACACGCATCCTGGGCGAGTTCAGAAGCACCAATCGCGTTGGCGGCAATCGCCGCTGCGTCAATCGCCCCCGCCGCGAAGCTCGCGGTGGTGATACCTCCCGCGGCCACCGACCCGACCGCCCCAGTCACAGACCCAACCGCCCCCGTGACGGACGCGACGACTTGACTGGTCGAGATCGTCGTCCCCGTCAGCCCTTGCGCGGTGGTCGGCGATCCAATGTTGGCCCAGTCCAGCCCGGCTTCCCCGGCGGCACTCACGTCGAGTGTCCGCCCAGCCACTGTTGGTGCGAGCCGTGAACTCACCGCCGCATCGAGTCGTGCGTCGAGATCCAGCCCTCCTGCGTCGCTGATCGGCAACCCGCCTGCCGCATCCGCTGCCGCATTTGGCAACGCCGTCAGCCCCATGCGCACGGTGTCCTGTCGATTGACGCCTTCCAGCGGGATCTGCACGGGCAGAACCGCGACACCGGTGGCGGTGAGGTAGATCGTCAGGCTCTGACAGAGGTTAGTGACGTTGACCCAGTCCAGGTGGATCTGGATCTCGTACACGCCGATCATGTTCGTGTTGTCGACGGCTTTAATCCGGATGTTCGTCGCCGCCGTGGGGGCCGCGTACGTCCCGATCGTGGTGAGGTCCTCGGGGGTAATCGCCCCGGAGATCGCCTCACCGTTCCGAATGAACCGACAAGCCCACGAGGCGAATCCGACACTCGCTTTGCCGGCGCCGCTGGTCGACGTCGAGTCCTGCGCGAAGATGTGGAAGATGAGCCCCGCACCAGCCGCCGCGCCACGTGTGATTGGACGTTGCATAGTTTAGGCTCGCATTCCACCCGACATCCCGGGATGCGTGAGCAGCCCGCCACTACCAGCCGGATCGGCATGCTGCGCAGCGCCAACGTCCAGGAATCCAGTTGTCAGTCCAACCGGAAACACCCCGAGGACGCCCGCCGCGCGTGCAGCAGCGCCACCCCCTGCGGTCGTATTCAGCGAGAAGTCGCCCCCCGCCGCATTGGTGAAGAACGTCGCACTCCCCGTGATAAAGCCGATATTCCGCACCCCGATCACCGCCCCGAGGCTGGTATTCCCACTCGTATTGTTGAACCCAGCACAGTTGAAGAGAAACACGGTCCCGAAAGTATTGGTGTACCCAAACGCGGCATTCCCCTCGGCGATGCAGTTCACGAATTGGACTTGGTCGTCCGTGGTACGGTACCCGTCCCGCCCATTACCGTACGCCACACAATTCGTGGCCGCACACGCGGTATCCAACGTGATCCCGTCCGTGGACGCGCCGGAGTTGGCGTACGCGAGGCAGCGGGTTAGTGTGCTGGACGTCAACGATGCGAATGCTGTGATCGTGTTTGAGTAGCCGACGCACCCCATGCAACTAGTGCTGGACAGGCTGACCGCGGCCGTTGTCGCGCACCCGGTTGCCGCGCTGCCGGTGAGTACCGCCGCCGTCAAGGTGAAGCCTGAATTGGTACAATTCTCAGCGGTAAGTTTGTAGGCCGCTACGTCGGTTAGAAGAAAGGCACGGCTGGATGTTAAGCCCGCGCCATCCGCTCGAATATTCATCACCCCTTGCGCGCCGCTCGTCGCGGGTTGTGTGAAGAGGGTAAACGTCGAGATTCCGCTGGCTTGGAACAACGGGGGTGTCCCTAAGTCCCCGCGGGTCGTTTGGTACCCCTCTACGTACGTCCCGGCCGCCGGGGCGACACAACCTGCGCTGATATTCGGCGAGGCACTGGTAATGCTATAGGTACCCGCCTTGGTATGGAGGACATTCCCCGGGATCATAGAGAAGCTTGCCATGCCCGGGCTCGCCAACGCCCCCCCGATGTTCATGGTCATCCCCGTCGAGGCGGCAATGGCGGCGTCGATGGTGATACTGGTCGTGCTGGCGCGCGCGGTCACTTGCCGCCACTGGGCCGCGATGGCGCCTGTCCCCCCCTGGAAGTACACGATATTTCCGACGATCGTCGTCCCGAAGTTCGCGGTGATCGAGGTGATCGTGGTCGTCCCAGCGGCGACCGCATCCGTCGTTGAGATGTCGGCACCGACCGTGTTATTCGCATCCTGCTGCGAGTAGTCCGTCCCGGCGGCACCGGTAACAAAGCCGCCGCCATTGGTGTCGTTGCCGGCGGTCCGCACCTCGAAGACGGAATTAACCGAGATGGCAGCGATGACAACACCGTCGCGGGGCACGTCAGGCCACGCGATCGATGCGACAAGGATCACGACAAGCCCTACCTGGAATGCGACGCGCAGCCACGGAAATAGGGACGGCCCCGCACGGACCTCCGGACGCTGACGCCACCACGCCACACGCACCGTACCTAATTCGCGCGCGCAGATCTTGATCACACAGCCGGGGGTCATCGCGCGGACGTAACTACAGATTACCGGGGTGCACACGGATACCGGCACCTCGCGGGCCTGTCGGAGGATCGCCGCCCAGTACGCCAGCCCCACGCCGATGCGGGCGCGCAGGCAGGCCGGTAGGTAGCGGCGAGTGAGTACAACCTCCGCGACGACGTACTCGGTCACATCAAGTGATTGCCAGATCTGACACCGTTCCCAGACGGTACGCCACCGCCGGACACGCTGCGTCTTGGCGATGTGGACAATCTGTCGATCGGCGTACGCCGTGCGTACCCGGTCCCACTCAACAATCACTGGGTGTCCCAGAGGTAGGTTGCACTGAAGTTGCGTCGTAATTGCGGACTCCAGGTACGCCCGTCGCGTTGGCGTCAGTCGGTACCGGAGTGCGTCTACACTCCAGAGAAACCGCGCATGCCGACGTCTCTCCTCGCGGTGGTACACCCGTCGTCTCCTGCCTGAATGTAGTGCCATCCCTAGAACCGGTTTACGTGCGGCTTCGTGATCACCGACACCCGATCTGCCGTGGCGACGGCGGCGTTCTCCACGTACGCGATGAATGCTTGGACCGCCGTGACGAGGTTGAAGATGTCACCACCCGTGATGGGGGTGCGCCCGTCGACCGCGGATCCATCGACGATCAACTCCCCAGCCCCGGCGTCATTGATCTTTGTCCCAATATCGCCAGCGTTGTACTCGTCTAGGAGCGCGTGGGCTTCGATCCGCAACGAGAACAGGCGATCGGCAATCGAGCGCACGCGGGTGTTGGAAAAACTCACCACCTGTGGATTGGTATTAGGCACAGCCGTCTCTCCTTCACTTCCGATCTACGGTGTTCCGCGAACTCGTGATGTCCCACGGCGCCTGCGAGCCCGCCCCATCCGCGCCGTCGACATCAATGGTGTAGGGCGGCTTCCCCCCGAGCTCCGGGACCGGCGTGCATTCCCCGCTGGGGACGGGCACCACCGCATCCTTGAAGGGGACCGCCGTGAGGCCATTGGGGCCAGGGTCACTGTCGAGGCCGCCGCCAATCCCGTTCAGCCCAGTTCCACCCACATCGGGGGTCGGCCAGGCATCGCTGAAGGGGGACTGCCGAATGCCGTTCTCATTGCTCATGACTGATCTCCTTAGTAGTAATCCGCGAGCGTCGCATCCGACTGCCGCATCAGGGTGGTGTCCGCCGAGAGGGCGGCGAGGCCAAACTTCGAGAGGTCGGTCTGTGACAGATCCATCAGATAGGTGTCATCATCCATCACGTCGAGGGACTTGGCGGCCTGATCGAATTGGTCCTCGAGCGTCTTGGCCAGCGCGAGGTTGAAATAGGGGTTCTTCTGTGTCGGGGTCCCCGGCCACTTCGCCGCTTCCGCCAGGGCCCCCTTCTGGAGGACCGAGGTCCAGGTCGCCAGCGCCCCCTGAAAGAGATCATCGTCCCCCAGCGTGTCGGTGCGCCGGAAGTATTGCATGATGTAGCTGCCCGCGGCGGTCGGGTAGGGCCACGCCTCATAGGTGACGCGCCCCGCCAGCGAGGTCACCTGTGAGAGCTGGGCGGCGGCGAGGACCCGGAAGCGGGTGTCGGCCGAGATGCGCCCCGGGTCGAACAGATCGAGGCGGTCTTTGGAGATCCACCACGCAATGGGGCGCTGAATCGTCATGTCCGTGACGGTGTGGATCGAACGGAAGTCCGCCGGCATGACCAGGTAGATGTCCCGGATGACTGAGACCTGCGCCCCAGAGGTCCCTGCGTAGATCTGCGTTAGGGTCGCGTTGCTCGCATCGGTGACGACATCAATCGTGTAGATGGGCGTGTTGCTCCCCACCCGCACCTGACGCCCCACATCGGTCGAGACGAAGAGGGCTGCCGAGGTGATCGCCGTGAGCCCCTGCGTAAAGGTAATCGTGAGAGAGCGACTCGCTAGCGTCGTAATGAGTGCGTCGCGCCTGAGCCACGCCCAATGCCGCCGCCCGACCAGATCATCGTAGCTGGTCTGACACCAGGACTGGACAAGCGAGGGCGGAGCTGCGGGGACGTGCAGCGCAATGAGCCTCCAAAGGTCGCCGAAGCTGCTGACTGCGATGACACACCCCCGCTCTGTAAACTAACCCTTGCCGAAGAAGGTGATCGTGCCGGTGTACGCCGAGGCATCCCCGGCGAACTCCACCCCCGTATTGGGGACGAACATCTGCAGCTTCTGGGTCGTGTACCGAAACTGGACGAGGATCACGGCGGTCCCGTTGCTGATGTTCCCGTACGCCGCGTAGACCTCGGCCATCCCGAGCTCGGTGGGGGCGTTGACCGGATCCCCACCCGCGACATAGAGCGCCGGTCCGGTGTACCGCACCTGTGCCACCATGCGATCGTTCATCCGTTCCCGGAAGGGGAACGACGTGATGTCGATATTCATAAGCGTCTCCGCTAGGCTGAGGCGGAGGAGACGGATGCGACACCCGCCTCCTCAGCACCGCAGGCCTAGAGGACCTCCGGCACGTCAATATCGACGATCGCCATCGCGGTGCCGCCCTGCAGCGCCCCCGCGGTGCGTCCGATCGTCGGGTAAGTCGCCGCGGTGCCGGCCGCCAGGACATCGGCCTTGGCGTTGGTCGCCGAGGGGATCACGAAGTTACCGGCCGGCGTGACGTTCGCCACGACCACCGCGTCGATGAAGTTGACCTTGCCCTTGCCCTTGACCTGGATGCAGGTGAAGTTGCCCGGGGTGACGACATTCTTGAAGACGCCCGCGACGCGCCCTCGCCCCAAGGTGGTCACCGTCGTGGTCACCACATAGTTGGCCTGATCCGCGAACCACGCGACCGCGCCGTCATAGGGCGCCACGGCCATCGTCGAATCGGTCTTGACCAGCTTGAACGACTTCGGCAGGCCCGCCTCGCCCGTTTCCAGGACCGCGGAGTCCACGGGGATCGTCCGGGGCGGGTTGATGTAGCTGAAGCGAATCCCGAGCTGTCCGGGGTACGCCAGGGTCGGCTCGTTCATCGCTTCCGGGTCGCCGCCCGGAATGAAGACGGGCTGACTGAACCAACTGTTCGGTGACATAGTGTCTCCTTAGCTAAAAGTGGTCAGCTCGTCTCATTTCGCGATATTGTAGAGCCCGCGCTGTAGACGTGGTGCCCGGCACGAGAAATTGCCCCCGAACAGAATCTGCCCGGCGACCATGTTGTCATCCCGCGCACCCTTGAAGCCCGTGAAGCCGAACGCGAACTTCGGGGACTGCGCGATGTAGAAGCGGAGGTACGCGTCGTCGCCCTGGGGTCCGGGGTTCAACCACCAGAAGGTCTCGCCGTCGGCATCCAGGTAGTTCCCGAGGTCGGGATCGTTCACGCCGTCGGCGCCGGGGGCGTACTGGCTGACGACGATCTTGGCCTGATTGAACTTGAGGCCGGGCCAGTTGATCTCCGGGTCGACGACATCGACGATCTGGTGCGGGAGGAAGGTCTCCGAGATGTACCCCATGCCGCGGTTCGTGGTAACACCGATGGCAGGGTGCTCCGAGCCGATGCAGGTCGACAGATACGAGTGCTGCAGCGCGCGGAACGACATCGAGGGGACCGAGGGGGTGATGAGCCCGACCGGGGAGTTGAGCGCCCCACCCACCGAGGGCCGGTCCTGACCACCATAGGAGGTGAAGGTCGCGCCCGTCCAGGTGACATTGATACCATCCGTGAGGGCCTCTTCCAGCCCGTTGATCTCGGCGGACCGATCGTCCCCCGGGAGGGCCTGGCCGTGGTGGAACATCGCGATCTCGAGGATGCCTGAGAGGGTGAGCGCCGCCTCAGCCATATCCGTCTTGACGATCGAGAACATCGCGTTCGGGCCCGTTTGTTCAACCTCGATGTCCTCGAGGAACTCCGTCACGTTGACCTCGTAGTACCTCGGGGTAAAGAGCATACCGGTGCGGGTCTGGCGCTTGGTGATGTTGAAGGTCGCACCCTTCTTGTAGGCCCCGCCGCGCATGGGGGCGTACATGTAGTTTTCCTGAATCTGCGGCCCAATCCACTTCCGGGTGAACCGGGTCTTCAGGTACGCGACCAAGGGACCAGCGCGGAAGAAGTTATCCACCACCCCCGGCATGATCGTCTTGGTCGTGACGGTGTTCACGTCGTCGAGCAGGATGGGCCCCATGAGAAGGGGGAGGCCTGCCGCAGGCGCGACCCCGCTGGCCCAGAGCAGGAGGGCCATGCAGAGCGTAACGAAGATCGGATTCGCGCGAATAAAGTCACCCGCGCGTGCTAGATGTCGCATGATCCCTGTTCCTTCTCTCCCTACTTGGTCGCGGCCGTCCCTGCCATGCGTTCCTGTTGCAACCGGTTGTAATGCGCGGTGGCCGCGTCGACCACGTTGTCCTTTACATTCGGTGTGAGCGCATCCAAGGGTGACCCCGATCCCGCCCCGGTTGGAGGCGGATAGGGCATCTGGGCCTGGCCTTCCAAGACCTTCCGTCGCTCGTCCGCCCGGATCGTCTCCTCGGCGGTCTTGGCAGCGTCGGTCTTGTGCTTCTCCAGGCGGTCATGATGTACCAGCTCGTACACGCCCAGCAGCCCGACCTCAGCGATCTTGGGGTGACGGAGGAGCGGCTCAAGATCCACGATCTCGTTGAACAGGGTGAAGTGGTTCCGGGTGATGGCCTGCTGATCCCGTGAGTACCCCAGGAACGACGCGCGCTCGCCGCGCATGTGCTCCTCGAATTGCTCCGTCGTCATCCCAGCCGGTGTCGGGTTGGGATTCGGATTCGGATTGGGGTTGGGATTCGGGTGCTCACCCTTCAACACTTTCGCTCCCGCTTCAATGGCGGCCTTGTTTTGTGTGTGCCAGGACGCCAGGCGCGTGTGCCAGTCCGTCAGTCCACCTTCGCGTTGATCGAGCTCGGTCGCGCGTGTCGCGAGCTCCTCGCCATCGGTGCGGAGCTTCGCGAGCTGGCGGTCGATTTCGGCTTGGCCTTCGACCCCATTCCCGATCTCCGTCATCAGTGCTGGATTCGTCAGGAGTTTCTCTGCGGCCGCCTTCTGCTCCGGATCCGTGATCTTGCCGAGGAGGCCTTTGAAAAACGCGGTCCCTGTGTCGATTCCCTTACCCATGATTCAATTGTCACCGTCTCTTCCCGGCCCGGGCTCCGCGGAATGCGGGGCCTTCCAGGAGGAAGCTCTTTACATGCTGCCGCTCGCGAAACCGCCGCCCGGGAAATTCATCCCGGGGGATGCCGGCGAGCCTGTCTGCCCGCCCTTGATCACCAGCTTCGCCATCGTGCGCTGCAGGAGATCCTTCTGCAGGGCAAAGTCATTCGCCATGTCGGGGGCGATGGACGCCATCGAGTCCAGCATCCCGTAGATGGTTTCGGCCCCCTGCATGATGCCGACGAGCACCTCCGGCGAGACCGCCCGGCCGGGGGTCCCTGCGGTGAGGGGCTGCGACATCTGCGCGAAGGAGGGCATCTGGGGCTGCTGACCTGGCTGTGGCATGGAGGCGTTCGCCATCACCGGGGAGGGGGGCGGTCCGTCAAGGACTTCCTGTCCAGCTCCGGGGGAGGTCATGCCGCCTGCGCCAGAGGACTTGCGCTGGGGGAAGCCTGATCCGGCCATTAGCGTTTACTCCCGAGCTTCCGCACCGCGCGATATCCCGAGACGATCTTCGCCCCCACATCCTTGTAGGTGGGGCGCGACAACCGGGGGTCTTTCGTCCCGCGGGTGTTCGGGAGATCGATGTTCGATTTGCGCATCGGGGGGCGATTCCCGATTCGGTCGAGAATGTTGCGTTCGTCGGGCATCAGCGGCGCCTCCGGGGGGACCGAGACACCACGCGCGACTTCCCCCGCGGTGGAGGTTGTGGCCGCGACAGCGCTGGGCCCTTGAGTGGCATCTCATCCTTAATCGAGGAGAACTTCAGCGACTGATTGACCGTGGGGGCCTTGTGCATTACCGCCCCCCTGAGATCAGCGCCCGCTGTGCCGGGGACCGCTTCGTAGGGCGCGTCACCTTTCGGGCCGGCAACCGCTTCCCCTTGCTCGCGCGGTCGTACTCCGCGACCGTCTTGCTGGAGATGCCCTTCTCACGCGCGGTATTCGTGTGAAAGAATTTCCTCTGGGCGTCTGACGAGTACGGCACCGTAGGACTCCCTAAACGCAAAAAAGGCCGACCCCCGAAGGAATCGGCCTCGCACGTCTCGCCCGGACCAGCAGGCAGACGTCGTGGGCGCACGAAGGCGTCAGCCTGTACCAGAACGCGGTGGCTTGTCAAGGCCGCCTGCGGGTTGCCCCTGACAGATCGCGAGCTTCACCGGCTGGCCGAGGGAGATCTGACGCGGGACGCCATTGAGGAAATCGATCGTCACCGGGCCGGTAAACCGCACCCGATAGATCGCCTCCTGGAGCGCGGCGAACTCCAGCTGCTCAGCCGGCGGTAGATGGGCAAGCAGCTCGGCGATACGCTGATCCAAGGTCACTTCGGGCTCTCCGTAATCGTCTGTCGCGCACCCCCAGCGCCGTCAGCCTTGGTCTCCGCCTTGGGGGCCTGCTGACCCGAGGACTTGCGGCCGGCGGGGTTCTCGGTCATGCCGATCCCCATCATTTGCTGTGCGATCAGGCGCTCGGTCACCGTGAGCGGGGTGCGGATCTCCAGGAACTGGCCCGGGCGCTGCGGGTCGGGGATGAACTTGCCGGCCTGCAGCCCCATGAGCAGGACCGCCGGGTCGTCCGGCATCTGCAGCGGAGGCAGCGGCATCGGAGGTGGCGTGCCGATGTTCGGGGTCTCTAGGCTCTCATGGAGCGTCCAGAAGTCCAGGTAGCCCATACGCGCCAGCTGGAAATTCATCATCTTCTTTTCCTGCGACGACATGGCCAGGATCGAGTTGGGGGCCACGGTGAAGATGAACATCTTGGCGAAGGCCTTGGCACGCACGCTACGGGCTTTTGAGCGATCCAGCTCAGGCTTATAGCCCGGGGTGGCCTGCGGAGTCGGGACCCCTGTCATCGGGTCGGGGGTCATCGTTTGCGCCTCCATTGCCGGGACGAGTGAGTCGGCGTCGAAGTCGAAGTCCTCGAGCGCCAGACCGGCGTCGCCGAGGATGTTCATGCGGCGTGAGGAGGTCTGGAACTGGAAGATGTTGAACTTGTGCATCTGCGCGACGTCGCGGAGGAAGGCCTCGACGTTGCGTCCTTCCTGGCGGAGCTCTGGGGTTAGGGCCTCGTAGTACTTCTGAATGGTGTCGGCCCCTGGCATCTGGCGGAGTTGCATGAGCTGCTGAAGGTTGGCGACGCCTGTTTGTTCGTCATGCTCGGTACAGAGCTGGCGGTAGACCTCCAGGAGGAGAGAAAGGACCTGGGGATTGGGGCCGTCGAGCTTCTTGTACGGCTCCCTGGAAGGTGACCCCAGCATGGAGATGCCGATCTTCTTCCCGGGGCGCTGTGGGTCAAAGGCCTGCTGGAACGCACGAGAGACGCTGTTTTTGTCGAATTGCGTGTCGGCGTTGGTCCACTGTTTAATGCCTAGTCTGAGATCCTTCATCGAGTCGTTGATCGCATCCTGGATAGGGATCGTGTCGTGGAGGAGCGAGAGGCCCAGGAAGCACCAGGGCACCGACCAGAGCTTCAGGCGCGAGAAGGGATACATCGAGTGCCAGAAGGGGTTCGGGCCATCGTACAGGATCAATTCTGGGGTCGACACAATGAGGCGCTTCTGCGGGTAGAGGGGGCCGCCGGGTTCGACGACGTAGGACCAGTTGGCCGTGGGGTCCCCCATGACAATGGGCTTGTTGGTCAGGTTGCGCGTGAGGTCATTGAGGTAGGTACGGTAGAGCACCACGTCGCCGGGGCGGACCGGGCGCGCGGCGGGGATCGAGGCTAGGCCTGAGAGGGTGTCGGCCGCGGGGGTCTGGATGCGCGCGACAATATGGCGGAAGCGGCTCATGATCGTGGTGAGGAGGTTGTCGGGCGCGGGGCGGAAGGCCGATTCGAACTCTTTGTATTTCGAGCGCATGGCGTTGATCGAATGCGCCTCGCGGAAGATGACCCCCTGCCAGAGCTGCGGTGAAGGGTCTGAGCTGGGGCGAATCGCGAGGGTGTCCCGGAAGTCCTTCGCGATGATCTTGTGGTCTCCGGTGCCGAAAGACGCCGAGGTGTCCCATTCGATCGCCAGATCACCAGTACCCCCAGCGAGGGCGTATTTGATGCAGTCCCCCAGCGTGAGGTCGGCCATCGCCTCGAGCCACCACGCGACCGTCAGGCGGTTGAGGAGGTCGCCGTGGAAGCTGAAATTCGGGTCGGTCGCCCGATACCCAAACACGGGCTTGATATCGGTGAGGGCACTGACGTGGGCCTGGGTCGCCTTGCGGGATTTGTTGATCACCGCGAAGGGGAGGTAGTTGAGGGTCAGCTGCGCGTTGTCGCGCTGTTCTCCAATGATGTAGCGCATCCCCTTGTCGGCCATCTCGAAGGCGGGATCCTGGCGGTTGAGGAGATCGCCTTCCTGGACGGCCTCGGTGATCCACCCCAGCACCCGGGGGTCGCCGCCGAGACGCAGGCCGTCTGAAGTAATTGGCGGCAAACCGTATAAACCCGACGGACTAAAGTCGCTCATTGACCGTCTCCAGGAACTGCTTCCCAATGAATTTGGTGTAGGCTGGTGGAACCGCCTGCGATAGCTCAGCGCCGGTCATCCAGTCGATCCCCATCGCGGCAGGACCAACGTACCGTCCGATGTCACCCGTGACGGTGACGAAACCCCCCGCATCCCAATGTGCGCGTCGGTTCTGCTTACGCCGGTTCACGCGAACCACATGAGGAAGATGGGCCGGCTGAACAACGGGGAAGCTGCACTCGAAAATACGGTGTCGATAACTCCG
>Ga0137437_1000319_pt1 | contig 14280 bp, 11 predicted proteins | sample EasRivERMGT138_2_FD_102332 | JGI IMG/M metagenome (GOLD analysis project Ga0137437, IMG submission 102332) | Soil microbial communities from meander-bound floodplain in the East River, Colorado, USA - East River MetaG ERMGT138_2 | ecosystem: Environmental > Terrestrial > Soil > Floodplain ...
CCCTCCTGCCTGTCGGACAATGCGCGCCCTTTATGGATACCCCCGCCACGACCCCCACCCGCCGCGCCCTGGCCAATGCCATTCGCGCGCTCTCCATGGACGCCGTCCAGGCCGCGAATTCGGGGCATCCCGGCGCGCCGATGGGCATGGCCGACATTGCGGAGGTCCTGTGGCGCGATGTGCTCAAGCACAGCCCCGCGAATCCGAAATGGTGGAACCGCGACCGGTTCGTGCTCTCGAATGGCCACGGCTCGATGCTGCTGTATTCACTGCTGCACCTCACCGGCTACCCGGTCACCATCGATGAGCTGAAGAATTTTCGCCAGCTCGGCAGCCGCACGGCCGGACATCCGGAACGCGATCTCGAGATGGGCATCGAAACGACCACCGGTCCGCTCGGCCAGGGTTTCGCGAATGCCGACGGCATGGCGCTCGCCGAGAAGTTGTTAGCCGCGCAGTACAACCGTGAAGGCGCGGCGCTCGTCGATCACCACACCTATTGCTTCGTCGGCGACGGCTGCCTGATGGAAGGCATCTCGCACGAAGCGGCTTCGTTCGCCGGTCACCTGAAGCTCGGCAAGCTCATCGTGTTCTACGACGACAACGGCATCTCCATCGACGGCAAGACGGCGGGCTGGTTCACCGAAGACACGCCGAAGCGCTTCGAAGCCTACGGCTGGCACGTCGTGAAGAACGTCGACGGTCACGATTCGGACGCGGTGGCCGCGGCCATCAAGAAAGCGAAGAATCGCAAGGATCAGCCGTCGATCATCTGCTGCAAGACCATCATCGGCTGGGGCGCGCCCAACAAGCAGGGCACGAAGTCGGCGCACGGCGAGGCGCTTGGCCCCGAAGAAGTCGCGAAGGCGCGCGAGACGCTCGGCTGGACCGCACCGCCGTTCGTGATTCCGGAAGACATCCGCGCCGCCTGGGATCATCGCGAAGCGGGCACCGCGGCCGAGAAGAAATGGCTGCGCGTGTTCCGGCGCTACAAGCGCGAGTTCCCGACGGAAGGCGCGGAGTTCGAGCGCCGCATGAAGGGCGATCTGCCGGCCGACTGGGCCGACATCGTGCAGGCGGCCATCGCCGCGGGCGCCGCCGTCACCGGCGCGCAGGCCACGCGCGCCTCGTCACAGGCCGTGCTCAATGTGCTCGGTCCCAAGATGCCGGAGATGTTAGGTGGCTCGGCCGATCTCACCGGATCGGTGAACACCAAGCGCAAGGATTCGGTCGACCTCACGGTCGACAACTTCAAGGGCAACTACGTCTACTACGGCGTGCGTGAGTTCGGCATGACGGCCATCATGAACGGGCTCACCGTGCATGGCGGTTATCGCCCGTACGGCGGCACGTTCCTGGTGTTCTCCGACTACGCGCGCAATGCGGTGCGTGTCGCGGCGTTAATGCATGCGCCGACCACGCTGGTTTACACCCACGACTCCATCGGTCTCGGCGAAGACGGTCCGACGCACCAGCCCATCGAGCACCTGGCGAGCCTGCGCGCGATGCCCAACCTTCACACCTGGCGTCCCTGCGACGCGGTGGAATCGGCGGTGTCCTGGGCCGCCGCGCTCGAGCGCAAGAACGGACCGACGGCGCTCATCTTCACGCGGCAGGGCCTGGCGCAGCAGCCGCGCACTCCCGAGCAGTTAGTCGCGTTGCGCAAGGGCGGCTACGTACTCATCGACAGCAATGGTCCACCCGAAGCCATCGTCATCGCGACGGGCTCGGAAGTCGGCTTCGCGGCGGTCGCGGTCAAGGAACTGCAGGCGGCGGGCAAACGCGTGCGCCTCGTTTCGATGCCGTGCTGCGAGGCCTTCGACGCGCAACCGGCGCCGTATCGCGAAAGTGTGCTGCCGGCGTCGTGCACGCGGCGCCTGGCGGTCGAGGCCGGCGCGACGCAACCGTGGTGGCGCTACGTGGGCAGCGCCGGACGTGTGATGGGCATCGACAGCTTCGGCGCTTCGGGCAAGGGCCCGGATCTGTTCAAACATTTCGGTCTGACCAGCGCGGACGTCAAGGCGCAGTTGGAACAGCTGCTTTCGTAATTTCACTGTATTGAAAGAGGAACGGGAAAGATGGCGATCAAAGTTGGTATCAATGGTTACGGACGTATCGGCCGCAACATCCTGCGCGCGCTCTATGAAGCCAAGCGCAACAACGAAATTCAGATCGTCGCGGTCAACGACCTCGGCGATGCGCAGACCAATGCGCACCTCACGCAGTACGACACCGCGCACGGCAAATTCCCGGGCACGGTGAGCGTCGAAGGCGATTCGATCGTCGTCAACGGCGACAAGATCAAGGTATTTGCCCAGCGCGATCCGGCGAAAATCGACTGGGCCTCGGTCGGCGCGGAGTACGTGTTCGAATCGACGGGCTTCTTCACCACCAAGGCGGATGCGGGCAAGCATCTGGCGGGCGGCGCGAAGAAGGTGGTCATTTCCGCTCCGGGCGGCAAGGATGTGGACGCGACGGTCGTCTACGGTGTGAACCACAACGTTCTCAAGGCTTCGCACACGGTGATCTCGAATGCCTCGTGCACGACTAACTGCCTGGCTCCGCTGGCCAAGGTGTTGAACGACAAGATCGGCATCGTCAGCGGCCTGATGACCACGATCCATGCGTACACCAATGATCAGCGTCTGACCGACGTCTATCACGAAGACATTCGCCGTGCGCGTTCGGCCACGATGTCCATGATCCCGGCGAAGACGGGCGCGGCGGCTGCGGTCGGTCTCGTGCTGCCGGAACTCAAGGGCAAGCTCGATGGCTTCGCGATCCGCATCCCGACCATCAACGTGTCGCTGGTCGATCTCACGTTCGTCGCCAAGCGCGCCACGACCGTGGAAGAAATCAACAAGGTCGTCAAGGAAGCCGCCGACGGCGCCATGAAGGGCGTGCTCGCGTACACCGACAAGCAGCTCGTCTCGATCGACTACAACCACGATCCGGCCTCGTCGACCTACGACTCCACGCTGACGCGCGTCACGGAAGGCACGCTGGTCAAGGTCTGCTCCTGGTACGACAACGAGTGGGGCTTCTCCAACCGCATGCTGGACACCACGATCGCCTGGTCGAAAGCCTCCTGAGGCAATAAGCCATGAACGTGCTGCGCATGGCGGACCAGGACCTTGCTGGCAAGCGGGTCCTGATCCGCGAAGATTTGAACGTGCCCGTCGAGGGCGGCAAGGTCACGAGCGACGCGCGTATCCGCGCGTCGCTGCCGACCATCAAGCTGGCGCTCGATAAAGGCGCGAAGGTGTTCATCACCTCGCATCTCGGCCGACCGGAAGAGGGCGTCTACGCCGAGGAGTTTTCGCTCGCGCCCGTGGCCACGCGCCTTTCGGAGTTGTTGGGCAAGCCGGTGCTGCTCAAGAAGGACTGGCTCTCGGGCGTCGACACGCCGGCGGGCTCGGCGGTGCTGCTCGAGAACGTGCGCTTCAACAAGGGCGAGAAGAAGGACAAGGAAGAGCTCGCGAAGCAGATGGCCGCGTTGTGCGACGTCTACGTGATGGATGCGTTCGGCACGGCGCATCGCGCCGAGGCGTCGACGCACGGCGTGGGCAAGTTCGCCAAGATTGCCTGCGCCGGACCGCTACTGGTCGGTGAGCTCGAGGCGCTCGAGCGCGCGTTGGCGAAGCCGGCGCGGCCGCTGGTCGCCATCGTCGCGGGCTCCAAGGTCTCGACGAAGCTCACGGTGCTCGAGAGTCTGCTGGCGAAGGTCGACAAACTCATCGTCGGTGGCGGAATCGCCAACACATTCCTTGCAGCCACCGGCGTCAACGTCGGCAAGTCGTTGCAGGAAGCCGAGATGCACGAGATTGCGCGCAAGCTGCTCGCGCAGGCGCGTGAGCGTGGCGCCGAGATTCCATTGCCGACGGACGTTGTGGTCGCGAAGGAGTTCGCGGCAACCGCGCACGCCGACGTGCGCGCAGTTAACGATGTGCGTTCCGACGAGTTGATTCTCGACATCGGTCCGGACACCGCGGAGCGCTTCGGCAAGATGCTGCAGACCGCCGGCACGATCATCTGGAACGGTCCGGTGGGCGTGTTCGAGTGGGATCAGTTCGGCGAAGGTACCAAGGTCATCGCTCAGGCAATCGCGCAGAGCCCGGCGTTTTCGCTGGCGGGCGGCGGCGATACGCTCGCTGCCATCGAAAAATACGGCGTCGAAGAAGGGATCTCGTACATCTCGACCGGCGGCGGCGCATTCCTCGAGTTCGTCGAGGGGAAGACGCTCCCGGCGGTGGCGATGCTCGAGTCCCGCGCGCGCCAGTAGTTAGTCAAAAGTTATCGATACGACCTTGCCGTCGCGCATCGTGAGCACGGCGGCGGGTTTTTGTGTGCCGCGCTCATAGCGCCAGAATTCGGTCACTGCTTCGCCGACCTTGACCGAGCCGCCCTGCGGTCCCTTCGCGCGCACGTCTTCAATTTTCGATTCCTTGGAGGTTGGTGCGCCGCATCTGTCGATGACTTCAACGGTCGTCATGCCCGGCTCCACTATCTTGCCGCTTCTGCAAACCAGGGTATCGGCGAATGCCGCATTCGCGCAGAGCGCGCCGGCCACGAAAGCTGATACTGCTGTGAGGCGCATGACGATCTCCTATTTCAGGGGCGAGTAGTCGGTCGCGTCGACGAACACCGATTCGACGCGCTCGACGATCTTGCCGTCAACCTGCGAGTCCGCGGCGATCTTCTGCCATTCCGGGTCCGCACTGAACGCCGCCCAGTTCGCCTTCGCCTGCTCACGGCTGGCATGCGAGATCACGTAGATCAACGTGTTCTCTTTCGCGGGACTGTCTTCAAATGTCCAGTACGCGACATTTGTCATCCCGTGCTTCTCGAAAATCTTCATGGTGTGTTCGCGAAAGCGCTTGTGCAGGGCGTCGAGGCGACCCGGCAGCGTGTGGTAGGTCCGGATCTCGAAGACCCTGAGCGCGGGCGGCGCGTCGGCGGCATGCAAACCTCGAAGAGTCGCACCCAAAACGAGGCCCACGATCAACAGCAACCACGCCTGCTTCGACATCTCGCACCCCTTCAATTGGAATTACGTATTTGATTATGCGCCACGCGGCATTTTCGCATGGCAGAATGCGCCGCCATGCAAGAAAGCCAGATGCACTCACGCACGAAGATTGTCGCCACTTTAGGCCCCTCCACCGATTCGATCGAAGTACTGACCGAAATGGTCCGCGCCGGCCTCGATGTTGCGCGCGTGAACTTCTCGCACGGCAAGCACGAGGAACACGCTCGTCGAATCGATCTGGTGCACGAGGCCGCGCGCCGGGCCGGACGTTACGTCGGTATCCTGGCGGACCTCGGCGGCCCGAAGATCCGCATCGAGAACTTCACCAACAAGAAGGTCGACCTCAAGGACGGCCAGGCGTTCGCGCTCGATACTGCGCACGACATCAACGCCGGCAACGAAGAAGTTGTGGGCTGCGCCTACACGGACCTGCCCAAGGACGTGAAGGCGGGCAATCTGCTGTTGCTCAACGACGGCCTGATCCAGCTCGAGGTCACCAGGGTCGCGGGCACGCGCATCGACACCAAGGTGATCGCGGGCGGCGAGCTTTCCAATCGCAAGGGCGTCAATCTCAAGGGCGGCGGAATCTCCGCACCGGCGCTCAGCGACAAGGATCGCGAGGACATCAAGTTCGCCGCCAGCAAGGGCGCCGACTACATCGCCGTGTCATTCGCGCGCGATGCGGCCGACATGCATCTGGCGCGCAAACTGCTGCGCGAAGCGGGCGGACACGGACATCTGTGCGCGAAGATCGAGCGGCACGAGGCCATCAAGAATCTCACCGAGATCATCGACGCTTCCGACGTGCTGATGGTCGCGCGCGGCGATCTGGCGGTGGAGATGGGTTACGCCGAGATCACCGGGCTGCAGAAGACCATCATCCACGAGTCGCGCACGCGCAATAAGGTCGTGATCACGGCCACGCAGATGATGGAGTCGATGATTTCGGCCCCGGTGCCGACGCGCGCCGAGGTGTCCGACGTGGCCAATGCCGTGATGGACGGCACCGACGCGGTGATGCTCTCGGCCGAGAGCGCGGTGGGCAAATACCCCATCAAGGCGATCCAGGCGATGGAAGAAGTCATCGCCGGCGCCGAGAAATACGAGATCAAGCACAACCGCATGCGCACGCGCGCCGAGGGCATCGTCACCCGCACCGAAGAGGCGATCGCGATGGCGGTGATGTACACGGCCAACCACATGAAGGTGCGCGCCATCGTCGCCCTGACCGAATCCGGCACGACGCCGCTGTGGATGTCGCGCGCCCGCTCGGACATTCCTATCTACGCGTTCACCCGCCACGAAGTCACCCGGCGGCGCGTCACGCTGTATCGCGGGGTATTTCCGGTGCCCTTCGACATCCCCGAAGTGCGCACCAACGAGCTGTTCAAGGCCATCCTTACGATGATGCTGCAGCTCGAACTCGTCGAGAAAGGCGAGCTAGTCATCGTGACCAAGGGTGAGCTCACCGGCATCACCGGCGGCACGAACGCGATGACGATCCTGCGCGTTCCGAAAGACTGACGGGAAATCCAATCCATGCGATGGCTGCGCTGGCTGCGATGGACATTGATCGTCATCGCGGTATGCGCGCTGCTCGCTTTCGGCGCCGGCTGGTGGGCGCTGCGGCAGAGTCTGCCGCCGCTCGACGCTGAGATCGGCGCCGCCACTCTCACCGCCACCGCCACGATCGAACGCGACGCCCGCGGCACGCCGATCGTCACCGCGGCGACGCGCGCGGACCTGGCCTATGCGCTGGGATTCGCGCACGCGCAGGATCGCTTCTTCCAGATGGATTTGTCGCGCCGCTACGCGTCGGGCGAGTTGGCGGAGTTATTCGGTGAGGTTGCGCTGAAACAGGACGAGCGCACGCGGCGCTTCGGGTTTCGCAACGTAGCGCAGGCCGTGGTTGCAATGGCGCCCGCAACGGAGCGCGCCGTGATCGAAGCGTATGCGGGTGGCGTCAACGCCGGCCTCGCGAGCCTCAAGACGCGGCCGTGGGAATACCTGCTGCTGCGCGCGCAGCCGCGCGGCTGGCTGCCGGAAGATTCCGTGCTGGTCGTCCATTCCATGTGGTGGCAGCTGCAGCACGGTCCGCTGAACGACGAGGTCGACCGGCGGCGTTTGGAGCGAGCCGCGGCCGAATTGCCGGGCGGGGATGCACGCGCCGCGCACGAACTCATCACCTTCATCTACGCCGGGCGTTCGGAGTGGGACACGCCTAACTATTCCGCCGAGGCGCCGTGCGTGCGCGCGGATTGCGGCGAGGCGGCGCGCGTGCTCACGCAGCCGTTTCCGGGCCTGCTGCATTTTGCGACCGCCGCCGGCGCCGCCGGTGCGGAACCCGCGGCGCCGGGCAGCAACAACTGGGCGGTCGCCGGGCTGTACACGAAATCCGGCGTCGCCCTCATCGCCAATGACATGCACCTCGATCTCGGGGTGCCCATCACCTGGTACCCTGCACGGCTGCGGCTGACGGGTGCGGCGCCGCTCGACATCACGGGCGTAACGCTGCCGGGCACGCCCGCGGTGGCGGCGGGCTCGAATGGCCAGATCGCCTGGGGTTTCACCAACAGCTACGGCGATTTCGCCGACGCGCGCTTCGCGCCGTGCACCAGCGACAAATACCGGACGCGGCGCGAACGCTTCGTGGTGCGCGGTGCGGATGACGTGGAGATCGAGTATCTCGATATCTGGACGGGGGATTTCCGGGCGGGAGGTGTGCGCACGGGCGTCATGCTCGACGCGTCCGCGGACGATGTCAGGTCGGAAACGTGCCTGCAGGCCGCGTGGCTCGCGATGCGCCCGGAAGCAACCAACTTCGGACTGCTGCGCCTCGAGGGCGCGCACAGCGTCGATGATGCGCTGGCGCTCGCGCCGCAGGTCGGAATCCCCGGCCAGAACATGGTGGTCGGCGACACCAACGGGCGCATCGCCTGGACCTTGTTAGGGCGCGTGCCGCGAACCAGCGGACCCGACCGGCTGTTCGGTCCGCTCGAGTACCGCGACGCGACCGATCACCCGCGGATCGCGGATCCGCCGGTCGGGCGACTCTGGACCGCCAACCAGCGCGTCGTCGAAGGTCCGCTCGAGGCGGTGATGGGCGATGACGAAGTGGATGTCGGCGCGGGCGGCTACGACATCGGCGCCCGCGCGCGCCAGATCCGCGATGACTTGTTGCAACTACCGCATCCGGCGACCGAAGCCGACATGCTCGCCATCCAGCTCGACTCGCGCGCGCTGTTCCTGGGGCGCTGGCGCGATCTCGTGCTCGGGCTGCTCGACGAGAGCGCAATGCGCGACTCGCCGCTGCGCCGTGAATTCCGCGAACTTACCAGCCGCTGGAAGGCCGAGGCCACTCCCGACGCGGTCGGCTACCGGCTGGTGCGCACATTCCGCCGCGATACGCTCGAAGCGCTGTGGCGGTCCTTGAGCGCCGGGTTGTTAGGCGAAGGCACCGAAATGAAGCGGCCGGCGCAGTTCGAGGCCGCGGGCTGGCGCCTGGTCAACGAGCGGCCGGCATCGGTCGCACCTCCGGGCGGTGACTGGCGCGCGTTCCTGCTGGCGCGCATCGACGCCGCGGCGGCAGAGCTCAACGCCGATTGCGGGCGACTCGCGGATTGCACCTATGGCCGGCGTGAACCGGTCGCGGTGCGGCATCCGCTGTCGCGCGCCGTGCCGCTGCTGTCGGGCTTGCTCGACATGCCGACGCTCGAGCTCGCCGGCGACCACAACATGCCGCGCGTGCAGGACGGCGCGTTCGGTTCGTCGGAGCGCTTCGCCGTTTCGCCGGGCCGCGAATCGAGCGGTTACCTCGAGCTGCCCGGCGGAGCCTCGGGGCATCCGCTGTCGCCGTTCTACCGCAGTGGCTTCGACGACTGGGCGCAGGGCAGGCCAACGCCGTTCCTGCCGGGGGCGCCGGTACACAAGCTCGTTCTGCAACCTGCGAGGCAACCATGAGCGAGGCACGCTTCAAGGGCACCGAACGCTATGTAGCGACTCCGGACCTCATGATGGCGGTGAACGCGGCAGTGACGCTCGCGCGACCGCTGCTCATCAAGGGCGAGCCGGGCACCGGCAAGACGCAGCTCGCCGAGGAAATCGCCCGCTCGCTCGAGCGCCCGCTGTACGAGTGGCACATCAAGTCGACGAGTAAGGCGCAGCAGGGCCTGTACGAATACGACGCCGTCTCGCGCCTGCGCGATTCGCAGCTCGGCGACGCGCGGGTTCACGATATCGGCAATTACATCGTGAAGGGCCGGTTGTGGGAGGCGTTCGAGTCGGAGGTGCAGCCGGTGCTGCTGATCGATGAGATCGACAAGGCCGACATCGAATTTCCGAATGACCTGTTGCGCGAGCTCGATCGCATGGAATTCTACGTGCACGAAACGCGCGCGCTGGTGCGCGCACGCCACCGCCCGATCATTCTCATCACCAGCAACAATGAGAAGGAATTACCCGACGCGTTCCTGCGGCGCTGCTTTTTCCACTACATCCGCTTTCCGGATGCCGAGACCATGGAGAAGATCGTGCGCGTGCACTATCCCGCGCTCAAGTCGGAATTGTTGCGCGAGGCCCTGACGGTATTCTTCAACGTGCGCGATACGCCTGGCTTGAAGAAGAAGCCATCCACCTCGGAACTCCTCGACTGGATCAAACTACTGTTGGCCGAGGATATTTCGCCCGAAGTACTGCGCGGCGACGATCCGAAGAAGACGATTCCGGTAATGCACGGCGCGCTGCTCAAGAACGAACAGGACGTGCACCTGTTCGAACAACTCGTGTTCCTCAACCGCCGCGCAGGCCGGTGAGTCAGGGCGGCGCCGATGCTGGTCCGCTTCTTCACGGACTTGCGCGCGGGTGGCGTGCCCGTAACGCTGCCCGAATTCCTGTCGTTGCTGGAGGCGCTCGAGGCGCGGGTCGCGGCGCAGTCTCCCGAGGACTTCTACTACCTCGCACGCCTGGCGCTGGTGAAGGACGAGCGGCACTTCGACCGCTTCGATCGGGTATTCGCGGAACACTTCGCGGGCGCGCAGAAAGTGTTCGAGCGGATCGTCGCCGACTTGCCCGCCGAATGGCTGCAGGCGATCACCGAGCGTCTGCTGAGCGATGAGGAAAAGCAGCGCGTCGCGGCGCTCGGCGGCTGGGAAAAGCTGCTGGAGACCTTGCGCGAGCGGCTGCGCGAGCAACTGGGCCGTCATGAGGGCGGCAACAAATGGATCGGCACGGGCGGCACTTCGCCGTTCGGCAACCAGGGGTACAACCCAGAGGGCATACGCATCGGCGCCGCGGGCGCGCGCCAGCGCAGCGCCGTGAAGGTCTGGGAGGCGCGCGACTATCGCAACTTCGATGACGGTGTCGAAATCGGCACGCGCAATCTCAAGATGGCCCTGCGTCGGCTGCGCCGCTTCGCGCGCGAAGGCGCGGCGGAGGAGCTCGATCTCGACGGCACCATCGACGCCACCGCGCGCAATGCCGGCCTGCTCGATCTCAAGCTCGTGCCTGAGCGCCGCAATGCCGTGAAGCTGCTGCTGCTGCTCGATGTCGGCGGTTCCATGGATCCGCACATCAAGATCTGCGAAGAGCTGTTCTCGGCGGCGCGCGCGGAGTTCAAGCACCTCGAATATTTCTATTTCCACAATTTTCCCTACGAACGATTGTGGAAGGACAACCGGCGCCGCTTCAGCGAAGCCACCAGCACGTGGTCGCTGCTGCGCCGGTTCAACCCGGACTATCGCGTGGTGTTCGTCGGCGATGCGACCATGAGCCCGTACGAGATCGAGCAGCCGGGCGGCAGCGTCGAGCACTGGAACGAGGAAGCAGGGCGCGTGTGGATGGCGCGCATCGCCGCGCATTTTCCGCGCCTGGTGTGGCTCAACCCGGAGCCCGCTGAGCGCTGGCAGTGGACGCCGTCGGTTGCGCTCACGCGCGCCCTGATCGGCGAACGCATGTTTCCTTTGACGCTCGCGGGGCTCGACCTGGCGATGCGTGAGCTCAAGCGCGGCGCAGTCCATGCGCGGCCGCCAGTCGGACCGAGCGGCGCGCAATAGCTAGTCCCGGAAACGAAAACGCCCGGCGCATTGCTGCACCGGGCGTCCTTGGGATTGCGAACGCTCCGACGTTCAGCCGGCCGCGGCCGGCATGTGCGCCTTGATCTCCGCGAGCACCATGTCCGAGTGGCCCTTCGGATCCACCTTCGGCCAGTGCTTGACGATCTTGCCGTCGGGGCCGATCAGGAAAGTCTGACGGCTCGCCAGCTCGATACCCGGCGCCGGGCTCCACAACACACCATATGCCTTGATGGTTTCTTTCTTGGGATCGGCGAGGATGTCGAACGGCAGGCTGTGGTCGACCGAGAATTTCTTGTGTGAATCCACATCGTCGGCGCTCACGCCGAGAATGACGGCGTCGATCTTGCGAAACGCGAAGATGTTGTCGCGCAGCTCACAGGCCTGCGTGGTGCAGCCCGGGGTGTTGTCCTTTGGGTAGAAATAGAGGACCACCCACTTGCCCTTGTATTGGTCCAGCGTGTGCCACTCGCCCTTCTGGTCCTGTAGTTTGAAGGCGGGCGCGGCCGTGCCCTCGGCCGGTGACGCAGCGGGCGTCTGAGCGCATACACTTGCCGTCACGGCGACTATGGCGATGACCAGGATCCTTCTAAGTGCGAGCATGGGGTTCTCCGTGAATTGGATGGGTCGTGGGGGAGGCGGATATTAGCAGCAGCGGCGCTCCGGGTTCTCGCGCAGGACTGATCCTGACGGGCGGCGGCGCACGCGCCGCGTTCCAGGTCGGCGTCCTGAAGGCGTTGGCGCAGATACATCCGCGTCCCGATTGGCCTTTTCCGATCATCGTGGGTACGTCGGCCGGGGCGGTTTCGGCCAGCATCCTGGCCGCCAACGTGACGCGCTGGCACCAGTCCATCGTCGACATTGAAAAAGTCTGGGCGAATTTCAAGATTGCCCAGGTATTCCGCTCAGACGCCATGGCCATGCTGCGCGCCGGTGGGCGCTGGATGGGGTCGCTGCTCACCGGCGGCGCGATGGGCCCGCCCAAATCGCTGCTCGACAATTCGCCGCTGCGCGAGTTGCTATCGAAGGTGACGGACTTCGAGGCCGTGCGAACACACGTGGCGAACGGCGATCTCCATGCGCTCGCGCTTTGCTCCACCAGCTATTTCACCGCGCGGTCGGTATCGTTCTTCGAGGCGCAGACGACGGTCAGCGAATGGTCGCGCGCCCAGCGCCACGGGGAGCGCGTGCCGCTCTCGCTCGACTACCTCATGGCGAGTCTCGGCATTCCTTTTCTCTTCCCGCCGATGTGCCTGCACGGCGAATATTTCGGTGATGGCGCAATGCGCCAGACGGCGCCGCTCAGTCCCGCGATTCATCTCGGCGCTGATCGCCTGCTGGTCATCGGCGTGCGGCCCACACATCTCGATCTGATCCCGCGCTTCGTCACCTCCGATTCGCCACCGACGCCGGGTCAGCTGTTCGGCTACATGCTCGACACGCTGTTCAGCGACCAGATTTCCGCCGACCTCGAAAACCTGACGCGCCTCAATCGCATCGCGGGACTCGGCGGCCCGGTGCTCGGGATGCGCCAGATCCAGACTTTGATGATCACACCGAGCATCGATCCGTCGCAGATCGCCATAAGGCACGTGGACGCGCTGCCGGTCAGCCTGCGCGCGCTGATGCGCATCATCGGAGCGCGCGGTGCGTCCGGCAGCCTGCTCGCGAGCTACCTCATGTTCGAAGCCGCGTACACGCGCGAGCTCATCGAGCTCGGGATCAAAGATACGCTCGCGCGGCGTGAGGAACTCACCGCGTTCCTCGCGGCCTAGGAACGCGCATGGAACTCGCGCCGGGCGAAATTGATGTGTGGCTCGCATTCGATCGCGAGATTTCTGCCGGGCGCGACCTCGCGGAACTCGTGGCGCGGCTAGCACCCGAGGAGCGCGAGCATGCCCGCCGTATGCGCAGCGCGGCGTTGCGGCATCAGTTCCTGGTGACGCGCGCTCTGCAGCGCACCGCGTTGTCCGCGTACGCCTCAAGTGTCGAGCCTGCCGACTGGCGTTTCGTGGAGGGCGAATTCGGCAAGCCCGAGCTTGCCGCGCCGTTCGCCGCGCACGGGCTGCATTTCAATGTCGCGCATACCGCAGGTCTGGTCGCGCTCGCCGTGGCGCGCACCGCGGTCGGCATCGACGTGGAGAATTCGCGTGCGCGCACGGCGCCCCTGCGGATCGCGTCCCACTATTTCAGCGCGGAGGAGGCGCGCGATCTCGAAGCGCAGCCGGCCGGCGAACAAATCCGCCGGTTCTTCGCGTTGTGGACGCTCAAGGAATCGTGGCTCAAGGCGACTGGTCGCGGACTCGCCGCGGGACTCGACAACATCGCGTTCGTGCTCGACCCGGAACACGCCGCCGCGAGTGTGGCGATCGAGAACGATGACGGCGCCCACTGGCGTTTCTGGCAGGCGCAGCCGAGCGCAGAGCACGTGCTGGCGCTGGCGGCGCGGGCGGAGCAGGGCGGAGAATTTCAAGTGCGCATGCAACGCTGGCTACCGGCGGAGCTGCTTGTGCTCGATCGGCTCGCGGCGCCACGCGCGCTCAGGTCTCCCGCAGGCGCCGAATCAGGTCAGGAACAGCGCTCCCAGGCCTAACAAAGTTGCGAAGCCGATGCAGTCGGTGAAGGTCGTGAGGATCACGCCGGCCGACAGCGCCGGGTCAATGCGCATGCGTCGCAGCATGAGTGGCACGATGACGCCGACCGTCGCCGCGGCCAACAGATTGATGAGCATTGCGGCCGCGATGATGGCCGCGATCTTCCAGGTGCGGAACCAGACGATGGTTACCGCGCCAACCACCAGCGCCCATATGAGTCCGTTGAGTCCGCCCACCGCGATCTCTTTCCACAGCAGCCACCTTGCGTTGACCCATTCGACCTGACCGAGCGCGATGCCGCGGACGATGAGCGTGACGGTCTGCGTGCCGGCGATGCCGCCCATCGAGGCGACGATGGGCATGAGCGCGGCCAGCGCCGCGACCTTTTCGATGGTGCCCTCGAAGCGGCTCACCACGGCGGCCGCCAGGAATGCCGTGAGCAAATTGATTCCGAGCCACACCAGGCGGCGGCGCGTCGATGGAATGATGCCGGCGAACACGTCTTCCTCGTCGCGCAAGCCCGCCGCGGACATGACTTCATGCGCAGCCTCTTCGCGGATCACGTCCATCACGTCATCGACCGTGATGC
>Ga0137437_1000320_pt1 | contig 14237 bp, 14 predicted proteins | sample EasRivERMGT138_2_FD_102332 | JGI IMG/M metagenome (GOLD analysis project Ga0137437, IMG submission 102332) | Soil microbial communities from meander-bound floodplain in the East River, Colorado, USA - East River MetaG ERMGT138_2 | ecosystem: Environmental > Terrestrial > Soil > Floodplain ...
AAAGCAGAGAAAAGCAGAGCAAAGCAGAGCAAAGCAGAGAAAAGCAGAGAAAAGCAGAGAAAAGCAGAGAAAAGCAGAGAAAAGCCTTAAAAGCAAAAAATATACCCTTGCCTCTTGCCTATGTAAGGCTACCTCTGGCCTCCCATTGTTAGGTCGAAGACCAACAAGAGCACAGGCTGCGAGGCTTCGAGAAGAGGGAGAAGGTGCGTTCTGATTTGTAGCCTTTGCCTCGAGGCTCAGAGCAAGAGGTCAATAAGAATACAAACAGCGCCCTTGCTTCCCTTGCTTTGGCGGCGGGAAAAACTTGCGCTAGGGCAACAGGGAAAAAGGGCAAAAGGGAAAAAGTTGAATGGTAATGATTGCGCTACGGCCCTGGCTTCCTTCGGTGTTAAGGTTCGGCCCTTGTTGTGCGTTCTTAAATTTAGCCTGTGCCTAGTGGATGGCTAAAGCCTACCCTATATGTCAATCATAATAAAACTACGGGCAAAAATAAAAGGCAACAGTCGACAGGTAAAATCCCTGTACAAAGCACTGGCAAATGTGAATCAAAAGGGTGTAAAACTAAATACAAATATTAAAGTAGAGATATTTTCTTTAAAAACAAACATAAGAAAACCATAAAATACCGTGAATTAAAATGCCTCAATTAATACCTTTTTATTTCTTTAATCAAATCTTTGTATCATTTTTAGTCTTATTTATGATAGTATATATTTTATCTAAATATATTTTACCTATAAATACTTTTCAACAAGTAATTAGACAATACATAACTAAATTGGGTAAATAATGATTATTCTTAGATTTAATTTATTTTTTTGTTTACTTACTTTTTTATTCTTACTGTTAGATTAATAACATTTGCCTCTTGCCTCTTAAGGCTAGAGTTTGGATTCTTATTTGAACATTTGCTTTTTCATTTCGTTTTGATTCTTATTTGAATTTTAACATTTTCTTCCCCTTTTGCCTGTGCTTGCTATAGCCTGTGCCACTGTACCCTTAGGGCTCCAGAGGTATACAGAAAAGGTCGCTGTGGAGCTTAGGGCAAAAGTGCATCAAATGCACAAGTAACTCTAAGAACAAACCAACCTTTGCTCAAGCCAAGGCAAGAGAGGCAAGAGACCCCCTTGCGGGCTGTTGCGCTACGGGCAGTAGCGTAAGCGCACAAGAGAGGCAAAAGTAAAAATGCAAAAGTAAGAATCAAAACAGCCTTTTCCTTTTTGGTTAAGGCCACAAGGTAAAAAGCCAAGGTATTAAGATACAAATTCAACAAATCAAATGCAACAGAAGGGACAAGGGCATATGCAAAACAAAAACAAAAACAAAACCCCTTTAAATTTAAAATTACTCGGGCGTAGTTTGTATTCTTATTGACCTTAGACTTAGGCTACAAATAAGAACGCATTCATTACCATGACAAGGGAAGCAAGGGCTAGTTTTTATTCTTATTGACCTAATGGGTAGGCTTTAGCCAACCCTAGGCACAGGCTACAAATCAGAACGCAATCATTACCATTACAAGTTTTGCCTGTAGCTCCAAAGCAAAGGTGGCAGCAAGGGAACCTATGCTCTCTCTTCTCGCACCCTCGCAGAGGCAAGGGTAGCCTTACATAGGCAAGAGGCCAAGGGTTTAAGACTAAAAATAAGAACAAGTAAATATAAAAATTAATGCAAAAATAAAAATTAATGTAAAAAAATGACAAGCCAAGCAACCAAGCAAATGTTCTAAAAGTCAGAATAAAAACAAAAGAAGAAAAGAAAAGATTTATTTTTTGGTCTTTAGAACTTTATTTAAACATTTTACTTTTTGTAATAATTCTTTGTTTCTTAGTCTTATTTATTTAATTTATCTTTACTTTATCGTCCTCTTATTCTTCTAAGGGGTTATTTTACTCTCGTAGTGTTTTAATTAATTAAGGCGCTGTAAAAATATAATTATATATATATAATTTCCTGATTTATTAATATAATTATTAAGGTCCTATTAGTTTAATTGGTAGAATGCAGCTTTGTGGATGCTGAGAAAAGAGTTCAAATCTCTTATAAGACCCCTTTTAAGCTATATTTATTATTTTTGTTTGTTGTTTTTTTAGAATTGATTTAAAAGAAATAGTAACCACGTATATTTTTATTTAGGGCCCTTAACTTAATTTGGTAGAGTGTCTAATTGTCGATTAGAGTTGTCCCAGTTCGAATCTGGAAGGGCTCGTTTAATTTTTATTATTTTTTAATTTAATTGAAATCTTATTGTATAATCCCATTTGTCATTTGCCTATTGCAACCTTTGTTATGATTTTTAGCCTAAGTCTACAGACTCACCCATTAGGTCAATAAGAATAAAAACTAAGGCGAAGCTGGCAACTGGAAAAAGGTGTAGTATTATGGAACTAAGCATTCAAGGAAGGTAGGAGTAGTTCTAACGAACACTACTTAAATATACAGAGTGTATGCATTGATGTTTTTATGAATTGATGATTAGAAAAGGGTAATAACCCCAACGGGAATTAATAATAAAATAAAAGTATCAAGAATAAAGTCAAATAGTCATAAAAGTATCAAGAATAATGTCAAATAGTCATAACAAAAAAAACAAAAATAAATAAAATAAAGTAAAAATTAACAACAAAAAATAAAAAATAAATAAAAATAAGGCAAGGCAAGGCAAGGCAAGGCAAGACAAGGCAAGGCAAGGAAAGGCAAGGAAAAGGCAAGCGTAACCAATAAAAGAAAGGAAAAGAAAGGAAAAGAAAGGAAAAGAAAGGAAAAGAAAGGAAAGGTAACCGCGAAAAAAATTGTATTCAAATTCAAACATATGGGGCATGTTAAAAACAAGGGGTACTTGGTCGAGTTAGGTTTAAGGCACTCGTTTTGAACACGAGCACTTTAAAATAAAGTCGTCGGTTCGAATCCGGCAGTGCCCGTAAAAAAAAAATTTTTTGTGTATTTGTAATAGAATATTTTATAAAAAGATAAACATACATTTTTCTTGCTGTAGCCAAAAGCAAAGGTTGCTTGTGAGGTTAGGCCCTTGCTGCTGGGCTGCGATCAACAGGCACAAGTTGCTAGTTTTATATGAACTGTTGCCTTTTATTTTAATAGCCCAAAGCACAGGTATTTAAGTTCAAATTTAAAACAATAGTAAAAAGCAAAGGTTACTTTTTATTGTATATACTTCCATTGCTGTAGCGCTTCCAAATGCTTGTTATATCAACCCTCGCTTGTGACATACGGCCTTAGTTTTGATGATTATTTTTACTATTGCATTTTTATGCAAAGCAAATGTTCAAATTCAAATAATAATAAAAATGAATTGAAAAGCAAATGTTCAAATAAAAATAAGAACAACAGGGCAAGAGGCAACCTGTGCTTTTGGCTTTGCAACGCACAGGCAAAAGGGGAAGCAAGGGAAGAAAGGGTAGTAATATACAACTCACAAGCAATGGAACCTTGCTGTAGATGCAACGCCCTTGCGGGCAACAGGGCAAGAGGCAAGGGTTTATAGGTACTAATCGTTTTAGAACTATCATCACCTGGAGTAATAGAAAAAATAATGAATTTGATCCTAGAAAATATTAACAATATTTATAGCTTAAATTCTATTTGATCTCAGCTTGGGCTGTTTGAATTTAGTTTTTTATTTTTTTTAAAAATAAGTTTTTTAATCATTTTATAGTATTAAATATATGTTTATTATATTCTTAATATTTAGAAAGAGAGTATAAAAATAAATATAATCCTGATACTGATACACATATGAGGTCTGGAATACAAAGTTACAAGACAATTGCAAAGCAAATTATTATTGGAGTCGGTATGCTATCTAGTCTGGTAACACTTAAAAATGAATACTATAAGCCATAAAGTTCTGAAGAAAAAAGAGCAAAAGCACAAGATATTCTGGATAGCCTGGCTAAAGCAGAAGAAGATGCTAAAAAAAAAGCATCTGAAAACATGTATAATAACTTTATGAATAAATTGCATGTGACAAGGATTAAAAATACATATGCAAAAGTAGATAATCATGAAAAAGAACAATCTGAATTAATGAAAACCATTACAGAAAGAGACGTTAAGTGAAAAAATACTGGTGATCAAACACTCCAAGATAAGAATATATTAGATAAAATAAAATATCAAGCAATAGAACGACAAAAACACAGAGATAAGGCTGAACTTCTACAAGATATTGATTCAGCAACAAGATTTAATGAAGAGATTTCTAAAGAAACTGATGAAAAAAAATTTTTAGAAATGATAAACGATGATGATATTAAAAAATCATCGATTTTTAATTTAGAAGAATTATGAACTCGTTTTGATACATCGGATGGTATAACTAAAGTAGTTTGCATAACGATGTTCTCAAGTTATTTTATTTTATCTTGTGTTTTTGGAATCACAGTCAATCTTTACGGTAATTATCTATTAGAAAGATTTAAATTAGAAGAAAAATACCCTAAAATCGCTATTTTTATAGAATATAGACAGAAAGCCAGCAAGTATTATATTATTTCTAATCTAATATTTATCGTAATTGTTTGTTTAATGAATTTGGTTTTTGGCTTATCAGTACTTTCTATACTATATACATAAAATTATAAAAGTCTATTTATAGTGGAACAATTACTGATTCTTTGAATTAAACCTAGAATATTTATATTAATTAAACTTATAAAAACAAAACAAAAAATAAACCAAACAAATTAATAACTGAATTTTATTATAACCTTAATTTAGTGTGATTACCACTTATTGAATTCCTACTTTATTAGCTTGGTCGTGTGTTTTCCACTTATTGAAAACTAGATCTTATTTTTTTATTTTATCAGATCTAAATATTCCTACTTTATTTATAGGTACTATTTTTGTTTTTTTTAGGTTCTTTAATCTTCTATTCTTAAAACAGGTAAGCGTGTTTTAGTTGTAGTTGGTTTTCAGTTTTTCCTTACTTAAATTTTACGGGTTGCAGTTTTCCTTACAGCTTATTTTTTATGCCTATATTACAGTTTATGCCTTTATAACATCATTTATTGTGAAATAAATAGGGGGTTAGATTAATTAAATCAATTAGCTAATTTCTAAATTAAGTATTTTGTAGTTGTGGCAAAGCCCTTCAAAGATATTTAAGTAAAAGAGTCCTTTGCCTTTGATTCTTTTTTGGCCCTTGTCTTAAATTTTATTAGTCAGATAATCCCTTTTCCCCCTTTTTATTAAATACAGAGGATAATTAGTTATTGAGAATACTAACAAAAAGGCTATAAAAATAAGGTTAAAAAAAAAAACAAACAAAACAAAAACTAATTTAATAATTTTATTTCTATCACACAGCCTCCTCAAGCTTCTAAATGCAGGATAAAAAGGCACTCAATTGCTATGAATATCCACCATAGGAACGTAGAGATCCTATTTTCATAGTCTAAACAAAGATTATAAAGAGTCCGTAGCCTACTAGGGTTTTAATTCAACGTAAGGCCTAGCGCACCTAAATTCTTATGTATCATATAAAGGTCCGCAATAATAATTTGTTTATTAACTTAGACTTAGTGTAAATTGGTGTAAATTGGTGTAAATTGATTTTGGGCAAGGCTACAAAAAAGGGGGTTAGTATGGGGTCGCATAAACCGGGTAAAAAAGGGTACAATAAGGGGGGAGTAAGGGTAGTACAAACCGGTAAAAATGGATGTATTGATCTGCTTCGCCCTCTGGAAGAAGCGGCTGATCACGCAGCGGTTAGCGTAATGGAGAACAGTTCTTCAAGCTGTGCTTAGCGCAGCAATGGGGCAATGTGGAGCTAACAGCCCTTGAAGCTAATTACATCCAAGCTGTACTTGTACTATACTGTACAGTACTTTACCTGTTTTTTTATCTAGAGCTCTAAATTCTCATAGTCAGCATATGGGCCTTAACCTCTAAATTCTTCTTTCTTGGTATTGCAAATAAGTGGTCCGTAGCCTACGTATAGCTGTGTAACACTAAACTTAGGAAACATAGAAGGGTCCGCAATAATAGGTGGTAAAGGCTTCATAGGGTTTGTATTCGACTGCATTTCAAATATAATAATATTTTTAGGATTGTCAACTGTAATAGTTCTTGTAAAAACACCAATAAAAATAATAGTAGTGTTAACTATTACAACTGGTACAGCAGTTAATTTAATAATAAATTTAGGTACATAAACTGAAATACTTCTTGTTAAACCCCCTATATAAATAATAGGACTAGTCGTAATATTTATTGTCAAATTATACTTAATAATATCTTTAGGGGATATAGACTGAAATACTTCTTGTTAAATTATCAGCCTACAAATTAAAATCTTCAAATTTAATAGTACTAGGATTTATCCCTTTAGAAATTATTATAATTTTACCTTCGTTATCATTACCATTATTAATATTATTATTATCATTATCGCTTTTGTAGTTTAATGTTCTAGTGTCTAATTGGTCTTTCATTGTATTAAAAACGCTACCACCTTTATTGAAAATGTCTTTTGCAGATCTCAAAGCGTTTCGAGTAAACTCAAAAAACTTTTCGCTTCTGTTAAGTACAAATTTTAATAAAGTAACTAGCTCAGATTTTTCATAACCACCTTTTTTAAAACCTGTAGCAGCTATCATTTTACCTTCAATACCCAGTTGCCCTCTAGTAGTTCAAGATATAACACCTACCCCTAAGTTTTAATTTCCAAAGCTTAAGGACTTGCTGTATTAGGATCATCTATACCCGTTTCAGGATCTTTCAATGTTGTTAATTCAATTCTTAAAGATCTATACAATCTAAGTAAAGTAGAATCTTCAACGGGTAAATTTAGAATTTTATCTTCGAGATTTTCAATATCAGTAATGAAACCATCAGTTGTCACAGAAACAACTTGACCTCCTAACGTTTGAATATTATGTAAACATTAACCGATTACGCTTCTAATGAACGCAATTGTTCAAGAAGCTAAAATCGGGATAGAAAGTTCCGAAGCTTTAACTCTAGACATTTGACCCGTTAATGTATCGAATTCTTTCTTATTTGATATTCCCTTAACGATGTTACCATAAATACCATTACCTAATTCTTTATATAACATATTATTAACAGTCCCTTTAGGGTATTGTATTCTCAAACTTTGTAATTTGTTAATAATAGCATTGAAATGTTTCATCAATATAGCTTCATTCTTTAGGTGTCAATTTTTGTTTAGGGTGTATATAGAAAGCAGATTTAATCTTAAATTTACATCCTTGCCTTTTTGCAACAATATATTCTGGTCCTGTTATAAAACAAGAACCGTTTAAGGGATAAACTGTTTAAGTTTTATCATTGTAACAAGGGATAGAAGGATATTTTACTGTGGAAGGGAAATTAAAATCTGCATTAACAATCAGGTAACCGTTTAATAATTGATCGTTAGTTAATTTTTCGACAACATTAGGTTCTATTAAAGAACCATTGTAATAATCCGGTGAGCTCATATGAACCATACCTGTTGTGTAGGCGCTAACTAAATCATAATCAAATCAAAGGGTTTTATCAACCTACCATACATAAAACTTTAATTTCTACCACCTTATAATTTGCAATAAAATAACTCATATGAGCTCCAATTTCTCGTGTTGCGAATAAACCTTTGGGTGTTTGAATTTCATCAGCATTACCAAAAGAATACTCAGCCGAAAGTTGATAAGGTAAATATTTTTCAAAGACTTTAGTTCATTCGTTTAAAACATAACTTCTTCCCATTGAAGATAGAGTTACAGGGATACCAATCTTTTTAACACTTAGGTTAAACTTCTCCATTGCCATTTAATGTTTTAGAGTAATAATTGCATCTTTTAAAGCGTAAGCCTTAAATGAGTCAGGATCTCTCTTTAAGAAATAACTCATATGAGTAATGTCCTCATTGCTGATTTAAATTTTAGATAAATCTCCTTCTCACTCCTAAAGTTTACCCACTTCCGCAAGTTTCTGTTTCCCACCGGGTAAAAATAGGTAAGTATCTCTTACATAAACAAAACACAATTAAAATCTTAGGGGTTTTTCTAATGTTACGAACGATTTATTAACATTGCTTAACTATTTTTTGAGTTCATAAAAATCGGACAGCATTGATAAATCAGCTGCGTTATAATGCCCTATGATGTAGGTATTTTTTACAACCGTTAAAGAGATAGTACTATCCTCAAATAATTTGAGTCTAGTTCTGGTTCGAGGTTTTCTATCAGATTTATCGTATCACTTAATAACCTCGATCTGGTTAGAGGACATCCCTAACGAAGTTAGAAGTTTAACGATAACGATTAAATCCTCTCTAGAGTTAGATGCAATTTTGGGTTAATTAACGGTTGGCATAAATACCTCCGTCTTGCTCATACCCTTCATATCCACCTTACCCAGACCCTTCATATCCTCGTTACACAGACCCTTCATATCGTAGACTTATTCTAAGACCTGGGGCGGTCCGCCTAGACGACGAATGACGCTGCGTGATGCATGAGGGGGTATAGGATCCCCTATACGTGTCAAATATCATTCTTTGGGGAAGGATAGAAAAAATTGGACAAAGATCACAGGAACACACACCATCTTTAACACAATCGACGTTTGTTGATCTTAAATCAACAATGAATTCTGATTTAGACGATGAAGAATCGTGAGATGAATTCGAGAGTCTTGAAGAATTAAAGTTAGGAGAGCTTGTTAAATAATTAGGATCATACGCGGTCTTTTTTAAAGGTGAGAATTTAGGAGAATCAGTTGATAAAGGATTCACTAGTATCTTATTTTTCCTTTCTAAAAAGATTACAAAATTAAATTAAATGATAAAAAGAATAGAGAGTTGGGAACCAGAAGTTAAGATTAATTTTTGTGTCATCATGGGGTTTTTTTAGTTATGCTGATAAGCAGGATAATAATAAACAAAAAATACATATTTGTAATTCTATTTTATATAGTGATGAGGAATTTTCAGGGACTAAAATAGGTGAACTATTAGATTATAATCTAAGTATTGCACTAATGAAACAAAGGTTTAAATTTTACTTATTTTATATTATTGTACTATATTTAAATAATAATGTAAAGGAGGAATTTGAAAAAGCAGTTAGTTTTAAGGGTTTTATCCTCATAGGTTAGTAGTCTTGGAATATACTGTGGATTAAAATTTTAATGGTTTGAGTGATCCAAACAATAAAGTATATCCAGATTACAGTGAAAATAATAGGTTAGAATATGACAAGTTAAGTTTCAATTCCATTAGTTCACTAAGTTTAGTTATATTAGTTGGCGTGGTCTGGAGTACTTTTGTTTTATTCTGCCAGTCTAAAGGTATTGAGGTTAGCGGAATGAAAAGTTCTAAGAGGCATATCTTAAGTAATAGTGGATATCTATTAAATCAAATATTAAATTTTGTTTATAGAGCTAGAACCGATATAGCTACAGTAAAAAACAAACAAAAATTATTTATAAAAGTCTTAAATTAAGTTATTTATCTAATAGTATTCCTTTAAATATGTATAAAAAAACAACAAACAACAAACAAACAAACAAACAAACAACAAACAAACAACAAAAACAACAAACAAAAAATATGTGAATCTTAGTCCAGAATACCCCTTATGAGGTTTCAAGAGTCTGATGATTTGTTCAAAACAAAACAACAATATGAGTATGAAGATGAATTTCAAAAGAGAACAGCTAACGCAAAGAAAGCTCTTTTAGCCTCTGTTATTAAGGAAAACTATTCTGTGACTTGTGATATATTGGTGTCTAAATATACTAGCGGTGAAGAAAAAGAAATAGCAAATTTAAACTTAAAAATAGGTAAATTACAAGATCGACTAGCAGAAATAAAAAAATAATAATAATATAAAAAAACAACAAACAAACAAAAAACAAAAATTGAGGAATCAATAGCAAGAAAGAGACCCTTTTCTGCTCCAGGAACTTCTGTCCTCCCTGCTTATTTGTGTGTAGAGTCTGTTTCCAATGTAGAGCCAGGAGAAGCAAAGGTGGGTACAAAAATAAGAAAATTAGATATAGGCAAAGTTGAAGAAATAGAAATAATAAGAAATAGAGAGTTAATTTTAGAGTGTGCAATTGAAATTGAAAAATTAAACAATAAAAAATCTCAAAAGAAAAATGAATTAGACAAAATTTTAGCAAATAAACAAAAATATAGCATTGAGGAATTAGAGAGATTAGTTGATTTTAAAAATTTACCTTCTACCTTCTAAACTAAAGTGTACTAATAAATCTCCAGGTTGAAACCCGCAAAAAATGGGAAAAAATAGGGAGTATTGTACTATTAATTTAAAAAATAAAGAATTTAAAGAAAAATAACTATATTACTTCATCTTTAAAATTTGATCCTACATTTCAAGTCTACCACTTCAGCCTATGCCAATGCTTCTGTGGCGTCCATTGGTTTTGCAAAGGCAATCTTTAGCCTGGGGTAGCGTGTATCTCCTACAAAGAGATGTGTAATGGTAGGAAAGGGAGGAAATGTATACCTTGCCATTGTCAACGGAGAATATTGTATAAAAAATATTATATTAAAATTAAAAACATACATACATATTTACCTAAAATGTCTATAAATAAAGAATCTCCAATGCTCAGTGCGGTTAAAGATTTAGATACTTTTCTTTTAAATCAAATGATAAAATATCTATAGTAATGTCCAATTATTTTAAAAATTGGAGCTTCTAACTGTGAAGTAGAATAACCATTAGTGGGTAGAGGTAGGTAATGTTAAAAGATCTGTAAATTTTAATACTGTTAAATCATTTATTTTTATTTCTACTTCTATATGTTTTTCATATATTTTTACATAATACACACCCCCCCCTTTAGAATGTTTCTTATATATTATTGCTTCAGTATAAACTAAAATAAAATCACATTTACCCCATTCAAACAAATCCATAGAATTAGGTAATTTAAAACCGCAAAAATTTATTGTATCTAACAAACCATTTTCTTTTTTTAATGATTTATTTTTATCTTTAATTTCTCCTATACTTAATTTAGTTTTATTATAGATATCTAATGTTAAAGGAATTATTAAATTTGTAAATATAATATATGCTATAGTATACACCTTATATTCATAAGATTTAATATTTAAAAAATCTATCAAAAATCTATAAAAATATCTATTAATTTATAGAATTCTAATTTATTTACTTTCTGTAATTTAGAAATACTCCTAAAAGGCCCATTAGTTATTTTTACTTTAAATATTATTAAAATCTTTTTTGCTTGTCATTTTGTGTGTTTTTTAGAATAGAAATTATCTCATAATAAATAGATATACGTCCCTTACATCATATCTATTTTTGTTGTTGTTTGTTTGCTTTGGGTAGTTTGTTGTTTTTTATAGTGGCGTTTAATAAGAATCCGTGATAGGTGCTTAGATAATTAAAATAAAGTGTTAACTCATTTTATATTGCGTATAAATATTTATTTGCAACAATAATTGATAATGTTTTTAGGTCGTCATATAGTTAACCTTTTTTCCAAGTTATTAATATACAATGGCTTAGTATCTACTCATATATTACTTGAAGGATTAATTATTTTAGATCTTTTGTTGAAACTATCCCATTTTATAATAACATTTTTGGTATCTATTAACAGATCCTCTACTATAATCAGTAACTGAAACAGTTTTGACACTAAAGCATTTTGGGAATCTAGATACATTTTTCTAAAATTCTTCTTTCGTCAATGAATCTTAATTTACACATTTGGCTTTGATAATAACTTCTCCATTCATTAGTTCTAAACAATAGGTTTTATTAGATATAAAATAAGACTCGTTAATTTTATATTCATACTTTAATTTACCTAACTTTTAACCAACTTTATCAGATATAATTTCTTCTAAAGAAATATTTATCACTAAAGAATCAGTATCTTAATAGTATATAGACCCACCTCTACCTTGAGTTTCTAATTTAACCTCATGCATCTGAATTAGGCTAAGCAGTATTATATGCCGATATAATAATAGAAGTATCTTGAAATAAATTGATATTTTCCATTATATTTTTATTGCTCCTTTGCTTTTGACTATGCAAACAAAAAACCAAAGGCAAAGTTCATTAAAAATAACTTTTTGGTAATTTCAGTTATGGGATTCACAAATTTGTTTATCTATTACAGGTACATAAGAGATTATTGTTTTATCTTCATTTATTGCTTTGTAAGATTTACTTCTCTAGTTGCTAAAATATAATTTAATCTCTCTTTATTTTTAACAATTTGAGTTATAGGTTTAACAAAGTTAATTGCAAATCCACCTAACAGATTATTTAACAAACTTTTTACAATTTGTCGTTGACTTCCTTTAAGTTGATCTTTCTTTTTGTAATGATCATTAATTAACGTAGTTATAAAAAACATTATCAACTTTGTTAAATTTATAACCTTTAAGAACTTTAATATTATAACCTTGTTTTTTGCATATTGTAATTCTACTGATGTTCAGGTACCTTCATAACTTACATTTGGTAATATTAAACCCAATTTAGTTTTAATAGGCAACAGTCCTATCTATCCTAGTTACTAGTTGTTGGTGTTAACTTCCGCCTTAAATATTACAAATAAATTATCAAGATCTAAACCTTGTTCCGTAAAACTTTCAATAAAATAACATTCAGTACCAGGCATAGGTTTAAGAGCATTATAAGGATATAAAGAATTAACGTAAGAATATTTTATTTTTAAATTAACCCGTAAGGTTTATATACCTCTGTAATTCATCCGGAATATACTGCATAAATAAAATTATATAACTTGTTTTAATTTATTAAAGGGATTTTAGAATCTTTTTGAGAATATTTAAATAACTTATTTTTGGCTAAACTAGAAATAATTAAAGCCTAGGTCTACTCTAAGTAATCATCTAAAAATAATTTAGTTTGAAATATATATATATAATATTTCTAATAATGACAATAAATCTTTAGACAAATAATCTAAACTTTCTTCTTTCAAATTCCATTATTTTTTATACGTAGATTCAGATAATTTTTGTTTTTTTATGTTTGGTGGATAATACTTAATATACGGAGTTAAACCATGATAATTAAATTTATTTTTATTTACAAATAGATAAGGAAATATACCTTTATTAAAAACCACCTGATAGTCCTCACCTAATCGAGCCAAGCTAGTATTTTAAAGAAAGATTAAGTGACCTTTGCTTTTGAATTAGTTTTTATCTTAATACATTTTTCCCCCCCCCCCCTAAGTATAAGAGGCAAATGTTAAAATTAAAATTAAAATAAGAATAAAAAGCCGCAGTTTGTATTCTGATTGACCGATTGGGGTGAGTCTTTAGACTTAGGCTACAAATAAGAACTCACAACCAACCTTTGCTTTTGGCTAAGCAACGCAAAGGCAACAGGGCAACAGGGCAAGAGACCCCCTTGCGGGCTGATGCGCTAAGGGCAGTAGCGTAAGCGCACAACAGAGGCAAAGTAAAATGCAAAAGATGAAAAAGAAACAAAGAAATAAAAGAAAAGAATAATAAAAATAAAAAATTTAAAAAATTAGTAGATTATATAGGTGAGAGTGATTTATCTTGGTTAGCGGGTCACATAGTTCGTAGGATAGGCCTGGGAAAGGTAAGTATAATTAAGTAAATAAGTTAGTAAGTAGAAAAATAGAGAGATAGAGATAGAAATTAAAAAGTCAACTTATTAAGTACCATTTCAAATAAAAATAAAAATAAAAACAAAAAACAAAAAATCAAAGTATGAAAAAATAATTTAAGTACATTTGCTTTTCACAAATGCTTTTCACAAATTGCTTCCATCGCCTCTGGCCTCGTTTGTATTCTTAGTATGATTTTTAACATTTGCCTCTTGCCTATGCGCCTACCCTTGCCTCCCATTGGTCGGTCGAAGACCAACAAGGGAAAAGGCTGCGAGACTGCGACTTTGTATTCTTATTAATAAAAATAAAGACTCACCCCAATAGGTCATTCAGAATACAAACTACAGGCAAAACTTGTCATTGGTAATGATTGCGTTCTTATTTGTAGCCTGTGCCTCGAGGCTCAGAGCTAGAGGTCTTTCAGAATACAAACTAGCCCTTGCTTTTTCGCTACGCCCTTGCCTCTTGCCTATGTAACCCTTGCTGCCACCTTTGCTTTGGAGCTACAGGCAAAACTTGTAATGGTAATGATTGCGTTCTGATTTGTAGCCTGTGCCTCGAGGCTCCGAGCTAGAGGTCAA
>Ga0137437_1000321_pt1 | contig 14221 bp, 12 predicted proteins | sample EasRivERMGT138_2_FD_102332 | JGI IMG/M metagenome (GOLD analysis project Ga0137437, IMG submission 102332) | Soil microbial communities from meander-bound floodplain in the East River, Colorado, USA - East River MetaG ERMGT138_2 | ecosystem: Environmental > Terrestrial > Soil > Floodplain ...
GCTGCTCGCGCAGGGCCAAGTCAAGCGCATGATCGCGTCGTACGTCGGCGAGAACAAGATCTTCGAGCAGCAGTTCCTGTCGGGGCAGCTCGAGGTCGAGCTGTGTCCGCAGGGCACGCTCGCCGAGCGGCTGCGCGCCGGCGGCGCCGGGATCGAGGCGTTCTACACCCCGACCGGGTACGGCACGCAGGTCGCCGACGGCAAGGAGACCCGCGAGATCAACGGCCGGCGCTGCGTGCTCGAGCACGCGATCCGCGGCGACTTCGCGATCGTCAAGGCGTGGCGCGGCGACCGCTGGGGCAACCTGGTGTTCCGCAAGACCGCGCGCAACTTCAACCCGCTGTGCGCGCAGGCCGGCAAGATCACGATCGTCGAGGTCGAGGAGCTGGTCGACGTCGGCGAGCTCGATCCCGATCAGGTCCACCTGCCCTCGATCTACGTCCAGCGGATCTTCCGGGGCACCCAGTACGAAAAACCGATCGAACAACGCACCGTCAGGCCCCGAGGACAGACGGGGGCGAGGAGCTAGCGATGCCGCGTCTTCCATCCCCCATGGCCCGCGATCAGATGGCACGCCGGGTCGCCTCCGAGCTGCGCGACGGCTACTACGTCAACCTCGGCATCGGCATCCCGACCCTCGTCGCCAACTTCTTGCCCGACGGGATCGACGTCGTGCTGCAGTCCGAGAACGGCCTGCTCGGCATCGGGCCGTTTCCGTACGAAGGCGACGAGGATCCGGATCTGATCAACGCCGGCAAGCAGACCGTCACGACGATCAAGGGCTCGGCGTTCTTCGACTCGGCGCAATCGTTCGCGATGATCCGCGGCGGCCACGTCGACGTCAGTGTGCTCGGCGCCATGGAGGTCTCGGCGCGCGGTGACCTCGCCAACTGGACGATCCCCGGCAAGATGATCAAGGGCATGGGCGGCGCGATGGACCTCGTCGCCGGCAGCCGGCGCGTCATCGTGATGATGGAGCACACGACCAAGGACGGCGCGCCCAAGATCTTGCGCGACTGCACGCTGCCGCTCACCGGGGTCGCGTGCGTCCACATGATCGTGAGCGACCTCGCGGTCATCGACGTGACCGCCGGCGGCCTGGTGCTGCGCGAGCGCGCGCCCGGCGTGTCCGCCGAGGAGGTCGCCAAGGCGACCGGCGCGCCGTTGTCGTGGACCGGCAGCGTCCCCGAGATCAAGATCTGACGGGCGGCGGCGCCGGCTACTTGCACGGCGGGCACGGCTGCCCACCGCAGCTCGTGTCGTACGGATTCATTCTCTCAGGCGGCTGGCACTTCTTCACCGGTGGCACCGGCGGGGGGGACGGCGGTGTGCGTGGCCTCCCTTCGTGCACGGGGCGCTCCGGGCCATGGTCGTTGCCGGTATGCTCGTGGGGCACCACCGGCGGCCTGGCATCGTGCTCCCGGATCGGGGGCCTTCCTGCGGGCTCGGCGGGGACCGGCACCAGCGTCAGATCCCGACGATAGTCGCCGCTGAGATCGATCGTGGCCTTCACGTCCTCGAACTTGGCGCGATGCACCGTCAGCATCCCGAAGCCGGTGCTGCGCTTGATCTTGGTGTCGAGCGGCGTCGCCCCGATCACCTTGCCGGCGAGGAGCACGTCGGCCTCCGGCGGCACGGTCACGATGTGGATGGTGATCGATTCCTCGGTGATGGTCTCCGCACCCGCGTCGGAGCCGTTCGCGTCCTCCGGGCTCGTCAGCTCGGGCTCGCCGCTGCCCGGCGTCGTCCCCAAAACGAGCGACGGCGTCGGCCGAGGCGGTGGTGGCGGCAGATCGCCGGACCCGCCGTCGGCGATCGAGATCGCGAGCACGACGATGATGCCGACGAGCACGATGCCGAACCCGACGTACAGCAGCCGATTTCTCGGCTGAAGATCGACGTCCTCGTCGGGATCGGGCGGCGGTTGGTAGAGCGGATACGAGCTCTCGCTCTGGCCGGCTCCCGGCGCACCGGTGTAGCCCTGGCGCGTCCGCGCGATCGCCTGCGCACCGATCGGGACCGCGCCGTGTGCTGGCCCCGATCCCGATCCGGGCTGTCCAACGAATTGCAGCGGCGGAATGGCCTGTGACCCACCCGCCAGTCCCGGCCTCGCGACCGAGCTCGGGATCTGCGGCGCCATCGGCGGTAGGTTCGGCGAGGACAGGCGCCCCTCCAGCGGCGGCGGCGCCACCGCGGCGTACGAAGGCGTCATCGCCGGGTACCCCTTGGCGCTCCAGTCGGCCGCCGCGTCGCCCCGGGAGACATCCTCGTGGCCGTGCGGCACTTGGCTGTGCGAGGGGCGCTCGTGAGGCAGGTGGCTGTGCGAGGCGCGGCCGTCCGGCAGATCGGCCAGGGGGCCGCCCGGCGGCAGGTGGAGCGGCGCCTCCTCCTGGTGGGCCAGCCGTGACGACGACGACGGCGATGACGGCGATGACGGCGACGATGGGCGCTCCCGGGCCCCGTCGCCCGAGGCGTTGGTGTTCGAGATCGTCTGTTCCCGGGGCTGGGGCGGCTGGTGGATCCGGCCCGACATCAGCCACGGCTCCTGGACGTCGCCGAACATGTCGCGCATGAAGCGACCGAGCGACATCGTCGACAGCGACATGCGAGCCGCCACCGCGAAGCTCTCGATCGCCTCGAGCAGTAGCCCAGCGCTCTGATAGCGCTGGGTGATGTCGAGCGCGAGCGCCTTCATGACGATCGCCTCGAGCGCCTGCGGGTAGCCCTGCACGAGCCGCGTCGGACGGACGACGTCGCCGGTGACGATCCGGTGCATCGTGTCGAAGTCACTGTCGGCGCGGAAGCAGCGATGCTGCGTCGTGACCTCGTACAGGATGATCCCGAGCGAGAACACGTCGCTGCGCTTGTCGACGTCACGGCCACGGCACTGCTCGGGCGCCATGTAGGCAAACTTGCCCTTGATGATGCCGCTCTGGGTCTCGACCGATCGCTCCGTCGCCTTGGCGATGCCGAAGTCGAGCAGCTTCACGGCGCCGTCGTAGCCGATCATGATGTTCGACGGCGAGACGTCGCGGTGGACGATGCCCATCGGCGTGCCGTCGCTGGTCCGCCGGTCGTGCGCGTGGTTGAGACCGGCGGCCGCGCCGGCGACGACGGTCAGCGCAAGCTCGAGGGGGACCCGCGTACCCTCGCTACCTGCCTTGGCGAGCAACGCGCGGAGGTCCTGTCCGTGGACGTACTCCATCGCGAGGAAATGGATGCCGCCGTCCTCCCCGACCTCGAAGACCTGCGCGACGTTCTGGTGGTTCAACGACGCGGCGAGTCGTGCCTCGTCGAGGAACATCTGCACGGCGGTGTAGTCGTTCGCCTTCTCGGGCAAGATCATCTTGAGCACCACGTGGCGCTCGAAGCTCCCGATGCCCGTGGATCGACCGATGTAGATCCTCGCCATCCCACCGGATGCGAGAGGAGTGAGGATCTCGTACTTCCCAAGACGGGTGGGTAGCCCTCCTGCAGTGGCTACTGCCGACACCAACAAAGCGTTTCACCTGACGTCATGGTAGTCAACCAAAACGCTCCAGAGCCGCCAAGGAATTCAGCCATGTAGGTTCAGTTGCGTGAGGTACCCGCGAGGGTCATGTGGGATACGCGAAACGTGGGCGCCGCTGTCGCACTGCGTAATTCGAGGTCGTCGGCTACCGCATCGATTCGCTTGAGGATTTCCTCGAAGTTGGCGGCGATCGTGACCTCGCTGACCGGAAACGTCAGCTCGCCATTTTCGATCCAGAATCCCTGCGCCCCGCGTGAAAAGTCACCGGTGACGGGATTGAAGCCAAACCCCATCAGGCTTGTAACGTACAGCCCTTTCGCAGTGCTTCGCAGTAGCTCCTGCCGCGACGTCACGCCAGCCTGCATGATCAGATTTGAAGTGGTCGGGCATTGGTTGCCGCCGGACGCTCCGTTCGACTGCCGGCCGAGCTTGCGGGCGCTGTAGGTGTCGCACAGGACCGGACACAAGACGCCGCGCTCGACCACCGGATTCTTGCGCGTCGGCAGGCCGTCGCCGTCGAACGGACGCGAACCGAACGCACGCGGGATCAATGGATCATCGACGATCGTGACCAGCGCGGATGCCACGAGCTCGCCTTCCTTTCCCACGAGGTAGCTCGACTTGCGCCAGAACGACGAACCGTTGGCGACCGAGAAGATCATGCCGACAACCGAGCGCGCGACCTCCGGATCGAACACGATCGCGCACTCCTGGGTCTCGACCTTGCGAGATCCGATCGTCGCCACCGTGCGGCGCGCGGCCTCGATCCCGATCGCCTCCGCCGGCTCGAGCTCGCTCAGAAACCGCGAGGCGGTCCACCACCGCCCGTTGCGCTTCTTCGGGTTCTCCGGATCCGTGGTGTCATCACACAGCGGCTCGACCACCAGCGCCGCCGAGCTCCCGCGATAGCCGCCCACGAAGCCGCCGCTGGTCGCAAAGGCCGTTGCCCCCAGCCCACGCGACCATGTCGCGCCTTCGGAGTTGGTCACCCGTGCATCGTGCTTGCGCGCCGCGACCTCGCCTGCGATCGCCTGGCGCAGCGCCCACGCGGCGTCGACCTCGGCGACGTTGGGATCGTAGAGGTCGAGCTCCGGCACCTGGGTGGCGAGCAGCGCGGGATCCGGCGGCAACGCGAGCTCGTCGACCTCGGCGAAGTCTGCAAGCGTCACGGTCTCCGCACACAGCGCCTCGAGCGCTTCGCGCCGGAGGTCGCTCGTGAACGTCACCGCGCGGCGGCCGCCGCGGAGCACGCGCAGCCCGAGCCCTCGGCTGCTGGCTTCCTGCACGAGCTCGGGCTCGCCGAGCCGGACCTTCGCCGTCAGCTCGCTGCTGTCGCGGACGATCACCTCGGCGTCGTCCGCGCCCGCCTTCTTCGCGAGCTCGACCGCGAGTTGGGCGACGTCGCACAGCTCCTTGATCGTGCGTTCTGTTACCTGTGCGGCGCCCCCGCCGGGAGACTGGTTGTGACGCGCAGCGCTCATGCCTGGGTTCCTCCAACGGTGATCGACCCGATGCGCACCGTCGGCGTGCCGACGTTGACCGGCACGCTCTGGCCATCCTTGCCGCACATCCAGATGCCGTCCGACAGCTCGAAGTCGGTGCCGAGCATGTCGACGCAGCGGAGCACGTCCGGCCCGTTGCCGATCAGGTTCACGCCCTTGAGCGGCGCCGTCAGCTTGCCGTCCTCGATGAGGTAGCTCTCCGACAGCGAGAACACGAAGTCGCCGTTGGAGATGTTGACCTGACCTCCGGAGAACCGCTTGGCGTAGATCCCGCGCTTGACGCTCTTGATGATGTCGCCGGGGTTGTCCTTGCCGCCGAGCAGCGACGTGTTCGTCATGCGCGGCAGCGGCATCGAGCGAAACGACTCGCGGCGGCCGTTGCCGGTCGGCGTGAGGCCGAAGTGCTTCGCGCTCAGCCGATCGTGCATGTAGCCGGCCAGCACGCCGTTCTCGATCAGCACGTTGCGCTGGCCGGCGTAGCCTTCATCGTCGACGTTGATCGCGCCACGCGAGTTAGCGATCGTGCCGTCGTCGACCACGGTGCACAGCTCCGACGCGACCAGCTTGCCGAGCTGGCCCGAGTAGTTCGACGTCAGCTTGCGGTTGAAGTCCGCCTCGAGCCCGTGGCCGACCGCCTCGTGCAGGAGGATGCCCGAGTCGCCGGGGCCGAGCACGACCGGCATCTCGCCCGCCGGCGCGTCGCGCGCATCGAGCATCGCGATCGCGACGCGCGCCGCTTCGCGGCCGTGCGCGGTGGCGTCGTGGTGCGCCGCGGTGAAGTAGTCCATGCCGTAGCGCCCGCCCCCGCCGCCCGAGCCCGACTGGCGCTTGTCGTTGTCCTCGGCGACCGCGCGTACGCCGAACCGCATCAGCGGCTGGACGTCCGACGCCATCCGGCCGTCGCTCGTGAACAGCAACACCTCCTTGATGCTCTCGGCGAACGACGCCTCGACCTTGACGATCCGCGGATCGTACGCGCGCGCCGCCTTGTCCGCGGCGCGCAGCAGCGCCAGCTTGTCGGGCGTCGACACGACGAGCGACGGCGTCGGCACGGTGTAGAAGCTCGGCAGCGGGATCTGCGAGATCTGCGCGATCCCGACCGGCGCATGCCCGCCACCCACCGCGATCTGGCCCGCGGTGCGCGCCGCGTGCGCCATCTTCTCCCACGCGAGGTCCTCGCAATACGCGTAGCCCGTCGCGTCCCCCTTGGTCACGCGAACACCCAGGCCGAGCGTGATACCGCGGCCGAGCGTCCGGATCTGCTCCTCTTCCAGCGAGTAATCGGCTGATACGCGGAACTCGAAGTAGATATCTGCGTAGTCACCGCCAGCCTCGAGCGCGATCGCGAGCAGGCGATTCGCCAGCTGGGCATCGATCGCGCTTGCACCGCCGGCCGAGAACGGCGCGCGCAGCGCCGCAGGAAGCGTCGTCGTCATGCGTACACTGTAGCGCGGCGATCCTCGCGCGGCCCTGCTCGAAACGGAGAGTTTCGCCTGTGGTGAGCCGGCGCTACCTTGGACCACCCTGCTCGAGGACAGGCCGGCACCCGCATGCCGGGTCGACTGCAGATCAGGCTTTACCGTCTCGGCCGGCCACTTTTGCGAGCGCGCCCTCGGCGGCCTCGACGGCGGCCTTGATCTCGGCCTCGCTGCCGCCGAGCCACAGCCGGCCGAACGCACCAAACGTGATCACCTCCATCAGGTGAATGTTCGCCGCCTTCTCGGCTTCGTTCGCGGCGAGCGCGGCGTAGGCCGCCGGATACACCTCGAGGATGTAGAGCGTCTGTCCCGACAGGATCATGTCGCCGTGGCGCATCCGGTTGATCAACTGGCTCTGCTTGCCATCGACACCGGTGATGATCTGCGACGAGACGATCCGTGGCTTGAGGCGATCGTCGCGCGTCTTGTCCATGCGCGACAAGATCGCGTCGACCGCGGCCTCGACCTGACCCTTGTCGTCGTTGTGGAGCTCGAGCATGCCGTACGCGCGCTCGACGATCTGCATGCCGGGCCGGCAGGTCGTCGCCTTGAGCGCGACATCCGTCAGCTGGTTGATCGCGATCCCGGGCGCGATCTCGATGAACAGTGCGGCCTCTTCCTCGAGCGGCATGAAGCCGGAGCACACCGTCTGCAGGAATCCGGTCAACTGCGGCTGCAGCGAATCGAGGACCGTGAGCGCACGAAGCTCCATCGTCGAGACGCTATCACAGCTCGACGCCGCGGGCGCCCGGCGAGCCGCTCGGCGCTCGACGCGAACACCGGGCGTTCGCGTGCGGACACATCACTTCTTGCGGGCACGCTGCGGGGCGCGCGTCCCCGCGCCGCGCCCCTGGACCTTGTCGCGAGCGCCTTCCTCTCCGCTCGCTCGCCGTCCCCCGGCGTCTCCGGCCCTGCCCTCGTCGCGGGGCCGCTGGGCCCCACGTCCGCGATCCGGACGCTCGGCATCCCCTCGACGGGCCGAGCCTGGCCGCGCCCCAGGGCCGCCGGTACCGCGCTCCCAGCGACCGCCCGCGGCGCCCCTGGTCGTGTCGCGATCATCACCGCGACCCCCACCCACGCCGCGCGCAGGCCGCGGGCGGGTCTGGCCAAATGAGCCACCAGATCGAGGCGCTGACGTGCGCTCGCGACCCGTTGCAGCACCGCCGCCGCGAGCACCGCCGCCCGCGCGAGCACCGCCGCCGCCGCGAGGACCACCGTCGCCGCCGCGAGCACCGCCGCCGCCGCGAGCACCGCCACCCGCGCGAGCACCGCCGCTGCCGCGAGCACCGCCGCCCGCAGCAAAGCCACCGGCCCGACGGCCGCCGGAGCGCTCGTCGTACTTGGCCCCACTACCGCGCGTTGTGCGCTTGGCGCCGCTCAGCTCGCGCGCTCGCGAGCGTGAAAGCCCTTCGGGGCGATCAATGCCGCGCCCGCGCGTGGCGCCGCCGGCCCGGTCAGCGTCCGCTGCGCTGCCACGTGCGTCATCACGACCGCGACCACCGCCGTCACGACCATCGCGTGCGTCCCCGGTCCTGCGGCTCGCTGCCCCGCGCAACCCGGGAGCAGGTCCGCTTCGGTCGCCGTATCCGCCTGAGCGCGCATCGCCAGCGCCAGCGGCGCCGCCGCGGTAACTGCCGGATCGATCGTCACGGGCGCCGCCAGCCCCGCCGGTGCCACCGCGATACCCGCTGGTCCGATTGTCACGCGCGCCGCTGCGGTCGCTGTAACCACTAACGGATCGAGCGCCCGCGCCGCCGCCGGCGCCTCCTGATCGATTGTCACGGGCGCCGCCTCGGTCGCTGTAGCCGCCCCCGGATCGATTGTCATGGGCGCCGCCTCGGTCGCTGTCACCGCTTCCGGATCGATTGCCACGGGCGCCGCCTCGATCGCTGTAGCCGCTGCTTGACCGAGCACCGCCGGCTCCACCGCCGCCGTAGCCCCCAGATCGATTATCACGGGCGCCGCTTCGGTCGCCATATCCGCTGCCTGCTCGGGCACCACCGGCTCCAGCGGCGCCACCGCGGTACCCGGTGGCGCGATTGTCGCGGCCACTGCCGTAGCCCCCGGAGCGATTATCAGGTGCACCGCCTCGGTCGATGGATCGGGCGCCTTCACGGGCACGGCCAGCTCCAGCGCCCCCACGGTACCCGGTGGATCGATTGTCGCGGGCTCCGCTGCGATCGCTGGATCCGCTGCTCGAGCGAGCGCCAGCCGCGTTGCCGCCTCGGTCTCCTGGTCCGTCGCGTCGAGCGCCGCCGGCACCTGCGGCACCGCGGTATTCACCAGGGCTGCCGCCGTCGTCATCGACGGCTTGCGTGTCTCCATCGAGGTCGTCGGGGCCGAGGTCATCGGGGCCGAGGTCATCGTCGCCAACGGCATCGGCACGCTGGGGCAAAGCGCTGCCGGCCGGCGTTCGCTCGCCGGAGTCGGCATCGCCATCGTCCCACGCGTCGTCTTGCCGATCTGTATCGACAACGAGCGCCGCTGCCTCGGCCTCCTCCTCGGCCCGCGCCTTCGCGCGTGCGCGCCGCGGAATGTCGGTTGCTTCACGCTTGGTGTGCCACCGGCCTCGCGCAACCGCGCTGTGGTCCAAGCCGACGGTATCTCGAAGTGCGTTGAGCTCCTGCTGGGTCAGCTCACGCGCGTCGCCGATCCGGAGGTCGTGGAACGTCAGGTTTGCGAAGGCGACCCGCTGGAGCTTGTCGACCTGGAAGCCGAGCGCCTCGATCATCCGGTGGATCTGGCGATGCTTGCCTTCGTGGATCGTGATGCCGAGCCACGTGTGCTTGCTCTCGCCGGGCAGGATCTCGATCTCGGCGGGCATCGTGATGGTGCCATCGTCGAGCGTGATGCCATCGCGCAGCGCCTCGATGTGGTGGCGCTCGAGCCGGCCGTGAACCTTGACGTGATAGGTCTTCGGGACGTGATTCGCTGGCGCGAGCAGGCGCGCCGCGAGCTCGCCGTCGTTGGTCAACAGCAGCACGCCTTCGGTGTAGAAATCGAGGCGACCGACCGGCTTCACCGGTACCGGCAGGTTCGGCAGATAGTCCATCACCGTCGGCCGGCCGCGGTCGTCGGTCACGGAGGTGATGCAGCCTTTGGGCTTATTGAACAGCACGTAAAAATGATCGAGGGCGACGACCGCCTCGCCGTCCACCAAGACCGCGTCGTGGTCGGGGTCGATCTTCGTGCCGAGCACGGTCACGATCGCGCCGTTCACCTTCACGCGGCCGGCGACGATCAGATCCTCGGCCTTGCGACGTGCGGCGACCCCAGCGGTCGCGAGATACCGCTGCAAGCGGACAGGGGTACCCATCGCTTACTCCGCGGCCGGTTCGACGTGTAGTGCCGCGGCGGTCACTGCATCGCCATGCTCGTCGTCGAGGGTGCCCGCGCCGATCACGTTGGAATCCATCACCGGTCGTTCTACAGGACGATCGTCGATCGATGCAATGACCGCGAAACGCTGAGAACCTGCCGGCCACCCGGCGTCCGCGTCGACCCGGCCATCCTCGGAGCTCCGCGCATCTCCCTCGAGCGGCGCATCCTCGTCGCTCGAGGTCGCGGCAACCACAGCCTCCGGGGTCTCCGCTGGCTTCGCTGCAGGGCCGGCTTCGTCGGCCGGGAGCTCGTCGTCTCCCGCCGGAGCCGCCGCACGTGCGGGCTCGTGCGTCGCGGCCGCCGACCCATCCGCCGTGTCGGCTTCGTGGGCTTCGTGGGCTTCGTCGACCACGCGCTGGTCGTCGCCCGCCTCGTCGCCCACGACATCATCACCTGTGAGCTCGTCTGCGATCTCGTCGCCGGCGGCGCCGTCGTCCACGAGGCGGCGGTCGAAGGGCTCCGCCACGGCGGCAGCGTTCGACCGATCGACGGCGTCGGCCGCTGACAGGAAGGTTGCAATGGCATCGGCCAGGTCCGTGGCCGATGCGTTCGCCGGCACCCCGTCATCGTCCGAGATCGTACCGCCATCGAAGCCTGGGATCGGACCGCCGCTGTCGCCACCACCACCCGAGCCGCCATCGCCATCGCCATTGCCATTGCCACCACCGCCGTCGCCCGAACCGCCGGAGCCATCGCCGCCGTCACCGCCTCCGCCCTCGCCATCGCCACCGTCGGGCGCGAGGCCAAGCCGATCGCTCATGACCTTGCGGCTCTCCGCGGTGAGCTCCGAGTACTCGCGCAGCGTCGGCAGCTCGCGCAGATCGCCGAGGCTGAAGAAATCGAGGAATTCCTTGGTCGTGCCGTAGAGCATCGGCCGGCCGACCTCTTCGCGCTTGCCGAGCACACGAATCAGCATCCGATCGATCAAGAGCTTCAAGGTCGCCGAGGAATCGACGCCGCGGATGTCATCGATCTCCGGCCGCGTGATCGGCTGGCGGTACGCGATGATCGCGAGGGTCTCGAGCTGTGCACGCGACAGGCGCACGGGCCGGCCGGCGATCAGCTGCTGCACCCACGCTGAAAACTGGGTTCGGGTGCGGAATTGATAGCCGCCCGAGACCTGCTGCAAGATGAGCCCGCGGTCTCGGTAATCGTCGGATATCTCGACGAGCGACTGCTCGAGCCGGCGCACGTCGCCCACGCGCGTCAGCTGGCGCAGCCGCTGCACCGTGAGCGGCCGGTCCGACGCGAAGATCAACGCCTCGACCAGGTGCTTGAGCTGGACGGCGTCCATCGTCGCCGCGCTCGTCGGAAATACGATGCCTGCATCATCGTCGTCGCCATCGGCACTGCCATCACCATCGGCGCCGCCATCACCGGTATCGGTGCCGTCGCCCTCGATCGCGCCAGCTGCATCGGGGTCCGGGTCTGCGTCGAGCTCGGCACCGTCCGTCGCCTCGGCGGCCTCGGCCACCTCGTCATGCAGCGGATGCAGCGGCACGTCGTCGGCACGCTGGACCGCGTCGTCGCTGGCCGGCGCCAGGATCTCGGGCGAGCCGTCGCCGATCGAAGCATCTGGCGAAGCATCGGGATCCACCGCCGTCGCCACCACGTCATCCGCCGTGACGACATCCTCGGTCGTCGCGATATCGTCTGTAGTTACGACGTCTTCGACCGTGGCAATCGCGTCGGCGGAGGCGCGGCCGACCGGCCCACTGCCTTCTGCGAGGATGTCATCCGGGATCGCCTCGACGGCGGCCTTGTGCTTTTTTCCGCGCTTTCGACTCACGGGATACCTCGCCGCGCTTCTAGCACGCAGGTACGACAGTGCTATCAGCGGTCGTCGGAGCGGATCGCGAAGCAGCGCTCGGTCGCGGAAACGCCGGCTTGCGTGCACTTGCCGCCACCAGTTGACGGTCGCTCCTCGAGCAACTCGATCGCCTGGCCGGCGTAGAGTGCGCGCAGCTCGGGCTCGAAGACGGCGAACGGCGGCCCGGTCATGAGCTGCTGGTCATACTCGATCGTGATGACCAGCGCCGGCGCGCCGGCCGGCAGGAGGGTGCGCAGGTGTGCGACGTACCGCGGCCGCAGGTCGGCGGGCAGCGCGATCAGCGCGGCGCGATCGTAGAGCGCGTCGATCGGCCCGATCAGCTCCGGCGTGGTGGCGAAGATGTCGCCCGCGAGCAGCGTGATCGATCCGGCGGTGTACTCGACCAGCGGGCCACGCGCCGCGATCGACGGAACGAGCGCGTGCGACGCAAAGAACTCGCGAACCGCTTGTTCCGCCAGCTCGATGCCGACCACCATGTGGCCGCGGGCCGCGAGGAACGCGAGATCCTCGGCCCTGCCGCAGAGCGGCACGAGCACGCGGCGGCGACCGGCGAACCGCACGATGTGGCGATCGAGGAGCGCGTTGGTGTGCCCCTCGTGAAAGCCGATCCGGCCGTCGCTCCACCGCGCGATCCAATCCTCGTGCATGACCGCGAACGATAACGCAAGACGCGAAGCCCCGCTTCGAACCTCATCGATCGCTGCCCGGTCAGTCGTCCACCGGCATGGGGCCGAGCGTCGCGCACGCCTCGTCGATGGTCATCCCACGCCAGTGCCGCATGTGGTTGTCGTGCGTGGTCAGCGTCCGCGGATCCATCCGGTCGCAGCACACGATGCCGCGCAGGTGGTCGATCTCGTGCTGGAGGATCCGCGCGTACCAGCCCGACGCGGTCTTGACGACCGGCTCGCCGTGCTCGTCGAGCGCTTCGACGCGCACCGCACGCCAGCGCGGCACGATCATCATGAACCCCGCGAAGCTCAGGCAGCCTTCGTAGGCGGAGACCAGCTCGCTGCCCTCGACGCGCAGCCGGGGGTTGACCAGCACCTGAAACGGAACCGCCGCACGCTCGCGCTCGGCGAGCTGCTCCGGCGTCAGGCCGGCGTGGAGCCGCGGCGGGTCCTCGATCACCACGAGCTGCAACGACTCGCCGATCTGGGGCGCGGCGAGCCCGACGCCGGGGGCATCGCGCATCGTGTCGCGCATCCGGGCGATCAGCTCCTGGACCGCAGGGGTCGCGAGCTGATCGCGGGTCAGCTCGCGCGCCCGCTGGCGCAACACCGGGTCCCCGACTTGCACGATCTTGTAGGTCGCCACGCGCCGAACCTAGACCACCGTGCACGGTCGCGTCTCCGTCAAAGACAGCAGGAAGCACGACAGGAAGCCCGATCGATCAGGTGCTGTGAAGATGCGCTTTGCGCACAAGTCGTCCTTGGGCGCCACCGCCGGCAGCGATAGGAGCGAACGGATCCGCGATGGGCCCGCCGCGACTACGCGACCGAGCGGGTCTCGCGCTTGGCCAGCTCGACGAGCAGGCGCAAGGCTTCGAGCACGCGTTCCTCGCTGCCGAAATGGCTCCACAGCGCTGGGTCGAGGAACACGGCGTGCCGGAACTCACCGCGCAGGACCGCGTACCGATTGGGGCGGATGGCTTGCGAGAAGTCTGTCTCCGGGATCTCGTCCAGTGACTCGGGCGTTGGTTCCTTATCGGCGTCGTTCATAGCTCTGGGCCTCCGTTCGGCTGGCGGTGCGAGCACTGATGATGCGAATCCTCTCCGAGCGCTCGATGTGGACGACCACGAGCAGGCGGGCGAGCTGAGAAAAACCTAGGGCAACGAATCGATCGGGCTCGCCGGAATTGGTGGTGAGCAGATAGTCCACATCGAGAAACACAGAAGCAGCTTCCTCGAAGGATACGCCATGCTTCTGAATGTTCGACCTCGCCTTTTCTTCGTCCCACTCGAAATCGCCGAAAATCGTCGTGGCCATTGGTAGCTCTGACCTTCCCCGAGGTTGCGTTGCATCTGCCGGCTCGCTCGTTTCGGGTGGACGCCACCTACCGGTATTCGTCGGACCGCGCCACGCTGTGCTCCATCCGCGCGCGCAGGTCGTCGCCGGCGCGCTCGATGATGATCTCCTCGTCGGTGATCGGCTGAGACAGCGCGACCAGCCGGAGCTTGGCCATCTCGAGCAGCGCCAGAAAGGTCACGACCGCCTCGTGCTTGACCTCGGCGAGGGACCGCGGCGTACCGTCGCGCAGGAAGCTGAACATCGACGAGAACGTGAAGCGGCCCTCGGCCTCGAGCCGATCGGTCAGCTCGGAGATCTTCTGGCTCACGCTGAGCCGGTCGATCATCACGTCGTGCGCGACCTTGAGCTTGGCCTGCTGCATCACGCGATCGAAGGCCTCGATCAGCTTGTGCACCGGGAACGTCGCGAGCGGCGCGATCGCATCGGCATCGACGCCATCGCCGACGGCGTCCTCGACGGGCGCGCCGCGCGACCACACGTTGCGGCCGAC
>Ga0137437_1000322_pt1 | contig 14220 bp, 12 predicted proteins | sample EasRivERMGT138_2_FD_102332 | JGI IMG/M metagenome (GOLD analysis project Ga0137437, IMG submission 102332) | Soil microbial communities from meander-bound floodplain in the East River, Colorado, USA - East River MetaG ERMGT138_2 | ecosystem: Environmental > Terrestrial > Soil > Floodplain ...
GGTGTCGCGCAGTTGGGTCAAATGGCGCAGCTCCCGATACAAGGGCGTCGGAACATGAATTCCCTTGAGTTGTCCGCCACGGAGATTCTCGGATATCCCGCGGCTGTCGAGCCGATTGGTTTTCACTCTTTGTCCTGGCGCCTTGGGAATCATCGACGGCGAAGCAATCAAGCATTTATAAGCTTGGGCCTCAAGCCCATCATACAATCCGTAGCCCGTCGGTCCAGCCTCATAGCCGAAGGCCACTTTCTTATCCCCATAGTGTTTGCGAACATGGTTCACAAGATGTTCAACGCTGTACGGCAGGGTCAACGACCTGAGAAATCCTTGATGATCGGTAAAGGTGACCGAGATACTTTTCTTGTCCACATCGAGTCCGGCAAACACGTCGTAGTCACGAGGAATAAAAGTTTGGGTTCCCATCGAAGTGCCTCCTTGGTCCAACGCCCTATATTTCTGCCACTGTACCTCTTAGGAGCACTCGCTGTGAACTTCTACATCCATCATACAAGTCTCAGCATGAACGGAAAGGCATCAATACGATCAAAGCCCCTCCGTTCGTCCTGAGCCTAGTCGAAGGACTCCGAAAGAGTTTTTTAGAAGCCTGCGAGAATTCGCCGTCATGCGTGAATTTGCGCAATTCCAGGCAAAGTGTCATAAAAGCTTTCAAAGTTCAGGAAGGATTATTTCATGCCGTTATCCTATGAAGATTTGATCGAGCCAACGATCGTCAGGCAAGATTCGAAAAGTGTCGCCTACTGCCGCTGTACGCGCAGTAAAAATCTGCCCTTCTGCGACGGCTCCCATGCCGCGACCAACATCCTGCCGGCGGTGTTGGAATTCGCACAGCCGGAAACCATCGCCATCTGCCGCTGCTGGAAATCCAAAGACCATCCCTACTGCGACGGCACCCACGGACGGCTGGTGAAACCCAAGGAGCGCCCGCCGCGCGCCCACGGCTAAGCATGATTCGATTCCGATTGAATCCATAAATCTTGAACTCTCGAATCACCTGTAAGTTGGAACGACTGGAACACTTGGAACGAATGGAACAAGACCGAGGAGGTTATTTATGGTTGAAATGAAAAATCTGATCGAAGAGGCGAATAAGCACCCAGAGATCAATCACCTGAGTCTCTGGCGCACCGATCTAGCGTATTATTGGGTGATCAATTGTGAACCCGGCCTGCAGGATGACATGCATTATCACGACAACGATGATCACATTTTTATGTGCCTCGATGGCGAGTGTACGGTGCGCACGCCGCACAAGGCGTTCGTCTTGAAGCAATTCGACACCGTGCTGCTCAGGTCGGGAGAATCCTATCAGCTCTGTAACACCGGCACGGGCAGAATGCTTTTGCTCGGCGCCGGCAACAGCCAAGTCGACGGCAAGCCGCGCACCCGCGTACCGAAGATTCCCAGCCACACGCCGTTTAAGCCTGCGGTCGTGGCCTAGTGGCCACTCTTTGAACCGGCTCGGTCAAAAAAAAACCGGCAGCGCAGGATCGTCTGTGCTGCCGGTTCAAAATTTATAAGCGCTTCGAACTAAGCTTGCTGCACCGCCGTCAACTTCCAAGGGTTCGGCCCGACCGGCCGAGTGAATGTCCAGTACTCTTCGAACTCCACCGCGTTAACATCGCTGCCGCTGAGCACCGCTCCCTTTTCATCGACCGTGTAATCGAGCAAGTTGGCGCGCAGTCTCACCGTAATGAAATCCTCGCCGCTTTCGGTCCACACTTCGGTGACCTCGCTTTCGCGCAGCGCGATGTTGTCCATGCGGTTTTTCTGCCCGCGCGCTTTCAATTGCGCGATCTCGTCTTCCCAGCTCTTCATCAAGTCGCCACGACACAGGCCGCGCAATACCGCCGTATCCTGTTTGTTCCACGCGCCTTGAATCTTGAAAAACAAATCCTGCGCGGTTTTGAGAAATTGCTCCGGGGTAAAACTGCGGTCCATCATCGTCAAAGAGCGGTAATCGATACCGTTTAACGGCAGCGATTCCTGCACCGGCGGGTTGTTTGAATAGCTCGCCGGAGTCGGCGCTTGATACTGCATCGAGCCGTAACCCGGCGCGGCAGCCGCCGCCCTAGACGCGGCAAATTTGCGATAGAGAAAATAAGCCAGCCCGCCAAAAAGCAGGATTTCCATCATGCCAAAGCCGCTCCCGCCGAGGCCGCCGAAGCCGCCCGCGTTCGCGAGCCCGGAGAAAAGCATCGAACCCAAGAAGCCGCCGAGCACCGCGGTACCAAGACCGCGCATGAAGCCGCCGGACTGGGGCATCATCGGTGACGGCTGTTGCGCCTGCTGCGGCATCGCATCGCGCTGTGGCGCCGACGGCTGCGTGGGCCGGCTCGGCGCCTGGGTGGTTCTCGATCCGCGAAAGCCGCTCGATCGGCCACCGCCAGCGCGGGCGTCCGCCAAGCTCTCCAAAACAAACTGCGTGAGACCGATAACCGCGAAAAGTCCGGCCGCCAAGAGCAACCGATTTTTCTTAGTCGTAGGCATAAGGATTAACCTCCCAAAGATTAACGAATGTGGCCAAAGTCTAATCACCGGCCCGGTTTGAGTCAATAAGCTATTTTTAATACTTTGGGCCGCATCACGCGGGTTTATTCTAAGTTAACCCCGCCTCTTGAGGCGAAACCAAATTAATGGGGTTTCCAAAGGGGGCGAGCATCCCCTTTGGTCAAGTGCGGGGTATGGACCCCGCGCGCGACTTTAATTGATTGCCTTTCGCATTCCTTTATGGCACTTGAGCAAATCTATGGCAGACCCCAAGTGGTACCAAGAGATAACGCCGTACCAATGGCGCGTGCTCATCTGCGCCTGTCTCGGCTGGGCGCTCGACATCATGGACGGCTATCTTTACGCCATCGTATTGTTCCCCGCCATGAGCGAGTTGCTTGGCACGACGCAGAGCGCCACCATCGGCTGGTACGGCGGCATTGTGCTCAGTATCTTCATGATCGGCTGGGCGCTCGGCGGGCTGATCTTCGGTCCCATCGCGGATCGTTATGGCCGAGCCAAGACGATGGCGATAACGATTTTGATCTATGCCGGCTTCACCGGACTGTGTAGCATCGCGGGCAGTTGGCAAGAACTCGCGTTGTACCGTTTTATGACCGGGCTAGGAATCGGCGGCGAATGGTCCACCGGCGCCGCGCTCATCGCCGAGACCTGGCCGGAACGATCGCGCGCCAAAGCCGCAGGCATCATGCAGTCATGTGGCGGCATCGGCTTTTTTCTTGCCTCCTTGTTGTATCTCTTCATTGGCCCCTACGGATGGCGCTGGGTGTTCGCCTTAGGCATTTTGCCGGCGATCGTCGCCTTCTACATTCGCCGTTCATTGAAAGAGCCCGAGCGCTGGGTTCATGCCAAAGGCGAAAGCCATCCGCTTCCGGCGATTTTCAAGAAACCGCTGCGGCGCGACGTCTTGGTGGGAACCGGATTGGCGGTCATCGCCACCTTCGGCTATCAAGGCGCGATCCAATGGGTGCCGAGCTGGATCAGCGCCATGCTCCACGCCCAGGGCGCAAAATCCGCGATCCCACAAGTAAGCTTGATCACTACCGTGCTCAATTTCGGCGGCATGATCGGCTGTCTCGTTTTCCCATTCGTCGCCGAACGCTTGGGACGAAAACGCGCTTTGTTCTGTTATTTTCTCGGCGCGCTAATCTTCGTGCCGACAACCTTCTTTCGCGCCGAAACTTTTATCCAGGCGCTGGTCGTATCGCCGTTGATGGGATTCTTCGCTGCCGGCGTTTTTGCCGGCTTTGCAATCTATTTTCCCGAGCTTTTTCCCACCGCGGTGCGCGCGACGGCGCAGGGCTTCTGTTATAACTTCGCGCGCATTGTCTCCGCCTTCGCGCCGATCGCGGTGGGTGCGATCGTATCCCGATACGGCTCCTTCGCGCCGGCCATCGCCATCGTCAGTCTGGTTTACTTGTTGGGATTGATCGTTCTGATCTATGCCCGAGAAACCAAAGGACAAATGCTTCCCGATTGATTCATTAACCAAAGCGATCAAACGGCAAGGACTTACTGGGCCGCCGCGCGCAGCCGCCGGCTCATCGTTAGCAAAAATGTTGCTCCCGTCGCACACACGACTCCACACACGCAAAAGGTCCAATCGATGCCGATCGCCGATGCCAACCCGCCGATGATCAGACTGCCAAGAGACCACAAACCCCGGTCCATGAAAAACAGGCTCAATACCCGTCCGAGCAGATTCTGCGGCGTGTCCATTTGAATCACGGTATTGGTCAACGCGCGCTCGCCTAACTGGCAAAATCCCACCATCGTCAACGCAAAAATCGAGACCACGAATGAATGAGTAAAGGCAAATAGGGTCAGGAACGATGCGAATCCGAATACACACGCACAGATCGAGCGCGTGCCGACTCGCAGTTTGTTAACCGACGCGAGAAACAATGACCCTACCGTAGCGCCGATTCCCGGCGCCGACATTAGCAAGCCAAAACCCGACGCGCCCACGTGCAACACATTTGTCGCGAAAATCGGCACGAATCGACTGTAGGGCGCGCCGAATAAGGCCATGAGGTAGGAAATCGCGACAATGTGAAGAACCCGGCGGTTGCCGCGCAAGTAACCGTAGCCTTCTTTAATATCGCTAAATAAGCTCTGACGGATTTGGCGGGCTTCCCACGGCGGTAATTCCATTTGATACAAATTGAAGAGCAAAAATACAAAACTGATGGCGTTAATCAGAAAGCAGCCCGAGATGCCGAAGGAAGCGATTATCACACCGGCCGCCGACGGTCCTGTGATCTTCGAGAAGTTGTTCACCGAGGATTGCAATCCGATGGCGTTGAGCAGCTCTTCTCTCGGTATCAGACTATTGATCAACGACTGGCGTGCGGTTTGATTGATCGTGTTCACGACGCCCAAGAAAAAAGCCAAAATCGCGATATGCCACAACTCGATTGTTTCAAATTGCACTAACAGCCAGTAGGCGATTGCTTGTATCATCGCCAGAGTCTGCGTGATCATCAGTACCCGCCGGCGGTCGAAACGATCAGCGATTGCGCCGCCGACTGCGCCGACCAAGAGCCGCGGCAAGCTGTCGAAGACCGCGATCACGCCAATGGCGACCGGCGACTGAGAGAGATGCCACACCAGCCAACTTTGGGCGACGTTCTGCATAAAATCGCCAGAGTGGGAGATCAACGCTCCCTCCAGCAAGAGGCGGAAGTTTCGGTGGCGTAAGGAACGAAGAGTTCTAAATGTCCAGAGGTTTCGCAAGGCTGACTTGACGCTCGTGGAAAGATATCTATTAGTGTTAGAGGAAACGTTCGCACAATGCAAAACGATCGAGCGACGCGCTGCGGGCGATTGTCCCGCCGCGCCATACAGCGTAGGATTCACGCCAGCTGTCAAAACTAATCAGAATAGAGCGGCAACCACTAAAGGAGAATTCCCATGTCAGTGATGCCCATTGTCAATCTGCTAGAGCACGCACAGCGGCTCGCCGCCGACGGCAAGCGCGTCAGTGTGCTCTGGCAACATGACGACACCCTCGCCTTCATCGCCCGCGGCCGGGAATACCGCAGCGAGTTTCACATCAACCCGAGCGACGAGACCATGCAGATGATCAAGGGCGAGTTGCGCCTCCACTACCGCACGCCAGCCGGCAAAGAAGACGTCGCCGTGATCGCCGAAGGCGCGATGATCTACACACCTGCCGGCACACCGCACTCGCCGCGTTTCGCCCCTGATGCCTTCGCTTTGATTTCAGAAAGAAAAAGGCGCCCCGGCGAGATCGACCGTTTTCATTGGTATTGTCAGAAGTGCGACAGCATGCTCCACGAAGAATGCTTCGTCGTTCACGACTACGCCGAAGATCCAGTGTCGAAAGCTTACAAGAGATTTTTCGACAGCGAAGAGTTCCGCACTTGCAAGAACTGTGGCGAGATCATGTCGGCGCCGGAGTCCCTGTAACCCTGTTCGTGATTCCTGCTCGTATTCGTAGGTCCATTTCCAATCCGGCATCTTGAACGTTTAAACCTTGACTCGTTGAACTGCCGTCGGTTCGAACGGTATCACTCGCTCAAGCGTTCAATGCCCTCCACGTTAGAGTGAATTTAGAAACGCCAGGAGATCGCTCAATTCTTTCGGCGTCAAAGCGCTGAACCGCTGCTTCGCGCGCGCCCCCTGCCCGTCATGGGCCAGGACCGCATCGGCGGCATTAGTCGCACGACCGTCGTGGAGAAACGTGTTGCGCACACGCAGGCCCCATAGCGGCGCCGTGCGCATCTCACGCCCGTTCGCACGGCCTTGTTCGATGCCATCCCCCAAGTTACCCATATCGTGCAGCAAAAAATCTGAGAATGGGAAAAATTTCACGCGATCCAACGCCGCAACGGCGCTGCGTCCGGTCTCTAGAACAGGCAAATGACATGCGGCGCAGCCAATCTTAAAGAAAACCAACTCCCCAGCGAATGTCTGTGTCGTTCTCGGCCCGCGCGGAGGCGGAGCAAGCAACGTCATGAAATCAGTAAAGGCTTCGACCGCCGATCCGTCATTGTCGGGATCCTGCACGATATCGCAGGCCGCCAACAAAGCACAATTTCCCTGAGGACAATTTTCATTTGGGAACATCGGCGAAGTGATGCCCATCTCGTTCAAATAAGCGTCCCCGGAGAATTGATTCAGATTGGGAACTTGGCTTTTCCAACCGAACTTGCCAACGACTAAGCGGCCGGTGGCAATATCGGTGACCCGATTAGGCCGGCCGGCGGTTTCAGGGGTAATCCGACTCTGGAGTTGTGCAAGAAGGAAGAAGAATTGATCTGGCACATGGTCGACCAATCCCAATCCGAAAAGCGGCGTCGTCTTGCGCCTCGCGACAATGGTAGCCGGGAGCGGGACTGTTTCACCAGAAATATTACAAGGGCTACCGGGTATCTCACCCAATCCGGTGGTCTGAATTAGCGATCCACCAAGCTGCGTGAGCGGGTCAAACTTATGGTTGGTCATCTTCCCGAAGCGCGTTTCGACAATGTCGCTGTCGCCGCCGACCGCGGGCCCTGAGTGACATTCGGCGCACGACGTCCCATTAAAAACCGGCCCAAGCCCTTCTTCGATCGAATCCTCCTCGGAAAACTCATCCTTACCAGCATCGAATTTGGCTAACTGCTCCGCCGTCAAACCTGGCAGTGGATCGCCGAATAATTGCGGGTTGTTAGCCGCGGCCTTCCAGGCCAATGAACCCACCAGCAGAAATGCTATCAAGGTCAGGAAAAACTTGGAATTCATACAGATATCCTCTCTGATTTTCGCATATCGGAGTGATGCCGAGACAACGCCGACATCCGTTCACCCCAAGTAGCTTGAAACCCGAAGTCTTACTATCGATGCGCAAACCATGTGCCGCCAAAGAGAGGAGAGGCTTGGCGATAGACCGATCAAACGGCGCGCAGAAGTGCAAAATCAGCTTAGACGCGACGCTCAAATATGAACTTGAAGGCGCTGTTTTGTGCACAGCACGTTATGGGAATTAACCGTGAGCGGGGGGAAACGCGCGAAAGGAAAAATCGCAGATGCGAAGGATTACGCGCCAGCAAGAAATGCGGCGAAGTCATGGGCGCGTCGCGATCACTGTGATCGTGTTCGTGACTCGTGATCGTGAAGCCTCCATCCACTCAAGCGCGTTGATCGTTTGAACCTTGAACCATTGAACGACTTAAGCGACCTTCATCTCTTTAATGAAATCGCGCATTCCTGCCTCAACATCGAAGTGCGGCTGATAACCCAAATCCGTACGCGCCCGTGAAATATCCAACGCCGGCCGAGGCCGCGATGAGACCTCGCGCGTAAGGCGCACGTCACCGAGTATTTTTTGCATGCCGCGTTGAATGTCGGCGATCGTCGTCGCAACTCCAGTGCCGAGATTATAGGCTTGATGCGGCAAACTCGCCGAGGTTGTGAGCAAGCGTAAACCTTGCGCGATGTCTTTCACGTAGACGAAATCGTTGGCGTCGGCGATGCCCGGTCCCATGGGCGCCGGTTTGCCCGCCAACGCCGCTTGCAACATCGCGTACATGTCCATGCCGACGTTGCCGCCGCCGGTGTAGGGTCCGTAGCCATAGACCGACGCGAAGCGCGGCATCGCGAGTTCGAACTTATACACCGCGGCGTAAGCCGTCAGCACCTCTTCGCACGCCGCCTTGCCGCCTTGGTAGACGCGCGCGCCGCCGTCGCGCCGCGCCTCTTCGTGAATCGGCACCGGTGGATCGGTCAAATCGTACACGCCCTGACTGCTCGCATGAATCAGCCGGCGCACCCCGGTCAATCGCACCGCCTCGGCAACGTTCAACGTGCCGATCAAGTTAACTTGAAAGCCGAAGTACGGCGCCCGCGTGCCTTGCAAACCGGCGGTGTGAATCACGACTTCCGCTCGCGTGATTTGCATCGCTTCGATCAACGCCGGCAACTCACGAATATCGCCGCGAATCAGCGGCAGCTCCTTGCCTAAGACTTTTTGCAGGTAAGGCAGATTCGGCTGCAAGTCGAAAAACGTAACTTCGTCGCCACGATCAACCAATTCCTTGGCCGTGTAGCAACCGATCAATCCCGCACCCGTAATCAAAACCCGCATAGTCGTCCCCTTTCCAGAAAGGGCGACCGCCGGTCGCCCCTACATTGAACCGCGATTTGTCCGAAGCGATTGGAACGTTTTGAACATCCGGAACCATTGGAACGAGCTTCAGATATTTAACTCCTTCGACCGATCATAATCATGCCGACCGCCCGCCGCTGCACCCGGTGGAAATAATCGATCGATGGCGGCAAGTTCATCCGGGTTCAGCGAAATATCGGCCGCCGCCGCATTGGCTGCCAAATTATCGATCTTATACGTGCCCGGTATCGGCACGAAAAAATCGCCTTGGTGGAGAATCCACGCCAGCGCCAGTTGCGCGACCGTACAATTTTTCGAACCGGCAATTTGTTCCAACTGCTTGAGTAGATCGACATTGCGTTGAAAGTTCAGCTCATGAAAGCGCGGCCCGCGCCGTTTGGCTTCCTTTTCGCCGAGCTCGGCGAAGGTTTTCCATCGGCCGGTGAGAAAACCGCGTCCCAGCGCGTAGTAGGCAACGAAGCCGACGCTAAGCTCGCGGCAGACGGGAATCGTGTTCGCTTCGTAGTCGCGTGTCCACAGCGAATATTCGCTTTGCACCGCGGTGATCCGATGCACCGCATTGGCGCGCCGTAGCGTCAGCGGTCCCGCTTCACTCAAGCCGAGATGATGAACCTTGCCTTGCTCGACGAGCCTCGCCATGGCGCCGACGGTTTCTTCAATGGGAACCTTCGGATCGACGCGGTGCAAATAATAGAGATCGATGGAGTCGGTTTGCAGACGCTTGAGCGAATTGTCGCACGCCCACGCCACGTACTCCGGCCTGCCTTCAACCTCTCGACCTTCCGCCCATGGCTGGCCGCGCAGGTTGCCGAACTTGGTCGTGAGCACGACCTCCCCGCGCCGCTGCTGCAAAACCTTGGCGAGAATCTCTTCGTTGTTGCCGTTGTTGTGATCCGCCGTATCGATGAAGTTCATGCCGATGTCGATGGCGCGATGCAAAACAGCCGTCGCTTGACGCTCATCGGCGTCGCTCAATTTGCCCTGAAATGGGGGACAGCCGTAGCCAATCGCCGAGACCTTGAGTTTTGCTTTGCCGAGATAGCGATGGTTCATTGATCCGCGCCTCCGAGAAATGCTCTTTTCTGTGACCCGCAGTTGATCTATAAACTGGCCACTCAGACTATGCCATTAGCAGATCACCGGATGATCTCTCAATAGCCGTGAGCAAGATCGGTCCCAGGAGGTAGAATAACGTGAAAAACCATTCGTTAAGGATTGTCGCCGCGGTTTTGACCTCAATGTTGTGCGTCGCCGCGCCCGTGTCAGCGCAAGAAAATTTCTACAAAGGCAAGACCGTACGCGTGATCGTCGGTGGCTCGGCTGGCGGCGGCTACGACACCTACACAAGGGCCATCGCGCGCCACTTGGGCAAACATATTCCCGGCAACCCGGCGTTCGTAGTCGAGAACATGACCGGCGCCGGCAGCATCATCGCGGCCAACCATGTTTACAAAGTAGCCCGGCCCGATGGCCTGACAATTTGTCATTTCATCGGCGGCATCATTCTGCAACAAGCGCTGGGCAAAGTAGGCATCGAGTTCGACGCGAGAAAATTTATCTACCTTGGCGCGCCGGCCCAAGACACCACCTCCGTCGGCGTGACAAAAGCGAGCGGCGTCACGAGTATGGAACAGTGGCTGTCGGCCAAGACGCCGGTCAAGTTCGGCGGTATCGGGCCCGGCACGGCTACCGACGATCTTCCCAAGATGATCCGGGCGGTATTCGGATTACCGATCCAACTGGTGACCGGCTACAAAGGAACTGCGGATATTCGTCTCGCTGTCAGCAGCGGTGAAATGCAAGGTCTGGTCAATTCGTGGGAGTCATTCAAATCGACTTGGGTTCGCGAGATCGAGTCGGGCTTCATTAACATCATCCTGGTCGGGATACCGCAGCGGCACCCCGAGCTGCCCAACGTGCCGAGCATCGGCGAATTCGCCAAGACCGATGAAGCGAAGAAATTGATTCAGGTGGCGGTTTACGACTACGGCTCAACCGCACGGCCCTATGTCTTTCCGCCGAACACGCCACCGGAACGGGTCCAGATATTGCGCAAGGGGTTGGCCGTCACGTTAAAAGACCCTGAGTTTCTCGCTGACGCGCAAAGAGCGCGCCTCGATTTGAATCCGGTGAGCGGCGAAGAGTTAGAAAAGACCGTCGCCAGAACGTTTGCCCTGGAAAAGCCGCTAGTGGAGAAATTGAAAGCCATACTCAATAATTAAACGAAGCCACTTGGCAGGCTGAGATTTAACCCAGCTGCCAATTACAATATCGCAAAAGGGATACTCGCCCCATTTTGACGCCCCATTCAGAGATTCCACGCTGTAAGCAGCGTGATCGATCTCGAAGGATCCCATTCCTCGGCGTTTACATCAGTGTCAACGAACGTTGACAGTCAGCATCGCATTGCTGCTCCATCGCGACGGCGCCGACGCGGTCGCCTCCCAGTAAACCCACTCAAATAAGGCCATGCTGATCACGGCTGAGAAGTTGGCATGGCTTCTGCTTATCAAGCAAAAAATGCTTGGTTCCTCGATTATTTTTCTAAAGAAGCGGCGCCGACCGTGAGCCACCTTTACGCTTTCGATCAGTTTAAGATGAAAGGTCCTGGGACTACGGGAGCCGAGGAAAAGAACACTATGTCCAATGACGATACCGATAGGATAAATGGATTTCGACGCGAAGATCTCAATCTATTAAAGCGCGGATTGCAATCGCACCCTGACAACACGAAGTTTAAGCTACGGGCAAAAAATAGATGGATCGACGGCGCTCAAAGCCTGAGTTTGGTGAGTAGTTTTCACGGCATGGGCCGAGAATTCACCGCGCGCAGCACGCCATTCATCCAAACCACCGACACGCCGCCGGTCCTGCTTGGAAAAGACGGCGGACCGAGTCCGATGGAGGAGCTGCTAGTCGCGCTCGCCTCATCGGTGACAACTTCGCTTGCCTACCGGGCGGCTTTCGCGGGAGTTCAAATCCAAGAAATCGAATGCGAGGTTGAAGGCGACTTCGACATCCAAACCGTCATGGCGAATTCAGCCGCGACGGAACCCGGCTTTCGCCAAATCCGCGTCACGGTTCACGTCAAGTCCGACGCCAGCAAACAACAACTCGCCGAGCTTTGTGCTGCTTCTCCCGTGCTGGAGACTCTCTCTCGGCCAGTCCCGGTTTCGATCTCAGTCGAAAAAGCTTAGCGAAGAGGGCGGTCGTGAAACCGGCCCGACAAATTCCTGTTCTTTTTTTTGCGTACATTGCGCTAAACGATAAAATTCGAACACGCCACGAAGATCACGAAGGACACGAAGGGTTCGGATGAATAAAATTCCGAACTTCGTGCTCGGAGCCCGTCCTGAGCGTAGTCGAAGGGTGTCCTTCGTGGTGAACAGTTCCTTTGTCCTTTGTTGTGGCTTCACCGCGCTAGGCTGGTTAACCGCCCGGTTCTTTACTTCAGCAGATAACCGAACATTTCGCGCGCCTTGCGTACCACGTCCTGACTCGGCGCGTTGACCTTGGGAAATTTATCGCCCCACTCGTACGGCCGGGTCGCGTCGATCACCATGCGCGAATTGGTAAAATCGCGGATCTTTCTTTGCTCCGGCGTCAACCGCGGATCGGCCGGCGTGCTGCGCATGCGGCTTAGAATGTCGACCGAAGTCGCCGGATCGTAGCGCGACAAGGTCGCCCACATCAGCTGGTCCAAATTGGAAACATCGATATCGTCGTCAACGACGATCACCATCTTCAGGCCGTAGACCGACGCGCCGCAGCTGGCGGCCAGCACACCGACTTGTTTGGCGTGACCAGGATAACGCTGCTTGATCGCCAGCGCGACCAGCATGCGCGAGGCACCGATCTCGTGCGGCCACACCTGGGTGACATCGGGCACGCCGGCGTTGCGCAGCTGCTGTTTGAGCATCGCCGAGCGCATGATCGCGCGGTAGCGTGCCATTTCGTCCGAGCCTCCGCCGATCGGCGGCACTCCGAGAATAATTGGATTATTTCTATGATAAATCGCTTCGATTTCTAAAACCGGCTGCGCGCTCTCGTCCGACGCGTAGTAACCGGTCCATTCGCCGAATGGTCCTTCGAACTTTCGGTTGTCGTTGCTGAGGAATCCTTCGAAGACGATCTCCGAGTTAGCTGGAAACGGCAACCCTGTGACCCGGCCGCGCACGCACTCGACTGGCTTGCGGCGCATACCGCCGACCACATCATACTCGCAGACACCGTAAGGATGCTCCGTGCCGGCCATGAAGAAAAACAGCGGATCGCCGCCGAGCACCAGCGCGATCGGCATCTTTTCGCCCTTACGAAAATATTTCTGCCGGTGCATGTAACCATGCTTGCCGGGTACCATGAGCAGACTCACGGATTTCTTGTCCTGAATCATCGCCCGGTAGCAGCCGGCGTTGATCCATTTCTCCTCGGGGTCCATGGTGACCGAATAGCATCCGGTGCCGATGTAGCGCCCGCCGTCGTTGACATGCCAGATTGGCGTGGGAAACTCTTCGATATCGACGTCGGCTTTTTGAATGATGTTTTCGAACACCGGTCCGCTGTCGACGAAAACCGGCGGGATGTTTTGCGGTGTCTTCTGATAATGCTCGAAGTACGCGTCGCTCAAATCTTGCTTGGTCAAACCCTGCGGGAAACCGAAAGTCATCGCGCGCCGTTTGCCGGCGAAGGTGTTGATGATCACGCGAAACCCCTTCGGACAGCCCGGCACCTCGTCAAATACTACCGCCGGTCCGTCATCCGGCGGCACCACGACATCGGTCGCCAACCCGATCTCTTCCTGCCACGACGCGCCGAGCACGGTTTTTAGTTCACCGAGCTTCTCCGCCTCGGCCATCCACTCGCGCAGGTCGGTAAAAACGATATGCGGTTGAATCTTTGAACTATCAAACATGGTCACCCCCGGTCAGTGCTTCGTCTCAGTCTTCCATATCGCCAAGAATCGGGGGTGCTGTCAACTCCAGAATCGTGGAACCGAAATCAATTGACTAAGTTGGAGCGTCTCCGTCGTCATTCCCGCGCACGCGGGAATCCAGACTCCATCCCCACCTGGATTCCGGGTCCCGCTAGCTATCGCCAGCTTGCCCGGAATGACGGTCAAGTTATAGTACGAGCTTTAGCTACAGGACTTCAAAGATGGGTCGCGCGGAGCGATCTTGTCTCTGAGTCAATCGCGTGCGACATTACCCTAATGAAGACAGAAAATGATTTCACTCTGACGCGGCGCGGCTTTCTGACCGCCTCGCTAATCGTATCCGACCTGCTCTTTAATCGGACCACGGGTGGCCTGGACGCCGTCGCGGCGACGGTCGAGCTGGCGCCGACACCGGCTTGCAGAGATTCCGACGACATCACGCCGGAACAAACTGCCGGCCCATTTTTCAAGCCGCGTTCGCCGGAGCGCAGGTCCTTACTCGAATCCGGCATCCAAGGAAGCCGAATCGTCCTTGAAGGGCTGGTGCGTTCAACCAAGTGCAAACCCATCTCAGGCGCACTGGTTGATTTCTGGCAAGCCGACGGGAACGGCGCCTACGACAACA
>Ga0137437_1000324_pt1 | contig 14208 bp, 13 predicted proteins | sample EasRivERMGT138_2_FD_102332 | JGI IMG/M metagenome (GOLD analysis project Ga0137437, IMG submission 102332) | Soil microbial communities from meander-bound floodplain in the East River, Colorado, USA - East River MetaG ERMGT138_2 | ecosystem: Environmental > Terrestrial > Soil > Floodplain ...
CCCGGATGGTCCTCGATCCATCGGTGATAGATGAACCCGGGGATGAGCCCGGCCGCGTCCCATGCATATCCTGCGAATCCCATGGCTACTGCTGTGTGATGATGCCGAGACCGCCCGGCGCCCACGGCTTGATGTTGCTGTTCATGAGCGGCGTGCCGCCGAAGTTCACCAGGTTGTTGAACTTCGCTTTGCACGTCGTCTGCGTATGGTCACAGCCGGCGAAGATGAGCAGCGCGTCGCCGATGCTCGCGCCGACGAACGGCGCGTTGAGCGTCAGCGTCGTGCCGGTCTGCTTGAGGACGAACCTGCGCTCGGTGCTCGCGACGTGAAGTACCTCGCCGAGCGACGCGAAGTCCGTGGGCTGTCCTCCCATGCTGCTGACGAGGAGCGTCGAACCGAGCTGCAGCGCAACCTCAGTGCTCATTTGGAAGCTGGTGCGTGCCATCTGGCACTGCGCGTCGTAGAGCACGTGGTTACAACCGCGCTGCGCCCGTACGGTGGGCAGTCGGACCTTCATCGCGTCGTCGGTCAGCGACGGGATGCGGATCGTGGCGATGTGCGCGTCGCAGGAGATGCCGCACGCGAAGCCCTGCCATGCCTGCAGCGTCACGCCGACGGACTGCTGCAGGCGGTGCATCGTCACGAGCACCTCGCGCGCGGGGATCCCTGATGCCGCGAACCTCCGCACGATCGGGTGCGTGACGGGCAGGTAGAGGAGAAGCTCGCGGCCGGTCAGATCCTGCGCGACCGACTGGGGGCCGCGGGACATCGTGAGCGCCGTGAACGTGGTCGCGGTGAAGGTGTCGCCGCCGCTGAACACGACGTTCGCCACGACGTCCTCAACGTGCGAGGTCAGGTGAAACACCGTGCCGGGAATCGAGATCGTGAACAGGTCGATCGGTCGACTACGAGCGGACGACCGCTCCGCGTCATCGAAGGTCAACGCCATGCAGTCACGCTACGAGCGCGCACACCCGCGGGTCGAAATCAGGTCCGAGCGAGGTTGATCCAGCGCGCCACCGTGGCGTTGTAGCGGTACCAGACGCCGCCCGCGCCGGTCCCGCCGGTCACCGAGGCCAATGCGGTGTTCCGGAAGCGATTGCCGGCTGTGCTCGCTGAACTGCTCTCGTGGGCTAACGTCAGCGTGAAGCTGCTGTTGTTCAGGTTCGAGAAGCACACGACCATGCCGTCGAGGTTTCCGCCGGTGGCCGCGAGCCCGACGAACGTCAGCGACCGGTCGCTGCTGAACTGCACCAGCGTCGTGACGCCGAGCTCGAGCGCGAACTGCTGGTTGTCCGGCAGCGTGAAGGCCGCCGGCGTGATGACGCGGTTGAACAGGAAGAGCGCCATGATCACGTCCTCATCAGCTCGATCCATCGGGCGAGCGTTGCGTTGTAGCGGTACCAGACCGCTATTCCGGTACCGGTGATTCCGGTGAGACCCACGTTGTGGAACCGGTTGGCCGGCGTTGCGCTGCCCGATTCGTGGTCGAGCTGGAGGCCCAATGGCGTCGTGTTCATGTTCACGATGCAGGCCACCGAGCCGTCGACGTTTCCGCCGATCGCGCCGAGTCCGATGAAGGTGAGCGTGCGATCGCTGGTCCATTGGATCAGCGTGGTCGTGCCCATCGCCACCAAGAACTCCTGGTTGTTCGGCAACGTCGAGACGACGTCGACGACGGTGTCGAACACCGGAAAGTATGGCGTCGAGTCCTGCACGGACACCGCACCGAGGTCGCACGTGAACACGGCCCCATCCCACGACACCTCGACGTCATCGCTGGTGAGCCGGACGAGCTCGAGAAAGGAGATCTTGGCCAGCGTGCCGAACACACCGCTGTCGAGCGTCAGCGTGATCGTTCCGTCGCCGTTGTCGTGCGTGTCGGTGACGCCCGCGTACTGCACGGCCCCGTCCGTCGTGGCGATCGCGAGCTTCCGGTGCGCCAGCGAGACGAACCAGCTGGTGTAGTCGCCCGCACCGATGACCGTCGGGCTCTGTACGGTGACGCCCCCAGAGACGATGCCGACCGGTACCAGATCAGGGCGGTTCGTGGGCAGGAGGAACGCCCCCTGTCGGCCCCGCAGCCGGCGGACAAACGCCTTGAGCCACTGCCAGTCGTCGCGGCTGGTCGATCGCATGCGGATCGACCGCTGCCAGTTGGGCACGGCGGCGCCGCCGATCGAGAACGGCAGGGCGCCCAGGTCGACGATCTCGGTGTGGCCAAGCATCGACTCGCTCGCCGTGCCGTCGATCGCGTTGACGCGATCCCAGATCAGCAGATCGTCATCGGTCAGCGCAGCCACCGGAACCGGATCGACCGCGGTATAGCTCGTGATCGCGGTCCCCGTCCCCATACTGTCGACGCCGGCCCAGCCGAACACCGAGGCGATCGCGCGCAGGCTCCACAGGTCGATGGCGGTCGGGTAGCGCGCGAAGCCCTGGTCCGGATCGAGCAACACCTGCACCACAGGCATCGCGCGCCCGCCCGCCCGCCCGGCAGCGCCGAGCGCGCCGAACGCGAAGTTCCAGCCGGCGGACGCGATGACGATCGCAATCGTCGTGCTGGTCGTGCTCTGGACGATCGCCCGTGTTGTCGATCCGTCGGTCCCCGCGATCACGATGCGCTGGCCCGGTAGAGCCCAGTCATGGCCGACGGTGGTCGTGACGTTGAGGACCGACCCCGGCGAGTCCGCGGCGATTGATACCTCCTCCATGGGGATCGCGAGCAGGAACGTCGAGCCCTGCGCGGCGGCGCGGACGAGCGCACCCTTCACGTCGCGGTCGGCAGCGTCGAGCACGAAAGCGTTACCCTCGATGCGGCGACGCGGGGACCCGAACGCGGACTGCCGTTGCTCCTGCCCGCCGTAGGTTGCGATGACGTCGGTGGCCCACGAGAAAGTGATCCTGGCTCCCGACTCGAGGCCCAGCACGAACGTCGCAGCGCCAACGGCTCCGAAGCCCGATATCGCCGGCGCGACCGGCGTAACGAAGCGGCCCGGCGACGCGAACGCCTGGTACTCGTGCGCGCATCGCGGGCGCCCACGCAGGTTAATCGGCGTGGGCAGAACCGGCTGCAGCGGCTGCAGCGCCGTAGGGATCGCGGCACGCGGCGGCGCGGCGAACGATTGGAACTCGTGGGCGCGCGCCGGGCGCCCGAAGAGCTGGTCCGGAAAGACCGCTTGGATCGGTTGCAGGAACGGATCGGTCAGCATCGCCGGCGGTCCGGCGAAGGCCTGCAGCCGATGCGCCCGCGCCGGCCACCCCGTCGGCTGCGGGTCGGACATGGGCTACACCCCGATCGCGGCCAGCAGTCGGCCTCGAGCCTCGGCCTCTTCGAGCCGACGCTCGAACGGAACGCACGGTCCGGCCGCGCACGTCTTGCACGTTGCCTTCATGCAGAGCCGGCAGAACCCGCCGCAATCGTCCGGTGCCGCTTTGGCCGCGATGATCGTGACGTTGTTGCAGTGGCAACACGTGAACGTTGATAGCGTCACGACACCGGTCGGTGACGTCCACTCGGCAGCGCCCTGATCGCGGCGGCTACTGCTCATCGATGATCACCGAAACCGCGGCGCTGGGCGTGTTCCCGGCGACCGGCGTGTTGATGTGGAGCCCGTTGTTCGCGATCGCCGGGATCACGATCTCGAATCCGGGGTTCGCGACCCAGCGGAACGTCGCCTGTTGGCTCAGCGGGATGGTCAGCGGGATCTGGCCGGCCGTGTTCGAACCCTGGACGGTCAGCGAACTCTTGAGCAGCGTAACCGCCGCAAGACTATCGGCCGGATCCAGCGGGTTGAGGGCCACGGTGGTCCCGGTCGCCGCGGTCGTGGACCGCTGGACCTCAAATCGAAAGTTGCTGGTACCGAGCGTGCCGGCGTCGCTGCCCAAGATCAGTTCGCACAGCTTGGCCCGTCGCATACCAGAGCCCGCCATCTCGATCGAGCCGACCCCAACCGTGGTTGACGTCGTCGTTTTCAGAATTTGGTTACCGAACTTGGCCATGTCCTACGGTCGCTCCGCGCGCGCCACGGGGCGATTCAGCGCCGGACCGCCGGCTGGTTCGCCCGTATCACGTTGAGGATGATCTGTTGCCCTTCCTTGCTCGCCATCGCGGCGTGCGTGACCGAGGTGTCGAAGTGGTTGTGGACCTGCACGATCGACGGCGCGGCCGTTGTGGTGATTGGCGGTCGGGGCACGGCCACTGTCGACGCCGTCGGGTAGGCGCCCGGCCCGATGCTCGCGACCTGCGAAGGCAGGGTGACGGGCGCGTCGACGCCGGGAACCCCGCCGCCGGCGACCGCCTGACCGATCGGAAGCCCCGTCGTTGCGCCGCCGGTTGCGTAGGACAGGATCGCGTTGATCGCCGCCACCTCGAGCTGCTTGATCATCAACCGCTCGAGGTCCTGGATCATCGCGTCGACCATCTGGCCCCACGCGACCTGCCCGCCGTTGGCCGCGCTGACGATCGCATCGTTGAGCTTGTCGACCTCGCCAACGAGCGTGGTCCCGAGGGTCGTGCCAAACGCCTCGGCGTCGGCCTTGGCCTTGAGCCATGCCAGCTCCATGCCGCCGGCGAACGTCTTTCCGGCCGGCACCGCGGCGAGGTACGCCGCGCGCACGCCGTCAACCGCCACTCCGTACTGCTGCGACGTGATCCGGCTGCGTTCGAGCAGGTCGCCGAGCGCCTCGAGCTGGACCTGGTACGCGTGCTGCGGCCCCATGATCGCCGCCGTGAACCCCTGCTCCGCGCGCATCTGCTCGGAGCGGGCCTGCCCAGTGGCGAGTACCTCGCGCTCCTGCGCGATCATGGCGGCGGTTGGGCTCAGCCCCTTCTCGCGCATCGTCTCGAGATAGGCGGTCATCTTGGCGACGCGATCGGCCTCCTCGGCAGTGTCGCGCAGCGCGGCCGTGGCCTCGAGTTGCTTGCGCACGTATGCCTCGTGAGGATGCAGCGTGTCCTCGATCCTCCGCGCGTACTCGCTCATCACCTCGTTGGCCTCGGACTGGGTCGTCACGCCGGCGCGCACGGCCTTGGTGGCGACCTCCTGGCCATGGGCGAACTTCTCCTCGGCTGCGGCGATCGGGTTGCTTTGTTCGACGATCTGCCGCCACTCGTTGCGGAGCTTCTCCAGGGCCTTGGTCGCCTTTTCGTCGACGAGCTTTGCGTCGGCCTTGCCCCCAACGTCTGAGACGTAGTTGGCCGGTGCATTCTTCGCGTCCATCACGCGCCGCGCCGCGATGTCGCGGGCCGCCCGGTCGAAGTCGTCCATCGCCTTCGTGGCGAAGGTCCCGATCTCGGCCATCGCACCCTTCGCCGTCACCGCGACGTCGGTCCCCTCGAGCGGGTTGTTGATGTGGCCGATCTTCGTGCGTCCCTCGCGCAGATCGTTGCCTTGTTCGTCGAGTCCGCGCTGGGCGTACTCGTTCACCAGCGAGGCGTTGTAGCGCATGTCGAGTCGCCGTTTGAACTCGGCATCGACATCGGCGCGCGTCGCGTAGTGACGGGTGTCGTCGGAGTTGGTCGCGAACCGCCCGTACTCGAGATCCTCCTTGACCTTGTCGTAGAGCCTCGTGTTGTTCGATCGTCGGTCTGCCGGATCGAGTGCGAGTTTCGACTTGTTGTCCTCGACATAGACCTCCTGTCGAGCATCGGCCGCAGCGTCAGCGAGCTGCTTTTGATGGGCCTCGAAGTTGAGCATGTTGAACAACTCGTGGCGCAGCGTCGAGAACAGCTTGCCGAACAGGGTCATCAGGCCGTTGAGGGCCTTGGTCATCACGTCGACGAGATCGTAGGCCATCATCGCCCACACCTTGTTGCTGTCCTCGCCCATCAGGCGAAACAGGCCACGCACGCCGCCGACGAATCCCGAGACCAGTCGCAGCACGTCCGATAGGGAGTCGCCGATGCCCTTGCTGTCGATGCCCTTGCTCACCGCGCCGGTGAGGGCCGCCCACGCCTCGCTGACGAACGTCATGATCTCCGCGCCCAGCGTCTTGAACTGCTCCCACAGCGCGCGCAGGCTGTCGCCGATGGTCACGAAGGTGTTGTCGACGTTGGACCACACCTTCTGGTTCGTCGCGAGGGAATCGCCGAACTGCCGTAGTAGCGAGACGCCGACTACGAGCCCAGTGAGCAGCAGCCCGAGCGGGTTCGCCGCAATGGCGACCGTCAACGCCTTCACCAGCACGATGAGCTTTTCGATCACGAACAGCCCGATCAGCGCCTCGCCGACCGCGAGCGCCGTCTTGCCGATCGTGTCGAAGTGCTCCGCGACGAACCGCAGCGCCTCGCCGAGCCTCTGCACAACGCCTCCGCCCACCGCAGCCTCGCCGAAGAACTTCTCAGCCGCGTTCTTGATCAGCTGGAACCCCTCGGCGATCGTCGGCAGTGTCTGGCCGAATTTCTCTCGGATCGCCGGTGCGGCCTTACCGAACCAGTCGACGATCATGCTCGCTGTGATCTGCGACTTCTTGCCCATCTCGGCGAACTCGGCGCCGGTCTTTCCCGACGCGACTGCGAGTTCGTGCATCAGTGACGGCGTGTCGCGCATCAGCACGCGAAACTCGCGACCCTGTAGCGTGCCAGTCGCGAACGCGTGTGTTAGTTCGGACATCGAAGCGCCGGCCTCGCGGTTGGTGGCACCACCGACCTTCGCCGCCATAGCCATCTCCTCCGTCAGGTCGATCACCGATTGCTGTGAGAGCCCGAGTCCCTTAGTGACGGTGCCGAGGCGTTGGTAGGTCGACGCCACATCCTCCCATGCTGACCGCGTGTGCTGCGCGACGGCGAACGTCGCATCCATGAGCCCGTTTAGGTTTTGATGCGACTCGGCGACGGCGTTGATCCGGTTGCGCGTCTCGACGTAGCCGTCGATTAGCGCCTCGAACTGGTGCACCGCGAAGTACGCCTCGGCGATGTGGATCAGGTTGGTGATCGCGTCGCCATGATCCTCGGCCGCCTTCTTCGCCTTGCCCTGCGCCGCCGCTGCCTTGTCGGAGCCTTTCGCGACAGCCTCGCCCGCATCGGTGCCGGCCTTGGCATAGCGGCCGAGCGAATCGCGAGCCTGCTCCGTGCCTTGCTGTGCGCGCGCCGCCGCCGCAGTGGCCTTGTTGAGCCCGGCCTCGACGGCTGCGATCTCCGTCTTGGCGGTCCCGGCCTCGGCGTCGATTTTCACCACGAAGCTCACGACTGGCCTCCGATCAGGTTCTTGAGCGCGCGTTCCGATGCCTCGCGTTCGGCGCGGTCGTTGTCGAGCTTGCGGATGACGTGGATCAGCTGCATGGCGGCGTCACGGTCGAGCTCGTGGAACTCGCACCAGGCGACTATCGCGGTCCACGGGATGGGCCCGACCGCCATGCCGATCGCGCGGCATGTGTTGAGGTCGTGCCACGCGTTCACGACGCGCGCGATTGCCCGGTCGAGCGTTGGTTGATCGGCGTGGAGCTCGGCGAGTTCGCGCTCGGCCGTCTCACGGCGCGCGTTCGTGGTGTCGTCATCCTCGATCTCCTCGCGGAGGCATCGGAGGCTCGACGCGTTCGCCTCCGACCAAGCCAGCCACGAGGCTACGCTTTTCCCAGCTCGGCCGTGTCTCCCTGGGGCGGTCGGAAGGTGTCCGAGTCCTGGATCCACGCGCTGAATGCCCGGTACTGCGCGAGCCCGTCGGTCGCCTCGATGACGGTGGTGAGCAGCTCGAGGACCTTCGCCGGGGTGCACGGCGTCGGTGTCGGATCACCGTCGTCGTAGACGTTTGCCCAGCCCAGCACGCAGTGGTCGGCGATCAACTTCGCTTCGTCGATCGCGCCGGACTTGATCTTCGCCGGGGTGACGTTGCGGTCCGGCGGACGTCCCGCGTTGCGCTGACGGTCGATGTTGACCGCGCGCACCAGCGCGCTCTGAAACGTCGGCGTGCCATCCCCTGCGTGTCGGCACACGAGCGTCGGCGGACCGGCGTCGCACAGCTGGAACCGGTGGAAGGTGTAGCTCGCGGTCGCCTCGAGCGGGATCGCAAGGGCCTGCGTGATCTTGCCGAATGCCATGCCGCGAGGTTCGCGCGCCGCGCGCGGCGGGTCGAAACGCTGCTACGACGCCGGCAGGTCCGCGAACATCGAGATCCCCATCGTGTAGTTCCCGACCGCGTCGCGGAAGCCCGCGGTGTCGGCCGAGAGCATCACGGGGCCGTTCGCGGGGAAGGTCAGCGGCGCATTCGTCCACTTCGTGCTCGGAACGTCGAAGAAGATGCCACCATCTCCGTTGTTGAGCCCGGCGCCGAACGCGATCGTGGTGTTGTTCGGGGCCGCGGCGATGCCCTCGGTCTGGTTCACGTACAGCTCCGCCTTGATCATCACCTCGGCCTTGCCGACGATGTTCTCCGCGGTGCCGAACGTGCCCTGCTGCTTGAGCGGCGTGACGCCGTTCTTGTGGGTCAGCGTCCAGCTCGAGATCTTGTTGCTGACCACGGCGCCAGTGGTTGCGTCCGTGAAGCGCAGGTAGCGGAGCTTCGTCACCGTGTTGAAGCGCTGGCGCTCGAGCACGGCCTGCGCCGTCGATGGCCCAGTCGCGCGGATCGTGCTCGGGCTCGTGACAAACGTCCCCGAGAACGTCATCGCGAGCTTGATCAGCGACTTCGCCGCGGATGTGATCTCGATCTGGTCGAGCGTCTGGCCCTGCGCGTAACAGAACACTGTCGCGTTGCCGGCGCCGATGCCAGGGATCGACAGCTCCATCGCGTAGCTGGGCTCCTGGTATGCCGCATCATCGAGCGCGACCTCGCGGAGCCAGCTGCCGAAGCGGAGATCGATCGTCTTGCCGGTTCCCGCATCGGCCGCGACCTGCGTCCACTGGCGAGTCACGACGCTCGTAGTCAGGAGGTGTGCGGCGATCCCGGTGAGCTTGACGTAGCCACCATAGCCGGCGGTCGCGAACGAGAAAGCGGTACCCGGCGCGCCTCCGACGTAGATCACCTGGCCGACGTTAAGCCCCATCGTCGTGAAGTCGGCGATCGTCGAGGTGATGTTGCCGTTGACGTCGATGCCTATGTCCCCGGATGCGCCGCGGAATCCGGCGACCTCGGCGTACGGCACGTAGCCCGAGACCGTCTCGGCGACGAGGCCGGACGTCGGGATCGTGGTGCCGGTCGAGCTCGCGCCGACGACCTTGAGACCGTTGTTCGCCGCGTTGGTGAAACCCTTGGCACTGATCAGCGTGCCAGCCTGCAAGGCGCCGAGCGCGGCGACCGTGTAGACCGTCGAGCTCACGGCGCTCACCGGGAACCGCGACTGACCGGTGCCGCCGCTATGCTTCGTCACGACGAGCATCGCGCCCTCGCGGAACGCGTAGAGGTGGTCCATCGTCAGGTCGCCGGTGATCTTCGGCGCAGCGTCGGCGTCGACCAGCTCGGGCGCCTCCATCTGCCGGAACGTCGAGATCGGCGATGGTGCGACCGTCGTCGTCTTCAGGTAGAAGTCGGTGATCCCGCCCTGGTCGGGCTGCAACGTCAACCACCCCGTGGTCGGCGCGATACCGAGGCTGGTCTCGAGGACGGAGCGGAGGCCTACTGCTTCGGATTTGCCGGTTGCCATACCAGCAGCATCGAGCGCAAGGCCGGTGCGGGTCGAAAAGCGTAGAGCGCTACAGCGTCTCGTAGAAGCTGAACGGCGTGCGCGCGAGCGTCATGTACCAGAGACCGTCAATGCCGATCGGCGTCTTCGTGGTAGTTTTGGTGTCGATCGTCTCGCTGTCGCCGACAAGCGCGAGGTTCTGCATCTCGAACAGCGCGCGAACCGCCGCGATGAGCGCATCGGTCCCGGCCGTGCCGGCGCCTGCTGGGGCCCAAAGTTTTACGGTGATCCAGCCCGTGCGCTCGACGAGCCGCGTGTTGGGACCGCCCGAGGTGCGCTGCTCTGAGGTCGTCATGGTCACCGTCAGCGCCGCGAAGAAGCCAGACGCCGGCAGCGTGATGGCGAAGTTGTCGATCACGAACGGCACGTTGCCACTCGCCGCGGGCCACCCGGCGACGAACGCCGCCGCGATCACCTCATTGGCCTGCGCCTCGGTCATGGCGCGGGCTCGCTTGCGGTATCGCGGGTCACCTCGATCCGCACGTCGTACTGCTGCTGCGTCGTCTGGATCGCCTCGTCGATCGCCGTGACGTCCCAACCCGCGGGCGCCTGCGAGCTCGAGCCGCCGATCAGGAACGGCAGGTATGGCGCGTCATTGGTAATGTTCAGCGGCCCATCACCGATCTTGTACGCCACGACCGCGGCGGCTCCGGCCTCGTATGATCCAGGATCGTCGTCGCCGACATGCGGGATGAACCGCGCGCGGGCGTTGCCGGTGTCGACCGGGCATGCCTCACGAAGGTTGGCTGTGACCTCGAGCGTCAACCCCACGGCGGCCTTGGCGACCAGCTCGCGGATCTGCGCGGCGATGTCGGCGGCCGAGTCGGACATGGGTTATCGGCGATGTTGCTGGGTCTGCTGTGCAGGCTTTGGTGGCGCGGGCGAGGTGGCGTCGACCGCATCCGGTGCCACGAAGTCGATGTAGCGCGCCAGCCACAGCCCACGTAGCTCGAGGGCGCCGAGCTTGAGCGCCGCGTGAGGAAACGCCTCGCCGCGCTTATACTGCTTACCAGCGTGGAGGAAATCCACGAGCACCACGCTCGGCAGCGTCGGAACAAACGCCCTCATACGTTCATGTTCCGCATCATCGATCCGAGGTCGGCTGAGATGAGGTGCATGTCAGTCGCCATCTCGATTTCGTACCGCGTCGCCTTGCGGTCTTGGTTGTACCAGCGCGACACCGCGTTGCCGTAGGCGCCGACGAGACCGTCCGCGACCCAGTCGAACGCGTAGAGCGCCGACGGAACCAGGATGCCGGGTGTCGCCGGCACGTAGAGAAGGAGAACCTGACCGGCCGTCGCCATGAAGTTCATGGTGTCGGTCTGGCCTTCGTTCGAGGTCGTCTCGACGCCACGGGCGATCACGACCCTCTCGATCCCGAGCCAGCCCGCCACCATGGTGGTCGTGATCTCCGCGGGGCCGCCCGGGGTCTGTCCGGCGTTGATACGGATGATGACGTTCGGGTGCTCGGTGAAGATGTCCCACAGATCACGACTGAACACCGCGACGTTTGGAACGTAACCGGTGCGCGCCTCCATGGCGAAAATGCGCGACTTGAGCGCCTTGATCGGCTGCGCGGTGGCGTCGAGCCAACCGAGCGTGTTCGCCGCGACGGTGCCGCCGCCGCCGCTCGTCGCGCCCACGAGGTCGCTCGTCCAGACGCCGGGCTTGAAGAAGTTGCCGAGGAACAGCTTCTCGCGCCGGATCAGCGCCTTGTTCGTGCACAGCATCGTCGCTGCGCGATCGACGTCGACCGCCTTGGCGTTGGCGCGGACCTGGGGACCGATGTCCGTGTGCCAGGCCCAGACGTCGGCGAAGTACGATGCCGAGTTGTCGACCGCGAAGCCGCCGCCCGCCGACTCCCCGCCATCGGCGCGGAGCTGCATGTCGTCGCGGAAGAAGAAACCGCGCGGGTACTGCGTGTACTTCGCGCTCTGCAGGTCGACCTGAACGGACGGCGCGACGATGTTGGCGATCAGTGATCCCGGCTGCTGCATGAACCCGACGCTCATCGTCGTCAGCAACGGAACGACGAACACATCGCTCTGGCTTGGCTGTCCGCCCTTGCGGAATTCTTGTGCGCTGGGGTCGCGGTGTGTGAAATCGGTCATGGCGATCTGCTCCTGGATGCGTGAGGTGGTGCGGCGACACGCCGCCAGGGATTACGAGAGGGACGAACCAGTTCCGGTGACGGCCGAGGTCAGACGCCAGGCCCCGACGACCCAGACGAAGTCAGCGATCACGGCGACGGCCGTGCCGAGGGCGAGAGTCGTGGCTGCGACGCCGGCGATCGTCTGGAACGCACCGGTGATCGTGCCGATCGGCGACGCTGCAGCAACCGACTGGACGATCCGCTTCGCCTGGCCGACGAACAGCCCATTCGGCAGCACGCCTGTCTTGGTTCCGGTGGTCTGCGCGAACGTCACGGCGGTGGCCGCGCTGGGAGCCGTGGTGCCGAGGACGATGTCATCGACACCCGTCACAGCAGCGGCGCCGCTTCCGCCGCTGAGGACGGCTTCCCCGATGTCATTCAGGGAGCCGCTCTTGATCGCTACGGCGACCTGGAAGCCGGCCGCGACATCCGAGGCCGACGCCGTGACGAATTTCCCGGTGCTAGCGACCTTGAGTGGATCGAGCGCGGTCACCGTGCCGCCATACTTGACCTTGATCTTGCCCCAGCCGATGGTCATCACCTCGCACTGGAATAGGCCGCCGATCCCGGCCGCGTATAGGACGCCGATAATCGGCGCGCCGGCGGCGGGGAGCACGAGCTGTCCGCTCGTGTTGATGGTGACGCCGCAGAACAGCGACGCGGACAGGTCGGCCGTCGCGGGCAGCGTGATGGGATTGCGTTGTTCGGTCGACATCGTGTGCTCCTGGTCGCTGGGGATGGATGACTACGACGCGTTCGCGGCGTTGTAGAGCTTCCGGATGTTGCCGTCGCTCTCGGTAGCCTTGAGGAGCGCGATCTCGTAGCTCGGCAGCTTGTTGTCGGACTGGAACTTCTCGACGGCAGCGCGCAGCGCGACATCGGGCGCGTTAGCGTCGTGCACTGATCCGTCGTTGGCGCCGTGCGCCTTGCCGAGCAACTGCATCGCGGCGTTCGCGCCCTTGATCGCCTCGTGGGCCTCCTTGCGGATCGACTCGTCGGAGATGCCGTCGACCGCCTTGACGATCGCGGCCCGAACGCCGATGGCCTTCGCGAAGTGCGATAGGTCCGCGGCGGCGCGCTTCTCGAGCGTGACCTGTTCGGTGGCCGACTTGCTGATGGCGAGCTCGGCCGCTTGCGCGGTGAGCTGGTCAGCCTGCGCGTCGGCCTGCTTCGCTAGAATCACAGCGATGTCGCCGGCGCTCTTGCGGATCGCGAGCCCGCTCTTGGTCGTGTGGACGATCGGGTCCATCGCCTCGGCCGCCTTGCACGCGGTATCGCGCGCGGTGGCGTCGAGTCCCAAGAACGCGACCTGGTCATCCGGCGCGAGCTTCGCGACGTGGAGGCGCTGCGGCTCGGGGAGCAGGAGCGCGAGGGAGAGCATCTTGGCGATCTTCGGGTCCATCGGTTGGTTCTCCTGCGAGTTGCCCTTGACGGTAGGGACGCCCGTCGCGGGGGTCGAAATGGGCGCGCGCGCCGCGATCACGATCGTCGTGCCGCCACTCGGCGGGTCAGTGACCGGGCTCGGCGCCGCCTCTGCCGGCTCTTCATCATTGGCCGCAGCAGCCGCGATCACGTCGGGCGGCACGACCTCGGTGACCGTGTGGTCGTGGCCGCTGTCGAGCGCGATCGTGATGGCGCCGGTCGCTTGATCGTAGACCCAGGCGTGACAGTGCTGCTCGCCCTCGCCCTCGCTGGTCTGGTAGCTGGTCATGAGCGTGTCCGACCAGCAGTCGGCGGGCGCGTCCAGATCGAGCGTGTGCTGGTGACCGTCGGTGACGGACGTCAGGACGGCACGCTTGACGAGGCGCTTGTAGGGCAACGCTGCGCCGTCGGACGCGGGCTTCTTCTTCGGCTTGGGCTTGATGCGCGGCGGCTTGGCGGTCGCGGCCTTGAGCAGTTCACGCGTGCCGGTTCCGGCGATCGAGACCCCGGTGTATTCACCGGATCGGACCTTCGCGAGCGCGTCCTTCGAGGCGCGCACCGCCACCATGAGCCCGCTCTTCTTGATCAACGACCCGGCGACCTTGCCGAAGAAAGCCGTTGCGATGTCGACGTCCATCGGGAACCCGAACGCGATCCTCCCGGTCGCGTTCTCGTCGTGCATCTCATCGTTCGCGGCGCCCGATGCGAGGAACTCCTCGGCGGCCTTGATGAACTCGGGCGAGACCGCGTCACCTTGGAGATCGTGGTACGGCTCCCCCGTGTCGTCGGTGCACGTGAACGCCCAGCAGTAGATCAGCGGGTTGTCACCGGCGCCGACCTTCATCACGCGCATCGTCGCCGTGGTCTGCAGCTCGTCCGCGCCGGCGCGCTTGACGAGGAGCACCTTCGCGGTCTCCTGCGCCGGCTGGTCGACCAGCGAGATGAACTTCAGCGAATCGAGCTTGAGCCGGTAGCGCACTGCCATGCACGCAGCGTCATGCCGCCGGACGCCGCGG
>Ga0137437_1000326_pt1 | contig 14157 bp, 12 predicted proteins | sample EasRivERMGT138_2_FD_102332 | JGI IMG/M metagenome (GOLD analysis project Ga0137437, IMG submission 102332) | Soil microbial communities from meander-bound floodplain in the East River, Colorado, USA - East River MetaG ERMGT138_2 | ecosystem: Environmental > Terrestrial > Soil > Floodplain ...
ATCGTTCCATTTGGAACTGCTTTCTGGGGAGCCGCCTTCACGGTCTCCAATCACTTTGGAACTGACTACTGGGTCGAATGGCGCAACCTCGGCATCTCGAATGGTGTGACGACGATCGTACTGGTGCCGGTCATTCTGGTTGGCATCCAACTGCGCAAAGGGTTTGATGCCCCGCCCACGCGCATTCTGGAAGCCTGCTTTCTTGGCGCTGGAATTCTCGCGGTCGGATGGCTCGCCTTCGATCGGACGCCTGCGGGTCCGGACACTTCGCCCGCGCTCCTCTATGCGCCCATCCCCCTGCTCGTATGGGCGGCGCTGCGCTTCGGCCTTGGAGGAATCAGCATTTCAGTGCTGGTCATCACGATGCTGGCGATCTGGGGAACGATGCAGGGGCGCGGTCCGTTCCTGACGCAATCCCCTCAAGAAAACGCGCTGGCCCTGCAGTTGTTCATCCTGATGGCGGCCACTCCACTCATCCTGCTCGCAGTCGCAATCGAAGACGAAAAGCGCTCGAAGGACGCGTGGCGCATGAGCGAGGAGCGCATGAGCCTGGCGGTGGAGAGCGCGCAGTTGGCGCTGTGGGAATGGGACGTGGCAAACGACCGGGTGTGGGTAACTGACGAAGGTCGGAAGTTCTTCGGTTTCGAGCCGGGCGAACTCATTCACTTCCACACCAACGTCGCCAGCCTCGGCGGACGTGTTCATCCCGACGATCGCGCCATGCGCGCGGCGGCGATCGAGCACGCGGTGAAAACTGTCAGCAACTTCGAAGCCGAGTTTCGCATCATCCTGCCCGATGGTTCGGTGCGATGGATTGTTTCTCGCGGCCGCCCGAGCCGCGCCGCGGACAAGGCGCATCCGCGAATGCTCGGTTGCTCGATGGACATCACGTCACAAAAACAGGCGGCTGCAGAGGCGCTGCTGCAGCGCGAAGAGCTGGTGCACCTGTCGCGTGCGGCCACCCTGAGCGCGCTCTCGAGTTCCCTCGCGCACGAGTTGAGCCAGCCGCTCAGCAGCATTCTCCTGAACGCACAGACGGGCGAGTTCTTGATGACGAAGGACCCGCCCGACTTCCGCGAGATCCGTGCAATCTTCACGGACATCGTCCACGAGGACAGCCGCGCCGGTGAGATCATCGAGCGCGTGCGCACCATGCTGCGCCGTGGCCACGTCGCGCTCCAGCCGGTGAGTGTGAACGAGTGTCTCGACGAACTGCTGCGCCTGACCCGCAGCGATCTCATTGCGCGCGGCGTTTCCATTTCAAATCTCATCACTCGCGATCTTCCCCTGGCCAAGACGGATCGCGTGCAGCTCCAGCAGGTCCTCCTAAACATGATCGTGAACGCGTGCGAAGCCATGGAATCGAATCCGCCGAATGAGCGCATCGTCACGCTCACCACTTCCATCAAGGACAACGAGCTCCACATCGGCGTGCTCGATTGCGGGGTGGGTTTGCCGGACGATATTACGAGCCTGTTTCAACCGTTCCATTCCACCAAGCACGGCGGCTTGGGCATGGGTCTTTCGATCTGCCGCACGCTGGTGAGCTCGCACGGCGGGAGGATGTGGGCGGAGCGCAGGGCCGAGCGCGGCGCCGCCTTCTATGTCGCGCTGCCGCTGGCCTGAGTTCCTCGCCCTCGCGTTGCTGGCCGCCCTGTGGGGCGTTGCTCGAGATGCATGCGCTCTCGAAGTCGCACTGATCGGCGACAACGCAAGGCAGGCCGCATTCGAGCAACTCGCGCGCGAGTTCCGCGCGCCGGTCGTGCAAGCCAAGGGTGTGCGTCGCGCCGCAACTGTCGATCGCAAAGTCACGTTCACGGTTGCGGGTAGCGATCCGGTGGCCATCGCCAACCAGGTGCTGACGGCGGACCTGGCATTGCTGGTTGTTGACGCTTCTGTAGGGCCGCTGCCGATCGTGCGTGAACACATTCTCGCGCACGCGGGAATTGCAGGCGGCGATGCCCACCGATCCCGGCGACTTCCTCAACCTCGAGGAAATGGTGGTGCGCGAGATGCTCGACACCTACAAGATGGGCGCCGACAGTTCTCTGGTCTTCTTCGATTCGGCCATCGGCGATTTGCGCCGCTTTCTTGCTTCGGGGTTGTCGTCCCGGTTGCCGGCGGTGAACCTCAAGCCGGTGAGCGAGTTCGCCGGCACGTTCTATCTGCTCATGGAACAAGAGGGCAGAGAGCCGAATCGGGCGATTTCTGTCGCCAACGACGCTCAACTGGAAGTCTGGATTGCGGGCTCATTGCGTCAGGCGGTAGTTCGGACCAAGGGCAAGCATGCGCCGGGTGATGCTCCGGATTTCACTCTGCAGCTCAAGGCTCCCGCGTATGCCGCGCCAGGATTGCGGCTGATGCTGCTCCGGGATGGAATGGTCGTCGGGGTCGGTGTCATCGCGAGAATCGTGCGCTGACGCATGATTGATTCCGCGCGGCCGACGCTCCAAGATCCAGCCTCCGCCGGATCCAGGAGAGTTCCAATGTCGCGTAGCTATCGCCTGCTGCCCTTGATCGCCATCGTTGCCGCGCTCGCCGCGTGTTCGAAGAAAGCGGAGGCGCCTCCGCCGGCCGCCGCGCCGCCGCCCGCACCCGCGGTTGAAGCTCCGCCGGCTCCCAAGCTCGCGACCTTCAAGAATTTCATGATCGGCGAACTATCCGCCGTGGCGTTGCGTGACGGCGGCCTCGAGGTTCCGAACGACAACAAGGCATTGGCAGTCGGCCGTACGCCGGAAGAGGTGGCCGCGGTTCTCAGCGCCGCCGGGCAACCCACCGACAAACTGGCGCTCAGCATCCAGCCGCTGCTGGTGAAGACTGTGGATCGAGTGTTGCTGTTCGACACGGGTGCGGGAGGCGTCATGGGGCCGGGAGCTGGCCAGCTTCCTCATGCGCTCGCCGACGCAGGCGTCGACCCGAACAGCGTCACGGACATCTTCATCTCGCATTCACACGGCGATCACGTGGGTGGCCTGGTGAATGCGGAAGGGAAGTTGGCATTCCCGAACGCCACGATTCACATGTCCAAGGCGGAATGGAAATTCATGTCGGGCCAGGATCAATACAAGACGGTGAATCCCGTCATCAAGCCCAAGATCGATGAGTTCACACCGGGCGCGCAGCTCGTGCAAGGCACGGTGAAGGCGGTTGAGATCAAGGGCCACACACCGGGCCACTCGGGTTACCTGATCACCTCGGGCCCGGATTCGCTGCTGTACATCGGCGACTCGATGCATCACTTCGTTATATCGGTGCAGAGGCCGAATTGGACCATCGCCTTCGATGCGGATCATGTGACCGCCGAAGCGAGTCGCGCCGCATTGATCGCGCAATCGGCGGCGAGCGGCCAGCGCATCTACGCCGTGCACTTCCCGTTCCCCGGCATCGGCAAGTTTGAGAAGCAGGGTGATGGTTACGTGTGGGTCGCCGAATGATGTAGATCGCGATGACGGATCAACCCATGAAGCTGTACGTGGCACTGATTCTGTCAGTGCTGGTGTCCTGTATAGCAGCCTGGGTCATCGCCGCCCGCTATCGAACGCGCATGAAGGAGCTCATGCGCGCGCCGCGCGCCGGGCTGCCGGCCGTGAGCGTAGTCGACGCGGTGGAGGACGCTCCGCCCGCCGATCGCGTTTCGCTGGCCGATAACCGCGCCGCGGGCATGCGCCTCGGGGCGCTGCTGGTCGTGGTGTCTCTCCTGATCTCCGCATCGAGCGCGTGGCTGTGGTCGACGCTCTCGTTTCCTGAAGACCCGCTGCGGCCAAAGCAGATAGCCGTCCTTGCACTGCTGCATTCGTGGCCGGTGGTTCCCGCGTTGGCGCTGATGTGGCGCTGGTCCCGATTGCGGTTGTTTGGAACGCTCCTGCTGTGGTGCGCGGTGACCTTTTGTATCTTCCTGTGGCGCCAGGTCGAATTGAATCCGACGCAGGCTCTGCTGGCCCTGGTGCTCGAAATGGGGCTGCCGCTGGTACTGGTGTCGCTGGTGTTTCTTGGCAATGCCGCGCGCGCAGTGGCTCCGTGGCTGGTGGTACCCGTCGCGGCGTTGATGTGGGCCTCGCTCGCGAGCATCGATTTGCTGATGTACTTCTTCGCGCGTGAGTCGCCGTGGCTGTTGTCGATTCTCCATTGGCTCTCGGGCTTCTTCGGCACGAACGTGGTCTGGGTGGCCATGGCAATCGCCGCAATCCTGCCGTGGATCATCTTGTGGTGGCCGGCGCGGTTATTCGGTCGCGCGCTGGGACGCGCCTACTTTCGCAAGTGGTTTTCAGATTTGTTGGTTGTATTCACCGGCGTGTGGGCGCTGTCGTTGGCGGACCGCGCGGTGACCACGGCCATGCAGGCGGGAACGGCGGCCCTCGCGCTGTTTCTGCCGTTGTTATGGATACCCGTAGCAACCTGGCTCATGAGTCTGCGGCGTGCACGTCTCACACGTCCGCCCACGCTCCTCGTCCTGCGGGTCTTCCAGCAGGACAAGCAAGCGCAGAAATTGTTCGACCAGGTGGTCGAGCGGTGGCGCTTGAGTGGCAACACGCTGACCATCGCGGGAACCGATCTCGCGGATCGCACGCTCGGCGCCGACGATGTCTTTCTGTTTCTCGACGGCAAACTAACAGAGCGATTCGTTGCCGAGCCGGTCGACATCGCGCGCCGCATCGCCACTTTCGACATGAGGCCGGACATCGACGGACGCTACCGGGTGAACGAGTGTTACTGCCACGACACCACCTGGAAAGAAGCGCTGCAGGCACTCGTGCGGCGCAGCGACGTGGCGTTGATGGATCTGCGCGGATTCCAGGCTCGCAACGCCGGCTGTGCTTACGAGCTCGGTGTCCTCGCGCAAGGCAGCCGCGCACTGCGGGTTGTGCTGCTGGTCGATGGCCGCACGGATCGCAAGGAAGCGGAGAAAGTGGTCGCCACCAGAAAATCCGAAAGGTTTGTGTGGCTCGAGGCGGACAAGATGAACGCCGTGAAGTTTCGCGAGACGCTGGGAGCGTTGTTCAGTTAGTTCCGGCGCGCGCCGTGAGTTCGGCGAGCCTCTGTCTCTGCCCGGCATCAAGATCGTTCGGCAGTGTGCGCTGCCATTCTTGGTCGAGCACCTGTTGAGCGAAGCGTGTTTGGCCGCTGTTCAGGAAGCGTTCGGCGCCTTTCAACCTGGCTTCAACGCTTTCGCGCGGATTGTTGGTCGTCGCATATCCAGTCGACAGCATCTTCACGGCGTTCGGCGGTAGTTTGATCTGTTCGGCAGGTGGCAGGTGCGCGCCCTCGTTGTACTTCTGCGCGGACTCCTGCGCATGTACGAGCATCCAGATCGAAGCGGCATAGTTGGGCGGAGTGGTGGCTTTAAAGCGCCCGACATATCCGTACATCATCCCCAGTGCGAGCCTCAGCTCGTACGTGTGCAAGTGGTCGGCCGCGGCGAGCGTACGGCCTTTTGCCTGCATCAAGCCGTCCTCGTTTTCCGCGAGCAGCCTGTTGAGTTCGTCCATGCGCTTTTGACGGTAGAGGATCTCCGCAAGCGCAAGCAGCGCTCGCGACTCGGCGTTCAACTTGCCGTTGAGGTCGACGCTCATGCGGTAGTAAGCCTCGGCACGCGCGTCGCCGATTCCGCTGTAGATCTCACCGCAACGGCGCGTCAGATCAAGCATCGCCTCGGCCGGACTTCCCTCCCGCGGCCACATGTATTTGTCGAACCCGTCCTTCCACCACACGAGACTATCGGCTGGCACGGGCGTCCGCAGCATCTGGAACAGTTCGCTAACACCTGTGCCGATCGCGGGGTCTTGGCTGAATTTGCCGATGGCGCGACCCGCATCGGTTTCGCCAAGCGCCCACGGGTCCGCGGTGTACGCGGAGTTGCTGATGGTGCGCGCCACGCTCGTGAGCAGGCGCTTCCGGTCGTTCGGAAATTTGGCCAGGCCTTCGGCGGCGCTATCCAACGCGCGCACCACGAGGCCGCGGGCGTTGAGATCGTCGATGTACGCGAGCAGTGGCGAAGCATTGTCGCGCAGCAGGGCAACGTTCATCACCATCTTGTGCGCTTCGAGATTTCCCTTGTCTTCTGCGGCCGCCTGTTTGGCGAGATCGGTCGCGGCATTCAAGTCGCCGGCATCGCGTTTGAGTGCGGCGCGGTTGAGCAGATAGACGCCCTTGCGCGAGTCATTGAGCGCGATGGCGCGCGTGAGCAGCTCATCGGCCTTGGCAACGTTGGCAGGTTCCGATTTGTAGATTTGCGCCAGGTTGTTGAGCGCGGCGCCCGAATTCGGATTCACCTGCAACGTGCGCTCATACGCGCTGGCCGCAGCCTGCCGTGCCTCGAGCTGTTGTGTTGCGGGAAGTTTCGCGGCTTCGCCCTGCCACTGCACGCCGAGCCTGAAGAAAGTGCTCGACTTCTCGGCGGGTGTGCCAGCCAGTTCCGCATGCGCTTCGAATACTTTTGCCGCACCCGCGATATCGCCGTTGCGATACAGAGCTTCCCCGCGCGCGACAGCCGCCTGCGGGCTTTCGACTTGCGCCGCGGGTGTCGGGGTTGGCGTCGCGGGCGTTGCGGCCGCCGCTGCCGGGTTGGCGACTGCCGGCGCCGGCTTCGCTTTGTAGACCTGTTTGAAGTCACCGCCAGCGGCAGTGAGTGTCACCAGCAGTAGTGAGATGCACCCGATCGTCGTGTGAGTCGTGCGCATGCGCTACTCGTTCACGATGACGCCATTCAGCACGTCTGGATGCGGTTCGTAGTTGTACGGATCCGCATACACCGAGACGCGCCTCAGAGGATTCGTACTCAACGGGGCAACACATTTGTTCCAGCGATCGGCGTCCGGTACAGGGCCACCGCCTCGCTGGCAGTTGCCGAGAAGCGTCTGCGTGCTACCGAGCAACGGGTCGGCGAGCCGAGGCGCCATGCCGGTCAGCGTGAATCGCATCTGCTGCGGGTCGGGGGTTCCCTCGACGTACTCCACGCGCAGGACGGAGTCCTGGCGCATCTTCACGTCCTGCCAGGGCAATGGCACAACCACGAATTCCGAGTTCGCGGTCGGTACGACCTTGTTGGCGATCAGGACGTGCCTGAGGAATTTATCCTTCAGTTGATTCTGGTTCGTCTCCGAATTCACCCACGCGACTGCCGCTTCGCCCAACGCTCTGCGAAACTTGCCGCCGAAGTCGTCGATGGGTCGGTCCGTGACACTGGCTTTGTACAAGGTCGACTCGATTTCCCGCGGCATGACGAGCTCGATGCCTTCCGCCTTGGCTCGCCATACGAGTTTTATCTCCGGGTCGCTCGTATCCGGGTCTCCGAGCTGCCGTTCGATGATCGCTGCCGTCAACGTGGCGACGGGAACGACGTTGCCGGGGCTCGCGCGCCAGTCGAAAATCGGGAACGGCTTTCCGAGCTCAGTGGCGACGAGCGCCGCGACCTCCGACTCGATTTGTGTGCGGTGCGTCGCACCCAGGCCGTCCTTGAACTGCTGCGATTCCACCGCGACGACGATTTGCACCACGCGCGGCGTCTGCGCTATTGCCGCGTTGCACATGAAGGCAGCGGCAAAGCACGCGAAGCTAACGAACTGTCTGGCAGTCATCCGACTTGCGCGAGAGAAAGTAGACGGGCGCGACCCGGTTGATGGGAGTGGGTATCGCGAACCTGCAGCGCGCCATGGGTTTGCGTGCGTCAGGCTCGAAAGCTCCGATCTCTGCTTCGACTGTGTCACCAGGTCTAACTCCCAGAGTAGACACAACGATGGGGTCATTCAGGCGGTGCAAGACGGGAACGAGATCCACTTCGGCACTCGTGGAGAAGCCGTGCGTGATTTCGTCCCGTGCCGCTTGAATATCTTCCTGCCCCTTCGAGTCGTCAAGGTCCGACAAGGCTTTGCCGACGTAGATTATCTTGCGAGTCAGATCGTCGATCTCTACCCGCTTTGAACCAACGGTGAGCACTAGGTAGAGGCGCTGGCGGTCAGTGCCCGCCGCCGGGCTCTCCGGTATCCGGCCGAAGAGCGACTGGTCCGGCACGATGCGGATGCCGTGAAATTCCTGCTTCGATGGAATGAAGTGGAACGCGCCCGCAATCAGCGCGAGCAGAATTGCTGCGGCGCCAACAAACAATGGCCAGCGGCGCGGGCGCGGAACGTGCGGCTCGCAAGCCTCGATGAGCTTCGCGACGTCGCTGTCGAAGTCGGCGTCATTGATGAAGACCGCATTGCGTTCCGCCAGTAGCTGGAGGTCCGGCGGCAGGACGTTGTCCTTCGGCATCGCTGCGCCGCCGAAAGTCACCGGAATGACGACCGCGTCGCTCTTGATCGCCTGCGCCAGTTCCTGGCGCACCCAGTCCGCAGGATCGTCCAGGCGGCGTTGGCCGCCTTCGTTCGTTGTAGTCAGCCAGGTCTTTCCGATGACCGCTACGACCACCTTGCAGGTTGCCAGGTTCTGCGCGATGGCCTCGCCGAACTTTGCGCCGCCTAGGATTGTGGAGGTGTCCATGAACACGCTGCGCCGGCCGAACTCCGCGCGCAGGCGATCGCGCACGCGCCCGGAGAAACTCTCCGAATCGCTGCGCCGATAGCTAATAAAGATGCGGTACATCGCGCTCGCCGCCTCCCTGGGCTGACAGAGTCTAACTGATGTACGACCGTGTCCTCATTGCGATGAGCCAGCCAAATAAGCGGACTTAAGGTAACTATCCGTGGCACTTTCGCGCGGCCTTGTTGTCAACGCATACGCACACCCAGGAGGCGTTATGCGGCTGCGATTCACGGTGACCGTCCTGACCTTGTTTGTCGGTCTCGCGTCGGCGGGAGAGATCCCGAATCCCCTCATCGACTATGGCGCCTTCCAGGCTGACGTCCAGAAGGTCGGCGAACTGCGCAAGACACGGCGCGTAACCGAAGCGGAATTCATCCGCATGTCCGCGAACCCCGGCACCGTGATCCTGGATGCGCGCAGCCGCGAAAAATTCGAGCTGCTGCACATCCGCGGCGCGAAGAACCTGAGTCTTCCGGACATCACCGCGGAGGAGCTGGCGAAGATCATCCCTTCGAAGAAGACCCGCGTACTCATCTACTGCAACAACAACTTCCTGAACGAGCCGCGGGCGTTTCCATCCAAGAATCTGAACGCGTCGTTGAATGTCTACACCTTCAACGTGCTGTACGCGTACGGCTATACGAATGTGTACGAGCTCGGCCCGCTCATCGACATCCGCACGGCGAAGATTGCGTTCGAGCGAAGCAATTCGTTGGCGTTGCTCACGCAGTAACCTGACCAACCACTCGGCGCACCCACGGCGCCACAAATGTCACCGTCGGAAATGCTACGGGCCAGGTCAGCGCGCAACTCCGGAGCCACTGCGACAGAAATCCGTCATGGAGTCCCTGTGTAGTTAGCAGGACAAACGCGGACACGATGCCGACCATGATGGACGATAGCAGGGCGCCGAAAACGAACGGTGCAAAGCGGGCGGGAATACGCATTTCATTCTCCTGAAAAGAGTGTGCGAGCGATGAGCGCGGCCACGTAGAGGCCGAGCCCGAAGATTGCGTGTGTGACGAGGGTCTGCAGGCGCGCAGTGCCGGGGCGTGGTGTGCGGCTGGCGGCAATGCCGGCGCCCATCGCGGGCTGCATCACCAGAAATGGCGCGGCCGCCGTGAGGATGCCGACGAAGAGCGCGGGCATTAGTCGCGGCGCGCGAATCCATTCGGTTCCCCAGACGGCCGGCAAGATCGCAGCGAACGCGATGCCGGTGAAGAAGTGCACGATCCAGCCGAGCGCGAGCTCGCCGCGTACCGCAGCCGCGGCCGCGATGGATTCGTGGCGCAGGCGGCCACGCGTGAGGTGCGCGATCCAGCGTCCGACGAAACCGTAGTTAGGCAGCGGCACGCCGAGCAGTCGCCGGCGCGCCAACGCCCAGAGATCGACCACTGCCGTGGCGCCGGCCCCGATGAAAATGATGTTGACCAGAGTGTTCATGGGGAGGAGAGTGCCACTTCAAGTCAACTTGAGGTCAAGCCTTGTCGGACCTGGACATCAACCAAGTAGCGAAGCGCTCGGGCGTTCCTGCCTCGACGCTGCGCTTTTACGAGGAAAAGGGCCTGGTGAAGCCGGTTGGCCGGCGCGGCCTGCGCCGCCTGTTCGATCCGGATGTGCTTGAACGCCTGGCGTTGATCGCGCTCGGCCGCTCCGCGGGCTTTTCACTCGAGGAGATCGCGCAAATGTTCGCGCCGGATGGCCGTCCGCGGATCGAGCGCGGGGTGCTGGCTCACAAGGCGAAGGAGCTGGATGTCACCATCCGAAAGCTCTCCGCCATGCGCGACGGATTGCGTCATGCCGCGGTGTGCCCGGCGCCCAGCCACATGGAATGCCCGACGTTTCGTCGCCTGCTGCAGGGTGCATCCGACAAGAAACCCCGCAGGGCACTCGCCACGTTTAATAAGAAGTCTAGATAGGCCGGATTTCCAGGGAGCTGTTCATGACGCGCTGCGTACTCGCTTTCCTCGTGTTGTCGATCTCGCTATTGGGTTGTGCCAGGACGGCGGGTCCCGCGGGCGCCCCGCAGGGCGCGCCGGCCACGAGTGAGGCGAAAAGCGGCGTCAACCGCTACCTGGCCTACGAACACGCCATCGCGATCGAAACGGACGAGGAGAAGATCGCGCCGCTGTTTGATGCGGTGCAGGCCGCGTGCCTCGCGGCAACGGCTGAATCCTGCGCCGTCCTCGAGGCGCGCATCACCAAGGGGGATTACGCCTCCGCTGCTCTCAAGTTTCGTGCGAAGGCGAACGGCATTCGCAAACTCGTGGAAGTCCTGTCCGCGCAGGGCAAGGTGGCCAGCCAGTCGACCACCGCCGAGGATCTCGCCGGCCCGATTGAGGACAACGCGAAGAGGCTCGCGATGTTGACTGACTACCGCACCAAGCTCGAGGCGCTGCGCAACCGCGGCAATGCGGACATGGATACGCTGATCAAGCTCACCCGCGAAATTGCGCAAGTGCAAAGCGACATCGAGACGCTCTCGGGTAGTCAGGCGCAGCTCGTCCAGCGCGTCGAAACGGAAATCCTCACCGTGTCGATCGGCTCGTCCTACCGCCCGTCGTTCATGAGCCCCATCTCGGAGTCCGCTTCGGATTTCGGCGAGAACCTGTCGGAGGCGATCGCCATCGTCATCAGCGTCGCGGCGTTCCTGCTGCCGTGGGCACTGCTCGCCATTCTCGGCCTCTGGATCTGGCGCAAGGTGCGGCGGCGCAAAAAGGCGGCCTTATAAGGACCGCTGGCTGATCAATGAGTTGCGCCGTTTCCGGCCCTCCAAAGATACTCACGCGCGAGTGAGTGAGTATTGACAGGCGCGTTTTCGAGTGGCTCACTCCGCCCACCGCATCGGCATCTACGATCGGTGCAACGAGGGGAAAACGCATGAAGAAGATACTTCTCGCGACGGCGTACGCTGCTGCGCAGATCGCGACATCCTTGCCCGCCACCGCGCAAACCGCGGCACCGGAGTCCGGCGACAAAGCCCGCGACGAATTCGCGGAAATCATCGTCACCGCCGAGAGGCGACACACAGACCTGCAGAAGACGGCCATCTCCGCCACCGTGCTGACGGGCGAAGACGTGGCGAACTCCGGCGTCAACGTGGTCGATCAATTGCAGTTCATCTCGCCCTCGGCGACGGTGAACAACTTCGGCCAGGGCATCGACTTCAACATCCGCGGCATCGGCAAGGCGGAGCACAACTCCCAGACCACGACGGGAGTCATCACGTATCGCGACGGCGTCGCGACCTTTCCGGGTTACTACACCGCCGAGCCTTACTACGACATCGCGCGCGTGGAAATCCTGCGCGGTCCGCAGGGCACCTTCGTCGGTGAGAATGCAACGGGCGGCGCCGTATTCGTAACCTCGAACGACCCGATCATCAACGGCGGTTACACCGGCTATCTCTCAGCGAGCGCCGGCGACTACAGTGCTTTCGGCGCGCAGGGCGCGGTGAATCTCCCCGTCGGCGACGAGTTCGCGGCGCGCGTGGCGTTCAATGCGTACAGCCGCGACAGCTTCTACGACATCACCGGTCCTTACACCGGGGACGATGGCGTCGAGATGGGGAGCATGAGAATCGCCACGCTGTGGGAACCGACCGATCAGTTCTCGCTCAACTTCAAGGCCGAATATAACTACCTGGATCTGTCGTCTTATCCGGCCGATCCCATTCTCGCGACCAACGATCCCTTCGAGCTCACAGCCAACGCCGACATGCACGCGCTCGACCGCTTCGGACGCGCGGTGCTCAAGCTCGATTACGAATTCGCGAATGGCACCACGCTGCGCTCGGTCTCGGGCTACCAGCAGGGTCAGACGGAATACCGCACGGACCTCGACGGCACGAGCGCGGGCAACTTCACCTTCGGCGACATTGCAAAGGAAGCCATTTACTCGGAGGAGCTCAACCTCATTTCTTCCGATGCGAACAAGGTGCAGTGGATCGTCGGCGCTTACTACCAGCACGACAAGAGCGAATTCCCGCAGGACGGCGGGTTCTACATCGGTGTTCCACCTCCCGTCTTCTACCTGCTCGACGGCACGAATATCCGCGAGACCTGGGCGGTGTTCGGGCAGATGACCTTCCAGATGCCGGCCGGCTTTGAGCTGCAGATCGGAGCACGCTACACCGATCACACCACCTCCAACGACATCAACATCAACCAGTACGGCACGCCGCTCACGCAGCAGCAGGAAGAGGAATTCACGAACACCTCGGGCAAGGTGGGACTCAACTGGACGGTCAACGAGCACCACTTCGTGTACGCCTTCGCGGCCACGGGGTTCCGCCCCGGCGGACTCAACGTGCCGGTGGGACTCGGCGTGCCCGCGCCGTTCGACGAAGAAGAAGTGACGAACTACGAGATCGGCTGGAAGGCGGGTTGGGCGGACGGTCATCTGCGCACGCAGCTCGACGCCTATTACAACCACTACGAAAACTTCCAGGTAATCGTGGGATATCCGCAGATCCCGGTGTTCGGCTTCGAGCTGAACAACCCCAATCCCACCACGATCTACGGCTTCGAAGGCCAGCTCGAGGCGGTCTTCGGCGCATTCTCGATGGATGCGGGCGCAGGCTGGTTGAAGAGCGAACTCGGCCAGTTCTACGCGGTGGATCCGCGCGCTGCGAGCTTCGGCGCCTGCAATCCGGAAACCGGACCCGCGTCCGCGGCCTGCATCAACCTCGAAGGACATGATCAGACCTATGCGCCGGAGTTCACCTTCAACATCGGCATGCAGTACATTTTCGGCGAGGGCAGCGAAAATGAATTCACACCGCGCATCAACTACGGTCACGTGTCTGATCAATGGGCGACGCTGTTCCAGAACGAAGCGCGTGGCGACCACCTCTCGGAGCGCAACGTCGTGAACGCGCAATTCAGCTGGAGGCACGGTGACTTCGTGACCACGGCGTACGGATCGAACCTCACCGACGAGGCGTACGTCGGCGCGCTCAATTCCGGCCTGCGCTTCATGGGCGCGCCCCGGCAGTTCGGCATTCGCGTGATGACGACGTTTTGATGCACGCCGAGGCGATGCAGGTAACGAGCACGTCCAGGCCGGAATCCCGCGCCTGGTTCGTGCTCGGCATCCTGTGCTTCGTCTACGTGATCAACTTTCTCGATCGCCAGCTGCTGTCCATTCTGGCAAAGCCCATCCAGGATGAACTCGGTGTAACGGATGGACAACTCGGCCGCATCGGCGGGTTGTACTTCGCGCTGTTCTACTGCGTGCTGGCGATTCCGGTGGGCTGGCTCGCCGATCGCACCAACCGCGTCAAGGTGCTGTCTTTTGCCTGCGCGCTGTGGAGCGCCGCGACGATTGCGTGCGGTCTGGCGACAACGTATCCGCAGCTTGTGATCGCGCGCATGTCGGTGGGCGTGGGCGAGGCGGGTGGCGTGCCGCCGTCGTACGCCATCATCTCTGACTATTTTCCGCCGGGCCGGCGCGGCACCGCGCTCGCGTTGTACAACCTGGGGCCACCCATCGGTCTGTCGCTGGGCGTGGCATTTGGCGCATCAATTGCGGCGGCGTACGACTGGCGCTTGGCGTTCATCGCGATCGGTGTGGTCGGCATCGTCACCGCGCTCGCCGTGCGGCTGTTCGTGCGTGAGCCCAGACGCGGCGGCCTCGACG
>Ga0137437_1000328_pt1 | contig 14082 bp, 8 predicted proteins | sample EasRivERMGT138_2_FD_102332 | JGI IMG/M metagenome (GOLD analysis project Ga0137437, IMG submission 102332) | Soil microbial communities from meander-bound floodplain in the East River, Colorado, USA - East River MetaG ERMGT138_2 | ecosystem: Environmental > Terrestrial > Soil > Floodplain ...
CGCCACAAGCTGCGCTCTTTTTTGACGGCGCTCGGGATCATCTTCGGGATCGCGTCGGTGGTGCTGATGGTCGGCGTCGGAGAAGGCGCGAAGCTCGCGATCCTGAAGTCGATCTCCGAGCTCGGCACGCGCAACATCATCATCAACGCGAAGAAGCCGCCCGAGGAGCAGAACACCAAGAAGGCCAGCAACGACTACATCCTGCGCTACGGGCTCACCTTCCACGACGAGCACCAGATCGAGTCGACCGTGCCGACCGTCGAGCAGGTGCTGCCGGTGCACGACGTGAAGTCGTGGATCTGGTTCAAGAGCCGCCGCATCGACGCCAAGGTGCGCGGCGTCCATCCCGACTACTTCGAGAAGCTGCGCTTGAAGCCGGTGCTCGGGCGCACATTGCTGGCGCTCGACGGCCAGCAGCGCAAGCGCGTCTGCGTGGTGCGCGCCCGCCTGCTGCGCGAGGCGAAGTACGTCGGCGACCCGCTCCACCTCGACCTGCGCGTCGGCTCGCAGTACCTGCGCGTGGTCGGCGTGCTGCCCGACTTCGAGTTCCAGAGCCCCAACAAGCTGGTGCTCGGCATCGACGACCGCGCGCTCGAGATCTACGTCCCGTTCGAGACGGTGGCCGACCGCGTCGGCTTCACCAGCTACACGTCGCGCCAGGGCAGCTCGGAGGCGGAGCGCGTCGAGCTGCACCAGATCGTCTGCACCGTGAAGAGCGAGGACCAGGTGATGGAGGCGGCGCGCTGCATCCAGGCGATCCTCTCCAAGCTCCACAAGAAGCGCGACTACGAGGTGACCGTCCCGCTCGAGCAGCTCGAGCAGCGCGAGAAGGCGCAGCAGGTCTTCAACTACGTGCTGCCGATCATCGCCGGCATCTCGCTGCTGGTCGGCGGCATCGGCATCCTGAACATCATGCTGGCGAGCATCACCGAGCGGACGCGCGAGATCGGCATCCGCCGCGCGCTCGGCGCGAGCCGCGGCGACATCGTGCTGCAGTTCCTGGTCGAGACGGTCGTGATCTCGACCATCGGCGGCATGCTCGGCGTGGCGCTCGGGCTGGGCGGCGCGCCGCTCCTCTCGCGCCTGACCGGGTGGGAGACGATGCTCACCCTCTGGTCGATCTGGCTCGCCCTCTTCATCTCGATGGCGACCGGGATCGTGTTCGGCCTCTACCCGGCACGGCGCGCGGCCTACATGGATCCGATCGAGGCGCTCCGGCACGAGTAGTCCCCGCAGCGCGCTCCGCGTCGTACGCCGCCAACAGCTTCTTCGGCGCGAGATCGCGCCATGCGGCTTCGATCAGCTCAGAGAGGTCGCGGCGCTTCACCTTCGCGAGCCGCACGACGACGGCCGGGTAGTTCACGTAGTGGTCGGTGACGAAGAACGCGGCCGGATCCGCCGCCATCCGCTCCTGCCGCTCGAGCACGTCGATCCGCAGCGCGACCGTCTCCCCGTCCTCCCGCAACCGCGCCACGAACTTCCCGCACACCTTGAGCGACGCCGTCCCATACGACCGCGCATCCGCCATCCCCGGCCACTTCAACGCGACCTTGCGCACCTCATTCCACGTCATCGCTGACTATTTCCCCGGATCAGCGAGCCCGAACGAACACGTCCAGTAGTTCCCGACGTTCCCCGGCCCGATCGCGTGATGCTGCGGAAACAGCAGATCGCGATGCGCGCCCGGCAACCGCTGCCAGGCCGTCAACGCCTGCCGCGCCGAATACTTCCCGCGCAGGTAGATCTCGCCCGGCGTGAGCTTCGGCTCCTTCGCGGCGAGGCGTGGCTCGGGCTGCGGGGCGTCGTCCTTCTCCTTCTTCGCCTGCGGCGCCATCAGCTCGCAGTAGGACCGCGCGTCGCCGTAGAGCCGGACGTCGAAGGCGAGCTGCGGCAGGCCGAGCATCTCGCGGTACGACGCGACCAGGAAGAGCAGCTCGAGCTCAGAGGGGTTCTTCAGCTCCTTCGCGACCTGGTTGCGCGCCTTGATCTCGCGGTCCTCGTCGATGCGCTGGCGCTCCTCCATGGTGAGCGCGAGGTTGCGCACGGTCACCTTCGACGTGAACGCCGGCAGCAGCCGCGCCGCCGCGAACTCGACGTCGTCGGGCGCCTTCTCCTTCAGCTCGCGCAGCGCCGCCTGCAGCGCATGGGCCTGTCGCACCAGCGCGACGTACTCGTCGGAGAGGTCGACGACCGGCTCCGGCGCCGAGCCCGACTCGCTGCCCCAGACCTGGCGCACCGCCGTGATGCGTTTCTCGAGTTCCTTGTTGCCGTCGGCGATCTTCTTCAGGGCCGCGGCGTCGGCACCGGCGAGCGGCGGGTAGTTCTCGTCGTCGAACGCGAAGGCGAGCACCGCGGCGCGTGCCTCGGCGAGTGCGCCGACCCGACCGCGCAGCGCGTCGAGCCCGGCGCGCTCGGGGCACTCCGCCAGCTTCTTGCCGAGCTCGGCGGCGCGAGTGCGCACCATCTCGGCGGCGAGCGCCGGCGCGGCCTTCGCCGATTCGACGTAGCGCGCCACCGCGTCGCGCAGCCCGCTCTCGCGCGTCTTCGCCAGCGCTTCGAGCGCGGCCGCGAGCGCGGCGTGCGCGACCGCGCCGTCGCGCTCGGCCGCCGTGAGCCAGCGCCCCTCCACGAGGACGAAGCCGCCGGCCGGGACGTTCTCGAGCCCGCGCCGGAACGTGAGCGCCGAGTCGACCTCGGCCTTCAGCCCCTCGTCCGCGGCCGCCTTCCCGACCGCGAGGTCGAAGGTCGCTTCGTCATGCGCTGCGAGTGCGAGCCAGGCGACGTCGAGCCACTCGCGCGGCGCGTGGTCGGCGGCGCGCGCGGCGGCGAGCTTCTCCGCCGCCGCCTTGGCGTCGACCGCCTCCTTGCCGGCGCCGCTCGCCCGCTTCGCCGCCGCCGACCACGCGGCGAGGCGGCGCCGCTTCGCCTCCTTCGTCTCGCCGAGCTGCGAGCGCGGCATCGATTCGAGCACGACCCCCGCCTCCTCGAAGCGCAGGCCGTCGAGCGCGCGGCGCGCCTCGGCCAGCGGATCGGAGGCCCTCACCGCGCCCGGCTTCGCGCTGGCCGCGGTCGGCGGCGCGGTCGGGTGCGCGGCGTCCTCCCACTCGCGCTCGGTGTCGGTGACGCCGATCGGCGGCGGCGGCAGGCTCGCGACGTTGGGCGGGCGCGGCCGGCCGTGCTTCACGCGTTTCACCGGCCGGCGCTCGGGCGCCACGACCTTGTCGACCTCGTCCTCGAGCTGGTCGGCGCGGTCGGCCATGCGGTACCAGACCTCGAGGCCGCGGAAGCGGTCGATCGCCTCGTCCTGCAGGTGGTTCAGCGCCGGCATGACCCAGCCCTTCGCCACCAGCTTGTCGGCGAACGCGAGGTACTCCTCGCCCGCCTTCGCCGCGGTCGACTCGACCTTCACCTGGAGGGCGACCACGCCCTGCCGCTCCTTGGGCGTGCCCGGCTTCACCTGCGAGAGGAGCCAGCGGCAGCGCGAGTACTCCTCCGCCTCGAGCAGGCGCGTCACGCGCTGGAGCGTCGCGTAGAGCTCGTCGCTCGCCGTGGCGCTCCCGGCGGGAACGGTCGGCGGGACGTTGGGCTTGCCGACGTCGCCGCCGTGGTTGCCGTTCGCGGAGTCGGCGGGATTCGCGGTGGCGCCGTCGGTCCCGCTCGCGCCGTTCTCGGGGGGATCGCGCTTGGGATCGTGCGAAGCCTCCGCCGCGGCCGGATCGTGGCTCGCCCCGGCCGCGTCGTCGCCCTTCGTCGCGCCCCCGGGATCGGTCGGCGCGCCTTCACCCGTCTTCCCGAGTTCGGTCGGCGACTTCTCCGGCTCGGAGAGGTGGTTCTTCCAGAACCAGAGGCTGGCGCCGGTCGCGCCGGCCAGGACGACGACGGCGACGACGATCGGGCCCGTGTGCGACTTCGCGGCGGGACGGCGGCGCGTCGAAACCGGCCGCGGCTCCTCGCGCACGGCCGCCGCCAGCGCGCGCGGGCGCGCTGTCGGTTCGGCCTTCTCGCCCTCGGCGACGACGAGCTGGAACGGGCCGATGCGGATCACGTCGCCCGAGTGGACCTCCGCCGTCCGGACGGCGTAGCCGTTGATGGTGGCGCCCTCGGGCGTGAGGCTCTCGAAACGGACCGCGCCGCCCGTCTCGGAGATGCGGCAGCACTGCTCGGCGATCTCGGCGTCGGGCAGCACGACGTCGCAGTCGACGCCGCGCCCGAGCAGCGTCGGACGCGACGACAGCGGGAACGTCCGGCGCCGGCCGGATCGAATGTCGACCAGGATCAGGTCCAACGACGTCCCTCTTCGAAGAGCGCCCCGCTTGTTCCTGCGGCGGCCGGGCAGGGCGAAGGTTCTAACGCCGCAGAACCCTTTCGTTCGTCACGGAGCCCGCTCGACGCCGGGGAAACCCCGGCAGGGAGGTCCCGGCTGGTAGCGCATGGAGACGCCGGCGGCGCCGACCTCGACGAGCGTGGAGCTGACGGTTCGCACGCGCGGCCCGTGGACGCAGACCGAGCGGCGTCGCGCGGCGGCGCCGCCCGCCAGGTCGAGGTGGCGCCGCTGCCAGGCGAGGAGGGCGGCGCGCCAGCGCGCGCCGTCGAGCCGCCGCAGCCGCGCGACGAGCCGGCCGAAGCTCGCGCCGCGCGCGCGCGCGACGCCGGCGGGATCGAAGCCGTTCGAGGTCTCGACGTGCGGCGCCGTGAGGCGCGTGCAATGCAGCGCGCGGCCGTCGAACTCGATCCGGAGCGCGTCGACGCCGCGGCCGCGTGCACGCGGCGCGACGGCGACCAGCTTGAAGGGGCGGTAGACGAGGCGGCCGCTCCGGTGCAGCGCGGACAGCGTCTTTGCGACCGCCGACGGCTTCGGATCTTCGAGCAGGTCGAGCACGAGCAGACCGCGGCTGCGGAACTCCGCGCCGCGCGCGGGCGCGGCGGCGGGCGCGGTCCGCGTCGGCCGGAGCACCCGGTCGCCGTTCAGCAGGCAGAGGCTGCGGCCCGCACGGTCGACCGCGATCCACGTCCCGCCCTTGTCGGGGTCGCGCGGCGCGACGAAGCGGTTCGCTCCGGCGCGCGCGCGCGCGGGCGGCTTTGCTTTGCCGCGCGTCGCGAACTCGTCGCGGTTCGCGGCGAGCAGGTAGCCGCCGCGCGGCGGCGCGAGCAGCGAGACGGTGCACACGGGAAGCGGGTCAGCGCGCGCCGCGCGGACCCGGCGGACCGGGCGTGGCGGCCGCCGGCGGCGCGTCGATGTAGTAGTAGAACCCGTTCATCATCTCGTCCGTCGACTGCGGCCCGTTCTTCACGCGCGCCTTCGGGTCGGGATTGCGCGGGTTCGCGGCCGAGTTGTCGTAGGTCGCGACGCCGGCGAGCACGTCGCCCGTCTCGATCCGGATCGGCGCGGCGAGGTCGTAGTAGTGCTGCCAGTTCCAGTCGAAGCGCGGGATGTCGAAGAGCGTGCGCACGACGCCGTCGCGGCTCGCCTGGTAGCGGTATCGGACGCCGCGCGCGTGCATGTGGACCTGGAAGCCGAGGATCTCGATCGGCTGCTCGATCCTCCGGACCGCGATCACCTGCACCCCGGCGGCTCCGGGAGCGAGGTCGATGTCCTGCGTCGCGAGCAGCGCGCTTCGGACCTCGTGCAGCACCGGCCCGCGCGCGAAGCGGACGCCGATGCGCGTGCGGTCGATCGCCGGCTTGCCGTTCGTCGTGTAGTGGATCGAGAGGAGGAAGCGCTGCCCCTTCTTCAGGCGGCGCGCGCAGCCCGGCGGGAACCCGACGGCCGGCGCGCCGGGGACGTACCCGCCGAACACGGCTTCGCCGAACGAGGTCGAGAACGTGGTCACCTGGTCGTCCCGGACCTCGTCGGGGAGGAGCAGCGCGACGAGATGGTGCAGCACCTGCGGCGCGGTCGGCCGGCATTCGAGCGCCTCGATCCACGCGTCGTCGGGGAGGTCGGTCTTGACGAGCGCGGCGCGGTACTCGAGGACGCCTTCGGCCGGGATCTCCTCGGGATGCGGCAGCTCCCACACGGCGTCGGGCTCGCCGATCGTCCAGCGCATCGTCGCGCCGCCGGGTTCGGGAGAGGGCTCGGGCGCGGGCGCGAAACCGGGCGGCGGATCGCCGGCCGGCGCGCCCTGCGCGGCGAACAGGCGGATCGTCTCCTTCTCCGTGTCGGTGAGGCGCCGCTCGTTGCGGCAGAGCGCGTAGCGCGGGTCGGCGCTCCATGGCGGCATGACTCCGCCCGCCGTCACCTCCGCCATCATCGGCGCCCACCCGCGCGCCTCCTCGGCGTCGGTCAGGTCCATCGGCGCGAGGCCGTCCCGGCAGTGGCAGGTCGCGCACTGCGAGCGCACGATCGGCAGCACGTCCTTGAAGAAGGTGACGCGCGGCGCGGCGACGGGCGCGATCTCCCGCCCGCGCGGCGCCCCGCTCTCCTCCGGCGGCTTCGTCCCGGCGACGACCGCGGCGACCGCTTCGCCGGCGCCGCGCGAGGTCCCGCGCCAGCACAGCTGCAGATGGCGGTCGACGACGACGACGTCGCCCTCGCGCTCGAGCCCGAGCCGCTTCATCGCCAGCGCGAAGGGATCGTGCAGCACGAACGCCCCCGCCGGGTGCGGATCGGCCGGGCCGACGTCGCCGGTCGCGAGCAGCAGCACGCGCACTGGCGCCGCGCCCTCCGCCCGCGCCAGCGCGCCGAGGCGGGCAACCGTCGCGGCGCGCTCCGGCCCGTCGGACGGCAGCGCGGCGACCAGCTGCGCGGCGAAGCGCGCCGCCTCGCTCCAGAGCCCGACGCGCACGCCGTCGCCGCCCGCGAGGTGGAAGTCGGCGAGCAGCGCGTCGGACGACGCGCGTGCGTCGGCGGGCGGCCGGTCCCCGGCGGGCGCCGCGGCGAGCGCCGCGCACGCGGCCACGACGGCGAGCGGTCGGCGTCGCGCGCACCGCATCGGCCGCTCACGCCTCGTCGAAGAGGGCGAGCGAGGCGGTGAACCCGTGCAGGAAGTTCTTCCCGCCGATCGGGCCGATCTCGCCGGCCGCGAAGAAGCCGACGGTCGGCACGGGCCCGAGGTGCTTCTGGATCGCGCTGGCGTCGTGGTCGGGCCCCTCGAAGAGGCGCGTGCCGCGGCCGTTGCAGGTGAAGAGCAGCGCGCTCGCGGGGCTGCGGCTGGTGCGCGCGCCGGTCAGCAGGTCGCGCAGGTCCTCGTCGGCGCTGACCGCGTCGCGCACGTGGAAGCGGACGGTCCGGCCGCGCCGCGCGACGTCGCCGATGTGGACCGCCTTGCCGGTCTTGTCGAAGCCCATCACGCTGCGCACCAGGAAGTCGCCGCGCGCCGGGTGGCTCAGGGTCTCGTCGACGACCTGGCCGATGTGGAAGCCGCCGTCGCGGATCGCCGTCTGGAGCAGCAGCTTCTCGTCGTCGGGCGACTCGTCGTAGACGCGCTGGAGCTGCTCGAGCGCCGGCTTGCCGGCGAGCTCCTCGATCACGTTGTCGTGCGACTTCGTGATCACCATCGAGCGACCGACCGGGCGGCAGCCCTGCGAGACGACGTGGCGCACCGTGACGTGGCGCAGCACGACGCCGACGGCTCCTGCGCGGACGCAGGCGTCGTCGAGGAAGAGCGCCGTCTTCCCCTTCTCGCCGCTCGCGTTGCCGCCGCTGATGCGCAGGCCGGGGCGCGACTCGTTGATCTGGCGCAGGAAGAGGTCGGCCGGGAAGGTGTGCGGGTCGGCGAGCATCAGCAGCGAGACGCGCTCCGCCGCGACGTCGACGTTCTCCTCGATGCCGGGGAAGCCGTGCACGTGGACGGCGTCCTCCTCCGTCTCGACGTTGAGCTGGAAGGTCTCCACCTCGCCGTCGGGGAAGTGCGCGAGCCAGAGCGAGAGCGCGGGCCCCTCCTCGATCTCCTGCCCGCCCCCCACCACCGTCTGGACGGCGGCGCCGATCAGCGAGCCGGCGTGGGTGCGCGCGCGCACCTGGCGCGCGAGCTCGTCGAAGCTCCCGGCGTGGTCGTGCGAGACGAAGAGCACCGCGAGGCTCGGGCGCGCGCCGTCCATCGCCTGGACCGCCTCGCCGCACACCTGCGCCACCGCCGCGTCGGTGGCGGCCTCGGTCGAGAGCGCGGCGGCGAACCGGTTCATTCCGGCGGGGCTCCGGGGGCGTCGAGCCGCGCGCGGGACGTCGACGCGGGGGCGACGACGGACGAGGTTACTGCGCGCGCACGCCCGCCCCAAGCCGTGGGCGCGGAAACGATCCGGCGCGCGCCGCGACAGATCGCGGCGCGCGCCGGAAACTTCCCTGCGTTCTCTAGAGGGCGCGGGCGGTCAGGACTTCGGGCCGAGCGGCTGCCCGTCGGCGTCGATCACGACGACGTCGGCGATCCCGGCCTCCTTGATGCCCTGCTCGATCTTCGCGCGGTCGCCGACGACGATCCACGTCGCCTTCGCCGGATCGACCACCTGCTTCGCCGCGGCGTTCACCTCGGCGAGCGTGAGCGCGCGCACCTTGCCGGCGTACGTGGCCCAGTAGTCGTCGGCGAGGCCGTAGCGCACGATCTGCGCCAGATTGCCGAGCACCGCCGAGTTGGTCTCCCACGAGCCGGAGAGCGAGAGCGTCGACTGCTTCTTCACCAGGTCGAGCTCCTTCTCGGAGGCGGGGCGCGCGCCGAGGATCTCGCTCAGCTCCTTCTGCACCTCGAGCATCGACTCCTTGGTCTTGTCGGTCTGCACCGGCGCGTTGACCACGAAGAGGCGCGGCCCCTTGGCGTCGGCGATCGACGCGCGCGCGCCGTAGCTCCAGTGCTTGTCCTCGCGCAGGTTCATGTTGATGCGCGCCGTGAACGGCCCGCCCAGCACGCCGTTCATCGCGTCGATGGCGAGGTCGGCCGGGTCGCCGGTCGGCGACATCGGCAGCGCGGCGAGGATGATCGACTGCGCCGCCTGCGGCTTGTCGATCAGGTAGACCACGTGCTTGCCGGCGCCGGCCGCGGGCGGGCCGATCTCCTTCTTCGGCACGTCGCCCGCCTTCCACTCCTTCAGGCGCGGCTCGAGCAGCGCGACGATCTCGGCCGCGGTGGTGTCGCCGACCACGATCAGCTTCGCGTTGTTCGGCTTGAACCAGGTCGACCAGTACGACGCGATCTTGTCGGTCGTGATCGCGGCGAGCGTCGCCTCGGTCCCGCTGCCGCCGCCGAGCCGGCCGTAGGGGTGGCCCGCGCCGTACGCGAGCAGCGGCAGCACGCGCCGCCCCATCATGTTGGGCTGGAGCTTGGCCGACTTGAGGCGCGTGATCGAGTCGCGTTGGATCCTCTCGAAGTCCTCCTTCGGGAAGGACGGGTGCAGCAGCACGTCGGCCCACAGGTCGAGGCTCGCGGCGAGGTTCGCCTTGAGCGCGGAGAGCGAGACGAACGCCGCGTCGGAGTCGGAGCCGGTGCCGACGCGCGCGCCGAGCCGCTCCTGCTCCTGGACGATCTGGATGCTCGACTTCGACTTCGTCCCCTCGTCCATCAGGTCGAGCGCGAGGCTCGCGAGCCCGCTCGCGTCGGCGGGGTCGGCCGCGCTGCCGCAGTCGACCGAGAGCGAGAGCTCGACGGTCGGCGCGAAGTGGCGCTCCGCGACGATCACCTCGAGCCCGTTGCTGAGCTTCGCGCGCGTGAACTTCGGGAAGACCGCCTCGGCGGTCGTCCCGGAATCGGGCAGCGCGCTGCGGTCGGCGCCCTTGGCGGCGGCGCGCCACGGCGGGAACGGGACGACGCTCAGGATGTAGCGGCCGTCGGTCAGGAGCTGCTTGCTCGCGCCCTTCAGCGCGTCGACGGACGCGCCCGCCGTGTTGGCGACGCGCTTCTTGTACAGGCCCGGGTCGCCGCCGAAGCTCTGCGACTCGGCGAGCAGGTCGGACTTGCCGCCGAAGCCGCCGATCCGCTCGAGCCGGCGCACGTAGCCGGAGAGCGTCTGCGACTTCACGCGCTCGAGCTCGTCCTGGTGCGGCCCCTCGGCCACGAGACGGGCGAGCTCCTCGTCGCAGATCGCCTCGATCTTCGCGAGGTCGACCCCGGGATTGGCGGTGACGCTCAGGCTGAACTGGCTGCCGAGCTCGCGCGGGTTGACGCCGGCGCGGCAGTCGGTCGCGAGCTTCTCCTTCACGACGAGGCGCTGGTAGAGGCGCGACGTCTTGCTGCCGGCGAGCACGTCGCCGAAGAGCGACAGCTGGTCGAGCGACGGGTCGCCCCAGCGCGCCACGTTCCAGACCATCGTGAGGCGCGGCTGGCCGACGCGGTCCTCCAGGACCTGGCGCGTCGTGCCGACGAGCGGCGGGACCGACTCGGTCCAGCGGGCGATGGGAGGTCCCGAAGGAATGTCGCCGAAGTACTTCTCGACCTTCGCCTTCACGTCGGCCGGGTCGACGTCGCCCGCGATCACGATGGTCGCGTTGGCGGCGCCGTAGTACGCCTTGAACCACTCCTTCACGTCGTCGAGGCTCGCGGCGTTCAGGTCGTCCATCGAGCCGATGGTCGTCCAGGAGTAGGGATGGCCAGCGGGCGCGGTCGCGGCCGCGATCAGGTACTGGCTCTGGCCGTAGGGCTGGTTCTCGCCCTGCCGCTTCTCGTTCTGGACGACGCCGCGCTGCTCGTCGAGCTTGGCCTGGTCGATGGCGCCGACCAGGTGGCCCATGCGGTCGCTCTCGAGCCAGAGCACCATGTCGAGCGCGTTCTTCGGGACGTTCTCGAAGTAGTTGGTGCGGTCGACGTTGGTCGTCCCGTTCATGCCGGTCGCGCCGGCCTTCTCGAGCGGGTCGAACCACTCGCCGTGGAAGTTCTCCGAGCCCTGGAACATCAGGTGCTCGAAGAGGTGGGCGAAGCCGGTCTTGCCGGTCTTCTCGTTCTTGCTGCCGACGTGGTACCAGACGTTGAAGGCGACGATCGGCGCCTTGTGGTCCTCGTGCACGACCAGCGTGAGGCCGTTCGCGAGCACGTGCTTGGTGAACGGGATCTCGACGTCGTCGGCGGCGCCCTTCTTTTCCGGCGGGTGGCGCGCGGGCGCTGCGGCGCCGGCGGTCTGGACCTGCGTGCTCGCGTCGGCGGCGCCGCCTTGGCAGGCGACCGCGACCGACAGCGCGGCGAGGGCGAGGACACGGAACGATGCTGCGGACGACATGGCTTCTCCTTCCCAGAGAGCTCTCGACCCGAGTGCGTGCCGCTTCGAAGGTGGGGCCGCAGCGGCGACGACGAAGTAGGGACGGAGCATGATGCCGGCGCCGGCGCACGCCGTCGATGACTCGCCGCGCCGCGCCGCCGCCTACATCCGGCGGTACTTGGGCCCGCTGCCCCCCTCGCGCGGGGTCCAGCGCGGCCCGAGGACGTCGGTCGCCTTGCAGTCGACGCAGTTCGGCGCGTTGACGCGCAACATTCCGTCGGTGACTTCATAAACCCCGGCGGGACAGAGGTTCGCGTAGAGCGCGGCGGTCGCGGCGTCGACGTCCTTGCCGACGATCAGGTGCGAGGGGATGTCGTCGCGGGTCGCGTTGCCCGCCTTGAAGACGGCGTCGACCTTGCTGACGGTGAGCTTGCCGTCGCGCGCGTATTCGGTCGGCGCAGTGACGCGCTTCTCCTCCGCCGCGTCCTCTTCGTCGTGCACGTGGCCGCCGAGCAGGCGGCCGCCGCTCGCCGTCATGAGCGCCGCCTTCACGCCGCCGAGATAGAAGCCCGACTTGAAGGCGAGCCGCATGTTGCGCGTGCGGTAGAGGTCCTTCGCGATCACCGACGTGTTCACGAGGCGGTCGTACTCGCGCAGCGCCGCGTAGCCGAAGTCCTTCTTCTTGATCGCCGCGAAGATCGCGCGCGCCGCGAAGATCCCCGACCACATCGCGTAGTGGATGCCCTTGAGCGACGGCACGTCGACGAAGCCGGCCGCGTCGCCGAGCAGGAGCAGCCCGTCGCCGGAACGCCGCTCCGGCAGCGACCAGTAGCCGCCCTCCGGGATCGTCTTCGCGCCCCACTCGACCAGCTCGCCGCCCTCGAGGACGCGGCGCACGAACGGGTGGAGCTTGAGCTTCTGCAGCAGCGTGTGGACGTCGAGCCCGGTGTCGCGGTAGTCGAGCCCGACGACGATCCCGAGCGCGACCTGCCGCTCCGCGACGGGATAGAGGAAGGAGCCGCCGAACGCGTCCGTGGGGAGCGGCCACCCCATCGTGTGGACGACCTGCGTGCCGAAGACCTGCTCGAACGGGACCTTGGTCTCCCACAGCTCCTTCACGCCGAGCGCGTAGATCTGCGGGTTCTTCGAGGGGACCTGCTGCCACTCGAGCCACGCCTGCGTGAGCAGCCCGCGCGTCCCCTCCGACAGCACGGTCACCTTCGCGTCGATGTCGGTCGGCGCATTGAAATTCGCGCCCGGCTGGCCGTCCCGGGTCAATCCGCTCGGCGCGGTGCGCACGCCGACGACGCGGTCGTTGTCGACGCGCAGCGCCGCGGCCGGGAAGCCGGTGAAGAGGTTGACGCCGGCCGCCTCCGCCTTCGCGCCGAGCCAGCGGACGATCTCGCAGATCGACCCCACGTAGTTGCCGTGGTTCTTCATCGTCGGCGGCGTCGGCAGGCGCGTCGCCCCCGTCGCGCTCAGCAGGTAGACCGCCTCCGACTCGACGCGTCGCCCGAGCGGGAGCTCACTGTCGGGCATCCCCTGGAACAGCTCGTGGAAGGCGGAGGGGTTGACCACCGCGCCGGACAGGCTGTGCTCGCCGAGCGACTCGGCCTTCTCGAGCACGCCGACCTCGACGTCGGCGAAGCCTTCGTCCTTCTTCTGCTCCTCCTTCACGAGGCGCTTCAGCTCGAGCGCGCCCGAGAGGCCGGCCGGCCCGGCGCCGACGAAGACGACGTCGAGCGGGACGCAGTTCTCGCCCGGCGGCCCCTTCACCAGCAGCGACGCGAGCGGGAGCGCGGGCTGCGCCGTGCGCGGCGTGATCGACGCGGTCATGGAGCGTGGGCCTTCGCGGCGGGAGCGGGAGCGGCGGCGGGAGCGGCAGGCAGCTCGATCAGGAGGTGGCGCAGCGCGCCCTCGAGCGACGGGTACGTGAACGCGAAGCCCGACGCCTCCAGCTTCTTCGAGGAGACGCGCTGGCTCGCGAGCAGCAGCTCCACCCCCATCTCGCCGAAGAGCGCGCGCACCGCGAAGCCCGGCATCGGCAGCACCGTCGGCCGGCCGAGGACGTGGCCGAGCAGGCGGGTGAACTCCTTGTTGGTGACGGGGTTCGGCGCGACGACGTTCACCGGACCGCGCAGCGAGTCGTGCGCGAGCGCGTGGGCGAGCGCCGCCGCGACGTCGTCGAGCGCGACCCAGCTCAGCCACTGCCGCCCGCCGCCGAGCGGCCCGCCGACCCCGAGCCGGAAGGGCGGCAGCATCTGCTTCAGCCCGCCCCCCTTCGCCGAGAGGATGAAGCCGAAGCGCGCGATCACGACGCGGACGCCCGCGTCGAAGGCGGGCCGGGTCGCCTCCTCCCACTCGCGGCTGACGTCGGCGAGGAAGCCGGGCCCGAGCGACGAACTCTCGTCGAGGAGCGCGTCGCCGCGGTCGCCGTAGAAGCCGACCGCGGAGGCGCTCACCAGGACGCGCGGCCGCTTCGTCGCGCGCGCGAGCGCGCTCGCGAGCAGCCGCGTCCCGTGCGAGCGGCTGTCGCGGATGCGCTGCTTCTTCTCCGCGGTCCAGCGCCCCTCGCCGATCGGGTCGCCGGCGAGGTGGACGACCGCGTCCGCCTCCTCGAAGACGCGCACGTCGAGGTCGCCCTTCGCGGGATCCCAGGTGGCGTCGGCGTCCGACGCCGGGTGGCGCACGAGCCGGCGCACCGAATCGCCACACGCCGTGAGGAGGGCCTCGAGCGCCGTCCCCACCATTCCATTCGCGCCGCTCACCACCACTTTCATCGTCGGCTCCCGATCGCAGATGCGCCGGGCGGCAAGAAGTCGCGACCCGGGAGCGCTCCGTGGTGCGCGCGCGCTGAGCCCGGCGCGCGCGCCGGCGGCGTCTGCTCTCGCGCCCTGTCGTCCCGCCCCCCGCCTCTCCACCCATCGCGGCCTGGTCCGCTCGACGTGCGGGAGAGCGGGGCGCACC
>Ga0137437_1000329_pt1 | contig 14060 bp, 11 predicted proteins | sample EasRivERMGT138_2_FD_102332 | JGI IMG/M metagenome (GOLD analysis project Ga0137437, IMG submission 102332) | Soil microbial communities from meander-bound floodplain in the East River, Colorado, USA - East River MetaG ERMGT138_2 | ecosystem: Environmental > Terrestrial > Soil > Floodplain ...
CGTCCTTCGACGCGTCGGTGAGCGTGCGCCGCGCCACCGCCAGCGGCTCGCCGGGGTGCTCCTCGTCGCCGTCCATGACGATGACGATGGTCATCTGGTCGAGCGCGCCCGCCTCCTTCAGCGCCGCGAGCGCCTGTACGATGATGACGTCGCCCCCCTTCATGTCGATGATGCCGGGGCCGCGCGCTGATGTATCGCTCAGCCGCTCGAAGCGCTGGAACGGGCTCGACGGCTCGAACACGGTGTCGAGGTGGCCGATGAGGAGGAGGCGCGGCCCCGTCCCGCTGCGTTCGGCCACGAGGTGCCCGGCGCGCCCGAACGGGGCGCCGTCGACCCAGCGCGTGGTGAAGCCGAGCGCGTCGAGCTCCGCGCGCAGCACCGCACCGACCTCGCGTACGCCGGCGAAGTTCATCGTGCCGCTGTTGATGTTCACGATCCGCTCGAGGAGGGCGAGCGCGTCGCTGCTCCGGGCATCCACGGCGCCCGCGATCGCGCGCTCGGTGGAGTCGAGCGAGGCCGGTGCAGCCGCGGGAGATGGTCGCTGCGCCGGCGCGCCGGGCACCGCGCAGGCGAGCACGGCCAGCGCGAGGAGAACGAGGAGCGCGACGGCGCGTGAGCGGAGGAGCGTGGTCATCGGGGTGGAATGTATCGCGATCGAGATCCCCGACGATCAGGTGCTCGACTTCTACAACCACCGGCTCGCGCAGATCGAGGGCATCATCCGTACCCAGCGGCTCGTGAACTGCCGGATCGGCCGGCCGGCATCCGCGCGTCGCTCGTCACCCACACCCGGCGGCGGCCTCTGGCGTGTGCTCGTCCGGCACGACGACGTGGACGACGCCGGATGTGCGGCCTGCGATGACCTCGTGGTCGCGCCACAGCGCGCGCGCGATGCGACGGGCGGCGGTGATCGACCAGGCGGGGTGAGCCGATGACAGCACCCAGTCGAGCCGGCCGTCGGGCAATGCGTGGCAGCTGAGCGCGACCCCGAGCGAGGTTGCGCGGCCGGCGTGCGCGGGATCGCCGAGGGCTTCCAGGCACCGGTCATCGAGCTCGCGCAGGTGCGACGGCTGGAACAGCTGTCGGTGCCGGACGCGTGCGGCAAGCACCGTGGCCGCGACGGCGAGCGAGACGGCGGCGCCGATCGTGAGCGGCGACGGGCGCCAGATCGCGCACGCGATCACGCTGATCAGCGCGAGCCATTGCGCCTCGCTGAGGCCGCGTACGTAGGGCCTTGCCGCGTCGCCGCGCACCAGCTCGAGCGTGAAGCGCAGCGCCCCGTAGCCGACGATGTAGATCGCCGCGGGGGCCCCCGGGGATGATGCGCCGACCGCGAGGGCGATCAGCACGAGGACGCCGCTCGCCGCGCTCTCGACGAGCTGGACCGGCCACAGGCTTCGGCCTTCCCAGCGCGCCCAGAACCCGAGGCGCACGTGATCGGGTCCGTACACGACGCCGCGACCGAGCGTGCCGTGGCAGCAGGCGACCGCGAAGCAGCCGATTCGCCCGAACACCAGGAACGTCCCGATGCCGAGGGTCGCGAGATCGACGAGCCGAGCGATCCGCTCGCCGGCGATCGCGGCGACCACGGCGGTCGCGATCACGCCGCCGAACGCGGTCTGGTAGAACACGATGCGCTCGCGGCCGACGATGGCGCTTGCGACCGTGACCACGACGAGGAACGCGAGCGGCGGCGCGAGCAGCCCGATGAACCGCTCGACGAGCGTGAGCTCCCAGACGACGGCGAGCACACTGCCCAGCACGCTCGCGACGACGTAGCCGGTGAACCCGAGCATCGTGTAGGTGCTGATCGATCGCCGCATCAGCGTCGGCCGTGCACACCGAGCGAGCGCGAGCTTGGTCATGACGAGCCGCGAGCTTGCATCGTCACGAAAATCTGTGGTGCCGGCATGACTCCCGATGTCCGTCCCCCGCAGATATCAGCAAGACGCCATCTCCTGCCTTGTGGTCCACAGATCGTTCACTTAGCCTTTGCGCCATGGGGTACCACAAGGGTGGTCGCGATCATCGCAGAGAGGAGGGCGGCGAGGCCGCGCCGGCATCGAAGATCGGTGCAGGCACCTTGCCCCAGGCGCACGGCGGCGTCGCCCGCGGCGCACCGGCGTCCAAGGTCGGCGGAAGCACATTGGCCGAGCAATCCGCCGGCGGCGACGGCGCCCGGGACGGCGCGGTCCCTCAGGCCACCCCGACAAGGGATCCCGCCGGCAGAGCCGCGCCACTGCAGCGCGACACGATCCAGCGGCTGTTCGGCCGCCACGACGCCCAGGCCCATGCGAGCGGACAGCCCGATCACGCACCGGGCGGCCCTGGAACCTCCGTCGCTTCCACCACGGCGAGCCGATACCCCGCGCTCGCCCGCGCGCTGGGTGATCGCCACGACGGTGAGCCGACGATCGACGATGCAGCGACGGCCGCGGTCCAGCACAAGGCCGGCGGATCGCCCGTCGATCCCGACGTGGCGGGTCGAGTCGGCGCGCATCTGGGCGCCGACCTCACGGGCGTCCGGGTGCACAGCGACCCATTGGCGCAGCAATCGAGCGCGGCGATGGGTGCGCGCGCGTTCGCGTACCAGAACGACGTGTTCCTCGGCGCCGGCGAGAGCCCATCCGACGTCAAGCTCATGGCCCATGAGCTCACCCACGTGGTCCAGCAAGGCGCCGCGACCGCGCAGCCCCAGCGCAAGATCGCGGTCGGCGCGGCCAACGATCCGGCCGAAGCCGAGGCCGACCGCGTCGCGGACCAGGTCGCCGCGGGCCCCCCTGCGGGTGCACCCACCGCGAAAGCACCCGCCGCGAGCGCGGTCCTGGTCGAGGATGGCGCGCCGGCCCAGCCCCATCAGATGACTCGCAGCGCCGCGCTCGCCCAGCTGCGCCAGGCCGCGGGCGCCGACGGTGAGCCTGCGATCGAGCACTTCCTCGCCGAGCACGGCGGCAAGACCATCGGCGCGCTCGAGCGTCAGGCCCGCGCCGCGCTGGGCGGCAGCAAACCGAGCTCGGCGTCCGAGCTGGTCTCGCCGCTCGCGGCCAAGCTCAAAGGCGCGGACGCCGCGGCCCCCGGCGGCGGCGGGGGAGGCAGCGCGACCGCCGCGATGAAGCCCGCGACCGCCGCGGCGACGGTCCAGCGGCTCGGCGACGGCGTCGCACTCGATAGCTCCATGGCGGCCGCCGCCGGCGACGCGTACGGCGCCGACCTGTCCGGTGTGCGCGTGCACACCGGATCCGCTGCTGTGCAGCTCGCTGCCGAGCATGGCGCCCGGGCGTTCACGATCGGTAACCACGTCGCGTTCGGTGCCGGCGAGCACAACCCCGGTACGCCGGTCGGCGACGCGATCATGGCCCACGAGCTGGCCCACGTGGTCCAGCAGCAAGGCGCCGACCCGCGCGTACAGCGCAAGCCCCTCGAGGTCGATGGCCACGACGGCGCCGAGCACGAGGCCGATGAGGCAGCGGGCGGCGTCCTGGCCCGCCTGTACACCGGCGCGCGCGCGATGGCGTCGAACGCGGCCAGCCGGCTGCGCACAGGCAGCGGGATCTCGCTGCAACGCTGCAGCCAGCCGAAAGTCCCGGTGATGCGCGTCGTATTCGGAATCACGATCATTGGCAATGGCGCATCGGCGAAGGCGGTCGACGAGTGCGCGGCGTTCGTGACCAGGCTGATCAGCAAGAACAAGCACGCGCAGAAGAAGATGAAGGACGACAAGGTCACGCTCGTCATCATTCCGCACGACAAGAAGATGACCGACCTGCCGCAGTTCGCGGCCCTGAAGGGGACCAACACGTTCGACGGGCGGCTCTGGGACAACGTGCGTGGCTCGGGCGGCATCCGCGCGCCCGACGGCAGCTTCGCGATCGGCGTACCCGAGGAGAACCTGACCGTGATCGCCGGCGCGGCGGACGGATACGGGCCCGGCTACAGCGTGGGCATGCACGAGCTCGCGCACGTCGTGCACAGCGAGGGGATGACCGCCGCACAGAAGACCAAGGTCACGCAGCTCTACGCCGCTCGCCAGGCCGCGGGCGGCCCGTGGACCGAGGCCTACGGGTCGTCCAACGAGCAAGAGTATTATGCGCAGTGCACCAACTGCTATTTCGGCAAGAACCAGGGCATCGGCCAGAACGGCAAGGCATGGCTGCGCACGAACGATCCGGCGATGTGCGACTTCCTCGACGAGCTGTACGGCAAGAGCTACGACGAGGCGGGCAACGTGGAGGCGCCTTGATCCGGCTGGGGTGGCTCCGGCTCGCATGGCTCCGGCTCGGCCAGCGCGTGGTGGTGCTGACCGCGCTGTTCGGCGCGGCGGCCTGCCCCGGGCAAGGCACGACCGGCCAGAAATCCGAGACCACCTCGCAGGACGACCACGGTACGAAGGGAACGACGCAGATGACGACCACCGAGCAGCGCTGGAAGGTATATGACGGCCCGACGCTCATCCTCGAAGTGTCCAGCGTCCCCGGCCCGATCATCAGCACCGCGGCGCCGCCGCCGGGGCTCAAGCCGGTCACGCATCCGTTCCTGTCGGCCACGGCGCGCAGCGCGCAGCATGAGCATCGCCTGCGCGAGATCCTCGTCGCCTCGAAGGACCTCGGGGATTTCGTCTCGCGCCTGCGCGCCGCCGGGTTCGAGGTCCGCGAGACCCCTCCGACCTAGAGCCCGGCGACCTCCGAGCGCAAAGGAAACCATGAGAGCCCAGCGTTCAAATTTCAGATCTCAGATGATTGGACTGCAGATTGCCGTGGTTGCGATGGCGCTCGCGACGCCTGCCGGCGCGCAGGGGCTGCGGCAGACCTCGCAGGACGAGTACACGCGCTACGAGCTGCTCGCGCCAGACACGGCGTCTTTCAAGATCGACTACGAAGTCACCGCGACGACGACGGGCGCCAAGTCGTTCTGGAATCCGATCCGCAAGGGCAGCGTCGCCAGCGACGAAGCCGTCTACGACATGATGACCGGTGCGCCGCTTCCGTTCGAGCAGGTCACGGGCGCGCAGGCAAAGGCGCACGGCCTCGACGGCGCCGATCTCGAGAGCGACTACATCGAAGTCCATCTTGCGCGGCCCGTGCCGCCCGACGGCGGACAGGCGCGCATCCGCATCGTCAAGACCTACAAGGATGCCAAGAGCTACTTCCGTCAGGGCGACGGAATCGTCTTCGATCGCCCGCTCACCATCCGGCGCAACTCCATCGTGCTGCCGGCCGGCTATCAGCTCACCGACTGTAACGTGCCGTCGCAGGTGACGTCCGAACCCGACGGCCGCATCCGCATCAGCTTCATGCATCAAGCGCCTGGTGCCGCCGCGTTGACCGTCAAGGCGAAGCCCGGCGCGCCGGCGGGCGACGCGGCGAAGCCACGTCCGCTGACCGACGCGCGCAGCTGGGAGCCGCCGGCTTCGCAGGGGCCGACCGAGCACGAGCGGTTGTCCGAGCGCGCCCATCAGGATCGCGACATCGTTTACTTCCTGCAGCCTCCGGAGTCGAACGCGTTCCGCCTCTATCATGACTACACGGAGTCGCGGGAAGGCGTGGATAGGTACCTGAACGTCGTCCGGACCGGGAGCAAGGTTTCAAAGCCCTCGGGCAAGATCCTCGACACCGGTGAAGCCTTGAAGGCCGAGATCCTCACCGGCGCGAAGATGAAGGCCGCGGGCATCAGCACGGGGGACGAGCCGGTAGCGCCGGATCAGGAAGTGGTCGTCGTGCACTTCGCGCCGATCAAGAAGGGTCAGTCGGTGCGACTCAGGCTGTCCGAGACATATGCCGCACCGCAAAGCTACCATCTCGACGGCGACGAGCTCGTCCTCGATCGCAGCCTCGGCCGTCCGCGCAACTCCGTCGTGCTGCCGCGCGGCTGGTATCTCACGTGGCTGTCGATTCCAGCCGTCGTCCGTCAGACGCCTGATGGCCTCACGCGGCTTGACTTCGTGAACGGCCGGCCCGACTCGGTCGACGTGCTGATCAAGGGCAAGCGGCTCGCCGCACGGTGATCGCCCCGATCAGCCGGGATGGCGAGGCCACCTTCAGTCCCCGAGCGCTTGCGCGGCCGCCTCGCGCAGCTTGTCCTTCTTGCTCTTGCGCAGGCCCTTCACGCCGCCGGTCGTGGAAACGGGCGACGGTGTTTCGGTCGGCTCGAAGCCGGCGACTCGCTCGCGCACGATGTAGTGGTGATGGCTGCGCTCGATCAGGGCAAAGTGCGCCCGCATCTCGGCGGTGATGAAGCTGATCGCAACGCCGTGCTCGCCCGCGCGTCCGGTGCGTCCGATCCGGTGCACGTAGTCGTTCGTCGATCGCGGGAGGTCGTAGTTGACGACCGCCGGAAGGCCCGTGATGTCGAGCCCGCGAGAGGCGAGGTCAGTCGCGACCAGGACGTGCACGTCGGACGAGCGGAACATGTCGAGCGCTCGGGTGCGCGCGCCCTGGCTGAGCTTTCCGTGGAGCGCGATCGCGTTGACGCCCACGCCGCGGAGCTTCGCCGAGACATGCTCCGTCGAGTGGGTCGTGGCGACAAACACCAGCACCCGCTCCCAGGCGTTGTTCTCGAGCAGGTGACGCAGCAGCTGGGTCCGTCGCCCCGCATCGACCTCGATCGCACGCTGCGCGATGGTAGGTACGTCGGCCGGCGTCTCCGTGACGTCGATCCTGACCGGTGTGTGAAGCAGCCGCTCCGCGAGCTTCGATACCACGGGGGAGAACGTCGCCGAGAACACCAGCGTCTGGCGGTCCTCCGGAAGCAACGCCACGATGCGCCCGAGCTCGTCGGCGAAGCCATTCTCGAGGAGGCGGTCCGCCTCGTCGAGGACCAGCTGCGAAACCATCGCGAGCGAGATCGCGTTCTTGTCGACGAGATCGAGCAGGCGGCCGGGGGTGGCGACGACGATGTCGGCGCCGCCGCGGAGCTCCATCATCTGCGGATTGATGGAGACGCCGCCGAGGATGACGACGGTCTTCGGGCGTTGCGGGAGGTAGCGACGAAGCGCTGCGATCGAGTCCGCCGTCTGCTTGGCCAGCTCGCGCGTCGGAACGAGGATGAGGGCCTGCACGCGGCGTGGGACCGCGAGATCGCAACGCGACAGCGCCTCCAGAATCGGCAGGACGAACGCTGCCGTCTTGCCGGACCCCGTGCTCGCCTTGGCCCACACGTCGCTGGCGCGGAGCACCTCTGGAATCACCGCCCTCTGAACCGCGGTCGGTTCCTCGTATCCGCGCTCGGCGACTGCTCGCAGCAAGGGCGCGGAAAGGCCGAGTGACTTGAACGACACGCGGCGCCACTCTACCCCCGCGCCGAGCAAGGCGCCACGGCGATTCCGAAGCGAGTTGGTGTTTTGAGCCGCCGGATGTGCTCTACGTGTGCCTCCCATGTCGAATGAGCGCACCCGAGATCGTGGCAATCTCTTCGAGAACACGCAAAAGAAGAAACCGAGTCAGCCCGACCTTCAGGGTGACTGCACCATCGCCACGACCGCGTACGAGATCCGCGGCTGGCGACGCGGCGACCAGTTGACCATCAGCCTCGCTCCTCCGCGGGGCGACCAGAACACGTACCCGCTGGACGTGTTTCGCGGAGCGCTCGACGCAGTGCCGGTAAAGCCGGCCCGAGCCAGCTCACGTGGCGCGAAGGAGGCCGAGGCCGTCGCGACCCCTGCATGGGCCGGCAACATCGCCAGTGACGAAGTGACCTATACGGTCCGCGCCTTCGAGAAGCAGGGGAAGTCCGGCCTGTACTTCACGCTGAGCTTCGAGCGCCTCGAGAAGTCGGCGAACAACGAGCTCACCGATTGAGCTAACCTGACTTGGAAGCAGGGCACGCGATCCCCCGCCCGGGCCATGCACGCGATGCTCCGAAGCGATCGCCTTCGCTCTCCGAAGCTGAGGCGCTCGACTTCGTCCTCGAGTCCTTCGTCACCGGCGAAGCATGACGGCGGGCTCAGCTGACCCCGCCGCGACGCACGAGCTATCGGCGATGTGTTCGGTAACGATGCCGCGCTGCTCGAGCAACGAAGGAGGTCGTGCTGGCTGGTGTCGTGGCTCGTGTCGACGAGCCCCGCGGCCCCCGCGGCGCGCTGGGCGAAGGCTTCGGCGAGCTGGCGCAGCTTGAGCAGGGTCAGGTTCGGGTCGAGCGCGAGGGCGCTTTCGGCCACCGTGGCGAGCTGGAGGTAGAGCGGGCCGTGCGGGGCGAGGAAGGCGAAGCTGGAGGTGGGCCCCGGGATGGGCATGCGGAGCTGCGCCACGGTACCGCGGGAACCAGAGCACAAGCCATGTCGGCCAGGCGGGTCTGCGTTGGCCGCCGCAAGTTGCTCCGGGTTGTCCTCACGAGCCGCGCGGCACTACATGGCCTGCGCGGGAACCTAGCAAGCGAGCCTGACGCTCGTCGTCGTTGGTACTCGAATTGACGCGAGATCTCGCAGATGGTATCCACACATGGTTGTGAGCCAGGACAACACGAACAAGATCAAGGTCGTGTCGAAGGTTTCGGATCCACCGGCGATTTCGGCGACTGACCTCTCGCGCATCCAGCAGGAATCTCAGCGGCTGCACGAGGCGTTCACTGCGCGAACCGCGAGCATGGAGATCCTGACGGTCGACGACCTGAAGGTCCGCGCGAAGTAGACCTGCTGGTTCGCGATCGGTAGGTTGAAGGGGTGCGAGCGAGCCGGCTCACGATCGAGTGCGCGCCCTTCGACGGGCTAAAGGCCGCTATCTGCGTTGCGTGCGAAGCTGGCGACGACTGGTCCCTCGTGACCGCTTTTGTCGCGCCGGTCGCCGCGGGGCTCGCGGGCACCACCGCCACGCGCGTGAGGTCGACCCCGAACAGCCGGCTCATCCGTGCGCCGACCGAGGCGTCCAGCGTCGTCGTCTCACCTGGACGCGATGCGGTCGGAGCCTTTGCCAGGCCCGGGCGCGGCGCATCGACCCCGAGCGCGGCGGGCAACGTGGCGTTCTTGGTGTCGACCCACCCGAGCGCGCCTGCAAGGCTTGGTGCTCCGGCGCGGCCACGCGCCTCGGACGACAGGCTCGCGCGCAGGGCCTCCACCTCACGCTGGTGGAGCAGCTCGGTGCGGTCGGGGGCTGCTTCGGTGCCAGCCATCTGCCGCTCCCACCGCCGCGCCGCATCCATCACGCGCGTCGTCCTGCCAGGCGAGACGTCGGCGAACACGTCGCCGTCCGGATCCGAGCCCCACGCCTCGGCCTCGACGCGCGTCACCCGGCCGGGGACCGGACCGAGCTGTCCACGGCGCGCCGCCACACGTCTTGCGACCTGATGAAACCGCTCCTGCGCCCGAGGTTCATCAGGCTCCCCGTCGCTGTCCGTCACCTCGGCGCGCACGCGCTCCCAGATCGCCAGCGACACCTCGGGGCCGAGCTGGTGCTTCTGGCCTTCGATGACCGGGTCGAAATCGCTGCTGCGCGCACGCGCGCGCTCGAAGTCGCCGCCGCGGAACATGCGGGTCGTCATCGCAGCCGCCCGGCTTCGTCGGAGCAAGCCGCACGCACACCGAGCGCCAACCACTCGCGCGGACGTCTGGCGACTACGAGCGTGCCGCCTATCGTCACCCACGCAGCCACGTGGTCGTTGTTCCCTCCGCCCACGAGCATCACCTTCGCGTGAAGCTAGGGGACGACATACCAGCGTCAAGCGGTTCCGCGCATCGACACTTTCGAGTGGCAAAGTTAGGGCGTTAGCGGTGAGTGAGAGAACCTCTGAATCCGGAACATCTCGGCTGGTTGTAGGAAATTTCCGGCTAGCGGCTGTCGAGAGATATCGACCCTGTAGAACGTGCGAGCTCGACGGGCGTCAGTGGTTCGCGTGTGGTTCGCAGGTCCTATCGGTCACAGCGGTGTCACGGACGGCGGATTCATCGATACAATGCTCAGCTTATGGCCGATTGCGCACATCACAAGGTCGCCGGCCTCGGTGTCGTCCTCGAGGTGAACCACGTGTGCCGCCGTGTGCGGAAGGAGCGGGCAGGGGACGGTAGGCGCGACCGTTGCTAGCGCGGCCAAGACCGCCTTGGGAGCATCGCTGGCCGCGCGAACCGCGGCCGCAGCGCGTGCCTTGACCGGTCTCCGCGGGGCCTGCTTCTTGGCTGCGGGGTTCTTCGCGATCTTCCGCGGGGTGGACTTCTGCTTCGCGGTGCGGGTCTTGGTGACCTTCCGCGGGGTGGACTTCTGCTTCGCGGTGCGGGTCTTGGTGACCTTCCGCGGGGCGGGCTTGTTCTTGGTTGCGCGGGCCATGGTGCCTCCGTTGGTCAGAGCAGATCTTTCGCGATCGTCATTGCGAAGATGAAGGTGTAGTGAGTCTCGAGATGCGACACTTGATCGGCGGTCAGCGTCTGGTCGGCGTCCTTGAGCTCGACCCGTTCGCGTCCCGATGCGTCGCGCGGCAGCGCACGCGTCGAGAAGGCCTCGACGCCGGCCGAGAGGTGCACGAGGTTGCGTAGCCGGACCCCGGCGCCGAACATCACCGCGTCGCTGCGTCCCTTGGTGTCGGTGATCGGGACGCCGAACACGAGGCCCGCCGAGACCGAGGGCCACGACAGCAGGTCGATCTGGCCGGTGATCAGCGGCTCGAAGGCGACCGAGCGCTTCTGCGCCGTCAACACGCGCGTCGGCGATCCGCCGGTGGCCGAAGGCTCGGCTCCCTCGACGATCTCGGAGGTGCACGACCGGCACCACGACACCGCAAAGCCGAGCCCCATGCTGAAGCCGAGCCCGAGCACCGACTCGTCGCCCCGCATGACCAGCGACGCGGTGTCCTTCTCGCCCGAGGCATCCTTGCGCTTGACGGTCAGGTTGGTCTTTCCGCCTTCGAGCTCGAACGGACCGAAGGTGACCGTATCGCCGTTCGTGGTCCCCTGGATCACGCTGACCACGGCGGTGACCAGGAACGGCGCGAGCTCGGTCTTGAACAGGGCACCCGCGCTCTCGACGTGCTTGGCGAATTCGTCGAGCGACGTGGACAGCGTGGTGATCCGCGCCGCGAGCTTGGAATCGGTGGCGACCGCGGTCGCGACCACGCCGACGTTGTGCCGGCAGGTCGCGACGTAGTCGTAGAGGATCGACGCCTGTTGCGCGAACAGCAGCTGTCGCTGATCGGCGGTCGGCGTCTCGGCTTCCATGGCTGCTGCGAGCTGGGTTTCGATCCCCGCGGTCTCTCGCCCGTGCAGGATATTGCGGAGATGGTCGAGATCGGTGAACCCGAGGGCGCGTGCGACGGCGAGCTTGTCGACGTCGGTGGTGGCCAGAAATGCAGCCCACGGCTGCCCACCGGTGATCGCGACCGCGAGCTTCTCGCTCGGATCGGGCCCGAACGACGCGGGGCTGCAGAACGTTTCGACGTGATCGACCACGGAGCCAAGGTCGAGCTTGGTCTTGGGGTCGTGCGAGTCCTTGGCATATGCCAGCTCTCGATTGGCCTCCCACGCCTGCATGCGGGCTGGTGGTGGCTCCGGTTGGCTCACACCAAACCAGAGCCACTTCGAGGTCTTGGCAGGCGCGGTGGTGAGCTTGGGCTTGGTGCCGGACGTATCGAGGTAGCGACGGAACAGCTTCGCCGGCTCGACAGGCTGTGCCACGCGCTTGTCCGTCAGCGCAGCGGCCAGGCCCTGGCCGATCGCATCGCGCTTTCCGAGCAACCCGGTCAGCCGCTCCTTGACCGCGTCGGTCGCCGCGCCGACCTGTACCCCCTTGTCGTCGAGCGCAGTGACGGCCTTGTTCTGAAGGCTCGCGGTGGCGTTGGCCGTGAGGGCAAAGGCGTGTTGAAACACCAGGCGGAAGAACTCCGACGGATCGCTGACGCCGCCGATCACCTTGTGTTGTGTCTCGAGCGCGTAGCTCACGCCGGTGCCCGCGTCGATGCCCGAGATCGAGACTGCTACGGTACCGGCGACCGGCGCGCCCGCGTAGGGCGTACACGACTCGTTCGCCGTTGTGGCCGGCGCGGGCGTGGCTGGCTTCGGTTCGTCCGCCGCAGCGACCGGCGCGGTCGTGGGCTGCGCGGTCGGCGCCTTCGTGGCCACCGGTTTCGGGGCCGCACCGACCGTGGCCTTGCCGGGGCTCGGCATCCCCTGTTCGCACAGCTTCGCGACACCGGGATCGCTGAGCTGGATCCGCAGCACGTAGGCCTTGCGGTCCGCGGCGCAGCCGAACATGCCGGCCACACCAGATAGCCCCAACAACATCCACGCGAACCCGATCACTCGCATCCCGACCTCCAGCCTTGATCGCACCACACCCGGCCAGACACCACAGTTGACGCGATCTCGCGTGATGTCAAGTGGCGACGTGTTCGCTTGCGCGTGCACCGGACGCACGCCTGCGCAGCACAACGAATCACGGCCCATCGCGAGCGCGACGAAGCGGACGAGCCGAAGCGCCCCGCGCCCGCGCCGTCGAGGCGGACGAGTCCAGCGGATCCTGCGTGGACCACCGCGGTCAGGACGTCGAGGCGGCGCTTCCGCCGTGATATTGGAGGCGCGGCGCGCGCGTAGCTTTCTCGGCCGTGGGCCCCGCGGTGCGACGGCACCTGTTACCTTGCGGCCGAAGATGTCCAGCCGCCTGGTGCTGACGCGCGAGAAAGCCCAGGTCGGCGCCGACCGCAAGCGCCGCGACGGGCGCGCGCCAGCCGCCGGCCGGAGCGCGGCGCGATGACCGAGCGCGATCGATCGCTTGCGGGGCAGGGGCCCGGCAACACCCTGGCGCCAGGAAATCCCGGTGGGATGACCGGGCTGGTCCAGATCCGGCGCTGGGCCAAGGTGCTCGACCAGAGCCGCTGCATCGGCTGCCACGCGTGCAGCACGGCGTGCAAGTCCGAGAACGGCGTGCCGCTCGGCGTCCACCGGACCTACGTCAAGGCGGTCGAGGTCGGGACGTTCCCGGCCGCGCGGCGCGCGTTCCAGGTCACGCGCTGCAACCAGTGCGATGCCGCGCCGTGCACGGTCGCGTGCCCGACCCGCGCGATGTTCCGGCGGCCCGACGGCATCGTCGACTTCGACAAGTCGATCTGCATCGGCTGCAAGGCGTGCATCGCGGCGTGCCCGTACGACGCGATCTTCATCAACCCCGAGGACCACTCGGCGGAGAAGTGCAATTTCTGTTCGCACCGGATCGATGCCGGGCTCGAGCCGGCGTGCGTGACCGTGTGCCCGACCAGCGCGATCCTCGTCGGCGATCTCGACGATCCGACCTCGGCGGTCGCCCGCATCATCGGGCGCGACGTCGTCGCGGTCCGCCGGCCGGAGAAGGAGACCCACCCGAAAGTCTTCTACAAGGGCGCGCACGCCGCGACGCTCGATCCGCTGGGCGCCCGCCGTCCGGGCGGCGGACTCTACCTGTGGTCCGAGCAGCCGCGCGGCGCCGACGTGGTCCCGTCCGGACACCCGGAATATCCCAACACCTCGGCCAACAGCTCGGCCGCCGCGCTGCTCGCGTACGACGTCGCGCACCGCGCGCCGTGGGACTGGCGGGTCAGCCTCTACACGTGGACCAAGGGCATCGCCGCCGGCGTGTACCTCGTCGCGCTGCTCTTGCTCGTGGTCGGCGAGACTGCACCCGACGGCGCGCTCTGGCGATGGGCCGTACCGATCACCGCGAGCGCGTTCCTCGCCGCCACTGGCATCGTCCTGATCGCCGACCTCACGCACCCGGCGCGGTTCTACCTGATCTTCACGCGGCACCACGGCAAGAGCTGGCTGGTTCGCGGCGCGTTTATCATCACCGGCTATGCCGCGGTGCTCGGCGCGCACCTCGCGCTGTCCTTGGCCGGCGCGAGCCGCGCGTCCGCCTGGCTCGGCGTGGTGGGCGGCCCGCTCGCCGCGATGACCGCGATCTACACCGCGTTCCTGTTCGCGCAGGCCAAGGCGCGCGATCTGTGGCAGAGCCCGCTCCTGCCGCCGCACCTCGTGGTCCAGGCCGTGATGGTCGGCAGCGCCGCGCTGCTCTTGCTCGAGCCGGTCGTCGCCGTGCCGCACGCGCTGGTGTCATCGCTGCTCGCGATCGCCGCCGCGGTCCACGTGTTGATGGTGCTCGGCGAGATCACGCTGACCCACG
>Ga0137437_1000330_pt1 | contig 14054 bp, 14 predicted proteins | sample EasRivERMGT138_2_FD_102332 | JGI IMG/M metagenome (GOLD analysis project Ga0137437, IMG submission 102332) | Soil microbial communities from meander-bound floodplain in the East River, Colorado, USA - East River MetaG ERMGT138_2 | ecosystem: Environmental > Terrestrial > Soil > Floodplain ...
GATTATATTAATCTCGGCGTTGTACTATAGTTTCGTCTATAGCCCGAAGTCGGACGAAGTCGCCAAATTAGCCGACAGCGTCGAAATCGCCCGCAACGAAAAGAACGCGAAGCAGCTCAAAGCGGCCAATCTGCCGCGCTTGCAGCGCGATCTCAAGATGTTGGATATGCAGCTGGCCAAAGCGGTGGCTGAACTGCCAAACCAAAAACAAATCGCCGCGTTGCTCACGCATATTTCCGCCCAAGCTCAGCAAGCGGGACTCAACGTTCTCTTGTTTCGCCCGCGGCCGGAAACTTTTCAGGAGTTTTACGCCGAAGTTCCGGTGGACATAACGGTGAAGGGCAATTTTCATAATACCGTGAGTTTTTTCGATGCAGTGGGCCGACTGGACCGGCTGATCAACATCGACAACATCGGCTTTAGGAACCCGACGATAGCGGGCGACAACGTGATCATGGAGACCACCAGCGTGGCCACGGCATTTCGTTTCCTCAACGAGGCCGAACGCAAAAAAGTCGCCGAAGACAAGGCCAAAGCAGCCGCAAAGGCAAAAAAATAGCCGGACATGATGAGATGGTGTAAAATTTGCGGCCTGTTGCTGTTCATGACCTGGGCGCTGTGGACAATCGGATTTGGTCTCGCTCAGGAATCAGCACGCACACCGTCCGAGAAAACCAAGGAAGCGGTGGAAAAGTTCAACAACGCGCCCGCTTCGATCGGCAAAACGCTGCAAGGATTACGCGACGCGGCGAAAGACAAACTGCGGCAATCCCTAGGCGGTAAGACTAAAGTTGAAGCCATAGCCGAGGGCAAGTCGGAACGGGTTGATTTAAACGTCCCGCAGAAAGCGCCGACGATTAGTGCGCCGCCGTCGGCGTTGAAAGAAGGCGGTCGCGATCCGTTTCGTCCGATGACCTTGCGCACCAAGGTCAATACCAGGGCGCGGGAAAACCTCTCACCCCTCGAACGTCTCGATTTATCGCAACTCAAAGTCGTCGGCATCATCTGGGACATCAAGGAACCGCGAGCGATGGTGGAAGACACGGCGGGGCTTGGCTACGTCGTCAAAGTCGGCACGCCGATCGGTAGCAACGACGGCACGGTAAAAGCGATTCATCGAAACCAGATTGTCATCGAAGAATTTGCCGACGATGTATTTGGTGCGAGAAAAAAAATTGACCGCAGTATGAATCTCGCGACGGAGTAGCGCTAATGCAAAAAACGAGGATAGTCCTCATGAACTCTGGTCAAACTCAACACCGATGGCTGTTCAAAGATATCGCCAGGTTGTCGATCCTGAGCGCGTTCGCCGGCGCCGTGATCATGAGTGGTTGCGCGGTCGCCCCTGACGCTGCGGCCCCGTCAGCCACCTCGCAGTCTCCTTCGGCCGCGAAAACTCAGGCGGTGAAGGTTCCCAACCAAAGTCTGCAAGAACTGATTGTTCGGGAGGAAAGAGGCCAGACGACGTTGCTGGTTAAGCTGGCTCGGCCGATCACTCAATACCGCCATTTCCCCCTGCCTCAACCAGCACGGGTAGTTTTGGATATCCCAAGCGACAGCACAGGTCCGGCTTCCACAGACACTTTTCGCATCGACACCAGCATCGTCTCAGCTCTGCGCTTGAGCAGCGGTGAGAACAATCTACGCTTGGTCGTAGAAGTCAGCGCGGCGACAGTTCCGCCTTATACGATTTCTCAGGAAGAAGGCGGTGTGAAAATTGTCGTCGGCGCCGTCGATCCTAACGTCAATGCTAAGAGAAATATCGTCTTGGTCCAGGCTGGTCAGAGGATCGACGTCCGCGCCGGTCAACCCGTGTCATCCTCTACTACGCCAAGCGCGGATGTGCGGCCGCAGGCTCCCGTTGCCGACGACCGGTCAGCGGCGGAAAAGGCTTATACCGGGCAAAAAATTTCTCTCGACTTCAAAGACGCGGATATCAAAAACGTCTTTCGATTGCTGGCGGAAGTGAGCGGCTTGAACCTCGTCGTCACCGCCGATGTGAACCGCCGAGTCACCTTACGCCTCGTCGAAGTGCCATGGGATCAGGCGATGGACCTAATCATTTCGACGAATGGCTTGGACAAGGAGCAGGTCGGCAACGTGGTACGGATCTCGACGGCGGGAACGTTGAAATCCGAGAAGGACGCGCTCATTGCCGCCAAGAAGTCTAAAGAAGACCTCGAAACGCTGCAGACGACATACTTCAACGTTAATTACGCCAAGGCGAAGGACTTGGAACCGAAGATCAAGGCCATGATGAGCAAGCGCCTGGACAGTGCGCTCGTCGTCGATGACAGAAGCAACACGATTATGGTTCGGGACATCCAGAAATCGATGGAGGACGTGACCGCATTAGTGTCGAAGCTTGATTTACGAACGCCGCAGGTCCAGATCGAGTCGAATCTCATAGAAACGACGCCGACTTTCGCGCGGGCGCTTGGCATAGAAATGGAAGCCCTGTTCAACAACTCCCGTGTACGCGCCAGTGATAGATTCATTGCTGGCACACCCTTTGTAGGCGGGCCCCAACCTACGCCAGCGATCAATCAACTTGTCATTCCGACTACCGGATTCCGCTGGGGGTATTTCGGAAATAATATTACCAGCGTCTTATCGGCTGCCGAGAACGAAGGTAACGTTAAAATTATTTCTCGTCCCTCGGTGGTTACATTGAACAATGTCGAATCTACAATTGAAAGTGCGCGTATCATCAGGATAAGAACCACAGCTGCAACTGTAGGTGAGGCCGGAAACCTCCGAGAGATTCGGGCGGGGATAATTTTGAAAGTCACACCACAGGTATCCGCTGACGGCTTTGTCTTGCTCAATATTTCCGTCAAGTCCAGTACTCTCGACTTTGCTCAGCAGATCGAAAATATCCCAGCGGAGAATACGCGAGAGGCCAAGGCAAACGTCCTCGTGCGAGACGGTGAGACGGTTGTTATTGGCGGGATTTTGAAGGATACGAGTTCTAATTCGGATACGGGTGTTCCGTACTTGAAAGATATCCCAGTGCTGGGTTGGATTTTTAAGAAGTCCTCATACGAGAAAAATTTTGAGGAGCTCGTCGTTTTTATCACGCCGCGAATTCTTGCGGCGGGGTCTCAGAACCTACCAACGGCGGAGCAAATCTGGCGCGATCAAATGAAACAGACCGACGGAACGGCGCCGCTCAATACATCCCAAGGCCAGAAACCCTAGCCTCCCCTAATTTAATGAGGTAGGATACCCCGCATGTTGCGTTACTTCACGGCGGGGGAGTCGCATGGTCCCTGTCTGACCATGATCATCGACGGGGTGCCGGCGGGATTTCCTCTCGATATTAACCAGATCAATCACGACCTTTGGCGCCGCCAACAGGGTTACGGGCGCGGCGGACGTATGCTCATCGAAAAAGATGAGGCGCAGATTCGCTCCGGTATCCGGTGGGGCGAAACCATGGGATCACCCGTGGCGCTCGGCATTGAGAACCGCGACTGGAAAAACTGGACTAAAAAGATGTCACCGAGCCCCGAGGATCGGGACGACAAGATCGCAGTGACCAAACCGCGGCCCGGCCATGCCGATCTCAACGGCGTGCTGAAATACGACCGCGCCGACATTCGCGACATTCTTGAGCGGGCGAGCGCGCGCGAAACCGTCGCGCGCACCGCGGTCGGCTCTTTCGCTAAACAGTTGCTCGCGCCGTTCGGTATCCGGGTCATGGGCTATATTCGTTCGATTGGCAGCGTCACGGCTAACCTCGACGGACTGACCTACGCCGAGACTTACGCACGCTCGGAAGAATCGCCGGTGCGCACGGCCGACAGCATCGCCGAAGAAAAGATGATCGCGCTGATCGAAGAATGCAAAAAGGAAGGCAACACGCTCGGCGGCATCTATGAAGTCGTCACTTTGGGATTGCCTCCTGGATTGGGCTCGCACACTCAGTGGGATCGTAAGCTGGACGGCCGCCTGGCCCAGGCGCTGATGAGCATCCAAGCCATGAAAGGGGTCGAGATCGGTCTTGGTTTCGAAATGGCGCGGCGGCGCGGTTCGCAGGTTCACGACGAGATTTTTTTCGACCCAGCCAAGATGGTGACCGAAGGCACGCCGCGCATTGTCCCCACTGGTTTCTACCGCGGCAGTAACAATTCCGGCGGCACCGAAGGCGGCATGACCAACGGCTCGCCGTTAGTCGCGCGCGTCGCCATGAAACCGATCTCCACGCTCATGAGTCCGTTGCAGTCGGTCGACATGCGCTCCAAGCAAGCCGCCGATGCGTCGGTGGAACGTTCCGATGTTTGCGCCGCCCCGGCCGCGGCAGTGGTGGGCGAATCGGTGGTCGCCTTTGAAGTCGCCAAAGTATTTCTCGAAAAATTTGGCGGTGACTCGCTGCGCGAGATCAAGCGTAATTACGAAAATTATCTCGAGCAGATCAAAAACTACTAACGGCCGCGAAAAAGCTACTTTCATGCCGCGCAGGTCCGCCGTTGAAATACTTTTGTGCAAACCGCGCCGCGCCCGTGCGGCAAACGACTAGCCCGTTGGCAAAAGCTCCGACGCAAAACATCGCATTGATCGGTTTCATGGCGGTTGGCAAAAGCGCAGTCGGCCGTAATCTGGCCAAGCGTCTTGGCCGCCGTTTCGTCGATCTCGATCGACTGATTGAGAAAAGCGCGGGCATGAAAGTGCGGGAAATCTTCGAGCAGAAGGGCGAAGCCTACTTCCGCCAGCTTGAAAAACAGACGCTCGGCCAAGTGCTCGCCAAGAACGGTCAAGTCATTGCCACCGGCGGTGGCGTCGTGCTCGACGATAACAACTTGGCGCTGCTTCGCGAGCGAACCTGGCTCGTCGCCCTCAGCGCCACCACCGAGACGATATTAACGCGGGTGGGAGACGGCGCGACGCGACCCTTGCTGAAGGGCCCCGACCGGCGCGCGCGGATCGAAGAACTTTTGAAAACGCGCCAAACGCGCTACGCTCAGGCCCATGTGACCATCGATACCGGAAATTTGACATTGAACCAGGTGATCGACAAAATTGTCGAGATCGCTCAATCCTACGAATAGTTTTATGCAAACCTTAAAGGTAAACCTCGGCGACCGTTCCTATCCGATTTATGTCGGTTCGGCAATCTTAGCGCGCGCCGGCGAGTTTCTTGCGCAGGCCGGACTTAGGGGGAAAGTTGCGGTGGTCACCAATCCCACGGTGGCGCAACTTTATCTTGATCCAGTCCATAAGGCGCTCGCCAATTCTGGGTTCGATGCCATACCGATTCTCGTGCCTGACGGTGAAGAGCATAAGAGCGTTGCGTCACTGCAAATGATTTACGACCGCTTGATCGCTGAAAGGTTCGAACGCAAGTCCTGCGTCTTGGCCCTTGGTGGCGGCGTGGTCGGCGATCTCGCCGGCTTTGCCGCCGCGACGTATTTACGCGGTATCCCTTATGTTCAAGTGCCAACGACTTTATTGGCTCAAGTGGACTCCAGCGTCGGCGGCAAGACCGGCGTCAACCATGCGCATGGGAAAAATCTGATCGGTGCTTTCTGCCAACCGAAACTAGTATTGATCGCCGTCACGGTGCTCCAAACTCTGCCGCAGCGCGAACTGGTCGCCGGACTGGCGGAGGTGATTAAGTATGGCGTCATCGAAGATCCGGCGCTTTTCGCTTTGCTCGAAGAGAAGATCGACCAACTTATTCAGTTAGACGATGAGTTGCTGATTCAGACGATTTCAACCTGCTGCGCGATCAAGGCCAAAGTCGTCGAGGCGGACGAACGCGAAGACGACTACCGCGCGGTGCTCAACTTCGGCCACACCATCGGTCACGCGTTGGAAGCGGTCACCGGTTATACCCAGTTTCTCCACGGCGAAGCGGTTGGCGTCGGCATGGTCAAGGCCGCGGCACTTTCGGCGCAGCAAGGTTTTTGCGATCAGGGGAGCCTCGACCGAGTCGTTGGCTTGATCAAGCAAGCCGGCCTGCCCACGGAAATCCCCGGCAACGTTTCGCTGCCGGGCTTGATTCAAGCGATGGAAGTCGACAAGAAAGCCGCCGGGGGCAAGATCAAGTTCGTCATGTGCGCGGGGCTTGGCAAGACGCGCTTCCACTGGCTATCGCCGAGCGAGATCTTGAACGCTCTGAGCGCGTGATGGTTGTTTTTCATTAGAGGAATTGGAGATGGCAAAAAAACAAAATATCCTGGTGCTCAACGGACCGAACCTTAATCTTTTGGGCACTCGGCAGCCGAAAATCTACGGCAAGACGACGCTAGCGCAAATCGAAAAAAAAGTCCGCGCCCTGGCCGAAGAGCTTGGTGTGGATGTCGATTTCCGCCAGTCGAACAGCGAAGGCGAGTTAGTGACTTGGGTTCAGCAAGCGGCCGGTAAATTTGGCGCGATCATTATCAATCCGGCGGCGTATTCGCACACCAGCTTGGCGCTGCGCGACGCGGTGTCCGCGGTCGGCATTCCAACCATCGAGATTCATCTGTCCAACATTCACAAGCGCGAGCAGTTTCGCCACCACTCGTTTATCGCCGAGGTGGCGGTGGGGCAAATCGCCGGATTTGGCGCTGATAGTTATTTGTTGGGACTGCGCGCGGCGGTGGCGCAGCTGTGACCCCTCGTGGGACGCTTAGAAGGCCCCGGTCGGGATGTTTTTGCTTGTCATTTCTTCAATCAAAGAGTCGCGCTCTTTTTGTAGATTGTCGATTTGGATCCTCAGATCGCTGAGCTCCTTTGTTTTTGCCGTGTAACCGGGGGCGTATGGAGACATCGGCGGCGTATCACGTGCGCCTCCCCCACCAGGTACCTTTTGGGAGTCAGAAATTCTCGATGCTAAATCCATCGCCCAACTGTTCATTCCGTCCTTGCTTACGTTTTCTGCGGTGCCGCCTCCCTGTGTGGCGTTAAAATATTTTTCTTTGGCAGCTTCCAGTTTTTGCGTCGCGTCAGCAAGTCGCTTTTGATACTCCTTTGCCTCTGCGGCGGCGACGGGCGGCGTCTCTCTACTCCTCGGTGGTTGTGCTAGGTCGCGAGTCGGAGCCGGTGTTGGTTTTTGTGGAACGGGTCCGGATTGCCGCGATGATGCCTCCAACTCTGGAAGACTCAGCCCAGGGCGATTGGATTGCCCAGCTTTTTCAATCGCTTGGATTTGATCTTTGGCGATGGCGATCTCGCCTCCGAGCCCGCTGAACTTGATCGACGTGCCTTCCTCACGGTAGCTCTGTACGGTGATCTGTCGGCCATTTTTTAGGATTAGAACATACTGTGCTTCCGCCAGGCTAAACCAGCAGGCGACGCCAAGAATCGTCATCATCAGCTTTGTTCTCATCATAGCGGTATTGTATCACGCTACACCATTCAGTGGTACTCTGTTTCTGACCTTAGGTGCCGGGCCTTTTGCCCTCGGTGTAAAAATGTTAGCGTTCGGGCGTCTAAGGCATGACCACCATGAACAGTTCCGCTCTACGGTCCTTTACGCTTGGACTCTTTTTCCTGTTTTGCGGCACAGACAAATTTATCTGGGCGGCCGAGCCGCGGGTGCAGATCCTCTCGCCTAAGGATGGCAGCCGTATCGCTCAAGAGCAAAACACGATCTTTGTCAGTGGCAAAGTGGCGCGGGATGCCGGCAGATCCGCCAATGTCGATATTTTTCTTGTCATCGATATTTCCGGCAGCACGGCGATGTATGCCGGGGTGAACCTCGGCGATGCCGACCAGCCGCCGGACAGTTCCGGATTCGGCCTGCCGCAGATCACGATCGGTGGCATGAGCGTCGGCCGACCGGCGGTTCGCAATCTACGTAACTCCGTCCTCGCCGCTGAAGTCGCCGCGGCGCGCCGGCTCCTGCTGCAATTAAATTCCCAATCGACCCGTGTCGGCGTTCTGACGTTCAGCGAGGGCGCCCGACTGACGCAACCACTGACCCATGATTTCGATCAGGTGCGCCGTGCCCTTGACGATATTCTACGCGCCGGTCCCGACGGCGGCACCAACATGGTCGAGGGCATCCGCATGGCGATCACCGAGCTGATGGGTTTGGGCAAGAGTGAAAGACGCACCGACGCGATTAAAGTGCAGTTTCTGCTGACCGACGGTTTTCCTTCTTTACCTATCGGCGGCGGCAAGCTCTCGACTCCTGAAGATACCAATCTCGCCATCAACGCGGCGCGGCTCTCCGGCAAGGCAGGAATAAAGGTTCATGTTTTTGCTCTAGGCGAAGAGGCGCTTTCCTATCCGCGCGCCGCGGTCGGAATCGCTAAAGAAAGCGGTGGTACCTATACGCCGGTGCTTCGGCCAGCCGACGTGCTGGCGGCGGTTGAGAATATTTCCGCTGTGGGCGTGGATTACGTCCAGGTGGTCAACCAGACTCTCGGCCAGCGCGCGACGCAGATTCGTTTGGGCGCCGACGGATTTTTTTCCTCCGCTGTGCCGGTTGCCGAAGGGCGCAATCAGATCGAGGTCTTGGCCCGCGCCAGCGACGGCTCCAACGGCCGCGATGCAATCACGATTTTTTACCAGTCGGGAAACCAGAAATCCTTGGAGCTGGAAGTTTTTCTCGAGCGGGAAAGAAAGCTCAAGCTTGAGGTCGAGCGCTTGGGGCGGAGCCCGGCAGAAATCCAACGGGAAGTCGAACGCAACCGTGAAGATAGCCTGAGACGGCCGCAGCAATTGCCGCCGCCAACCGACGGGCCGCCGCGTTAGCCCGGATTATTCGCAGCAAAACGGCGATCGAGATGCAACCCTTTTGGAGCGAAGGCAATGCAACTGTGCCTTGAAGAGGCAAGCGGGCAAGTTCGCTCTGAGATCACCGGCTAGAAGTTCAAGCATCGCGCCGAGCGCCGTGCATACGGTGAAACATTCGCGCTCGTGCCTTCGCTCCTCCAGGGTCGCACCTCGATCGATACAGTGTATTGAGTTTTCCTCGTAGGGTGAATGATCCGAGCTAGGAATCCTCGACCGGGAATCCTCCAGCCAGCACCTAGCGAGCTTTTCGTTCGGCCTCGGCGGCGATGGCGATCTCTGAGGCGCCGGCGCGTTTAATGATCGACATCACCTTGACGGTATCTCCCAGCAGCACGTCCTTGTCGCCGCGTAGGATGACCGTCTTATCCGGGCTCGCGCTGAGCGCTTCTTGGAGAGTTTTTTCCAAACTCTCCTCGCTGACTTTTTTCTGATTGACGAAAATTTCATGTTTAGGAGTTAAGGTCACGGTGGTGCCGCGCGACTCGGAGCGCGTCGCCACCGCCTTCGGCAGGTTAATCCTGCCGCCTGACTCGATCATTGCCGAGCTGGTGATCATGAAGATGATCAGCAATACCAGAAAGATATCGGTCAAGGGCGTGATGTTAATTTCGGCGACGATTCCCTCATTGTTGTCATCGCCGCCGCCCAGTGGAGTCATGGACATGTTAAATCACTTATAAGTTGAGGCTCTGAATAATTTTCGCCACCTGGATGCGGAAGAGTCCGTTCAAGCCAGCGATGCGGGTTTGAAAATAATTATAAAAAATGACCGCAATGATTGCCACCCCCAGGCCCAACGCGGTAGCCACCAAGGCTTCCGAGATGCCCGCCGCGACCACGGCAAAGCCACCGGTGCCGGCCACCGCCATGCTCTCAAACGATTTGATGATGCCGACCACGGTGCCGAGCAGGCCGATAAACGGCGCGCTACTGGCCACCGTGCCGAGGATCCAGAGGTTTTTCTTAAGGCGCTGAGCTTCTTCGAACATCGCTTCAGTGGCGATGCTGTTCGTCGTTTCGGGCCGAGCGCTGGTGTCGTGGTTAAGAATGTTGAGCATAATTCTTCCCACTGGACTATCGCTGTTCTGTTTGCATATGACGACGGCGAGATCGCGCTGGCCTTTTTTCAAAGGTTCAACCAGCGATTCGCTGATCCGCAAAGTCAACGAGCTGATATTTTTCAGCGACCACAGCCGCTCCAGCACGACCGTCACGCTGATGACCGACATCAAAATCAACGGATAGGTGGCGATGGCGCCCTTTTGAATGATATCGATGAGATCGAGACCCTGCTGTTGCATGACTTTTCCTTCCGGATATTCCGAAAATAATTACCCTAATTGAAAATTATTTCAATGAAGTGGAAACCGCTAGCCGCGCACGCGAATCGCGACTTCGAAGCGAATGATCATCGGCTCGTTGGCGAGATCTTTGAGACTTTCTGGGATCGCTGGGAACGGCGAGGCGCGCTTGATCGCATCGAGGGCGCTGGCGTTCAGTCGCGCGTCGGACGATTCCAACACTTCGGAGAGGGTAAGTTTACCCGCACGATCGAGGGCGAAGCGGATTGCCACCCTTTGCACGCCGGTCACGTTATCAGGATACCTCCACACGGACTCGACGCGCTTCTTAAGTTGATTGAGATAATTGCCGTAGTCGGCGGCAGGAATTCCCTTGAGTCCAGTTACGCCGCCGCCGCCAGTACCGACTCCTGTGCCGCCGCCGGCAATTCCGGTGCCAGTTCTGCTGCCGCCGGCCACGCCGTAGGAACCTGGGTTAGTGCCGCTGCCTTTGAGCGCGCCCGGAACTTGCGGCCCTTCTTTTAGCGCTTTGATACCAGAGCTGTCAGTGCCGCCTTTGATTGCCGATAAACTTCTTTGCTGCGCGTCGAGATCGGCAGCGGCGTTCGACGGCAGGTTGGTGGCGCTTTCTTTGGTCGGCAGTCTGACCAACGAATCCGCTGAAGTTTCTTTCGCGTTGACCGCTTCCTGGCGGGTGTTCATCGCCAGTACCTTCGGTCCGGGCAATGCGATCGGTTTCGGCGCCGGTTCGGGTTCTACATTCGCCGGTGGCGCGGGCACCGAGGTTTCCGCCGAGCCGCTATCTAATTTTCCAGTTCGCTGCGCGGGTGGAATGGGCAACCCAAGCTTAGGCAGCTCTCGCGGGCCGCCGGCTCCTTGGCGGGGGCCGATGCTTTTGGTATCGGCGCCGCTCCTCACTTCCATCAATTGGACGGATATCGGTATGTTTTCAGGCTTGGGAATGGCCAGCGTGGCGACGCGTAACGCGGCAAAGAATAATAATCCATGAAACAGCAACGATGAAACGAGAAAGGGACTGCGGAAGAGCGAAGCGAAATCCGATTCGCCCCAGTCGATGGATGTCTGGTCGAGCATAGTCAGCTGCCCGGAGACGCGACCGTTTTCAATGCGGCGGCGGGAGCGGGGAGCTGTTCCTGCTTAGCGAGAATTTCCAGACCGATGGCGCTGACATCGCGGCGCACCAGGCGGCCGTTCTCGTAATAGCTCCACAGATCGGCAACGCCGTCGCCGTTGAGATCGCGTTCTTCTTTAATCACAATTTCGCCATCGCGGCTGCTATCGTAATAGATCCACAGGTCAGTTCTGCCGGAGCCGGCGCTATCTTTCTCCACTTTAGCGATCCGGCCGTTCTCGTAGCTGGCGCGATAGGTCATTCTACCTTTGCCGTTTTCGTCGCGCTCTTCGCGCACGATCTGCTCTTTGTCGTAATAGAAAACCAGGTCGGGCCGGCCTTGTCCTTTTGAATCGACATCGCGGCGAATCAATTGACCCTGGTTGAAATAGCTCCAAGTGTCGACTCGGCCATCGCCTTTGCTGGCTTCTTCTTGGCGCATAATTTCACCGGGCTTTTGCGGATTGTAATAAATCCACAGATCCGGGATGCCGTCGCCGTTTACATCTCTGACTTCGACATTTTTAAACGGCGGCGCCACGGTTGGTGGCGCCACAGGTTTGTTGATGCCAGCCAACTGGCTATTTTCTGGCGCGCGATTGGCCGGCTGGGTTTGCCGCGGCAAATTTTGCTGCGCCGGTGTTGTCGCGCCGCTGGACTGGGGTTGCGCCGCGGGGGATGCAGCGGCGCCCGGATTAGCGATTTGATTTTCCAACTCCCGCTGGCGTGCCAGCTCTTGCTCGATGGCGGCTTCGAGCTGCTGATCTTTCTGTTGTTCAGTGTGAATCTGCTGGTTCAATTGGTTATAGTGGGCGTCGGCGGTGAACAAGCCGGCGAGTAAGCCGATGATCAAACCGCCGCCGGCGCCGTAAGGCCCAGCGATTGAACCGCCCATGGCGACGCCTTCCATCGCCTTATTCCAAACATGTTGCATTCGTTGCGAGCCGCTGACAGCCGGCGGCTGGGGCGGGTTGGGCGCGCCAGTGGTCGAATTGGGGTACTGTGCCGAGCCGGGCGGGTATTGCACCGGCACCGGTTCGCAAGCTGAGAGGGCGACCAGCGTTATCAGTAAATATAGACCAAATCGCCTGTTCATGGCTTCTACTAGAGAGGAAATTTTACTTCACTTCCCTGGTCAACTCCATCCCTGAATTCACGCTCACCGCTCATCTGACATGCATGGTCACCGAAGGCTTACCCTGCCATACTTCGAAGCTCTTCTTCAACCCTGCCAAAAGGCGCTGACGAACGCGGCGGCTCACCGTCGGCGACCTGCTCCTGACCAATGACTTGGCCGTCTTTGAAGTTATATCGAGCGGTAACTTTGCCCTGGAATTTTTGATCTTCGAGCTGTTCGACTTGCACGCCATCCTGAAAGCGCACCCAAACGTCAACCCGGCGGTCGCCGTTGGTGTCCGCCTCTTGGGTGGTGATTTGGCCCTTGTCGTAAAAGATTCGCAGATCGAAAAATCCGTCGCCGTCGGTATCGCGTTCCTCGCGGATTAATTGATTGTCTTGAAAATAGTATACCGTATCCCACTTGCCGCCGCCCTTGCTGTCACGCAGGCGCTTGACCACCCGGCCTTGAGAAAATGTCTCGATCATATCGATGCGCCCGCGTCCGGCGCTGTCTTCTTCACGGCGGATCACTTCTTCGCCGCGAAAATGAACAATCCGGCTGATTTTACCGTCGCCGCGCAAGTCTTCTTCTTGTTTGACGAGCCGGCCGGACTGATAGTAGCCCCAAAGATCTATTTTGCCGGTATTTTTGCGATCGAGCTCCACGCGCACCAGTTGACCGTTGTCGAAGTACGAGAAGCTATCGGGTCTACCGTCGTCATTGGTATCTTCTTCGACCCGGCTGATCTTGCCGTCTTTGAAGTGTACGGTGCGGCGCGATTTGCCAGGCAATTGGCCAACGTCTTCGCTGCGCACCGGCTGGCTGTTTTGATAATAAACCCATGAGGTCGGTTGCCCGGAGCGGTTGGTGTCCTGACCTTTGCGTTCAAGCTCACCGCGCGCGTCGAAAAACAGCCAGGTATCGATCTGGCCGTCGTTTTTGCTGGCGATCTCTTGGCGAATCGGCTTTGCCGCTTCGTAGTAGATAATTACGTCCGCCTTGCCGTCGAAGTTAACGTCCTGTTCGACACGTAGGGTTTGGCCTTGCGGACTGTAATAAGTCCAACGATCCATTTTACCGTCGCCATTGGTGTCTTGCTCCTGCCGTACGACATTGCCGCCCTCGTCGTAAAAAAAGCTCGCGACCGGTTGTTGGCAGTTGGCCGTTGCCGGCAAGTGCAGCAAGAAAATGCCGACTACAATCAATCCGGGGGTTGTATGCGCTAAGCGCTGCATATCGAGCCGGTCAGGTTTTGCCGTCCAACCCATCTTGGGGTTTGGTGCCCTGTTCGGTTTTGACCGCCGATTGGGCGTTCTCAATCGGTGTCTTTTCTGCGTCACTGACGGCTTTCTTAAATCCGCGAATTGCTTCGCCGAGAGACTTGCCAAACTCAGGAAGTTTGCTTGGACCGAAGACGATGAGTGCGACGACAAAAATGACTAGAATTTCAGGTGCGCCAAGACTGCCAAACATAGGACACCTCCAGCGATGAGAGATACACGCTACGCCACGGGTTAGGCTAAGTCAATTTGCCGTTGAATACGTCGCTGGCGTCGTCAAACCGTGAAATTCAGTTGCCATAAGAGGCGAGCATTCGCTTTTTTTTACGGCGCTCAATAGCCGCCGCGAAGCGGCTGAATGATTGTCGCGACCAAAGGCAAATTCCCCGTGTTGCTACACTCATTCTACCGGCGTGGCTTGCAAATGGTTGAATGTCAGGTAAACCTGATCGCGTAGTTTCGATTCCGAGCCCGCCGGTGAGTAAAATTAC
>Ga0137437_1000331_pt1 | contig 14032 bp, 10 predicted proteins | sample EasRivERMGT138_2_FD_102332 | JGI IMG/M metagenome (GOLD analysis project Ga0137437, IMG submission 102332) | Soil microbial communities from meander-bound floodplain in the East River, Colorado, USA - East River MetaG ERMGT138_2 | ecosystem: Environmental > Terrestrial > Soil > Floodplain ...
AACTCAAAATAAAGTGGAATTGACTTCAAAAAAATATGGTAATTAGTGCTGTAGCAAAGCCATAGCCTCACAGTCAATGGTTTTATTCACAAACATATTGACATTAATCTCACTACAAACAAATGAAAGGCAACAGATCTACAGATCTAGCCTAGGGGTGGGTCTATTACTTAACCCAGTTGACTTACATCAGTAATCTTGGGTTTGGCTGACCGGCACCGGACAGCACCGGACAGCACCATAGAACCATAGAAAAGGTTCTTTTGTTTATAGTGCTGTCCGGTGTCACGTTACTTCTTTCCGGCGATTGCCTTGCTCTGTCCGGCGCTATGTCACACTATATGGGTTTAACTTGTTACTATGTCACACTAAGTAAGCTTAACTCATTACTTCCAAATAAATAGCGGCTTCATTTTAGTATTATAAAGCTTAGTAATATATCTGTGTAGACTTAGCTTGTTACTGTGTCACACTATGCAGGTTACACTCGTTATTATGGAGGCAGTCTCCAACCCGGCTTCGTACTATAAAGCTTAGCTTGTTACTATGTCACGCTAAGTAAGATCCGCTCGTTTTTAGAAGCAGCCCGGCTTCTTATAGTATACATAGCTTAATAAAATATCTCTTAAAACTAATAGCATTGCATATTGAAATGACATTTATTAAAATATTTCTGAGCCATATAAAACAAGTATAATAGGTAAATCGAGAGACAACTATGGGTTAAGGTGCAACAACTTGAAGCCCGGGCAGCTACTTGCAGTGGGAGACAATTAGTCGAGTTGTAACGTGGGGGCGTAACGAGCTACTGGGGCTTGATCTCGATCCAGAAGATGCCTAATAATAAGCAAGTCAATGGTCAATGAATAAAATTATCAAGTCGAAGAAAAAACAGTTCTTACATCCCCTTCCGTGCCCATTCCCTGCGACGAGATTCATAACGCGCTCCGTGATACTCATTAGCCTTCAGTGTGTCAATCAGATGGAGGTGGTGCTTCATCACTACTCTATATGTATCTCCGTTAAGGTTGATGTTTTTTCGATAACCGTAGTCGGCATATTCTTCGAGGCAATTCTGAATCTATAAGAATCGTTAGCCGATGTCACTTGATAGGGGAAAGAAGTACTTACGCAGGTCAAGACTAGGGCAATGGCGTGATCGGGGACTGTGTGTTCAAAATCTTGGCGATAGAGAGACGCAAGACAGTCTTTATCGGTGTAGAAAAAATCATGGATTATAGCGGGTATTGCAGGATGTGCAAGGTTTTTGCACTTGCCCTTCAAACACAACAAGAATGTAGTAAGAGAAATTAAAAGAAAAGGAGACTCACGTTTTCGTCTGCTCCACCGCGAAGAAAGAGGCCGTCTTTTAGAGATTTATGAACCGCTCCTCTCGCGTAGTTGTAAACTTCTTGTTGGCCGCCCCCTTCGAAATCAGGCGGGCAAAGAAGATCCCCATATTTTGCTAATATAATGCGCTGAGCACACTTTTTTAACTTCTGGCGAAAGGACGAATGTTCATTGAAAACCTAGTTAAAGAATTATTAGATCGCGAATGATGGGAATGTAAATTCATACCAGAATGCTCATGTCTCGATCAGGGGAATATCCTAAAACAAATGATCAATAACTAATAAGTTTAAAGAGATAAACAAAGAACCAGGCTCTAGAACGTTGTTGCCTTCAATCCTTTCATACTCAGTGATTGTGTTTTTAAGGATGAGCGTCGCCTCCTTGAGGTCTCTATCTCTTCGCGGGAATGCATTAACTAATGCTATATGTTTTCTCATGTTGTTCTTTGCTAATTCGAGGACAGCCTGCCAGCTCGGGGGGTAGTATTTCATCGTTGTGGATTTAGGATCTGCATCCCTTGGTGTTTTCGAATAACGACGAGCCCGTTGAGAGGACAACTCATCTTCAGTCTCATCGTGTTCCTTGACAGAGTTCTCGACATCGTCATATTGAATCGGATCCTCGTCTGCTGGGATATTGGGTGGATGCATGGCGTAGTTACGCTTCCGATGATCATCAAGTACATCAATAGCGTCATTCTGAAAATTTTCAATAATGGGTGATGAAGTGATTACTAACATACCTCATCATTATGGTCGAGTTCATGTTGAGCTGCTGGTTCATGTTGAGCTGCTGCTTCATCTTCAGAGGCGATTTCGTCAAGGTCTATTGACAGGGTGAATCAGGCCATAATAGTACAGTAACTTTTGTAGTTACTTACCTATGTCACCCTGTGTGTGATAATTTAAAAATCTTTGGTATTCTTTGGTGCCAAGTTCATCATCACTGCTTTCGTCACTATCTTTGTCGCTATTGCCATCATCAATGCTGTTGTAGGCGTCATCCCCGTGGTTGTTGCCATCATCCCCGTGGTTGTTACTGTCATCTTCGTTGTTGTTACTGTCGCCACTTCCATTGATGTTGGGAACCAGTCTCTCCTGAGTCTGAGGGATTTGGTTGGGTTGTGTATGCTGGCTGATCTCGGGAACCTGATCGAATTCCTTGGCAGGTGGACATTGGCCTTGATTAGAAACGTTTGGAGATAAGTTCAAGTTACTGTCTTGGGCGGAAAAGCCGAATCGCGAGTCCTTCGAAGCCATCTGAAACTCTGGTTCTGGACCAGCTCGAGGCAACAAGGCCTCACGTCGAGGCAAACTTGGAGCGGATTTTGCTACGTTTTGCTTCTAAAAATTTCTTAAAAGTTAATTATGATCGATAAAAATAAAAATTGATATTACGCCTTTTTTTCCCGAATGTGCTTTGTGTAAAGTCGGAGGTGCCATAGCATTCTCATGGATGTTCTCGGGAATTACTTCATTCGTCTTACGAGCTTGTTCTCCTTTTATGGGAATCAGGGCGTTCTCAAGCTGAAAAGCATGTCCACCTTGACCACGAGTGGACCGAACCGCTCGCCCAGTTCTGACATTCTCTGTGGAATATATTGAGTAGATTGTTCTGGTATGGGTAAAAATACTTGCCCTTTCCTGTGAATTCGTCGGTCGAAATTGGGTTGGTAGGAGCTATAAAGAAAAAAATGAAATACGGGGGTAACTGAGTGTTGAGAGGCACACACCTTGTCTTTTACTAGTCGGGGCATCACTAGAGTTGCTGGTACGTGCTGACTTATTCTCTCCACTGGGAGGGACATCAGCCTTGCGTTTAGAGGCACCAGATTTAGGCGGCATGGAGAAAAAATGTTGGCAGTATTGGGTAGAATGTGGGACGATTCAAAAACTTTTAAAAGTTCAACCACCGACCCTGGATGACAACTGTCATGTTCTGTCAAGCAAACCAACAATTTAAATCGTACGACAAACAGATTTAGTAATGTATATACAACTCAATCAAGGAGCAAAGATATGGCAGGAGAGCCCGACACTGAGACGGTATGGGTTTCTTATAAGCACATTAGCGATTAATAAGTTTTTTGCTGTAGAGAATATTGAGAAACATACTATCGTGTATTTTCACAACAGCCGCAGTGTGGGAGTCAATAAACTCAACCGTAAACCCTGAGCGCCTGATAGCATCCATGATTGAACATACGTATTCCTCCGCTGACTTGAGCTGGTCCTCAGCAGACAGGACATCTTCCTGGGCCTTCTCTAATTGAAAAATGGTGAATTCTTTGTACGAGCGGGACCATCGTTCATGCTCCATTGCTTTTGTGAGTAATCCGGAAGCTTCTTCAGAAGAATGAATAGCATCAAGAGATCCCTGAAAAACAATAGAAATAGGCTGTAAATATAATTTTTTAGAAATATTCTTACCCCTTGAGTGATCTTCTTGTGCATTGCCTTCGATTCTGCGACTTTGACGGACATCATAGCAGTAGTCTAAAATGGTGGAATCAGAACGGATACCTGCAAAATCAAGTAACTCACAGTGGCAGCGATTGATAGTCGATGTAATCGGTCAAAAGACAATACAACGTGTCTTGGGGAACCAAATTTTAATTGTCCCACGCTGCCTTAAATAATCTATCAATTGTCCCGTGCAAGAAGCCTGATGCTAAGTATAGCATTGAGCGCAAAAACTTGGGTTCAATAATCCGGGCTTCGATGATATGGATACATTTGACGATACAGACGTCTCGGGGAAGATGGTATGTACAATATTTTCAAATATCTAAAGAAGGTGTCAAAATTGTTCAACCGTCGGGGACAAGGCTTAAAAGTGCTTACCACTGGTAGCAATGCCAGGCATGCAGTGCGATGACTGCATACTCAACGGCCTTCAATGACCAGAAGAGCCTCCTTGTTGATGCGCAACAATGCTTGGTGGACTTCACTTGACCCTCGCAAATTACTATGCCATTTGCGAGTTGGTAAAGGCCCTCGTTCTAGGCCGACGGTATTGTTAGATTTATCTTCCATGTGGCGATTACGCTTAACGGAAAATTCCTTCTCATTTTGCTCTGTCCATCTGCCTGCATTCTTGCCAGAGTTTTCGAAAATGACGATTGGGGGATACCAAGACAACGAAGCTTGTTGACCTGGGATATCTTTGAAATAAAGAATGTTAGGAAATAAACCAACAATTTGTAATAGAATACGTACTTGTTGAAGCGTTATATGTCCCAGCGAGAAACTTCAACTCGACATCCGTAAGGATGTCATCAATGAACTCTTCCCCAGTTTCTGGCAATCTAACCACAAGCATTTCCTTGGGTTCCGTTGACCATCCCGAAGGGCCAGAGATTACAGATGAAAAAGATATTTCGTTGATTGCCAAACGCCAAGGGTAATACCCTCTCAACAGGGCTGCGCGACCACGTGGTTGCCTTAGAATAGCATGGGATTGCTGCCGAAAGGCTTCGTAGTCTCGCGAAGTGAAGACATAGTCGGCAGGGCGACGGGGTATGACCAGCGGGGGGTGCCTAGAGATGGGAGATCGACTCAAAGTGGTTGACAGTTGCAGTGTGTGAAATGGGATGCCATTCTGAAGTAAATAGTATGCCAGATCGGATTCATCAAGTTGTGGGTCCAATCGACACACTAAGAGTGCATGTGATGCCGTCTTAACTGTCAATTTCCATTTCACGGTGCTACGTTCCTTGAAATCAAACATAAAAAGACTCTGACCAACACAGCGTATAGCCTTCAGACGTGTGGAAAAAAATATGGATTGACGGTTGTTCTTGCTGAGATCCCATTCATCTGCCGAGATAGATGACCCTTTGGTATGTAAACCTCTAACAAAATTGGAAGCGGCAGAGATTTGAGGAGTCTCAAATGCTGGATTGAGATGATCCTGCCAGCCAATTCCGAGGAATCGCACGAACCTTTGCCTATCAGATTCCGTCTTGAGAATAGGACTGGGAAATGTTGGGACAGGTATAAGAGGTGTATATCCAAAATGCATGAAAAGGATACGGTGGACTTCCGCGATGAAATTATCTGGAGACTTTGGATCGGGAGTTTCCACAGACTGCAAATTCCAGCTGTCATCGATCTCTAGCTCCGGTGAAGGTACCCGAGGAGATGGAATCCTGTTTTCGTTTGCCTGGTTTGTATCCACATCATTACCATACCAAACCGCATCATCATCATCAGCATCATCATCAGCATCCGAGGGTCCTCCAGGTGCACCCGAGTCGTACTCTTCACAGCAGTCGTACTCATTGTCGATTGGATCATAATAGATTTGGCTCGCTCTAAAGCTACCAAGTACATCCTCGCGCATTTTCTTGGATACGACCTGCCGATACAAAACACCATTATCATCCTCTATCCACTCAAAAACCTTTGCGCTAGTCTTTGGTGGATTGCGCAGGCGGTCTAGTCGTGTCTGCTTATCTTGAGGTGTTTCCCTTTTAACCCGCTCCTCATAGTGTTGCTTGCGTTGCAATATGAATTCCGCCCATGTGATGTGCTTAGGTTGAGTGGAAGAACTTGCACAGGGTGGAAGAGAGGGCCTGGGAGTTGAAGACGAACCTGCAAAGGGTGGAGGAGAGGACATGCGAGTTGAAGTCGAGGGATGGGGGGATTTCGTGAGGAACGTTGTCCCTTCTTGTAGTTGGTGCGGAAGGGGAGCCAGATGCTCATATCTTAGAGCTAAATCGTTACTCCAGGGATACCATACTGGGACATGGGACCGACAAAAAAATTCAGGCAGTGGTTGGTATGAATCGAAGACCTCCAATTCGAGAAATACCCCAGCACGCGGCGTTTGAGGAGAAAATGAACAGACAGTTGAAGCATAAAGAGCATCGAGCCACTGAGCATCGAAGTGCTCAAGTAAGATATTGTACCAAGATGGCTTGGCGAGAACGACTGAGTTCTTGACCGATGAATAAATGTCCTCCGCGCTAGCGATTACATACGACAAGAGTGCCATCCACACAACGAACCAATCCCTGCCCTTACGTAGAGCCATGTGCAGTGCTCCAGATCGCGGGTGGCCTTTGGTATAGCCAAAGCTAAATGTGTTGATGGGATATATGAAAGGAATCGGGTAGCTGTGACGAATGAGGCAGACGGCGTCAGAAATATCACGATCCACTCGTAGCCAGTTTTCTGTTAGGTTCAAAGGCATAAAGAATTTGCCAAGCTTATCATCAAAGACATGATGATGAGTTCTGGGCATAAATAACTTCTCGAATATGGGACCGCATAACGAGGGCGTCAGGGGAAAAAAGGAAATCCAACCGAAAGCCGGAGTCCACCAACGAGGGGTGGCATATTTTGTTGTATCTAGTTCAAAATAGTTGCGATGCCCGTTGAACTGATGGCTCGGAAGAAAGGGGTTTAGCTCGCCACCCCCCTCATCTCGAATAGGTGGTGGGTGATCTACTGTACGGCTGCAATTCGGAGAGAAGAAGAGCCGGCCCTTGAGGATCTGAACACGCCCATTTGTTTTATCCATGATCACAAATTATTTCTGTTGTTAATAGATCAGTGAGGTTCAAATGATATCAATACGGAAAGCTATGTACCAAGTGCAATGGATGAAATTAAATGTTGGTGGTGTCTGGATTGGATGGATTCGAAAATCAGAGATGACAATTGTTCGCGAGAGGATGCTTCTGAGAGAGCGACTTGATAGCTGCAGTCGCGGATTGAGTTGATGGTTGTGGTAAAGAAATAAGACAAAGATGCTGATGGATTCGATGGATTCGAAAATCAGAGATGACAGTTGATCGCTAGAGAGTGCTTCTGCGAGAGCGACTTGATAGCTGCAGTTGCAGATTGGGTTGATGGTAGTGGTAATGATATAAGACAAAGATGCTGACAAGGAAGAGCCGTCGAAAGCCACAGAAATTGTATCTGGTGAGATGGATAAGGACGTTAGAGATGAAGCTACAGCTATGGAATATTGCCAGTGGTTGCAATTAGCAGTTTGTAATTTAGCAGAGATCGATAACGAGATGAGGGAGACAAATGATGTTGAGACGAATTCTCGAAGATGGGCTAAAGAAATCTGGGTATAAAACACAAAGATTTCTATATGAGTAGGATAAATCGCGATGTGTTGGCTGTTGAATCTCAGAACCGTCGGTATCTGGGTCTAAAACACCAGAGATCCTAGGGTGGTTGTCGTCGAAGGAAGAAAAGCTGAGTTTGAAAATTATGCCAGATTCAATTTCAAACTCAGCGTCAGTGATGGACTTTACAAAATTTGAACCGTGACTCTGACTTGCACGCGACGCGAAGCGCCAACTCTCAGTAATCTCTGGTGTTAAATACCCAGATTACAAGTTGGTGACGCAGTATTATTCCTTTGGCCTCCCTCCCTGATCCCAAGTCCCACCTTTGTCCATTTTTCAGCCCGTCCTCCGAGTCCATTGTTCTAAGTCAAAAAGGACTTCAGTCGACTTAACTTCAAGTTTAATACTACTCCTCAATCGTCCAGCTCCTAAACCATTAAAACCAACCATCCAATTCCATTCCATCACCTCTATTGGAGACTCTAGACACGCTCGTGTCAACCACTGACACGACCACGACCAATTTTTGATCTCTGGTGTTATAATACCCAGATCATATTCTTTTGGCGTCCCACCCCGATCCCAAGTCCACCTTTGTCCTCATTTTTCGGCCTGTCCTCCATTGTTTCGAGTCGAAAAGGGCTTCTCTGTCAACTTCCCATTTATTCCAACGTCTTTAATATTACCCCTCAATCTTCCAGCTGCTAAACCATCCTACCAATTTATACCGCCTACTCAAGCCTCACAACTATGCCTTCTGTAACTTCTGTCCGCTGCCCCCGATGTGGTAAGAAGTTTAAGGACCAGACCAGCCTTCTGCAACACATGAACCAGCCATTTTCCTCCTGCTTAACGCACTTCGAAGAGTGTACCAATATCGCCACCAATCTTCAATCAATATCTGGAAATGACGGCGCAGCTCAACAAAGTTTTGAACCACCAGGTTTCATGGACACAGCAGAAGATTATATCGCCCCATCTCTTCCAGCAGACACCTCCCAAAACCCAAGAGGCAGCCGAAATCCATTCAATATCAAGAAGCATCCTACATCTAGCAGTGTCTATGGATGTGGAGAGACGTTTATGGATCGATGTGACAAGGACAAATTCACAGATAGAAGGAAAGGGAACATTTACTATCCTTTCGCATCGAGAGATGAATGGGAACTAGCTTCATTTCTACTTCGTTCTCGCCTAAGCATGGCTGCTATAGATCGTTTTCTGAAGCTCGAACTGGTAAGTTACATTTAAAATGTGGTATATACTCTTCTTACCAAAGATTTAAATAGGTGAAAAATGTTGGACTTACCTTCCGTACAGCAAAAGACCTACGAAATCGTGCAGAAATACTACCAGCAGGACCTTCATGGAAAAGTAAACCATGGCCAACGGTTTTTCCGACAAAACAAAACTTATTTCTCTATTACCGAGATCCCATAGACTGTCTTCAGTCGATCCTACACAACCCACTATTCCAAGACTATATCCAATTTCATCCATTTCAGCTGTTCTGGTCAGCGGAGGGTGCAATGCGAGTGTATACAGAATGGTTGTCAGGCAATGCCGCTTGGGAAATACAGGTATGTAATCTTCATATACGATTTCCTGTTTCGACTCCAAGGCTAATTATCTTGTATATCAAGGATTCTCTTCCACAAGGGGCAACAATTCTTGGAACAGTCTTATCATCGGATAAAACAAACATATCAGCCATGACCGGTAACCGTATCGCGCACCCGCTACTTATCAGCCTCGCCAATCTCAAAATGGACTTCCGAATGAAATCGTCCAACCACGCCTTCCTTCTTTTAGCCCTTCTACCAGTGCCATCATTTATTCATCAAAAAAAGCGTCTACGTGGCCTGCTGGGAGATAGATTGATACATGAATGCCTTAGTTTCATCCTTCAACCATTGAAAACTGCAGCTAGAATCGGAATCATGATGTCTGATCCACTCGGATACCGTCGGTTTTGCTTCACCCCTCTAGCTGCCTATATAGTCGACACTCCAGAATCAACACTTATCGCTGGAGTTGCAGGGAGAACTTCTTCCGTCACATTGGCTTCTTACAAGCAACTGGGAGACGATTTCCGGCATGAACCACGCACGGCATCAAAAACCCTTGCACAACTTCATGTGGTGGAGGAAAAGGCCAACCCATGGGATCTGGAGGTTTATTTCAAGGCAGCTTCAGAGATTCATCTGAATGGAGTCCATCGACCATTCTGGGCGGATTGGGCTATGTCCGATCCATCCATATTCCTAACGCCAGAACCGCTACATCACTGGCATAAGGCATTCTGGGACCATGATGCCAAATGGTGTATAAACACTGTTGGTGCCGCTGAAATCGATTTTCGTTTCTCTGTCCTTCATCAGCATGTAGGATTCCGACACTTCAAGGAAGGGATATCGTCTCTCAAACAGGTTACCGGCCGTGAACACCGAGAGGTGCAGCGCTATATCGTTTCTGTTATTGCTGATGTGGTGCCACCAGGCTTCCTCATTGCTATCCGAGCCCTGATGGACTTCCGTTACTTGTCTCAATCTATGCAGATTGATGAGCAAATGTGCACAAAGATTGACGAAACATTGAAGGAATTTCATGCTCACAAGGATTCAATTATTGCTGCAGGGGCTCGGCGAGGGAAAAGCCATGTCATTGATCATTGGTATATCCCAAAACTGGAATTTCTGCAGAGCGTTGTTCCAAGTATTCGCGCAAACGGTATCGCATTGCAATGGTCAGCAGATGGGACGGAACGTGCCCACATTGAAGTCATAAAAAATCCTTCGGATTTTTCCAATAACCGAAACCACGAATCTCAAATCTGTCGTCATCTTGATCGTTTAGAGAAATGTCAGCAATTTGATCTTTTTACAGCAGTTCGTGATGCCAAGGTAGATTTTCGCGCAACTACAAAAAACTTCTCAGAGGAAGACGACTGTGCAAGTGTTGCCAGCGACGACTCAATGGTTGAGACAGCGACTAAGCTCGTTGATCAAATAGATCCTGTATCAGCTCTCCCAGGCATGTCCTTGCCCTCTCACGTTGACTATTTTGCCAAGGCTGCTGACCTCGAAAAAATACCGCCTTTCGGCCAAGTATCACAAGCCCGACCTCATACGTTTTCCTCGCCTCAAGCAGCCTTCCATCTCAACCGTGATCCATCATTTAATATGCCCATCGATGACATAGCTACTTTGTTCAACATTCCGGATTTACGTGAAGCACTCTCGGACTACATACAACGAATCAGTAATGCTAATGACGGATATATCAGAGTCCTTGGTGGTCGCCGCTCCGCATCTCGAGGATCTCAATTACCATTTACACATTTACAGGTTTGGAAGAAAGTTCGTTTACAAAATAAAGCTTATCATTATCCACATGAAACTCTCCCACCCAAGACCGTAAATGCATGCCCTCCATCTGGTGAATGGAAGTTAGGGCGCTATGATCCAGTCATCGTCAACCTGGATCCAGATTGCAAATGGCCGCATAGTGGCCTTGAAGGTATGGATATTTTAAATTTTGGTTCATTAATCGAATACCCTGCTAACCTCCAGTCTAAGGTCATCAAGTCACGGAATTGCGTCTCATCTTCCGCATTGTTCATCCCGCAAGATCCCTCTTTCGTGAAGATCGTTTCCTTACATACGCATATCGTTTTGACATCATACCCCAAATCAACAAAAATATTTCAGGTTCCTCCACAGTTCGAGGACTTTATCCTGAGCCAAAATCGTCATTATATATTCTCAAACGGGCAAAGCGGGCCAACAGCGAACTCATTGGTGACATACTTCCATTGCAGCAAGTAAGAGCACTTGTCGACTTGACCCCTTGTTTTGGAAAAGCAGCTGATCGCCGCCTCACTAAATATAATTCTTCTACCTACAGTTCAGAATTCCGGTTGAATAAGTACTTTGACAAGGAGCTTTATCTGTCTCTTTCTTAGCCTTACTTCCATCTTTTCTTATTAGAATTCATCTCACTAGTATCAACTCACCCTATTCATTATGGACTTGCTCTTAGCTTCTCTGTTCGCTATTATGAAATTCTCAATTTCCCGATTGTCTATGCCATTTTGCCAAGCAGGTGTTTGATGACACCATTGCTGAACTTGACACACTGTCAGAAGAGAGCTACAAGGATTCGACTTTGATTATGCAACTACGATAACGGACTACAGACATGCAAGATTCAGCGGACGTTACCTACTAACTTCCCCCCAACCCACCCAATTTTCTGTCTCGGTCCCAATCATGCATGCCATCTTTCCAAGCAGGTGTTTGACAACGCCATTACTGAACTTGACACTGTCAGAAGAGCTACAAGGATTCGACTTTGATTATACAACTACTCTGCGATAACTTGACACTATGGACTACGGACATGCGAGATTCAGCAGACGTTACCTGACTTCCCCCAACTCACCCTATTCATCTCGCTCTCAACTTCTCTGCTTCTACTATGAAATTCTCAATAGGCCCAATCGTGCATGCCATCTTTCCAAGCAGGTGTTTGACGACGCCATTGCTAAACTTGACACACTGTCAGAAGAGAGCTACAAGGATTCGACTTTGATCATGCAACTACTCTGCGATAACTTGACACTATGGACTGCGGACATGCGAGATTCAGCGGACGTTACCCCCACTTCTCGCAACTCACCCTATTCGTCTCGATCTTGCTCTCAACTTCTCTGTCTTCTATTATGAAATTCTCAATAGCCCCAATCGCGCATACCATCTTTCCAAGCAGGTGTTTAATGACGCCATTGCTAAACTTGACACACTGTCAGAAGAGAGCTACAAGGATTTGACTTTGATCATGCAACTACTCTGCGATAACTTGACATTATGGACTACAGACATGCGAGATTCAGCGGACGTTACCCCACTTCCCGCAACTCTCCCTATTTGTCTCGATCTCGCTCTCAACTTCTGTCTTTTATTATGAAATTCTCAATAGCCCCAATCACGCATGTCATCTTGCCAAGCAGGTGTTTGACGACGTCATTGCTAAACTTGACACACTGTCAGAAGAGAGCTACAAGGATTCGACTTTGATTATGCAACTACGATAACGGACTACGGACATGCAAGATTCAGCGGACGTTACCTACTAACTTCCCCCCAACTCACCCAATTTTTTGTCTCGGTCCCAATCATGCATGCCATCTTTCCAAGCAGGTGTTTGACAACGCCATTACTGAACTTGACACTGTCAGAAGAGCTACAAGGATTCGACTTTGATTATGCAACTACTCTTCGATAACTTGACATTATGGACATCGGATATGCAAGATTCAGCAGACAAACCTTCGGAAGCCAAGGGTGAAGCAACACCTGCCAACGATTAAATTTCTAATTATTCTTGTCATCCTTGATTCTCGTCATAGTAACTGATTTTTAGTGAAGCAGCACCTGCCAACGAGTAAATTTCTAGCTTATTCTTGTCCTTGATTTTCATAACTGATTTTCGGTACTGTCCCCACACACAATCCCATATCACGGCGGCGGGCAAAACTTTGACCAAAGTTGGCCATGATCTGAATCCCTGCACATCGACTGTGAAGTACTTTTCTATCTAGCATCACGACCGCGAAGTTGTTTTCGTTGATACTCCTGGTTTTAACCATCCCACAAAAGCAGATGGAGACGTTTTGAGGGGAATCGTCGACTGGTTGAAAATGAGTATGTGTTAAACCAACATTCCAACTTTTATATTCTATCTCAATTCTACGACAGATGTCCAGAAAACATACAATTCGGCGGTATTATTTATTTGCATGATATCTCCCAAACCAGGGAACCTCCAAGAGGAGAGCGAATGATGACACCAACGAACTCCCTCCAGCCGCACATTTCCTTGACTTCCTCATGCGTATTATCGGGATGTCCACTGGTCATTTTTTTATCAGTAGTTAATCATTATCATTTTTCATGTTACGATTCAAAAATAGAATAAATAAGTCTCTTTAGTTTTCTTTGGTTCAGTCAACCAGAAAGAGATATAGCGAAAGCCATCAGCAGATCCTTAGTCATGAATAATAATTATAATACTAACAGCTTCAGAGGCCACCTTGTACACAGTATGATATAGCTAAATATACATTTGGGACAGTGCTAAACAGTGCGAGCGACTGTTGGAAGTGCTAAACAGTGCAAGCGACTGTTGGAAGTGCTAAACAGTGCAAGCAACTGTTGGACGGTGCTAGACAGTGCAAGCAACTGTTGGACAGTGCTAGACAGTGCAAGCCACTGTTGGACAGTGCTGGACAGTGCAAGCGACTGTTGGACAATGCTGGACAGTACTTGCGAGCGTGACATGAATTCTATGAGCACTATAATCGACTATAACTTTAGTGATGTGACTGTGACTAACTATGGGAAATTTCTGAGTTTACTGATGAAGGATGTCTTTGTTGAATACAAACCGACGGCTTCACGAGTTGGGGACTCTGCTAAAGCAACTGATGGAACTTTTGAAATAGTCGGAGAGGGGAATGCCATACCATGTTACATGATTGACGGAAGAGAGCAGGAAATCACCTACACTCGTGCTCTTCATACACCAACC
>Ga0137437_1000333_pt1 | contig 14018 bp, 9 predicted proteins | sample EasRivERMGT138_2_FD_102332 | JGI IMG/M metagenome (GOLD analysis project Ga0137437, IMG submission 102332) | Soil microbial communities from meander-bound floodplain in the East River, Colorado, USA - East River MetaG ERMGT138_2 | ecosystem: Environmental > Terrestrial > Soil > Floodplain ...
ATCGCGCCGCGCGGCTGCAGAATTCTGATCTCCGTCGGCAGGGGCAGGGCGTCTTTGCTTACCGCCAGCGTGTCGGTCCTCAATGCTTGCGTCTTTAGCCCCGCGGTGAACTGTTTGATCAGGTAGGGATTGTCGCGGTGATGCATCGGAATGGCGATCTTCGGCTTGAGTTGCACCAACACTTCTCGCGCGAGGTCCGGTCCCATGGTGCGGCCGCCGCCGATCGGCGTTAGAGCGATGTCCACCTTGCCGAAGGCTTTGAGCTGTTGCTCATTCAGCTTTTGGCTCAGGTCTCCCAGATGAGCGACGCACAGCGTGCCGAGATCGAAAACGAATGCCGAGCCGTGAATGCCCTCGATGAAGTCGGCGTTCTGATGAATCGGCACGTTATAGATAAAAGTATCTTTGACAGTCGTGCTGACCATGTTCCAGGCCGCGCCGTAGTTCTTCAGTCCACGCAGAATCAGCGGGTTGCCGCGAACGATGTGGACGGCGTTGTGATTGAACATTTCTTTGCCGACGGTGACCACATCGGCCGCCACGTTCGGGTTCGGATACCATCCGGGTCCCAACGGGTCGGCGACGATGCGCGTGCCTTTGCTGGTCGTAATGAGAAAGAAGTTGTGGCCAAAATATTGAATCGTCGCGTCGACGTTCGCCGCGTGGGCGAGTGAGCCAAAACCGCGCGCCACATCCGGATCGCGGCAGGATGAATGGGCTGAAGAGGATAGCAACAACAGTGAACTCAGGAACACTGCTGAGCCTATGTGAAGACGCGGTGTTCTACTTCGATGATGGCGTTGCATCATGTTCACGTGCACGGCCTCCATGACTAGCAGGCTATTGGATCGATATAGAAAAAACAATCGACGGCATTACTTCACTGGCGGTTGGAGCCGTCCAGAGTTAATGGGTTCGATGACCTCTTTTTCTGCTCCCGCGAGTGTCGTCAATCGGCACACGTGAATCGCGTTCGGTACTTGCTTGATCACACCGCAGTGTCCTCATGCCGCCGCAAATAATTCTGCCACGCCGAGCGCGACGGCGCGACTTTTTCTTGCAGCTTCTGCTTATTGCTTTCGCTGATCGGCGTGAAGTTCAGCGCGGCTTGGACGTTGTGTTCGAGCGGTGCAAGCTGCTCGCAGCCGATGATGACGCTTGCCACGGGCTGGCTGAGATTGAATTGTAACAGTTCCGCCGGTGACGCGCGGCCGGCGCCGGCGCCGACCAGCATTCCTTGTCCCATGACTTTCATCGACAGGATGCCCATGTTTTTCTGCAAAGCCACCGGTAGCGCAGCGTTCTCGAATGCCGGGATCGGCTCCATCTTGCGCTGGGCGACAGGGTTGGCCGATTGGGCAGCGTTGAGCGCCATTAGCACCGTGTCGAAGTCGTAGCGGCTGAGCGCTTCGGCCATTGCGGCGCCGTCGTTGTGGCCGGTGATGCCGATAAAGCGAACGATTTTTTGCTGTTTCAATCGTTGTATGGCGGCGATGACGCCATTCGGACCGGACATGCGCTCGAGATCGTCGAGATTGCTCAAGCTGTGGATTTGAATCAGATCAACGTAATCGGTTTGCAGGAACTTGAGACTTGAATCGACAGAACGTAGCGCGGCGTCGCGGTCCCTGGGATCGATCTTGGTGGCGAGAAATATTTCTTTGCGCCGCTTTTTGGAAAATTCACCGAGCCGTTTCTCACTCAGCCGTTCGATGCCGCGCCGGGTGTACGAGCCCGCGGTGTCGAAGTAGTTGATGCCGAGAGCGAAAGCTCGTTCCAGCAGCGCCTGCGCCGCGTTTTCATCTGCAATGGAGCAAAAACGCGAGCCCGAACCAAAGCCGATGCAGGAAACCATCTCGGCGGTTTTGCCCAGGCGGCGTTTGGGCAAAGAATTTGCCGCCGCGCCCAAAGTGTTTTCCGCGGCGCCGAGCACGACTGCCGCTGTCGTAGTTTTCAAGAACTCACGGCGAGACCAACGAGTTTTCATATTGGCGCTCCTTTCCGACCTGCCGAGGAGGATGGTTGACGTGGCGAGTTTAATCCAGACTAGCGTTCGAATGCCAGCAAAAATATTGGCCAGTGTGCTGATATTCAATCGCGACCGGCTTGAGCGGCCGGCGATGGCGACCCTCTAAATCTTCTCCACCAGGGTGTGATCGCGGGCAAGATGAAAAAGAAAAGCGCCACGGCGGTGATCGCGCCGGCGATCGGCCGGTTGAAGAATATTGCCAGCGACCCCTGAGACATGATCAGGCTCTGGCGCAGCGCGTTCTCCGCCATGTCGCCGAGCACCAGCGCCAATACGAGCGGCGCGAGCGGATAATCCAGCTTCTTGAAGACGTAACCCACCACGCCGAAGATCAGCATGTACCAGATATCGAGCATGCTGTTGTGCACCGCGTAAGATCCGATGGCGCAGACGACGACGATCAGCGGCGTCAAGATCGCAAACGGAATGCGCAATATAGCGGCGAACAATGGCACGAAGGCCAGGACCATAAATACGCCGATGATGTTGCCGGTGTACATGCTCGCGATCAGCCCCCAGACGAAATCCGGATTATCTTTGAACAACAGCGGGCCGGGCTGCAAACCCCAGATGATCAGCCCGCCGAGCATCACCGCGGCGGTGGGAGAGCCTGGAATGCCGAGCGTAATCATCGGCAGCATCGCCGCGATGCCTGCGGCATGGGCCGCGGTCTCCGGCGCGACCACCCCTTCGATCTCGCCCTTGCCGAATCGGTCGGCATTTTTTGAAAAGCGCTTGGCGAAGGCGTAGCTCATGAACGACGCCGGTGTCGCGCCGCCGGGTTTGAATCCCATCCAGAAACCGATGAAGGAGCTGCGCACAAAAGTGCGCCAGTAGCGCGGCAAAATTTTCCAGGTGTCGAGCACCACACGCAAGTTCATCCCCGTCCTTGTGCCCTTAAAGCTCAGCCCTTCCTCGACGCTCAGCAGAATCTCGCCGATGCCGAACAGGCCGATGACGGCGATGATAAAATCAAAGCCTCGCATCAGCTCGGTAATGCCGAAGGTAAGACGCAGCTGGCCGGTGACGATGTCGAGGCCGACGGTGGCGAGGATAAAGCCGATGAGAATCGAGACCAGCGACTTAAGCGGGTTGCCGCCGCCGAGCCCGACGAAACTGGAGAAAGTGAGAAATTGAATGGCAAAGATTTCCGGCGGGCCGAACTTCAGAGCGATCTGCGCCAAGACTGGAGCGAAGAACGTGATCAACACGATCGAGAAAAGCGCACCCACAAAGGAGGAAGTAAACGCGGCAGTCAGGGCTTGACCGCCTTGTCCCTGCCGCGCCATCGGGTAGCCGTCGAAAGTCGTGGCGACCGACCACGGCTCGCCGGGGATGTTGAAAAGTATCGAGGTGATGGCTCCGCCGAAAAGCGCCCCCCAGTATATGGAAGTGAGAAGAATGATCGCGGAAGTCGGCGGCATCGTGAACGTCACGGGCAGCAATATGGCCACTCCGTTGGCGCCGCCTAAACCGGGGAGCACGCCGATGATCGTGCCAAGGAGGATGCCGACTACGGTCATCCATAAGTTGAATGGCGTGATCGCGATGTGAAAGCCGAGTATAAGGTTTTCGATTCCCATCGGTCAGTAACCCAGCCACTGCTCGAGGGGGCCCTTGGGCATGGGCACCAGAAACCATTTCTCGAAAATCAGGAAGGAAGCGATCGGCAGGCCTAGCGCAATGACGATGACCGGCACCCATGAGTGACGGCCGACCCATCGCATATAAAAGCCCATGTAGAGCGCGGAAGCGACGTAGAGGCCGACGAAATGCATCAGCGCGACCGCCGCAGTCGCCGGCCAGAGCACTTTGAGCACCGGGCCGAGCTGCTCACGGCTAACGAAGATCTTGCCGCGACCGCCGAGCGCGGACTGCGCGAGAATCACGGCGCAGTTAACAACCATGATCAAGGCGAGCCAGAAAGGAAAGAAGCCGCTTCTGGGCCCGTCCGGACCCCACCCGAAGCCGATCCGAACGGCATCGAAAAGGACGACGCCGCCGAGAAGGATCAAGATCGATGCCGTGACGAATTCTGCGGCGCGCATTCTATTTATTTCTTGAGCAGCCCGCCTTTGGCCATCAGGTCACGGTGAAGTTGCTCGTTCTCTCCAACCCATTTGACGTACTCCGCGCCTGTGGCAAAAGCAGACTTGAGTGCATTGTCCTCCATATATTTCTGAAAGTCGGGAGTGTCGTAAACTTTCTTGAGGAACCCTACGTACCACTCGACAACGTCCTTAGCCATATCCGGCGCGCCGAAAATACCGCGCAACATCAGATAATGGATGTCGGTGCCGAGCGCTTCCTTGATGGTCGGAATAGTCTTCCAATCGCCGACCGAAATGCGCGCCGTGTCGAAAACACCGAGCGGACGCACAGTGCCGTTCTTCCAGTGGCTCACGCACTCTGCGGGATTATTGACCGTTGAGTCGATATGCTTGCCGACGAGATTGACGCAGACTTCGCCGCCGCCTTTGAACGGCACGTAAGTGAACTTCACCCCCAACGCCTGCTCGAGCTGGACCGTAATGATCTGGTCTTCTTGCGCCGAACCCGTGCCGCCCATCTTCATGCGGTTGCTGCCACCGGACTGTTCCTTGACGGCGGCAATGTATTCTTTGGCGGTCTTGTAAGGGGTCTCAGCGTTCACCCAGAGAATGAACTGGTCGAGCGCCAGCCTGGCCAGGGGGGTTAAATCCTTCCAGTTGAAGGGAACGCCGGTGGCGAGCGGCGTGGTGAAGAGATTGGAAAGTGTGATTATGATGACATGGGGATCGCCTTTTTTTTCTTTCGCATAGAGAAACCCCTCGGCGCCGGCGCCGCCGGATTTGTTGATCGCGATCACCGGGCGGGGAGATAACTTGTGCTTATCGGCGATGCCACCGATCAGCCGCGCCATTTGGTCAGCGCCGCCGCCGGTGCCCGCCGGGATAACGAATTCAATGGGACGAGTGGGCTCCCATGCGAGACCGCTCTCGGTTAGCGCGGCCAGCGAAAAAACCATCAGCAACGACATCCCAGCCCAGGATTTGCTCAGGTTCCGCATCGAAACTCCTCATGGTTAAAGTTGTTGCAAAATCGATTAACCTTTAGTGAATAAAATCTGACCGTTTGACGCGTCGTCGAACTTAGTATTCTGATACTGTCAATACTTAAAGTCATGAAAGTACGAAGCGCCACAACTGGGAAGAATGCCTATAGCAAAGAAAAGAACTTCTCAAGAGTTTAACACCATTAAGTTATCCATATTTTTTCCAATGGATGCTCATTCGTGGTAGATCGTGAGGGACTCGCATGAGGGTTCGATCCTGTCTCGGAAGCGGCGCTGGCGCGGCTAATTCTAGGCTTGAGGCTTGGCACGGTATTCTGTATCTTACCGGGAACATCGGCTAGGCCTCGCTGTTAGTGCGACTATCGCGCTGTATTTTTTCATAGCAAGGCTGGTCGAGTTATTGAATCAAAGTCGCAACGAACGAGGGAACCATGGCTACGGTCACGATAAATGAAGGCAAGAAAGAAGCCACCGGCCCGGTGATCTCCGGCGGCCATCTAGTCGCCAAGGCGCTTAAGAACGAAGGCGTCGAAGTGATCTGGACGCTCTGTGGCGGCCACATCATCGACATCTACGACGGCTGCATCGACGAAGGCATCAAGATCATCGACGTGCGCCACGAGCAAGTGGCGGCCCACGCGGCGGACGGTTACTCGCGTCAAAGCGGCAAGGTCGGCTGCGTGGTGACCACCGCGGGGCCGGGCACGACCAACGCGATGACCGGCATCGCCAACGCGTTTCGCGCCGAGAGTCCGCTCTTGATGATCGGCGGACAGGGCGCATTGTCGCAGCACAAGATGGGCTCGCTGCAAGATTTACCTCACGTCGACATCATGTCGCCGATCACCAAATTCGCCGCCAGTGTGCCGCACACCGAGCGGGTCGCCGACATGGTTTCGATGGCGTTTCGCGAAGCGCTGAACGGCGCGCCGGGGCCCGTGTATTTGGAAATTCCGCGCGATGTGCTCGACGCCAAGGTGCCGCTGGAGCGGGCGCGCATACCTAAACCCGGCGCGTACCGCGCGTCGACGAAATCCATCGGCGATCCCGCCGACATCGAAAAGCTCGCCGATCTTCTGGTCAATTCAGAAAGACCTTGCGCGCTGTTCGGCACGCAGGTGTGGACTTCGCGCGGCCACGAGGCCGCGGTGGAGCTATGCCGCGCGCTCAATATGCCCGGCTTCATGAACGGCTCGGGGCGCGGCATCTTCGCGCCCGGCGATCCCCATGGCTTTAACCGCACGCGCAGCTTGGCTTTCGACAAGGCCGACGTCATCGTGATCGTCGGTTGTCCGTTCGATTTTCGCTTGGGTTACGGCCGGCGGCTCCGTGCCGATGCCACAGTGGTGCAAATCGATCTCGATTACCGCAACGTCGGTAAGAACCGCGATATTTCACTCGGTTTGGTCGGCGACTGCGGCGCGATTCTCAAGGCGGTCGAGCAGGCCGCCACCGGCCGCGCGTCCAAGGGCAACGCGCGGCGCGCCGAGTGGATGAAAGATCTCCGCGCCGCCGAAGCGAAGGCTTACGAAAAACTGCTGCCCTCGTTCAAGTCGGAATCGACGCCGATCAATCCCTACCGCGTCGCCTACGAAATTAACGATTTCTTGACCGACAACACGGTTTATATCGGCGACGGCGGCGATGTGGTGACGATCACCGCGACGGCGGTGGAGCCGCGCAAGGCCGGCAACTGGATGGACCCAGGGCCGCTCGGCACGCTGGGCGTTGGCACTTCCTTTTCGATGGCGACCAAGTTCGTTCATCCGCACAAAGAAGTGCTGTGCTACTACGGCGATGGTTCCTTCGGCATGACCGCGTGGGATATGGAAACCGCTCAGCGCTTCAAGCTTCCCTACATGGCGGTGATCGGCAACAACTCGGCGATGAACCAGATCCGCTGCGGCCAGATCGGCAAGTACGGTCCCGAGCGCGGCGGTGTCGGTAACAAGCTCGGCGATGTCGATTTCGAAAAGTTCGCCGAATGCTTCGGCGGCTGGGGCATCGCCGTGCGCGAGCCGAGTCAAATCCGCCCGGCGTTGGAAAAAGCCCGCGAGCGCGTCGCCGGCGGGCAATGCGCCATTGTCAATATCTGGGTCGACATCAACGAGTACGCGCCCGGCACCAGAGCGCAGACAATGTACAAATAATGAAAAGATTGTTTCACCACGAAGGACACGAAGATCACGAAGTTCGGAATTATAATTTTTCGAAACCTTCGTGTCCTTCGTGCCTTCGTGGTGAACGGGATTTCTCTTAAGGAGCACGGCAATTCATGGGCAAAGCGTTGGATGGGATTCGTATTCTCGATATGACTCACGTGCAGTCGGGGCCGACTTGCACGCAGATACTCGCTTGGTTCGGCGCCGACGTGATTAAAGTCGAATTGCCGGGACGCGGCGATATCACCCGCGGCCAGCTGCGCGACAAGCCCAACGTCGACAGCCTTTATTTCACCATGCTCAACTGCAACAAGCGGAGCATTACACTCAATACCAAGAGCAAAAAGGGCAATGAGATTTTTCGCGAGCTGATTCGTTGCTGCGACGTGCTCGTCGAAAACTTCGCGCCCGGTGCGCTCGATCGCCAGGGATTTACCTGGGAAGCGATTCACGGACTCAATCCGCGCATCATCTACGCCTCAGTGAAAGGATTCGGTCCGGGGCCTTACGAAGACTGTAAAGTCTACGAAAACGTCGCCCAGTGCACCGGCGGCGCGGCGAGCACCACCGGCTTCGACGACGGCCCACCGCTAGTTACCGGGGCGCAAATCGGCGATTCGGGAACCGGTATTCATCTCGTCGCGGGAATTCTCGCCGCGCTTCTCCAACGTGAGAAAAGCGGACAAGGCCAGCGCGTTACCTGCGCCATGCAAGACACCGTGCTCAATTTGTGCCGGGTGAAATTACGCGATCAGCAGCGCTTAGCCGCCGGACCGCTGACGGAGTATCCGCAGTATCCTAACGGCGTCTTCGGCGCGGCGGTGCCGCGCGCGGGAAATGCCTCCGGCGGCGGCCAGCCGGGTTCGGCAGTTCGCACCAAGGGCGGCGGGCCTAATGATTACATCTATGTGATCATTCAGCCTCCCGGGTGGGAGCCGTTGATGAAATTGTGCGGCCGGCCTGAGCTGATCACCGATCCCGAATGGGCGACGCCGGAAAAACGTTTACCGAAATTGACCAATTGTTTCGAGATCATCGAACAGTGGGCGATGACGTTGGATAAATTCGAAGTGATGCGCCGGCTCAACAAATTCGATGTCCCCTGCGGACCGATCCTCGACATGGGTGAGATCGCCGCTGAGCAGGCGCTACGCGAAACCGGCACGGTGGTCGAAGTGGATCATCCCAAACGCGGCAAGTTTCTCACCGTCGGCAATCCGATCAAGCTGTCGGATTCACCGACGGAGGTGAAGCCGTCGCCGCTTTTGGGCGAGCACACCGACGAGATTTTGAAATTGGTTATCGGCTGGAGCGATGCGGAAATTGCCGCGGCGCGCAAAGAAGGGGCGGTTTGACGAGAAGAATATTCGGATTCGGACGATCAACCGCAAAGAACGCAAAGTACGCAAAAAAGAAATGAGATTCGTGGGGGCGGGTTTGAAACCCGCCCTCTTAGCGTTGGCACATCGAAAAAATTCGCGCGAGCTGAACAGACATATTTAAGTAAGACAATTCAGCGGAGGGATAATGGACAAGAGAGTGCTGCGGACCCTCATTGATTCAGTCCGTAAGTCGGGTCGGGCCGCTTTGAGCGCGCCGGAAGCCCAGCAGCTCTGCGCCGCCTACGGCATTCCCACGCCGAAACAAGCGTTGGCCAAGAGCGCGGCTGAGGCTGTCAGAATCGCCGCACGGCTGCGTTTTCCCGTAGTCCTCAAGATCGTCTCGGACGATATTCTGCACAAAACCGAAGCCGGCGGGGTCATCGTCGGATTGAATACAGCAGCTGAGGTGAAGCGCGCCTTCGACCGGCTGGTCAAAAGCGCTAAGGCCTATAAGAAAAACGCCTCGATCCAAGGCGTTCAAGTGCAGCAAATGGTCGCCGGCGGCCGGGAAGTCTTGGTCGGCGCGGTCAGCGATCCGAGCTTCGGCAAGCTGGTCGCTTTCGGTTTGGGCGGCGTGTTGGTCGAAGTGATGAAGGACATCACTTTTCGCCTCGCGCCGGTGAGTAAGAAAGACGCGCTCGCCATGCTCGATTCGGTGAGCGGCGCAGAAATTCTCCGCGGCGTGCGCGGCGCCAAAGGCGTCGATCGCGCGGCGCTGGCCGATATCATTCAAAAGGTATCCCAGCTCGTCAACGACTTTCCCGAAATCCTGGAAGTCGATTTGAATCCGATCTTTGCCAGCGACAAGGGCGCCCGCGCGGTGGACCTGCGCGTCGTCGTCGGCACTGCGCCGGTGCCGCGCCAGCGTTTCAGTCAGCGCGAAATTCTCGCCGCCATGCAGCGGATCATGAATCCGCGCGCCGTGGCGGTGATCGGTGCATCGGCCGAAGACGGCAAGATCGGCAACTCGGTGATGAAAAATCTCATCAATGGCGGCTACGCCGGCAAGATTTATCCGATTCATCCCAAGGCCGATGAAATCCTCGGGCGCAAGGCTTATCCGAGCGTGCTCAACGTGCGAGAAGAAATCGACGTCGCGGTATTCGCGATCCCAGCGCGCTTTTGCGCCGCAGCGATGGCGGAAGTCGGACGTAAAAAAATTCCCGGCGCGGTGATGATTCCTTCCGGCTTCGCCGAGGTTGGCGAGCAGGCCTTGCAGGATGATTTGCTCGCAGTCGCGCGCCAGCACGACGTGCGAGTCATGGGACCGAACATTTACGGATTTTACTACACGCCGCGGAATCTGTGCGCGACTTTCTGCACGCCCTACGATGTCAAAGGTAAAGTCGCGCTCAGCTCGCAGTCCGGCGGCGTCGGCATGTCGATCGTCGGCTTCTCGCGCACCACGCGCATGGGCGTGTCGGCGATTGTTGGACTAGGCAACAAGTCCGATCTCGATGAAGACGATCTGTTGACCTACTTCGAGCAGGACGACAACACGCAAGTCATCGCCATGCACTGCGAGGATTTAAAAGACGGCCGGTCGTTTGCCGAAGTGGCGAGCCGGGTGTCGAAGAAAAAACCGGTGGTGATGCTCAAGGCCGGGCGGACCGCGCTCGGCGCGCGCGCCGCGGCGTCGCACACCGGTGCGCTGGCGGGCAACGACAAAATTTACGACGACATACTACGCCAATGCGGCGTGATTCGCGCCAAGAGTTTGAATGACTTGCTGCAGTTCGCCCGCGGTTTGCAAGTGCTGCCGACGCCCAAGGGCGAGAACATTATCATCATCACCGGCGCCGGCGGATCGGGAGTTTTGCTCTCAGACGCCTGCGTCGACAACGACTTGACGTTGATGAAAATGCCGCCCGATCTCGACGCCGCGTTCCGCAAATTCATCCCGCCCTTCGGCGCCGCCGGCAATCCGGTAGACATCACCGGCGGCGAGCCGCCGACAACTTATGCGAACACGATTCGCTACGCGCTCAGCGAGCCGCGCATTCATGCGCTGATCCTCGGCTACTGGCACACGATCATCACGCCGCCGATGGTGTTCGCCAAGCTCTGCGCCGAAGTCGTCGAAGAGGCGCGCGCCAAAGGCATCGACAAGCCAGTTGTCGCATCACTAGTCGGCGACGTCGAAGTGGAGCAAGCCAGCGAGTATCTCTACGAACGCGGCATCGTCGCGTACCCGTACACGACGGAACTGCCGGTCGCCGTGCTCGGCGCGAAGTACAAATGGGCGCGCGCGGCGGGTGTGCTTTAGGCGACGCCGGGTAAATCTCAGAGCGCTAATTTCAAATAAGCAAAGCCTGACCTCGGTGGTTCCGAGGGTGCGAAATATATCGACGTGGCGCGGCAGACGGAGAGAAATTGATCGATTGGAACGATTGTTATGTCTGAATCTGCTGCCTGCTGCCAAAACAAACGCTGAGCCTGTTCTCTACTTTACCCGTAGCTTGTTTTGATGCTGCGCTAGCGTAACCGGGGTTTGAGATTCCAGCCATAGACGTCCTCTCCAGGATTCGCTTTGAAGTCGAACCTGTTACTGACTCCCTGCAGCCCCTGATACTGGTAGAGCCAGACCACCGGCGCTTCATCCAACAGTACCGACATCGCCTTCTGCAGCAGCTTCACTCGCTGGGCGGGGTCGAAGCTTGCCTGTTCCGCTTCAAGCGCGCCGTCCACCGCCGGGTTGGAGAACTCCAACCGCTTGGTGACTCCCGTGCGAAAGTACTGGTGCAGGTACTCGCTGGGGTCGATGACCGCTCCGCGTCCGAAAATATACATGCCAGCTTTGCCGTTTTGGATCGCGGCAAATCCGCTATCTTGATCCTGCGTGCGCAGCTTCGCTTGGATGCCGACCTCATTGAGCATGCCGCCGATCGCTTCTGCCACGTCTTTGACCTTGTTGTATTGCCCGAGCGGAACCAGGAAATCGACCTCAAAACCGTTGGGGTAGCCGGCTTGCGCCATTAATTTCTTCGCCTTCACCGGGTCATGATTGTACTTGGGACGAATCTCGCGGCTGTAGCCGTATTGGTCCGGTCCCACCGGCGCGTCCATGGGATACGCGTAGCCCCTCAGCACGCTCTTGGCGAGAGCGTTGCGATCGATCGCGTAGTTGACCGCCTGACGAACGAGTTTGTTGCTGAACTGCGGCACCGAGCTGTGCATTCCCAGGAACATAATATTGATCGTGCGCGCGCTCTCAATGCGCGCGCCGCCGGTCACCCGCGCGGCGCTCTCGGGCGGGACGTTGGAGATGACGTCCACTTCTTTGTTCAACAGCGAAGTAATGGCCACCTCGGATTCCGCGATGTTGCGAAAAACAATTTCGTCCACCGTCGGCTTGTGATCGCTATGAGCGTAACGGGGGTTCTTCTCCACGACGAACCACTGACCGCGCACCCAGTCTTTGAGCTTATAAGGGCCCGTGCCGAGCGCGAGCTTATCGGCCGCCGCGCCCAAACGATCGTAGGCAGCTTTATTGGTGATGAAACGCTGCGCCAGGCGAAACAGCAGCGCAGCATCCGGACTCTTGGTGCGCAATCGGACCGTAAGGGGGTCGACCGCCTCGATCGCGATGACGTGGGCGATAGAGCTCGCCTGTTTGCTATCGGGGTCCTTCTGAATCCGGGTCAATGAGTGCACGACATCGGCCGAGGTGAAATCGCTGCCATCGTGGAACTTGATGCCCTTCTTAAGCTTGAACACCCAAGTGCTGTGATCCGGATTGCTCCACGACTCAGCGAGAATAGGAACGATTTGCTTCTTGCTCCAGTTCCATTCGATCAGCGGCTCGATCACATGTTTCCAGGTCGGATAGATCTGCGTGGTCGAATGAGCGTAGGGGTTCAAGGTCTCCACCTGCACGCCCGGCAGGGCGATCGTCGCGGTAACCTTCTGCTCCGTCTTCGCGGCACTCTGCGCCTGAGCGCCGAACGGAACAACTATCTGGTATGCGCCGAGAACCAGCGATAGTAAGACAGAAACAGCCATAACGCGGAATTTTACCATGGCAGTTCTTTCCCCCTTTAACTAACAAACCTAATCGGGTGTGATTTTAACGATTCACGGTCCACAGCTAGCCAAACAGTAACAGCCATTCGGCTATTTGCCAAGTTGATCGCGCGATGGTGAAGTGGAAACATCGAGCAAGAGACAAGACTGAGCTAGTAACTGAAGTAGGGAGGTTTCTGCGCCGCGATCAAATGATTATCAATATGATTCGGTTGCTGGCTTCAGTAAGGGAACGAAACCAATTTTATGGAGCGTTATGTCGGACGCCATTCATTCCCATGTGTGACTTAATGTGTTGCACGGGCATCGGTGCGGGAGTAGAGTTCGCGGAAAGCTCGAAAGTGGGGCGACTTAATTAGGAGGGTCATGCCATGGCTGAGAATGGATCGTTGGTAGAGCGCGCAGATGCCCTGGAGCGGAAGATGAGCGACGAACTCGATGTGCTCATTTCAAAATCAGCGTTGTTCAATATGGCGGACGGCAAGCTCGGCGCCTCCGGCATGAGTTCTGACGTCCCGAACAAGCGCAGCAAGTATCAATTGATGGATGACGATCCACGGCTGCCGAAAATGCCGGCGAAGCCAACGCTCCTCGATTATTTCGAGTATCGCGCGAAGGGCATTAACCATATGCTGCAGAGCGCGACCCATGCGCTCAAGGCGTCCATGCCGGAGAAAACCATTCTCGCCTGCCTGGTGCACGATATCGCCAATGCGATCTTCATCAAGAGCGACCACGGCTACTGGGGCGCGCAGCTGATCGAGCCCTACGTCGACGAGGAAGTAAGCTGGGCGGTGCGGGCGCACCAGGCGCTGCGTTTCTTCCCCGACGAGTCGGTCGGTTATTCGTATCCGGAAGCGTACGTCAAGCATTTCGGGCGCGACTACGAGCCGGACGACTACATCAAAGAAGCGTACCAGCGCGCCCGCAATCACAAGTGGTACATGACCGCGCGGATGATTACGGTCCACGACATTTACTCCTTCGACCCTAACGCGGTGGTGAGCTGGGAACCTTTCGTCGATATTGTCGGGCGTCACTTCAAGCAGCCGAAAGAGGGTTTGGGCTTCGACAATAGCCCGGTCGCGCACATGTGGCGCACCATCCGGCGTCCAACAAAATATCTCTAAGATTTACGGCGGCCCGTTCCAGACGTTCAAGTCGTTCAACCGCTTCGCTCCGTTCAAATCGTTAGAAATCCCTTTTGCCCGCGTTCCAATCCTGGGCTTTGATGACTTTACCGGTGATTGTCGGTTGATCTTGCTCGGCAAGAAACAACACCAGCGGCACGACGACCTCCGGTGCCTGGCCGCCGCGGCCGTCGACATTCACTCTGCCGCCCGGGTGGATCGCGTTGGCGCTGATGC
>Ga0137437_1000334_pt1 | contig 13984 bp, 11 predicted proteins | sample EasRivERMGT138_2_FD_102332 | JGI IMG/M metagenome (GOLD analysis project Ga0137437, IMG submission 102332) | Soil microbial communities from meander-bound floodplain in the East River, Colorado, USA - East River MetaG ERMGT138_2 | ecosystem: Environmental > Terrestrial > Soil > Floodplain ...
AGACCCGTTCGGGGATTTGCCGGAAGGGTTCTCGCTGTGCCAGCCACCTTTGGTGACAGCTCCCGCTTCGCGGTCGCTCCCCGCTGCGCGGGGTGGCACGCGAGACCCGTTCGGGGATTTGCCCGAAGGGTTCTCGTACCCCTGTGATAGGACGGCGGCATGGGTGATCTCGCCGACGCGCTTGCTGTCCTGCGCGAAAGCTTCGGCCACGCGGGCTTCCGGCCGGGGCAAGCCGCGGCGATCGAGGCCGTGCTGGGCGGCCGCGATGCGGTCGTGCTGCTGCCGACCGGCGCGGGCAAGTCGTCGTGCTACCAGGTCCCGGCCGTCGTGGCGGCCCGCCGCGGATCGGGGACGACGATCGTGGTGTCGCCGCTGATCGCGCTCATGAACGATCAGGTCGCCGGGCTGCGCGCCCGGGGGATCGCCGCCGCCGCGATCCACAGCCAGCAGGACGACGAGGCGCGGTGCGCCGCGCTCGACGCCGCGCTCCACGGCGAGCTGGCCGTGGTGTATGTCTCGCCGGAGCGCGCGGCGCTCGAGAGCTTCAAGCGGCTGCTCGGGCGCACGCGGATCGCCATGCTCGCGATCGACGAGGCGCACTGCGTGAGCCAGTGGGGGCATGACTTTCGCCCCGAGTACCTGCGGCTGCACGAGCTCCGCGACGTGGTCGACGCGCCGGTGATCGCGCTGACCGCGACGGCGACGCCCCGCGTGATGGCCGAGATCGCGAGCGCGCTCATGCTCCGCGATCCGGTGACGGTGCGCGGCGACTTTCGCCGGCCGAACCTGGCGTTCGAGGTCCAGCACCATCGCGGCGACGCGCCGCGGCTGGCGGCGACGATCGAAGCGCTGTCGCGCGCCGGCCTCCGCCAGCGCACCGGCACCGGCCGCGGGATCGTGTACTGCAGCACGCGCAAGAAGACCGAGACCGTCGCGGGCGAGCTCAAGGCGGCGGGGTTCGCGGTGGGCCACTACCACGCCGGGCGCACCGGGCTGGCGCGCGAGCGCGCGCAGGCGGCGTTCGCGCTCGGCAGGGTCCGCGTGCTGGTCGCGACCAGCGCGTTCGGGATGGGCGTCGACTACCCCGACGTCCGCGTGATCGTCCACTTCCAGGCGCCGGGCAGCCTCGAGGCGTACTACCAGGAGGCCGGGCGGGCCGGGCGCGACGGCGAGCCGGGCCACTGCTTGATGCTGTTCGGCGACGCGGACATGGTGACGCAGCGGCGGCTGCACGACGGCGCGACCGGCGATCGCCACGACGTGGCGCTGGTGGCGCTCGAGCGCTACGCGAACGCGGCGACCTGCCGCCAGCAGATGCTGTGCGCGCACTTCACCGGCACGGGCGACCACGCGGCGTGCACGCGGTGCGATGCCTGCCTCGATCCCGAGGCCGTGGTCGCGGCGGTCTCGGCGGGACCCGCCGAGACCGTACAGGTGCCCGCGCTCGGCGGGGCCGTGCAGCAGGTCATCCTCGACGCGGTCGCCGCGGTGCACCGGCGCGTCGGCCGGGGCAACCTCGCCAAGGCGCTGCGCGGCAGCCGGTCCAAGGCGGTCGTCACGCAGGGGCTCGAGCGGCTCCCGCAGTACGGCACGCTCGGTGAGGTCAGCGAGGCACAGCTCCTCGCGACGATCGATCAGCTGATCGCCGAGCGCCGGCTGGTCCGCCGCGGCCGCAGGTACCCGACCGTCGCGCTGCCCGGTCCCCGCAAGGCGAAGCTGCCCGGGCCAAGGCAGGGCGCCGCGCGCGCACCGGCGGAGCGCCGGCAACGGACGTCGAGCGTGACGCTCGAGCTCGACACGTACCGCAAGCGCATGGCGCGCCAGCTCAAGTGGAAGGCGTACATGGTGTTTCAGCGCGGCGTGATCGCGGCGATCGATCAGCAGCGGCCGATGTCCAAGGAGGCGCTCGCGCGGATCCCCGGCCTGGGGCCGGCGAAGATCGCGCGGTTCGGTGATGACATCCTCGCGGTGGTTCGCCGCCAGCCAGCCCCGCCCGGCTCGGCCGACCGCGACCGCCGGTGATCAACCGCCGTGCGCGGCGAGCGCGGCCTCGAGCTCGGCGATCCGGCGGCGTGCCCGGGCGAGCTCGTCGCGCAGCCGCAGGATGATCGCGATGCCGGACCAGTCGACCTCGAGCTCGCGCAGCGTCCGCGCGGCGAGCACGCTGTCGATGTCGACCAGCACACGGTCGCCGTCGCGCTGCTCGATCACGCCGTCCTCGACGAGCTGCGCGATCAGCTCGTGGTCGTCGTCGACCAGTTCGACGAGCCGCTGGTAGGTGAAGCGCGCGCCCGTCACAGCGCGAGCCCCTCGCGGACGGGCTTTCCGTACGCGGCGGTCGAGCCGCGCAGCGCCGCGGCGAGCGCGTCGTCCGGCTGATCCGGCATGCGGACGTCGAGCTCGACGAACAGATCGCCGCGGGTGCCCTTGCGCTCGATGCCCTTGCCGCGCAGCCGGAGCTTGGCGTGGTTCTGCGAGCGCGGCGGGATCTTCAGCACGACCGCGCCCTCGAACGTCGGCACCTCGACGCTCGCGCCGTTGTAGGCCTCGTCGAGCGTGACCGGCAGGGTGAGGGACAGATCGAGGCCGTCGCGGCGCAGCACCGGATGCGGACGGACCTCGGTCTCGATCACGAGATCGCCGGCCGGGCCGCCTCGCGGGCCGGGGCTGCCTCGGCCCGCGAGCCGGATCACCGAGCCGGTATCCGCCCCGGATGGGATCCGCACGCGGACCGTGCCTTGCTCGGGGACGTCGATCGAGACCTCGGCGCCCTCGACGGCTTGCCGCAGATCCATCTGGAACATCGCATGGATATCCTGGCCACGGCTCGGGCCGCGCCTGCGGTTGAACATCTCGGCAAAGTCGAACTCGACGCGGCCGGCGTCGTTGAACTGGCTGGTGCGCTGCTCGCGGCGCTGCTGCCACCGGGTGTAGTCGCGCGCCTTGTCGGGATCGAAGCCGCCCTGGAGCGCGGCCTCGCCGAACTCGTCGTAGTTGGCCCGCTTCTTTTCGTCCGACAGGATCTCGTATGCAGCGGAGACCGCCTTGAACTTGTCCTCGGAGATCTTGTCGCCGGGGTTGACGTCGGGGTGGTGCTTGCGCGCGAGCTTGCGATACGCCTTGCGGATGGCGTCGGCGCTCGCGTCTCGCTTGACGCCGAGGGTCTCGTAGAGATTGGCAGCCATGAACGTGGCTACCTTGCAACGAGCGCGCCCGTAAGGCCAGCGCGGCGCGCACGCTGGACGTCACGACGCGAGGGTCTCGATCAACTTGCCGCGGCGAAACACCCACATCGTATCCGGCTCGCCGGCGATCCAGGTCTCGTCGCGGGTCAGCGGCGAGGTCGCGACCACGGCGACGCGATCCCGGGGCGTGGTCATCGCGGCGAAGTCGACGCTGACGTCCTCGTCGGCGAGTGTCGCCTTGCGGAACGGCGCCTTGCGGATCAGGTAGTGCAGCTTGGTCGAGCACCGCGCGAACAGCTGGTCGCCGTCGCCGAGCAGGAGGTTGAACGTGCCCTGCTTGCCGATCCGGCCCGCGTGCGAGGCGATGGCTGCGGCGAGCTGGTCGCGCGAGCTGGGCGGGGCCGGGAAGTCGTGCTGGAGCGCCGACAAGAGCGCGCAGAACGCGTGCTCGCTGTCGGTCTGGCCCATCGGGCGAAACCCGCCGAGCGCCAGCTCGGCCGCGCGCTTGACGGTGCCGTTGTGCGCGAACACGAACGTGCGGCCCCACAGCTCGCGAACGAACGGGTGCGTGTTGGCGAGCGAGATCTTGCCGCGGGTCTTGCGGCGCACGTGGGCGATCGCGAGCAGCGTCTTGATCGGGTGGTCGCGCACGAAGCTCGCCAGCGGCGACACGCAGGCCGGTGCCGGCTCGCGAAACACGTGCGCGACGTTGCCGTCGTACAGCGCGAGCCCCCAGCCGTGGGCGTGGGGGCCGTGGCGTCCCCCGCGGCCGCTGAGGCCGGCGAACGAGAACGTGATGTCGGTCGGGACGTTGCACTCCATCCCGAGCAGCTCGCACATGTTCTGCGAAGTATAGCCGCGCGCGCTCCGAGGGGATATACACGTGCTCGATGAGACGACCTCCGCCATGGCTCGTCGTGGTGCTCGTCGGCGCGGTCGTCGGCGCGGTGTTTGCCGCGATCTCGACCTACGACTTCGTCCAGCACCTCGACCGCCAGGTTCACAGCCTGCACTGCTCGTTCATCCCCGGCGTGACCCACGGCGCCGGCGAGTCCGGCTGCCAGGTCGCGATGATGAGCCCGTACTCGTCGGTGTTCCGCACGCACGTGTGGGGCGGGCTGCCGATCTCCCTGGCCGCGCTGTCGGTGTTCGCGTTCCTCGCGTTCTACGCGATCGACCTGGCGGTCACGCGCCGCAAGGACGATCCGCGGGCGACCGGGTTCCTCGCGCTCGCCACCGCGCTGCCCGCGCTGACCTCGCTCGTGATGCTCGTGATCTCGCTCGCCAAGCTCGGCACCACGTGCAAGCTGTGCGTCTGCATCTACCTCGCGAGCGCGGTGTGCCTGGTCGGTGGCATCGCGCTGTGGCGGCGGGCGGTTCGCGATCATCGCGGCGGTGAGGTGGCGGCCTCGCCGCGTGATAGACATCGCGGCGACCCGGCGTTCATCGGCACCGCGAAGACCGGATCGTCGGCGCGGCTGGTCGCAGTCGGTGTGCCGACCGGCGCGGCGTCGACCGGGTTCCTCGCGGCGATGTTCGGCGCCGGCGTCGCGTTCGTCGCCGTGCCGATCGTGCTGTACCTCGCGCTGGCGCCGGACCACGCGCGGTTCATCGGGACGTGCGAGGGCCTGCCGCACCCGGCCGACGGCTACGGCGTGATGGTGCGGATCGAGCGCGGCGCGGCGCATGGCGTACCGGCGGTCGAGGTGCTCGATCCGCTGTGCCCGGCGTGCCGCGCGTTCGAGCAACGCCTGGCCGCGTCGGGGCTCGCCGAGCGGCTCGAGCGCAAGGCCGTGTTGTTCCCGCTCGACAACACGTGCAACTGGATGGTCACCGAGACCACGCATCCGGGCGCGTGCACGGTCAGCGAGGCGGTGCTGTGCGCCGGCGACAAGGCGCCCGACGTGCTCGCCTGGGCGTTCGAGGCGCAGGACCGGATCCGCGACGAGACCAAGCTCGACCCGAGCGCGGCGGCGCGGATCGTCAAGCAGCGGTTCCCCGAGCTTGCGGCGTGCGTCGGCTCGCCGGACGCCCGCTCGCGGCTGAACAAGTCGATGCGCTGGATCGTCGCCAACAACATCCGCGTGCTCACGCCGCAGGTGTTCATCGACAACGTCAAGCTGTGCGACGAGGACGTCGATCTCGGCCTCGAGTACACGCTGTCGAACATGCTCGAGCGCCACGCGCGTGGCACGCTCGCCGTGGCGCCGCTCGAGAAGGCCCCGCCGGCAGCCGCCCCGGCGGTGGCAAAGCCGCACGGAGGTGCGCCGTGATCGCCGTGCGTGCCGCGCTCCTCGTCGTCTTGATCGCGATCCCGGCGGCGATGACGGGCCTGTGGATCCACGCGGCGGACGCGCGGCTGACCGAGACGTCGGCGGCGCCGGCCGAGGTCGCGCCGGTGGCATCGGCGTCCGACGTCGCGTACTGCAACCCCGAGCTCAAGCGGATCCTGCGCCGCGTGCTCATGAGCTGCGGCCTCGTCGGGGGCAACGCGGCGCGCGGCTGCCAGCCGGTCCAGGCCAAGAACGTCGCGACGATGTCGGGCCACGACTTCAACGCGCTGTTCACGCCGATGAAGGATCGCGGCGGCATCGTCGGGTTCGACAAGGACAAGGCCGAGCTCGACGCCACCGGCCTGGGCCTGGTCGATCAGGTGTTCGCCGATCAGCGCGGCGCGAGCTGGTTCTTCGTCGTCGCGCGGGCCTCGCCGGAGGGCTCGGTGGAGCACAACCGCGAGCTGTCGAAGGCGCGCGCCGAGGCGGTGATGGACCACCTGCGCCAGCAATTCAAGGATCCCGATCTCGACAAGGAGGTCGGCATGCTGTGGCTCGGCGCGGAGTTCGCGCAGCTCGAGGCCGAGTTCTGCGCGTGGAAGCGCAGCTCGAGCGGCGCGTGCAGTCCCGAACAACTCAACCGGAGCGCATTCGTCGCATGGATCGACTGTCAACTCTGACGTTGGCGGTGCTCGCGCTGGTCGCGTGCGACCCCAAGGGCGACAAGCCCGGTGGTGCGCCGCCGTCGCGGACCGATGGCGCCAAGGTCAACGTCGCGCAGACCGCGACGACCGAGGCGTTCTGCGACCTGCACGCCACCGACGACAAGGGCGCGGCGTTTCGCTGGCCCGAGCTGGCCGCCGGAAGTACCGCGCCGGGCGCGGCGACGACCTGGCGCTGGGTCAACGTGTGGGCGACGTGGTGCGAGCCGTGCATCGAGGAGATGCCGCGGCTCGCCGCGTGGCACAGAAAGCTCGCCGCGGCGGGCACGCGCGTCGAGCTGGTGTTCGTCTCGGTCGACGACGCCGACGCCGAGGTCGCCGCGTTCCGCGCGTCGCACCCGGGCACGCCGCCGTCGATCCGGATCGCTTCCGCCGACAAGCGCGCCGCGTGGCTCAAGAGCTTCGGCCTCGGCGACGGCGCGATCCCGATCCACCTGTTCGTCAGCCCGGCGAACCGCCTGCGCTGCGCCCGGGCCGGCGGCGTGCGCGAAAAAGACTACGGCGTGGTCGAGAAGCTGCTCGCCGAATGAGCGCGCGCTCCCCATGATCGACAAGGCGGTGCTCCAGGCCGAGCTCGTCGCGCAGCTGGCGGCGGCGCTCGAGGGCGCCCAGCGCGCCCACGCGGCGGCGCTCGAGGGCGCGACCCACACCGAGGCGCGCGCCGAGAACCCCAAGGACACCCGGGGGCTCGAGCAGTCCTACCTTGCGCGCGGCCAGGCGCAGCGGGTCACCGAGCTCGAGGCCGGCGTCGCGGCGGTCACCGCGCTCGCGGTGCGCAGCTTCGCGCCGGCCGATCCGATCGCGCTCGGCGTGCTGGTCATCGTCGACGAGGACGGCGAGCACAAGCCGCTGTTCATCGCGCCACACGGCGGCGGCACCGTGCTCGGCAGCGGGGTCCAGGTCGTGACGCCGAGCTCGCCGCTCGGCCGCGCGCTGCTGGGCAAGCGGGTCGACGACGAGGTCGAAGTGCGCCTGCCCGGGCGGCAGCGCACGCTGCGCGTGGTCAGCATCGTGTGAGGCGCAGCGCGGGCGGCACGTGGGGCCTCGGATGCCGCATCGCCACCGCCCGCGAAGAACACGAACACGCGCGCTCACGGCGATGGAGGGCCTTCCGTCTCGCGGGAGACAGCGAACGGCCGAATCACGCAGAACCCACCGCCGCAACACTCATCTACTACCTGTGCCCCGCAGCCAGCGGCCGTGGAAGCTACCGCTCGGTGCGCCAGGAAAGCCTGGCTGAAGAGGAGGCCCATGTAGCAAAGCCAAAACTTCGGACTGCAACCCGGGGTGAGAATCCCACCGGCGACGACGAAGACCGCCACGCCGGAAGCGAGTCTTGCGTGATCGTAAAGCTGTACACGGGCGACCGTGATCACGAAGCGTAGACAGCGAGCGTGCAGGCCGCGTGATGGGGTCCCGAAAATAGCTAACAGTTGTGAGTGCCGAGGCTCCCGAGCGGGTCGAAGGCGACAAGGATGCGACGTTGCGCGACCGGCACGGCCGAGCGCCGCGGTCTCAGTCGCACCACTCACCGGGGCCGAAGAGCGGGGCATGTACGCAAGGGTTGACCAGGAACCTGGGGTGCAGCGAGGCTAGTTACTGTTCCAGCGGGTGAAAGTCCCGCCGGTGGAGGCTGCCCAGCCGCCATCGTAGTTATATCCGGCGGCGGGAAGGGTGACCAACCCGCTGGAAGCCCGGAAGTAAAAGTCTCCGTATCCGACAGGGAGGCAAGCAACTTGGCAGGTTGTAGCGGAAGCGAAACAGGAAGCCCCGAAAACTGGGCCCCACGCGATCGGATTGTGGGGAGATGTGAGAGTGCCGAGCCCTTCTCAGGTGGGCGAAGGCCGCCGTTGTCAACGGGATCGCTGGGCACAACAGCGTTGACGAACTCTCCGGGGTCTTAGAGGACGACATGCCAAGAAGGAACAGGCAACGAAAGCCCGGAACCACTCGCGGGTCGCCAAGGCGCTCCCGCACAGCGAAGGCAGCGCGTATAAACCGCCATGCGGCGAAGTCGCGCTGTGCCTGCGAGTGGGACGGATGGGGTCGATTAAGCGAGGACGGATCGGGACAGAACAACCCGAACCAGAGCGAGGACCCCTGGGGTAGAGCGACGATGGTCGCTCGAACGGCGGTGTGTGATCGAATCCAACTCCCTGACTCAGAGCTGACGGAGCTGTGGATCACGAAGCACACGAAGGACGAAGACAAACCGAGCGGCGTGACGAGCATGCCGGGAGCAGGCTTAATCAGAACGTCGTTTCGGGAAGGTCTCGTCTGAAATGCTGGCCTTGAAGCCGTACTGGGGAGTGCAGCGATGCTAGATGACGATCCAGCGGGTGAGAGTCCCGCCGGTGGAGATTACCCAGTCGCCACCGTAGCCATACCCGACGACGATGAGGGTGACCGACTCGTCGAAAGCTCGGGTGTAAGAGTCTCCGTCGGCTGGGCGACCAGTCGGATCCGCCAGGGAGGCGCACAAGTCAACAGGTTGCAGCGAGTAAGCGAATCGAATAGCCCCGAAAACGGCTTCCCACCTGAAGCGGATGGTGGGGTTGTTGAGAACGTCGAGCGCCTTCCCCAGGCGCGAAGACCGCAGTCACCGACGAAGAACTGGGTAAGTGCAGTCGGTGGGATCTCCGGGGTCTCAGAGGGCGACATGCTGACAAGGATCGATCATCGAAAGCACGGAACCACTCACAGGCTGCGGTGGCGCTCCTGCCTCCGCGAAGGCGTCGCGTATAATCCGCACTGCGGAGAAATCGCGACGTGCCTGGGAGTGGGACGGATGGGGCCGAATAAGTGAGGACGGACCGGGACATGACAACCCGGACCCGAGCGAGGGCCCCTGGGGTAGAGCGAGTACTCGCTCGCATGGCGGTGCGCGACGAACCACAGCCTCCCGACTCAGATCGGGAACAGCGATGGGGTGAACGCGAGCACGAAGGGTGGATGCAAACCAAGGCGAGCGAAGGGTATGCTGGGAGCAGCTTAACCGGAGCAAGTCGCGGGAAGGCGCTACCTGATAAGCCAGCCTTGGAGCCGTACCGGGGAAAACCCGCCGTACGGAATCTTAGGGAGGTTGATGGAGACGTCGGCATCATTCGAAGCCCGGTCCGCGCCATCTCCCTACCCGACAAACCCGCCGTACGGAATTTTAGGGGGGACGATGGAGACGTCGGCATCATTCGAAGCCCGGTCCGCGCCATCTTCCCACTCGACATGGAGTCTCGATGCTCTGCGTGGGTGCAGAACGAGGCGGCAAGGGAAACCGAGCCGATCGGGCGTCGAGAGGTCGGAGCGCGCAGTACGAGCAGTGACGTGGGGGAACCCGCTCCAGGGGACCCTGCCGAGCAAAGGAGCGCGCCGATGAACAGACTCGTTGGAGGGAAAAGATGACCGAGACTCAGAGCTCGCAGGACGTCTCAACCAAGCTCGAACGAATAGCGAGACTGGCGAAGGACAAGCCCGGGATCAGCCTGTTGACGCTGGCCCACCACATCGACATAGACTGGTTACGCGAGGCCTACCGCCGCACGCGGAAGGACGGTGCACGTGGCGTCGACGGACAAGGCGCGGTGCAGTACGCGGCGCAGCTGGAGGTCAACCTTCAGTCGCTCCTCGACCGTGCCAAGTCCGGATGCTATCGCGCACCGCCCGTGCGACGAGTGCACATCCCGAAGGGAGAGGGGACGGAGACCCGGCCGATCGGGATTCCAACCTTCGAGGATAAGGTCCTCCAACGCGCGGTCGCGATGGTGATCGGGGAGGTCTACGAGCAGGAGTTTTACGACTTCTCGTATGGCTTCCGGCCCGGTCGCTCCGCGCTCCAAGCGGTGGAAGCGTTCCAGAAAGCGACGTGGCGAATGCGAGGTGGGTGGCTCGTCGAGGTCGATATCAAGAAGTTCTTCGACACCGTCGATCATGCACACCTGCGGGAGATCCTTCGCCAGCGGATAGGTGACGGCGTGTTGCTGCGCCTGATCGGCAAGTGGCTGAACGCCGGGGTCGTCGAGGGGCCCGTGCTCTCGTACCCCGAGGGGGGAACGCCGCAAGGCGGGGTGATTTCACCCTTGCTCGCCAACATCTACTTGCACACGGTGCTCGACGAGTGGTTCGTGCGGGACATCAAGCCAGCGCTCGCGCGCAAGGCCGAGATGGTCCGTTACGCGGACGACGTCGCCGTGCTGTTCGAGAGCAAGCGAGATGCCGAGCGGTTCCTCGCGGTCCTGCCGAAGCGATTCGGCAAATACGGCCTGACGCTGCATCCCGACAAGACCCGCATGGTCTCGTTCCAGCGGCCCGATCGCGTCGACGTTGACGAGGATGGGCCGGGGACGTTCGACCTCCTCGGGTTTACCCATTACTGGGCAGTCTCCCGCAAGGGTAACTGGATCGTGAAGCAGCGAACGGCAAAGGACCGCTTCAGCCGCGCGCTACGCCGGCTCCGGGAGTGGTGTCGCTGGAATCGACATCACCCGCTGGAGGAGCAGCACCGCATGCTGACGGAGAAGCTGAACGGGCACTACGCCTATTACGGGATCACGTCGAACTTTCACCGGATCTCGAGCTTCTTCTACCTGGCACGTCGCGTGTGGCATGCGGCGCTCGCGCGCCGCTCGCAACGAAGACTGTCATGGCGGACGATGGAGAAGCTGCTGAAGCGGTTTCCGCTTCCTGCACCGCGCATCGTCCATTGGTACGGCACCTAGCAAACCTGTTCACCGAAGAGCCGGATGCAGGAATTCTGCACGTCCGGATCCGTGGGGGCCCGGCGGGGAAACTCGCCGGGCTACCCGACCCGAGACCCCCATCGCCTGGCGCGCGCGTTGACGAGCCGCTGAGGAACCCCCGCGCACAGACGCCATGGCAGGATGAGCCGACGTGCCGCGGTCTCGAGCTCGTACAGCGTCGCTCCGTGAGGGGGCCAGCCCTGCGGTGGGCGCGGTGGGTGCGTCGTCGTCGGTCTCGGCCGCCGAGGCCCGGCAACTCGCGCTTGCGGCGCAGGGGTTCGGCGGGCGGCCGGCGAAGCCGACGCTCCGTCACGTACGCGACGTGTTCGAGGCGGTCGCGGTGGTCCAGGTCGACTCGGTCAACGTGGTGTGCCGCAGCCAGGAGCTTCCGCTGTGGGCGCGGCTCGGGGCCCACCGGCGCGATGCCCTGCCGCTCTTGTGCAAGCGCAGCGCGCTGTTCGAGTACTGGGCCCACGAGGCGAGCCTTTTGCCCGTCGAGCTCCAGCCGCTGTTGCGCTGGCGGATGGCCGAGGCGCGGACCCAGGCATGGCGAAGCGTCCGGATGATCGCCCAGCGCGACCCGGGCTACGTCGAGGCGGTGCGCGCCGAGGTCCACGCGCGCGGTCAGCTCACGGCGCGCGAGCTCGAGCAGCCCACGGTGCCCCGGGCGCGCAAGGCGTCGTGGTGGGGCTGGGACGATCGCAAGCGCGCGCTGGCCTACCTGTTCTGGGCCGGCGAGATCACCGCAATCCGCTCGGCGACCACCTTCGAGCGGGTCTACGCGCCGCTCGACCGCGTGTTGCCGGCCCGCGTCTTGGCGACGCCGACGCCCGATCCCGATGACGCGCGCCGCGAGCTGCTGGTCCGCTCGGCGCGCGCGCTCGGCGTCGCAACGGCGCGGGATCTCGCGGACTACTTCCGGATCGCGATCCCGACCGCGCGCGGGCTGATAGCTGAGCTCGTCGAGGCGCGCCGGCTGGTCCCGGTCGCGGTCGCGGGCTGGCGCGAGCCGGCGTACCTGCATCCCGACACGTCCGCGCCGCGCGCGGTCTCGGCGTGCACCGTGCTGTCGCCGTTCGACTCGCTGATCTGGGCGCGTCCTCGCACCGAGCGGTTGTTCGGGTTTCGCTACCGGATCGAGATCTACACGCCGGCGCACCGGCGTACCCACGGCTATTACGTGCTTCCGTTCCTTTTCGGCGACGCGCTGGTCGCGAGGGTCGACGTGAAGGCGGATCGCGCGGCGCGTGCGCTCCTGGTTCACGCCGCGTTCGCCGAGCCCGGCGCGCCCCCGGACACCGCCGCCGCGCTCGCGGGCGAGCTTGCTGCTTTGTCGCGCTGGCTCGGCCTCGACCGGGTAGTGGTCGGGCGCCGGGGCGATCTGGCGCGCGCGCTGCGCTCGCAGGTCTGACAGGCCGTCGAATCAGCGCGACGGTTGCCGGTGGTCGGCGGTCGACGCTCGCCAGCGTACTGCGGATCGGTGCCGTCGCGGACACGGCAGGAGATCGCGGAGACGCTCGCTAGCAACGTGGTTCTGGGCCTCTCGTTCGTCCGTTAACCGCCGTATCGAGATGAGGGGTGGTGCCATCTCCACGACCGACCGACGCGAGACGACCCGGCCGTGCAATTTATCTCACTCGAGACCCAGCCCACGTTGCTGCGCGTCGCGTTGGCGAGGCACCGATGGTCGCACGTCCCCGCCGGACCGACGGACGGCGAAGGACGCGGCCGAGCAGGGCGCCGCCGCCGGTCCTACCGCCGCGCGGGCGACGTGCAGATCGGTCGTCGCTCATCGGTCGTCGTTGTCGGCGATGCGGGCGGTCGCGGCGGGGAGCTCCACGGGCGGCGAGATGGCCGGCTCGGCCGGCTCGGTCTGCTCGACGGGGTGCCGCCACTTGCCGAACGAGCCGAGCCGCCAGAACGCGATGGCGAGGACGACCACGCCGGCGATGTTGAGCGCGGCGTCGCTCGTGATCACGCCCTCGACCCCGTAGTGCTTGTCGAACCGGGTATCGACCAGGCCGACGTAGAGGATCGCGAAGTTTCCGGCGGCGACGAACATCGAGTACTGCGTCGCCGCGGATCGCGCGGCCTTGCCGATCGTCTCGAGGACGGTCGAGGTGAACGCCGAGTAGCAGAACCCGGTGATGAGGGCGTAGGTCGTCACGCCGACCGCGTAGGTCAGCTCGGTGCGCGGCGACAGCGCCATCACGACACCGCACACCGCGGTCAGCATCCCCGACAGGAGGTACAGGACGCGCCGGTTGAACCGATCGCACAGGTAGCCGCCGACCCCGGCGCCGAGCGCGGTCAGCCCGACGTTGCCCAGGCCCGTGACCAGGGCGACCGTGTTGGCGCTCGCGCCGTACGGCCTCGACATCCCCGAGAAGTAGTTGGTCAGCGCGGCCGTCCCGACCGGCGAGACGCACAGCGCGATGCCGGTCAGCCCGGACTTGCTGAACAACACGGCCTTGGCGTCGGCGAGCGTCTGGAGGAACAGCTCCTCGAGGGTCAAGGTGGTCCGTGGCCGCGGCGGCTCGTCGATCGACAGCGCCGCCAGCGAAGGGATCACCATCATCGCGGCGAGCGTCACGCCGATGATCCAGGGCGCGAGCTGGTGGCCGACCATCCAGATCGCGATCGTCGCCGACAGCCCGCCGCCCGACAGGTTCCCGATGTTGTACCAGCCGCTCGCCTTGCCGCGCAGCTCGTCGGGCATCGACGCCGCCATGAGGCCACCGTTGCAGCTCCCGACCAGGCCCGAGATCAGCTGCGCGGTGACGGCGCACGCGAGGAACGCGGTGGTGTGGCCCGGCAGCGGCATCAGGCAGCTCGCGATCAAGCACGCGGCGCCGATCACGGACACCAGCACGAGCCAGTGCTTGCGGCGCGGGCCGATGTCGACGACCGGCGCGTAGAGGAACTGCAGCATCGGCGGGACGAGCAGCAGCGCGCCATACCACCCGATCGCGTCGACGTCGATCCCCGCCGACGAGGTCATGTACGGCATCACCGAGCCGCCAAACGAGCCGACCACGCCGTACGGCATCCCGGTGAGGACGAACAACCAC
>Ga0137437_1000335_pt1 | contig 13958 bp, 10 predicted proteins | sample EasRivERMGT138_2_FD_102332 | JGI IMG/M metagenome (GOLD analysis project Ga0137437, IMG submission 102332) | Soil microbial communities from meander-bound floodplain in the East River, Colorado, USA - East River MetaG ERMGT138_2 | ecosystem: Environmental > Terrestrial > Soil > Floodplain ...
CCCCGTCTCGGTCGCGGTCGATCCGCAGGCCGCGACGAGGCTCACGACCACCACGCTCCAGGCGCTCGGGCCGCGCCTGCGCCATCGCCGCACCACGATCATCGGGGCACCGTCAGCTCGTGCAACAGGTCGCGCGCCGTCGTCTTCCACGCATCCTCATCGGGAAGGCTCGCGATGAGCTGCTCGAGGACGGGCGCCGCGGCCGGCGAACCGAGCTCGCGCAGCTGGGCCATCACCTGCTCGCGAATGACCATGTCGGCGCTCGCCAGCGCCTGTCCGTAGAGCGCCCAGATGCCCGGGACGCCGAGGCAGGCAAACGGGAACAGTCGCGCCACCACGGGGGGGGGCTCGCCGAGCTCGGTCATCGCACGCTGCACGGTCGCGAACCCGGACGGATCTCCAAGCCGAGCCAGCAGCGCGGCCGCGATCAGGGGAGCGTACTGCCCGAACTCGGGGGCGGGGGCGGCGAGCTCCCGTAGCAGCTGGGCGCCGCGGCTCGGTCGAAGTTGCTCGAGCCCGAACGCTGCGAACGCGCGCACCGTCGGATCCGGATCCGCGACGCCTTGCTCGAACACCACGAGGTTGTCCTCGACCGGATCGCCGGCGAGGAGCTGGAAGCCGGCCGCCCGCAGCACCGGCTCGTCCGAACCGGTCGCGCGCCGATAGCCGATCGGCGTTGCCTGGTAGCCGTTCGCGACGAGCAGGGCGCGATTGGCGATCGACTCGCGTCCGGAGAACGGTGTCCCGGGCGGGATATTGACACTCGGTATCATGAGGCTGCCTGGCGGGTCGTCGATCACACGTCACGTCCTTGCGTCCACGGCGGGTCGATTACTTGTACTCCTTCTTGTCACCCTTGGCCTTGATCGCATCGGCACGGGCCTTGTAGCTCGCAGCTCCGTCGCTGTACGCGTGGACCTCGCCGACGTCGCCGGCGCCGTTCGCGACGATGTACGCGACGATCTTGTTGCGGGCGGTGGTGAGCAGCGTGCGGACCTCCGCCTCGGTCGTCGCGGTCTGCGTCTTCAGCCACGTGATCGCCTGCGCCATCCCTTCTTTGCCCGTGCGCTGATGGTCGGCTGCGTGGACCTTCTCGTGGCGCTCGGTTAGATCCTGGGCCCAGAACTGGGTGCGCGGAGGCCGGCCGCCGAGATCGCTCATGTTCGGCGTGAGATCGGAGACCGCGGTCGGGTAGTTGGCCGCGGTCAGCGCGGGTGAATTCTCGCTCGCGATGTCGACTTCATGGTTGGGGCCTGTGCCCTTGCACGTGTCCCAGGTCGTCGTGAGCGAGAACGTCGCCGTGACCGTGAAGGCACCGCTGGCCTGGGCGATCACGATGTCCTTGATCGCAGGCGTCGAGTTGGTCGTCCCGAAGTCACCCGAACCGATCGTGCCGCCCCGCGTGATCCCGCCCTGAAACGTGATCGTCGGCGCGATCGTGTCGAGGTTGCTGACGATCGGCTCGCCGACGAGATCGGCGCCCCCACCGCCGGCCGAGGGCTCTGCGGCCTTCGCACCAGCCGGCTTCGGGATGGTCGCTGTCACGCTCTGCGTGCTGGTCTCATCGTTCGATGCGATAGCGGCGCCATGGTCCGCGCTGGCTACCTTGGCGGTGGTAGCTCCGCCGGTCGAGCCGCGTGACGGTTGGGGCCGGCCGAACAGATCGCCGATGCCTACGCGCGGGGCGCCGGCATCGTGATGCGACTGCACCGAACTACTCGCGCTGGCAGTTGCGGTAGCGGTCGGCGCCGGTCCCAATTCGTGGCTCAGCGACGACCTTCCGGGGACCGCGGCTCGCTGCGCTGGCTCCCCACCCGCTGTCGTGACACTTGCCTGCTCCCTGTCGTGCATCGACCCTCCAGTTCCGGACGATATGCTTGCTCTGGCAGCCGCGCCAACCGAATCCGGTCGTGCGGCGATGTACCGGCTGGCAGCAAGCGAGGCGGCGCCGCGAGGGCGTGACCGCCGGTCAGCTCACCGGTGCGTCATGATCCGGTTCTGTCGCCAGATCGGCTTCACGATCTCGGCCTCCACCGCCGACAGTGGATTGACGGCGGTCGCGGCGGCGGACGCCGGCGGGCAGGTCTGGTTGGCGCGGTACTGGAGCGCCGCGGCCAGGCGGGCCTCGGCCGGATCGCCGAGCGCGTGGGTGAAGTCGTCGGCGACCTTGCAGCCATGGAGCACGCCGCCGGGGACAAAGCCGTCGGCGTAATCGCCGAAGCCCTTCTCGTTGACGCCCTGGAACTGGATCGCGAAGAACGTCGTGCCGCAGTTGTCCTGGGGATAGAAGCCATATGGCTTGCCGCACGTCGTCGAGCCGACCTGGATCACCTCGACGTTGGCGCCGGCCAGGCCGTTCATCACGGCCTCGCTCGCCGAGCACGTACCAGACCCGGTGAGGACGAACACGCGGGAAAGGCCCAGGAAGGGGAGCGGCTGGCCACGGTTCACCGAGAACCCGGCCGTCTTGTCGAGGAACGGCGTCGGCACGAGCGGCTGGCCGATGATCGGATCGATCGTGGCGTACTTGTCGTTGAACATCTCGCGCTCGAAGGTCTTGCCGGCCGTTGCCGTCGGCCCGGCGACCATGTACGCGAGCTGCGCGGCGATATCGAGGTAGCCGCCGCCGTTGTACCGGATGTCGATGATGAGGTCGGTGATCGCGGCGTCGCGGAGCTGGGTCACCGCGGTGACCAGCCCCTTCTCGGCGGTGGCGATGTGATCGTTGAACAGGAAGTAGCCGACCTTGTCGTTGGGGGCCGGCAGCGTACGGACGTTCTGCACCGGCGTGCTCGTGATGTTGGCGGAGGTCAGCGTGACCGTCCGGGGCGTGGCCCCCACGCGGTCGACGACGACGAACGTGTGCGCCTCGTTCACCCCGGGGGAGATCCCGTGGTTGAGCGTATCGACGTCGTTGCCCTGGGCGACATTGACGCCGTCGATCGTCGTGACCTCCGCACCACGAGCGAGCCCGGCCGTCGCGGCGGGGCTGACCGGGTCGACGAGCGCGACCAACAACTTGCGCGGTGGGGTCCGGCTGACAAGCGCCCACTGCAGGCCGTATCCCCCCTCGACCCCGGATTGCGACAGCGACACCCAGTCGGTCGTCACGTAAGTGAAGTGGAACTGGTCCTTCGGCTTGCCCGACGCCGTGATCACGGTGGTCTTCAGGGCGTCGAAATAGTCGAGCGGGTCCGCGAACTTGGTCGGATCGGAGCGCGGGACCTCGTGGTACCAGAGGTAGGTATCGTCGATCCACGACCGCAGGAAGAGCTTCTCGTCGAGCGGCGAGCCCTTGGTGTCCGCGAAGTCCACGCCGGTCGAGGGATCGATCCCCGTGCGCGGCGAGGCACACCGCCCGGCATAGAGCTCCTCGGGCTCGATGGTGCCGGGGACACCTTCGAGGTTGTCGCCGCAGGCGGCGAGCGCGGTGGACGTGAGGGATAGGAGAGCGATCGAAGCTAGGCGACTCATGGTTCCTCGAGGCCACGAGCATACACCCGGAGGTGAGCCGTCCGATCGAGAGTTTGGGCCCGTGGCGATGTCACAGTCATACGAGCGGGGGCTGCCGCCCGATCGACACGTGTCGCGGCGCGCGACGGCAGGACGCGAAACCCGAGCCCGGCGATGGCTTCGTGCCGCCAGAGCACGTCGATAAGCCCCCGACCCCGGTAGGCGGGCATCAGCCGGACAAGGACCGCGACTGCGATGAAGTCTCGTGCATCCTCAACGACTACGAGGGCGCGTGCTGTAAGAAGTACAAGCCGGGAGCCCGCAAGGCGCCGAGTGGTGGCACTCCCGCCGACTCCGCACGTTGAAGGCCCGCACCCTGGGACCGAGCCCGAGCGTCCGAAGTAGGGCCTTGACGGAGCGTGGAACGCCGCGGAAACTACGGCCAGGTTGATCGGGGACATCATCGGGAGTTACCGGGTGGTGTCGGAGCTCGGGATGGGCGGGATGGGGGTGGTCTACCTGGCCGAGCACCTCCAGCTCGGCCGGCCGGCGGCGCTCAAGATGCTGCTACCGCAGGTCTCGAGCGACGCGGGCATCGTGCAGCGGTTCTTCAACGAAGCGCGGGCCGCGTCCGCGATCGATCATCCGGGCATCGTCGAGATCTACGACTTCGGGACGCACACCGATGGGCGCGCGTACATCGTGATGGCGCTGCTCAAGGGCGAGGCGCTCGAGCAGCGGCTGGCGCGCGGCGCGATGGATCCGATCGAGGGCGCGACGATCGTCGCGCAGGTCGCCGGGGCGCTCGCGGCGGCCCACGCGCGGGGCATCGTGCACCGCGACCTCAAGCCCGACAACATCTTCCTCGTTCCGAACGAGCTGATGCCGGGTGGCACGCAGGTCAAGCTGCTCGATTTCGGGATCGCGAAGCTGGTCGACGATCGGTCCGCGGGCGTCAAGACGCAGACCGGCATGCTGATGGGAACGCCCGCGTACATGAGCCCCGAGCAGTGCATGGGCAGGTCGGATCTCGATCATCGAACCGACCTGTACTCGGTCGGCTGCATCCTGTTCCACGTGCTGTGCGGCCGGCCGCCGTTCCAGAGCGAGCACGGCACCGGCGTGATGATCGCAGCGCACATGCGCGACGCGCCGCCGGATCCGCGGATGTTGAACCCGCGGGTGCCCGACGCGCTCGCGACGATCGTGCTGCGCCTCCTCGAGAAGGAGCCGGCCGCGCGGTTCCAGACGGCGATCGAGCTGCGCAACGCGCTGGTCGCGGTGGGCGCGAATGCACCGGTCACGCGAGCTCCCGCCATCGAGCAGTACGCGCCGACGATCGCGTGGTCGGGTCCGCAACCGACCGGCCCCGAGGCGTTGGCTCCGAGCTCCGCTCCGACGACCCACAGCGGTTCGGCGGCCCAGGTCTTCGCACCGACCCAGGCACCGCGCGGCAAGAAGCGCGGCGTATGGATCGGCGTCGGCGTGGTCCTCGCCGGGCTCGCCGGCGTCGGCGTGTTCGGCGCGCTGCGCAGCGATGCTCCGGCCACATCCGAGACCGAGTCCGTCGCGCGGCCCGCGCCCGAGGCGGAGTGCACGCGCGGGCAGACGCATGGCGGCGATACCCAGGGACATTGTTGCTGGCCCGAGCAAGTGTGGTCGACCGCGAAGGAGCGATGTGTCGGGCTGCCGAGCTGCCCGCCGGGGATGATCGGAGAGGGCGAGCAGTGCATCAGGGACCGGGCGATCGCCGCGGACCCCGCGAGCATTGTGTCGCAGCCGACGGCGCCGAGCCCCACGCCGACGACGGCGCCGGCCGCCGTGGCTCCCACGTTCCAGCTCGCTGCGAGCTCGTACGCGCCCGGCGCGCCGATCCAGCTCCGGTTCGCGCAGGAGATCAGCTCGCCGGGGTCGAGTCGTGCCTGGATCACGGTGTCCGAGGCCGGCACCGGTGAGTCGTGGCACGGCGCGTGGAAGTTCGTCGACGATCATGCAACGGAGGCGGTGATCGACGCACCCAAGAAGCCCGGTGCGTACGAGGTCCGCTTGCACACGGACTACCCGGCGAAGTCGTACAACCTCGTGCACGCCGAGCCGTTCGTGGTGAAGGCGAGCCCGTAGCGGTTCCGGGGTGCGCGTCGCGGGACGTCAGTGCTGCTGGGTCGCGGCCGGTGGGCCGGCGTCGCGCGGAGGATAGAAGAACTCCAGGGGCCGGCGGAGGAAGCGGCGGAGCACCGCGCCGGGGAGCGTCTTGCGCTCGCCACCGGCGACGTCGCGGGCGCGGAGGGCGACGACCAGGGCCAGGGCGAAGCTGACGCCGAAATTGAGCAGGCCGATGATCGCGATGCCGACGACGGCGGAGACGAAGGCATGCACGCCGACGCCATCGATGCCGACCGAGGAGATCGCGAGGGTGAGCGAGCCGGTCGACAGGGTGATGTGGCGGACGTCGAGCGGCAGGCCGAAGAACTTGGCGAACGCGGGCAGGAGGCCGAGCAGGAAGCCCAGCGCGACCGAGCCCCCGAAGCCGGCGGCCTCGCGCTCGAGGAAGCGGGCGATCTTGGCCATGCGCTTCTGGCCGACCCGCTTGCCGTAGCGGTGGTGCTCGATGGCCTCGGGCAGCCGGCGGTAGACGACCCAGTTCTCGAACCAGCCGGCGGCCAGGCTCGAGACCCAGAGCAAGACACCGGTCAGGGCGGCGAAGAAGATGGTGCCCGAGCCGAGCGGATCGAACGACTGGACGACCGTGTTCGAGGTCGCCGTGTCGAGGAACGCCTTGCCGGTCATGCGCTGCCAGACGAAGTCGAACCCGAGGGCCGTGACGATCACCGCCGAGACGTTGCCGACCGCCGCGGCAAACTGCGAGCGGGCGATCCGCGCGATCAGCGGGACCAGCTCGTCGAGGCGGCCCGGGCCGGCGCGGTCGCGGATCGTGCCGGCGAGCGCGGCGGCGGTCATCGACGGCTGCTTGGTCGCGAGCGTGAAGCCGACGAGCTGCATGATCACGAAGCTGCCGGCGTAGACGAACGACGACAGGAGGCCGTCGAGGAACAGCGCGAAGTGGCCCCACTTGACGAGGAACTTGGCGACCGCGGTGCCGCAGGTGAGGACGCCGCCGCCGGCCGCCGAGCCGAGCATCCCCCAGTACTCGCGGCGCGACGAGGTGACGTAGTGCTCGCCGGTGCGGCCGGCGCGCTCGATGACCTTGCGCGCGAGCAGGCGAAGGCTGTCGCTCACGAGCTGCCTGAAGCTGTGGCCGCCGACCAGGCCGCGGCCGACCGCCGTGACCACGGTGCGGATCTCGGTGCTCGCCGCCTCGCGCTCGGTGTCGACGAACGGCAGCAGGATCTCGATGCGGGCGAGGCCGCGCTCGATCGAGTCGATCGCGTAGACGACCTCGAGCGAGACGCCGTGGTCCTCGAGGGCCTTGCGGACGTGCTCGAGGTGCTCGCGCGACGCGGCGATCAGCTCCGGCATCTCGGGCAGGCCGGCGCGGGTGAGGCGATAGAGCGGCGAGCTGCGCACCGACTCGGTGATGGTGCGGGTGCGCAAGGCCTCGCCCATGGCGAGCGCGGCGATCCGCGTGGTGAGCAGGCCAATCGAATCGAGGATCGACGCGCGCAGCGGCTTCCAGGCGTCACCGCCGGCGGCGGCCAGCCGGTTGAACAGTGGATCGGCGGCGGGGCCGAGCCAGGCGAGATCGTCGACCTTGCGGATGATGTGGCCGGCGAGCCGCCACAGCTCGTGGAGCGCGGGCGGCTCGGGCAGGAACCGGCGGGTCAGCCGATCGGTGGTCTCGGCGAGCAGGCCGCGGTTGTTGGGCAGCCCGATCTCGCCGAGCAGCTTGACGCCGCGGGTTGCCTCGAGGACCGCGCCGAGCGAGGCCTGGAACCGTCGCCGCGCGGCGGGGAGCTTCTCGACCGCGACGACCAGCCACTCGAGGCGGAGCAGCGCCGGATCGCCGGCGGTCGGGACGCTGGGCCCGGCGACGATGAACCGCCCGAGCTGCTCGATCGCGACCAGGTGGTCCTCGATCGGCGCCCCGGGACGGCAGCGCGCGAGCAGGACGCGCAGGAGCCCGCTGGCCTTGTTGTTGGTGGCGCCGATCACCCGCACGAACTCGTCGCGCGGCACGAGCTCGTCGCTGGGCGGACCCAGCAGCGCCGGGTCATCGATCAGGGCGAACGCGTCGTCCTGGGACACGAGGACGATGCTAACATTTCACGGGCGATTCTCTAGTCGATCGTGACGGTGAGCGAGGTCCGCGCTCCGACGAGCGCAATCGCACAGTGGCGAACCGGGATGCAGCATGTACACGACGCATCGCCGGGCGTATGGTCGCAAGCTACGACACGTGCGCCGGTGAAGGACGCCACCACCCCGGGCTCGCCGCGTGGTGATAGCCTGTCCGGCCTATGAGAGCTCTCGCTGCCGCATGTATCGGGATGACCGTGATCGTCTCGACCCTCGCCGCCAACGCCCGCACGCCCAAGACACATCGCCTCGAAGCAACGCCGGCGACCGTGGCCTACGGCTATTACTGGTCCGAGGCCGCGCCGGTGCTCCGGATCGCGTCGGGCGACATCATCGACGTCGATACCCTGCTGACCAATACGCCCGCGGGCCTCGGTCGCGCGGGGGTTCCCGATGGGAAGATCCAGGCCTCGCTGAAGTCCATCGTGAGCGAGGTGACCGGTGATCACCGCGGCCCGGGCGGGCACATCTTGACCGGGCCTGTCTACGTGGAAGACGCGGAGCCCGGAGACGTCCTGGAAGTGAAGATCCTGTCGATCGATCTGGCGATCGACTACGGCTACAACGGCTGCAGCGGGTTCCTGCCGGAGAATTGCGACCGCGACGCGCCCGCCAGGATCCTCACGCTGAATCGCCAGAAGATGACTGCCGATTTCGAGCCGGGCATCGTCATCCCGTTGCGGCCGTTCTTCGGCAGCATGGGCGTCGCGCCGGCGCCGGCGGCAGGGCGCGTCAGCAGCGTTCCTCCGGGCCATCATGCCGGCAATCTGGATAACCGCGAGCTCGTCGCAGGCAGTACGCTCTATATCCCGATCTTCGCGCCCGGTGCGTTATTCGAGATCGGCGATGGCCACGCTGCGCAAGGCGACGGCGAGGTCGATCAGACGGCCATCGAGACCTCGTTGCGCGGCCGTCTGCAGCTGACGGTACGCAAGGACATGAAGCTCGCGTGGCCCCGCGCCGAGACGGCAACCGACTTCATCAGCATGGCGACCGATCCGGACCTTGCGGTGGCCACCAAGGGTGCCATTCAGGAAATGATCGACTTCTTGGTCGCGGAGAAAAAGCTCACCCGGCACCAGGCATATCAGCTCGTGAGCATGGCCGGACACGTCGCGGTCACCCAGCTCGTCGACAAGCCGAACCTCGGGGTCCACGTGAAGCTCCCGAAGAGCATCTTCCTGGCGAGCAAACGCAAGGCCGGGTAGGCCCGAGGCAGCGATTCATGACGAGCTGCGAAGCAGCCACGTGCGATGCGACGGCCATCGAGCCGGTCTGGGAGCGACTCCTGCTGCTCTGTCACCCGGACCGGCTCGCACCAGTTCGCGTCGTGCCCATGAGCACCGTGCGGCGCCCTCGTCCTCGTATGCCTGTATCAGGTGAGGATAGAAGAGGATCGTCGGCTCGATGCACACCGAGAGCTGCGCGGTAGCAATTTTCTGCTACCGAGGCATGCTTGCTCGGTGCCCGCGACCAAGTTCAGCATCGCGATCGACAAACAACAGCTAAGCCTTGCTCGAGCGGCAGCGAAGACCGAGGGGCTCAGCCTGTCAGCGTACATCGCGCGTGCGCTCGGCAAGCAACTCGAGGACCAGCACAGGATCGATGCGGCGCGCGAGCTCCACGCGAGCTGGGACGCCGGCACGATTCCAACGGCCGCGGACCGGGATGCATTTCTCGCGCGGATGTCGCGTCCCCGAGCACGTCGCTCGAGAGCCGCATGAAGCCGCGCGTCGTGTTCGACACCGGCGCATTGATCGCGCTCGAACGCGGCGATCAACGACGAACCCCGCGTGCTCGCCGAGGACGTCCTCCGCTGCCCGTGTGGCGGCCGCCAAGCGCCACGAGCACGACCGCTGTGGGCAGCAGCCCTTCGGCTCCAATCACGGGCCATAGAGCGTGCCCTGCGGAGCGCGCTGCTCGATCAGCTTCAGGAGCGCCGCTCCGAGCGAGACCTCGATGGGTAGATCCTCGTCGGCCAGCGCCTCGGCATCGGCGGCGAACCGGTCCTGGCCGGCGCGCATGATCGCCTCGGCGTGCTCCGGATCTTCGGCGTAGGCCTTGGCCGCGTCGTGCATCGCCTCGGTGAACAGCGCGAGCGCGGTCGTACGTGCGACGCCGCGCTGCACGTACCACTGCCCGCGCGCGTCGAGCGCCTCGCCGCCGTACTCGGAGGGGACCTCCTCCGCGATCTGCTCGCCGGACGGCTCGCGATACGCGAACGTGAAGTGGCCGGCGAGCCCGGCGGGACTGGTGGCGCCGTCCGGCGGCTCGAGCGCGGCGAGCAGCGCGCCGCGCCGCGGCCCGAGCAGATCCTCGATGGCATCGAGGATGCGCGGATGTCGCACCATCTCGTTCCCCATCACCAGTACGGTGATGGTGCCCCATACGCCCCCGCGGCCACGCTGCGGCGGGTCGTGCGACGCGCGACACCAGCGTAGCTGACGGGTGTTAGTGGCCTACCAACGACCGCCTGCGCCTCTCGCACGAACGGTCGACTCAGGAACGGTCGACTCAGATCGAGGAACGAGGTGACTAGCACGACGAAAAGGACGAACAGCGTGCGAGACTTGTTTGAGGAGTTCATGGGTGTTTCTGCCTCTCTTAACGCTTCGCGGTCGGAGCTGCGAGATCAACGCGACGCGCGCCCACCGGCGCCGTAAAAGCGAAGGTGTCATCGGACATCGGGGCGCTCGGTTGCCAGTTGCGCAAGTCGATCGTGAATTGCGGCTGGCCGGGCATGTCTTTACTCGTGATGACGTAGCGCAACGGAACTGCCTCCGGCCCGTCCTGAATCCAGATCTGGTAGTCGACCTTCCCCTTGGTCATCGCGAGGTGGTGCGCTTTGACCGAGCCCAGCGGTTCGAGCCCGATGTAGCGACCAACCATGACACCGTCGACGAGCGCGTCGTAGGTATTGCTCACCAGCAGATCGCCGCCAGGTGCATCGATGTGAAGGCGATCGCGCGCCTCGTCGATCGCCGCGTCCAGCGTGGCCGGCGCTGGCGCCACTGCATAGACGTTCTTCTCGGAGTTGTAGAAGCTGAAACGTTTGCCATCATAGCAAAACACGGCATGGCCGTTTGGGCCGACGCGATCGATCCGAAGGTCACCGGGGCGTTTGACTGCGATCTTCGATTCCCTGATCTCCTGGATCTTCTGGCCCTCGGTGGTGATCTTTGCATCTACACTCGTAGTGTCCACGCGGAAAGTTTTGAGGCGCGCGAGATAGTCGCTCATCCGATGTAGCACCACGTCGGCCTTTGGATCGATCCGCACTTCTCGCTCGGCGCCCGACGCCGGTGCTGCCGTCGCGCCGTGCTCCGACCCAGCCTGAGCCGCAGTCCCGACGAACACACTGGCCAATATCATCGTCGTCCGAAGCAACATCGTCTCCTCGTGTCTTCGATGGCTGAGACGGGGGCAGCTACTGCGACGACGCCAGCCATCGAGCATCGAGTCATCGGTAGCCTACACATTCTTCCGACCTCTGCTGCTTCGCTCAACCAAGGGTCTATCCGAGAGTGCGCATGGTCGGATACTGCGTTCACGTCGCCTAAGATCGTTCCGATTGGTGGGTTGTCAATCGTGTGTGTCGTTGCTCCATCCGCTGACGGGTCACGGCGGTGCGTCGGCAACTGAGCGTCAAGCACTGAGCAACGGTCGGAAGAAGAACAATAATGATGAATTGGTCGAGCTGGACCCAGCCCGCGGGCTTCACGATCTGGCCGACGTCATCGTTCTTGGTGAGGAAGGCGTACAGCACGTCGCCGTCCTTGAGCAGGCTCGGCTTGGCGTCTTGAGCCCGCCGGTCGGGCCGGGCGCCAGCGAGGTACCGGAGGCCCGTTCGCTGCCGACGACGAACGGCGTGTAGCCGCTGGTGCACGGCGCCGACTCGGGGTCGCCGCGCAGCCGCCTGACGTTACCGTCATCCGTCGACACGAGGAAATCGGGCGCGGGGTCGGGTCGTGATCGAAGTGTTTTGCCACGGCGAAGCGGGGCTGCGAGGGTAGCGCGATGCTGCTGGTCTTCGTGAATGTGCCGCTCAGGCTGCCGGACATGACAAAGAGGGAGGACGGGTGGCCCACGCCGGTTGGCGGCGAACCGATCCGCAATCGACAAGCTGCTGACATTCCTCGCGATGTGCTTCGATCTCGGGGACCGAGTGTAGGCGCAGGCAATAGCCGCATGGGGTCATCCGTTGCACCCCCGATGCGCCGCCCCCTGTTCCTGATCGCCGCCCTGATCTCGACCACCGCATACGCACTGCCGCCCGGCGCGGAGGGTCCGCTCCGGCAGGGCGCGAACCACCACATCGGCGACGAGAGCTTCATCGAGAAGTTCGGCCGCCCGCCGACCGCGCAGGATCCCGAAGGCGTGCGGATGACGGCGCACCTGCAGCACGTGCACGACTGGCTCGCATCGCGCCCGGCGACGCGTCCCGAGCTCGCGGCGAAGCGCGCGGCGATCCTCGCGGCGCTCGAACGCTACATCGCGAAGGGCACGACGCCGCGCAACATGGACCTGCCCTGGCGCACGCCGGTGTTCATCGACGAGGAGGGCACGATCTGCGCGGTCGGGTTTCTGATCGAGAGCACGGCGGGGCGCGCGCTGCCCGAGAAGATCGCGAAGGCGCACCGCTACGACTTCATCGAGGACATCGCAGCGGCGATGCCCGAGGTCCAGCAGTGGATCGCGGACTCGGGCCTGACGCTCGAGGAGATCCAGACGATCCAGCCCGCGTACGAGGAGCCCGAGGTCAACGAGTGGCGCAGCTGGGACCTCGCGAAGTTCAAGCCGGCCGATGGGCCGTCGACGCGGTACGGCAGCGGCAACTTCAAGCGCGGCAACATGGACGGCACCTGGCAGGTGTTCGGCGCGGCCGGCGACAGCAAGGAGATCGTGATCGGCAAGGGCGAGCTGACGCGCGGTCGCGGCGCGTGGACCAGCTTCTACCCGACCGGCGAGAAGCTCGCCGAGGGCCGCTACGTTGCGAACCAGCCCGCGGGCTACTGGCGCATGTACCACAAGAGCGGAAACCTCGCGGCCGAGGGCAGCTTCGACAACGGCACGCGCGTCGGCAAGTGGCGCTTCTACTACGACACCGAGGTGAGGACGCAGATGGCGGTCGGCCGGTTCGGCGGCGACGGCTCGGTGATCGGCACCTGGCACCACTACGACAGCGAGGGCAAGCTGCTCGCGCGCTCGTGGACCGAGACGCCGACGCAGTGGGAGGACGACAGCATCGGCGTCAACGGCGGCGAGGGCTCGGTGCTCGAGGTGATGCCGGGTGCCGACGGCGTGCGCCACACGATCCACCAGGGCACGCCGGGCAAGGACGTCGAGATGAACGAGTTCTCGCTCGAGCTGTTCGCGCGCGGCAAGGAGAAGCTCTACATCTCCCAGGCGCTGGGCCAGGAGGTCTGGTACGGCGCCGACGGCGCGAAGCTCGTGCGCTCGGAGGACGGCGCGTGGAGCGGCACGGACTGCCGGTGGAGCACGATGCGGAAGCTGATCGCGCAGCAAGGCGACGTCGCGCGGCTCGACGGCGTGCTGTCGAACGCCGCGATGCGCCGTGCGCACATGGCGCAGGAGACGAAGTTCGAGGAGCTCCGCGACGCCGGCCCGGTGTGCAAGGGCGCGATCGAGATCTCGCCGGACCGCGCGAAGCGGCTCGAGACCCTGTTCGCCTCGCGCGATGTGATCCGCGCGACGACGCCGCAGATGGTGCGCGACCTGATCATCGATCAGGAGGACGACGTGCCGCAGGTCGACGACGACGCCAACGTCGATCCCGAGACCGACGCGTACCGCAAGCGCAAGAAGCTCGAGCGCGCGGACCTCGCGCACCTGCTCGCCGGCAACATGGCGATGTACATCGAATGGCCGCACATCGATCGCCGGTTCAAGCAGGTCTACGCAACGATGGCCGGCCGCTTTGCGAAGCACTGGGCGTCGCGTAGCGACCTGGATGGCGACCCGAACCTCGACGAGAAAGCCAACTAGTACTCCGCCACAGTGAAGATGACAGGTTGATCCGCGGGGCGGTTGGGAGAACGTTTGTTTTTGTGGGCTGGCTCGCCGATGGGCCTCGCCGTGCTCAAACAGTCCTCGCGCTGTTCGAACCTGACCCGTCAGGCTCGATGGAGCTCGTCGTTTCGCGAGCTCGGACGTGGGTGCGCTGCGGAACTGCGCGCGGCGAGGCCCTCGGCGGCCACGCCCGCGGGTGACGAGAGTCCTCTCAACGCCAG